>Ga0209648_10004417_pt1 | contig 11963 bp, 7 predicted proteins | sample GraSoi2013_115cm_FD_185830 | JGI IMG/M metagenome (GOLD analysis project Ga0209648, IMG submission 185830) | Grasslands soil microbial communities from the Angelo Coastal Reserve, California, USA - Sample 9_17_2013_115cm (SPAdes) (version 2) | ecosystem: Environmental > Terrestrial > Soil >...
CCGTTAGCGTGGCTAAACTGACCGGTCGCGGTGGCGTTGGTGCCGTTCGCGAAGCTGGCCTGGCCGGTCGCGGTCGCCAAGGCGCCGTTCGCGAAGCTGGCCTGGCCGGTCGCGGTCGCATCGGTGCCGTTCGCGGTGCTGCCGGATCCGGTCGCGGTGGCATTGGTGCCGTTTGCGGTGCTAAATGAGCCGAACGCGCTAGCATTGGTGCCGGTCGCGTTGCTGAAGGAGCCGATCGCGCTAGCATTGGCGCCGTTCGCGTGGGCTGGGAAGCCCACCGCGACCGCATTGACGCCGAACGCATTCGCGGTGGGGCCGCACGCCACGGCGCCCGCGGTGGCGACCGCGCCGCCGCCGCTTTGCGCCTCGGCGCCCGTAGCGCTGCCGCCGCAGACGAATTGCGCGGCCGCCGGGGACGGCGCCAGCATGGGCGCAGTGGCGGCGAGCCCGGTCATGAGCACCAGGCCGCGCAGCGTCCCGCCGGAGAGCGCGCTCGTTCCCAGCAAGCCGGCGCGACCGCCCGCTCGCTTTCGCGTACCTTGCACGAGCGCTGGCTGCGCTGCCGTATTCCGTCGTGCCATTGCGTTATCGAATACAGTCACTGGTCACCTCCATATTGCTCGCCCCGGTGCAAATTCATTGCGGCTGATGGTTTTGCTTCGTTGCGCCGCTCACCAATTCATTCGCGTTTGGCATTTCGCGTCGGAAGATCGCGACTCCGCGAAGCGGAGCCACTCAGAGGCTGTCTGCGATTCGAACTCTGTTCGCTGGCGGACACACCGGACAATTCTTTGCGAGTGCGGCAAATCGGCAACAAATTGCCTTAATTCACGCGGCGTTTCTTGCCGCAAATTAACGAATGGCATCCACCGCTCCCCACAAGGGGGAGGGAAGGAGTCCGCCGCAAACGTCGAGCCTTAACTGGCGCCTATGAAGGGGCGGGTGAGTAGGCCTCTCCGCAAGCCCGAACTTGGGCGAGTCTAAAGACTGGTCCGTGATGCCGTTCGCGATGCTGCCGGTGCCTACCGCGGTCGCGTTGACGCCGGTCGCGTTTTCGCACGCGGTCGCCGCCGCGCCGGCCGCGCTCCCGCCTTGGCCGGTTCCCGTCTGTGTGTGGACGCAGGTGAATTGCGCCGTGCCTCGGACGGCGCCAGCATCGGCGCGGCGGCGGCGAGCCCGGTCGCAGGCATCAGGCCGCGCAGCGTCCCGCCGGCGGGCGATCCGCTTGACATGTCGTTCACATGTTTTAATGTACATTGCATGACAACGATGATTCAAATTCGCAACGTGCCGGATGCGTTGCATCGTCGGCTCAAATCACGTGCGGCGCTGGCGGGCATGTCGCTCTCCGACTACCTGCTCGGCGAAATCCGATCTGCTGCGGAGCGGCCGACGCTTGACGAGCTGCGCGCCCGCCTGGAGCGCCGTGCGAGGACCAATCCTTCCGTGACGCCAGCTCAGGCGGTTCGCGCCGAACGCGATCGACAGTGATCGTTATCGACGCTTCAGCCGTTCTCGAAGTGTTGCTGCGCACGCCTGCGGCGCAAGCAGTGGAAGGACGCCTGTTCGATCCGCAAGAGACGCTGCACGCGCCTCATCTGCTCGATGTCGAAGTCGCGCAGGTGATCCGCCGTTATGCGGCGAATGGGGAGATCGACGGCGAACGGGGCGGCGCGGCCCTCGCCGACCTCGCGGTTTTTCCCTTGCACCGCTACCCCCATGATGTGCTGCTGCCGCGCGTGTGGGAATTGCGGAACAATCTCACCGCCTATGACGCCGTCTACGTTGCTCTCGCTGAAGCGCTCGAAGCACCGCTCATCACGCGCGACCGACGTCTCGCGAACGCTGCAGGACATCGGGCAAAGATCGAGTTGGTGTGAAGGTGGGCGCTGAAAGCTTAACGCCGGCGCGAGGAAAAACATACGTTTGCAAAGGACTATGAAACTTTTCTAGCGAGGCCCGGCTCTTGTTGGCCGTACCGCCGGTGAAGCGCTATATAAGCTCCAAGGAAAATAAGGGTAAGAACATGGCAGCTCTCGATTGGTCAAAGTGCCCTGCCGTGGAAAGCATCCCCGGCAAGGTGAGCGGAGCATGGGTATTCAAGAATACGCGCATGCCGGTTTCGCTCGTCTTCGAGAATTTGGAGGCCGGGGCCACGATCGACGAAATCATGGAGTGGTTTCACCTGACACGGGAGCAGATCGTCGCCGTCCTGGAATTCGCGGCGCGGAGCCTCGATCCGCCTCTACCGCCGCCACGATCCGGGAAATCGACGGCATATGCTCGTCCTCTTTGATCACAGTACGCCTGCTCCGCTGCGCCATGCGCTCAAAGCCCATGTTGTTGTCGAGGCGATTGAACGCGGATGGGCCGGAAAATCGCCGTCGTCGTCCTCGGAAATGCCCAGTGGCCGGTGCTGCGCCATCACGTTGATCGGGTTGTTGTTGCCCTGAATGGGGCCAAGCCAGGCAGCTATATCGAGGTCGAAATCCCAGTCTGATAGAGCGACAGAATACGCTGTCGGCGCCTGGCAATTGCGCTCGGCGCGGGTCCAACCGGCCGATGAATCGCCGTGAAACCCCACCTAACTGTGACGCCCAACACAGACAGGGTGGTTACCCGATGGCATGATGTGGCGCACGCAGATCGTTGCGGCGTAGCGCCGCGCGGCACGGCACGCCCACCATCCAGGCAGGAGCGACAACGATGTCCAAGACTCCAATGCGAATTGCCGCCATCTGCCAAATCATAATGGCCTTGGCAGGTGCAACCGCGGCTCATGCGCAGGCTGCGGGGCCATGCCGGGAGATCGTGGCGGCCTGCCGGGAGGCCGGATTTACGCAAGGCGGAGCGCGGACCGGGGACGGCATTGTGGTCGATTGCGTCAGGCCGATCATGCTGGGGACGGCGCAGCCGCCCCGCGCCACCAAGCCGCTGCCGCAGATCGACCCGCAAATCGTCGCCGCCTGCAAGGCCAGGAATCCCGATTTCGGGCAGGGCAACCGCACGCCGAACGAGGCCAGGCCGCCGAGCCCGCCTCCGCCTGCTGGCACCGAACCTGCCCCCCTCCCTGCTCCGCAAGCCGGGGAGGGTGGGACGGAGGCGCCCGCGTTGCCGGCCGGAGCCAAGCGTCCCAACATCGTCTTCATGCTGACGGACGACCTCGCCTTAAACCTCGTGCAGTACATGCCCAATGTGCGGAAGATGCAGCAGGACGGCGTGACCTTCGCCAATTATTTCGTGACCGATTCGCTGTGCTGTCCGTCGCGTTCCTCGATCTTCACCGGACGCTATCCGCACAATACCGGCATCTACCGCAACATCGGCGCCGACGGCGGGTACCAGGCGTTCGTCAATCGCGGCCACGAGCGGGTGACGTTCGCGACCGCCTTGATGGCCGCCGGCTATCACACCGCGATGCTCGGCAAATATCTCAACGGCTATCAGCCGCAACGCAATCCTGCCGCGCCCGGATGGAGCGAATGGGACGTCGCCGGGAACGGCTATCGCGGCTTTGGCTACGATCTCAATCAGAACGGTAAGATCGTCCACTACGCGAACCGGCCACAGGACTACATGACCGACGTGCTGTCCGCCACGGCGGTGAATTTCATCAAGCAGCAGACGCCCGATACGCCGTTCATGATCGAGATCGCGACGTTCGCGCCCCATGCGCCGTACACGCCGGCGCCGCGCGACGCCGATGCATTTCCTGGGCTGCACGCCCCGCGCACAGCGGCCTTCAATGCCGCGCCCGACCCTGGAGCGCCCAAATGGTTGACGGGGCATCCGCCGCTTTCCGAAATCGACATGGCGATGATCGACAATGATTTCCGCAAGCGCGCCCAGTCGGTGCAGGCGGTGGACGCCATGATCGGCGCGCTGCAGCAAGCGGTCGCGGCGATCGGCGCCGGCGACAACACCTTTTTCGTGTTCTCATCCGACAACGGCTATCACATGGGCGAGTACCGCTTGATGCCGGGGAAGATGACCGCCTACGACACCGACATCCATGTGCCGCTCATCGTCACCGGGCCCGGCGTGCCGGCCGGACGCACGGTGGACGAGATCGTCCAGAATATCGATTTGTGCCCGACGTTCACGGAGCTCGGCTTCGCTGCGGCGCCCGCGAACGTCGACGGCCGCAGCCTCGCGTCGCTCATGCGCGGCGAGAACGTCGAAGGGTGGCGGACCGTTGCTGTGGTGGAGCATCGTGGCCCGATCCGCAACCTCGCGGACCCCGACCTGCCCGACCTGCGTTACGCCCCGCGGATCGCCGAGGCGGTCCGCCGCGGCGGCAACCCCACGACCTACGAGGCGATGCGCTCGGCGACTGAGCTCTATGTCGAATACGCCGATGGTGAAAAGGAATACCATGACCTCGTCGCGGATGCGGACGAGCTGCGCAACACCTACGCGTCGCTCCCCGACGACCGCAAGGCAGCGCTGCACGCAGCACTCGACGCCGTGCAGACCTGCCGTGGCGGTGCGGGTTGCCAGGCGGCCGAGCACGCGGAGCGGACGGCGCTGCGGAATTGAGGTAATCGCCCGGCCGTTGACTGTCATTCCCCGCTTTAAGCGGGGAATCCAGTAACCCCCGATGTGTCGAATCTGGTCAAAAGCCGGGGGTTACTGGATCGCCCGGTCAAGCCGGGCGATGACAGCTCGTAGGATGGGTTGAGCGAAGCGAAACCCATCAATGCCTGCAGCTCACAGCCCGAACACATAAAGCACGGTCGCGTGGCGCTGCTCCTTGAGCTCCGGCGTATTCATGAGCTTGGCTCTGGCGGGTCCGCTCGGTCCAGAGGCGATCGCTATATATTGTTTGCCGTTGACTTCGAACGTCATCGGCGGCGCCGCAAAGCCCGAGCCGACATTGATCTTCCACAGTTCGTCGAGCGTGGTGTCATCATAGGCCGCAACGGTGCCGTCCATGAGGGCGATGAAGACCAACCCGCCGGCCGTGGCGAGCGTGCCTGCGTAGTTGGGGTAACGCAGATGCACAGTCTTCCTGATCTCGAACGTCACGGGATCGAGCGCGGTCAGGTTGCTTTCGTAGCGATCCTCCACGTGGAACGACCCGCCCGACCGCGGGATCCAGCCCTTCTCGGTTTTCGGCTTGTCGCGGTCGATCGACACGAATTCGCAAGCCGTCATCGCCGGGACGTAGAGGAGCTGCGTCTTCGGGCTGTAGGATGACGGATAATAGTTGTTGCCGCCGTTGCGATTGGGACAGACCTGCTTGACCGGGGCGTCCGGGGTCGGGTTCGCGAGGCCCGAATAGGTCTGCACGTCCTTGTTGGGGTCGTAGTCGAGCGGCTTGCCGGTCTTCTGGTCGATGCCGGCGGTCCAATTGACGTTGGTGTAGGGCTTGGCGCCCACCATGGCGCCGTTGTGGCGGTCCATGGTGTAGACGAAGCCGTTGCGCGCCGAATGGGTGACGAGCTTGCGCAGCTGCCCGTCGACCACGCGTTCGAACATGATGTGGGTGCCGACCTCGTCATAGTCCCACATGTCGCCGGGCGTATACTGGAAATACCAGTTCATCTTGCCGCTGTCGGGGTCCCAGGACGTGACGCTGTTGGTGAACAGGTTGTCGCCGGGCCGCACCCGCGCGTCCAACTGCGGTACAGGATTACCTATTCCCCATAGCGTTTGGTTGGTTTCCGGATCGTAGGTTCCGGTCACCCACAGGGCGCCGCCACCGGTTTGCCATGCATTGCTTTTCCAGGTTTCGCTGCCGGGCTCGCCCGGCGCCGGGACAGTGAATTTACGCCACAGCACCCGTCCGGTGGCGGCGTCCAGCGCCGCGATCCAATCGCGCAGGCCACGATCGCCGCCGGCAGCGCCGACGATGATCTTGTCCCTGATGGCGAGCGGCGCACCGGTGATCTGCAACTGCGGCACGTCGAAGGCGACGTTGGTTTCCCAAACGAGCTTGCCGCTCATCTTGTCGGTGGCGATGATGCGGGCCGGGGAGTTCGCGGGCGAGATCACGAGGTTTCCCCAAAACGTGGCGCCGCGGTTGACGGCCTGCCGCTCCTGTTTGGGGTCCATGCGCCAGATAACGCGGCCGACATCGCCCGACGTGCCGTCGATCTTGTAAACCACGCCCCAGGAGTCCGTGACGTAGAGAAAGCCGTCTTCGGCCAGCGCCGTCGCTTCGTTCGATTCATTGCCGGCCGATCCGCCGAGCGGGACCGCGTAGGCGAGCCGGAGGCCCCTGACGTTATCCCGGTTGATGCGGGCAAGCGGCGAGAAGCGCTGGCCGTCATAGGTGCGGTGGTTCATCAGCCAGTTCTGCGGCTCCTTGTCGGGATTGAGGAGCCGCTCCGGCGTCACGTCCGCGGCAAACGCCGGGGCGGCCAGCATGGTGGCTGCGAGCAGCGCAGCGCGGACGAAGCGATGGCGTGGCCTCACGATGTTTCTCCCATTTGTGCGCCGGCATGTAGGCAAGTAGCCCGGGTTGAGCGTTAGCGAAACCCGGGGACAGCGTTGCCGCATGGATAGAGCGGTCCCGGGTTTCGCTCGCGCTCAACCCGGGCTACAGGTTCTCACAGCCCGAACACATACAGCATCGTCACGTTGCGCAGATCCTTGAGCTCCGGCGTGTTGATGAGCCGGGCGCGCGACGAGATGCTCGCACCCGACGCGATCGCCACATATTGTTTGCCGTTTGCCTCGAAGCTCATGGGCGGGGTCGTGATCCCGGAGCCCACATTGAACTTCCACAGTTCATCGAGCGTGGTGTCGTCGAACGCCGCCACGGTGCCGTCCAGCAGCGCAACGAAGACCAGCCCTCCGCCCGTTGTAAGCGCACCCGCATAGTTCGGGTAGCGCAGATGCGCGTTCTTTTTGATTTCGCCCGTCACCGGGTCCATGGCGGTGAGGTCGCTCTCATAGCGTTCTGCGGTTTTGAAGGCGCCGCCGTTCCAGCCGCGCTCCTTGCTGTGCCTCGTCGTGTCAAGCGAGATGTCCTCGCAATTGGACAGCGCCGGAATGTACACGAGCTTCGTGCGCGGGCTGTAGGCCGAAGGCCAGTAGTTGTTGCCGCCGGCATGTCCCGGGCAAGCTTTCTTTGGTTTGTCCAAAGTTTGATTGGCGATGCCCGAATAGGTCTGGATGTCCTTCCCCGGGTCGTAGTCGAGCGGCTTGCCGGTCTTCTGGTCGATGCCCTTGGTCCAGTTGATGTTGTCCATGTAGGGCTTGGCGCTGACCATCTGTCCGTTGGCCCGCTCCATAGTGTAGAGGAAGCCGTTGCGGGCCGAATGGGTGATGAGCTTGCGCGGCTGCCCCGCCACTTCATTGTTGATCAGGATGTGGGTGCCGACCTCGTCGTAGTCCCACATGTCGCCCGGCGTGTACTGGAAATACCAGTTCATCTTGCCGGTATCCGGATCGTATGAGATCGCGCTGTTGGTAAAGAGGTTGTCGCCTGGACGGTAGGTCGGATCATACATCGGCACCGGATTGCCGGTGCCCCAGATGGTCTGGTGCGTCTCCGGATCATAGGTGCCGGTGACCCAGACGGCGCCGCCGCCGGTCCGCCAAGCGTTGTTCTTGTCCTTCCAGGTCTCGCTGCCGGGCTCGCCCGGCGCCGGGACCGTATAGGTGCGCCACAGGAGCTTTCCGCTCGCGGCGTCGAGTCCTGCGATCCAATCGCGCACGCCGTTGTCGCCGCCGGCAGCGCCGACGATGATCTTGTCGCGGATCGGGAGCGGCGCCGAGGTCATGTTGACCTCCGGAGTATCCGGGAACCCGGTCTCCCACACGATCCTGCCGGTGTCCTTGTTGGTGGCGATAATTCGCGGCGGCGCATTGGCCGCCGTGATGACGAGATTGCCCCACAGGGCGGCGCCGCGGTTGCGGTCCTGCTTCTCCTGGCCGGGGTCCATCCGCCACACGATGCGGCCGACGTCACCCGATCGGCCGTCGATCTTGTAGAGCACCCCGGCCGAGTCGGTGAGGTAAAGGAAGCCGTCCTCGGCGAGCGGCGTCGACATCATGTACTCGTTCGCCGCGACGCCGCCGAGCGCGACCGTATAGGCGAGTTTCAGTCCCTTGACCGTGTCCCGGTTGATGCGCGTCAGCGGCGAGAAGCGCTGACCGTCATAGGTGCGGTGGTTCATCAGCCAGTTCTGCGGTTCCTTGTCGGCGTTGACGAGCCGCTCCGGCGTCACGTCGGCCGCGAAGGCAGGCGTTGCCAGCATGGTGGCAGCGAGCAGGGCGCCGCGGATTGAATGATTGCGTAATGGCATGTTGTCCTCCCAGTTGGCGTCATGCCCGCGCTTGTCGCGGGCATCCACGTCTTTCTGGCCGAGCTTCAGCAAGCAAGACGTGGATGGCCGGGACAAGCCCGGCCATGACGATGACGTGGTGCGCTACTCACAGCCCGAACACGTACAGTACCAGCGCGTTGCGCTGCTCCTTGAGCTCCGGCGTGTTGACGAGTCGTCCCTTCGCGACCGGGCTCGGCCCCGACACGATCGCCACGTACTGCTTGCCTTTGACCTCGAACGTCATCGGCGGCGCGGAAAAGCCCGAGCCCACGTTGATCTTCCACAGCTCATCGAGCGTGGTGTCGTCATAGGCCGCAACCGTGCCGTCCAATAGCGCCAGGAACACGACGCCCCCGCCGGTCGCCAGCGTGCCGGAATAGTTCGGGTAGCGCAGGTGCACGCTTTTCTTGACCTCGCCGGTCAGCGGATCGGCGGCGGTGAGATTGCTCTCCCAGCGCTCCTCGGTCTGGCTGAGCCCGCCGTTCCAGCCGCGTTGCGCGGTGTGCTTCTCGCGGTCGATGGTGACGGTCACGCAGTTCGACAAGGCCGGGATGTACAGGAGCTTCGTCTTCGGACTGTAGGATGACGGCCAGTAGTTGTTGCCGCCAGCCTGCGATGGACACACCCGCTTGAGCGGCTCGCCTGGAACGAGATTGCCGATCCCCGCATAGGTCTGGATGTCCTTGGCGGGATCATAGTCGAGCGGCTTGCCGGTCTTCTGGTCGATGCCCTTGGTCCAGTTGACCTCCATATAGGGCTTCGCCAGCACGGTCTGGCCGTTGAAGCGGTCCATCGTGTAGAGGAAGCCGTTGCGCGCCGAGTGGGTGATGAGTTTGCGCGGCTCGCCGGCGACGTTGCCGTCGATCAGGATATGGGTGCCGACCTCGTCGTAGTCCCACATGTCGCCCGGCGTGAACTGGAAGTACCAGTTCATCTTGCCGGTGTCGGGATCGTACGAGATGGCGCTGTTGGTGTAGAGGTTGTCGCCCGGCCGATAGAACGGATCGAACATCGGCACCGGATTGCCAGTGCCCCAGATGGTCTGGTTGGTGGCGGGATCGTAGGTGCCCGTGACCCAGACGGCGCCGCCGCCGGTCTGCCACGCGTTGGTGTTGCCCTTCCAGGTCTCGCTGCCGGGCTCGCCGGGCGCCGGAATCGTGAACTTGCGCCACACCAGCTTGCCGGTGGCGGCATCGAGTGCGCCGATCCAGTCGCGCACGCCCTGGTCGCCATTGGCGCCGCCAATAATCAGCTTGTCCTTGATCGGAAGCGCGGCCGACGTGAAGGTTACCTCCGGCGTGTCCGGGAAGGAGGTCTCCCACACCACCTGGCCCGTCTCTTTGTTGGTGGCAACGATCCGCGGGGGCGAGATTCCGGCCCCCGTGATGACAAGGTTGCCCCAAAGTGCGGCGCCGCGGTTGCGAAGCTGGCGCTGCTGCTTCGGATCCATCCGCCACACGATGCGGCCGACATCACCGGAGGTGGCGTCGATCTTGTAGAGCACGCCCCAGGAGTCCGTCACGTAGAGGAAGCCGTCTTCGGCGAGCGGTGTCGCGTTGGTGAACTCGTTGCCGGCGCCGCCGCCGAGCGGGACCGCGTAGGCGAGTTTGAGGTTCTTCGCGTTGTCGCGGCTGATGCGAGCGAGGGGCGAGTAGCGCTGGCCGTCGTAGCTGCGGTGGTTCATCAGCCAGTTCTGCGGCTCCTTGTCGGGGTTGAGGAGCCGCTCTGGCGTCACATCGGCCGCGAAGGCCGGTGACGCCAGCATGGTGGCGGCGAGCAGTACGCTGCGGATTGAATGATTGTATCGTGGCATGACGTTCTCCTAATTGGCCACTCCCATTGAACTGTCATGCCCCGCTTCAAGCGGGGCATCCAGTAACCACCAGACAGTGATTTCATCGACACGCTGCGGGTTACTGGATCGCCCGGTCAATCCGGGCGATGACAGGCTCAAGGGTTGATGACAAGCTCACGGTTGTTATCGGTCTCGTGACGGCGCTACGCCATCACAGCGCGAAGACATACAGCACTGTCGAATTGCGGATCTCCTTCAGCTCCGGCGTGTTGACGAGCTTCGCCCGCGCAGGCGCGCTTAGGCCCGACGCGATGGCGAGGTATTGCTTGCCGTTGACCTCGAACGTCATCGGCGGCGCACAGAAGCCGGTGCCGATGTTGACCTTCCACAGCTCGTCCAAGGTGGCATCGTCGTAGGCAGCGACGGTGCCGTCCAAGAGCCCAAGGAAGACGAGCCCGCCGGCGGTCGCGAGCGTGCCCGAATAGTTCGGGTAGCGCAGGTGCACGCTCTTCTTTATCTCGCCGCTCAGAGGATCGACCGCCGTAAGATTGCTCTCGAAGCGCTCGTCGGTCTGGCTCAGCCCGCCGTTCCAGCCCCGCTGGGCGTTGTGCTTCTCGCGGTCGATGGAAATGTTTACGCAGGCCGTCAGGGCCGGGATGTACATGAGCTTGGTGCCGGGGCTGTAGGACGACGGCCAGTAATTGTTGCCGCCAGCCTGGGAGGGGCACACCTTCTTGAGCGGCGCGCCGGGCGTGAGGTTGCCGACGCCCGCGTAGGTCTGGATGTCCTTGGTGGGATCGTAGTCAAGCGGCTTGCCGGTCTTCTGGTCGATGCCCTTGGTCCAGTTGACCTCCATGTAGGGCTTGGCGCCGATGATCTGGCCGTTGTGGCGGTCCATCGTGTAGAGGAACCCGTTGCGGGCCGAATGGGTGACGAGCTTGCGCGGTTGCCCCGCGACCTGGCCGTCGATCAGGATGTGAGTCCCGACCTCGTCGTAGTCCCACATGTCGCCCGGCGTGTACTGGAAGTACCAGTTCATCGCGCCGGTGTCGGGGTCCCAGGAAATCGCGCTGTTGGTGTAGAGATTATCGCCCGGCCGATAGAACGGATCGAACATCGGGACGGGGTTGCCGGTGCCCCAGATGGTCTGGTTGGTGTCGGGGTCGTAAGTTCCGGTGACCCACATGGCGGCGCCGCCGGTCTGCCAGGCGTTGGTGCCGCCCTTCCAGGTTTCGCTGCCCGGTTCGCCCGGCGCCGGGATGACGTATTTGCGCCACAGCACTTTCCCGGTGGCGGCATCGAGCCCGGCGATCCAGTCGCGCACGCCGCGGTCGCCGCCTGCTGCGCCGACGATGATCTTGTCCTTGATGGCAAGCGGCGCGCTGGTCAAGCGCAGTTCCGGCTCGCCAAACATCACGTTGGTCTCCCACGCGACCTTGCCGGTGGTCTTGTCGGTCGCAATAATGCGCGCCGGGTAGTTGGCGGCAGAGATGACAAAGTTGCCCCACAGCGCGGCGCCGCGATTGGTCGCCTGCTGCTCCTGCTTGGGTTCCATGCGCCAGACGACGCGGCCGACATCGCCCGAGGTGACGTCGATCTTGTAGAGCACGCCCCAGCCGTCGGTGATGTAGAGAAAGCCGTCTTCCACGAGCGGCGTTGCATGGATGACTTCCATGCCGCCGCTGCCGCCGAGCGGCACCGCATAGGCGAGCCGCAGTCCCTTGACGTTGCCCTTGTTGATGCGGGCCAGTGGAGAGAAGCGCTGGCCATCGTAGCTGCGATGGTTCATCAGCCAGTTCTGCGGCTCTTTGTCGGGATTGAGGAGCCGTTGCGCCGTGACCTCGGCGGCCAAGGCCGGAACTGCGACAGCGAGCATGCTGCCCGCCAGC
>Ga0209648_10004418_pt1 | contig 11962 bp, 14 predicted proteins | sample GraSoi2013_115cm_FD_185830 | JGI IMG/M metagenome (GOLD analysis project Ga0209648, IMG submission 185830) | Grasslands soil microbial communities from the Angelo Coastal Reserve, California, USA - Sample 9_17_2013_115cm (SPAdes) (version 2) | ecosystem: Environmental > Terrestrial > Soil >...
TGGTGGGCAAGCATCAAAACCTGACCGCGATGATGCGCCTCGTGCGAGAACATGTAAGCGAACATGGTGCCTCCGGCGGGCCACGTTGGCATCCAACTGTCGCGAGAGAACTTTGAAACGCGGCGATTCGGAGCGGCCGAGAGCGCATCCGACAACATGCGCAGGCATTGCGCGGCGCTTCTCCCGTGCGCGGCGGCAGCTTGCTTCATGGTGCAGCGATCGGGATCAAGTGGCGCCGGACACTTGAGATGCGGTGCATTTCTCTTCAGCCACTTCAGGCGGCAGTTGTGCAGATGCGCAAAGATGGCCGCGATGGTCCGGCCATGGCCCTTTTGACTCGGCGGCTGGGCGCGCCACGCACGAGGGTCGAGATGGGAGAGGATGAGCTGGTTCATGGCGTCGTTGCTCGCGTAGGTTTCGAGCAGGGTGTCGCGAATCTCGGCAAGCGCCGCGTGGGATTGGAGTGCCATGGAAGCTCCGCCAATTTATTGATAGCGATGCATGCAGGATAGCAGAGGGAGCCTTGAAGGAGGGACGAATGAACATTCCTGAAACCTACGATTACCTCGTTCGCGCCCGCCGGGACTTGTGGCCTACGCTGGAGGGCGTGCCGGACGAGGTTTTATCCCGCCCGTTGCTGGATGGTTCGCGGTTGCACTGCATCAAAGACCTTGTGTTTCACGTTTCCTGCCTTAAAACCGAAGGCTGCGGCACCCCGAGCGTCTGCGCCATCCGCCGGACGACTTGGGCGAGATCGGCGGTGGCCGAGGTCGCGCGAATAGTAGCTATCGGCGCAGAAGGCGGGGATTTTTCGCCTTGAGCGGTAAGTTACAGATTGTGCCAGGCGAGGAGCATGGGCAGGGGGCGGAGTTCGCGCTTCATGGGGTCGAGCATCATGCCCAGGGCTTCGAGAGAGACGGTGCCGAGCAAGGTGCTGTCCTGTTTTTCGCCGAAGATGACCGGGGCAGCGCCCTGACGGCCATCGAGCCGGAATAACACATCGCCGATTTTGCGAGTGATTTCGGATCTATCCGCGAGGGTGAAGGTGCGCTTGGAGTGCGGGCGGACACCGAGTTTGCGGAGCAAGGCCGAAGGAATGACGGAATAAACGGCACCGGAGTCCACCAGGAAGCTGAGTTCGAGCGCTTGCCTGGGCTTTGCCGGGTTAGCAATGTTCACTTTGATGTGAGTCAGGCCCATAAGCAGCCTCGCAATTCGAGTGTAGTCTCCACCAAGAAGCGCGTCAAACGAAAGGGCCCCGGTTCGGTATCGCGAGCGGCGGGGATGACCGAGCGAAGCGCGTTGCTATTTCTAGTGCTTGCCGGTGAGGTGGCGGATCAAATCAACTTCGGCCTGGCGGTAGGGTGTGCCGTCTGGGCGCAGCACCTCATGAAACCACACCGGCGGCTGGCTGAGAATGTACGGGTGCTCCCAGGATTCCCAGGGCAAATTGGTCTGCGTCTTGCCGACGACGAACCCCCAGTTGATGGCGCCGACGCGCTCCTGCTTGGCGATGGGCAGTATCGTGTCAAACGTGCTGCCCACGGAACGCGCCATGTATTCCGTGCAGATGACCGGGCGGTTGTACTTCTTTAGCCACGTCACCTGGCGCTGGAAATACTCCAGCCAACTGTAGTTATGAAAGGTGATGACGTCGGATTCACGAAGTTGAATCTGCGGAAGTTCACCCAGGTTTGCGCCGTCGGGCGAGGTGTCCACGCAACAGACTCCGCTGGTGAGAGGCTGAACGGGATTGGCCTCGCGTGCCCAGGCGAACACTTGGGGCAAGAGGGCGGTCACACGGGCGGCCTTGTCTTTCAGCTCCTGTTTCGCATAGCTTCCGAGGTTATCGGCGCCAGGCTCGTTCCAGACATCCCAGGCAAGGATGCGGTCGTCCTTGGCGAAAGCTCCTACGACGCCTTGGACGTAGGCCTTGAGGCGCGGGTATTGATTGGCATCCGACAGAGCCGCAGCGCCGGGACTTTGCACCCAGCCGGAGTTGTGGATGCCCGGAATCGGGGGATGCTGCGGGCCCAGATGAGGCAATGGGTCCCAGCAGGAGTCGAAGAGCACAAACATCGGACGAATGTGATGGCGCGAGGCGATGGTCAGGAAACGGTCGATGCGCTTCTGAAAGCCGGTGGCGTCCTGCTGCCAGAGCAAATCGTGTAAGAAGACGCGCATGGTGTTCATGCCTAGCGATTCGGCCCAGGTCAATTCCTTGTCGATCTCGTCGGGATTGAAGGTCGCTTCCTGCCACATTTCCAATTGGTTGATGGCGGACTTGGGAACGTAATTGCTTCCTACCAGCCACGGCTGTTGCGAATACCAGGCGTTGGCCTTCTGCTCGGGCCAGCGCGGCGTTTGGGCTGCCGCGAGGGTCGTGAGCAGGCCGAACGTCATCAGCGCAGCAGTTATGAAAACGGATTTGCGTCTTTTCATCGTGGGGGCTCCGTGTTGCGCGTATATGCTAGGGGTTCGGAACCGCATCCGCAATGGGGAACGGGTTCCCAAAAAACACTTTCCGCAGGAACACGCACGGAACGACGTTAGTATCAGAGCGCTTCGCCCCTGGCAGCCTGGCCCAGAAGTAAGAACGTCTTGGGGTATGAGCCGTGGCCGCAGATTTTGAATGAACCGAAGTCCTTAAACCAGTCCCCTTCCGGCACTTCCGGCTGGGTTTCAATCCAAAGACGAAGTTGATTGAGGTCGGCGAGGCTGATGGCCCGGTCGCGCATGCGATCCATCAAGTGCTGACGCACGTTCGGCGGCAGATTGTCCCAAGGCGCGATCCTGGGCATTAGTTGCCGAAAACCATTCGACCCAGCTCATCGCCGAGGCGCTTGGCTTCCTTTGGGTCGGTGGCGCTGCGGAACCGTTCGGCGAGTTCAAAGAATTCTTGTTGCTTGCGCTTCTCTGCCTCGATGCCGTTCTCGATTAGCTCGACCAGCATGCGGTTGGAACTTAGCCTGCGGGTCCGGGCCAAGTTCCGAACCTGCGCTGCTACGTTGGCAGGAAGGGTGACGCTTTGACGCACGGTCTTGTTTGCGGGACTCATGGCACCAGTATGCACCAGAATGGTGTGAACTCGCAAGACCCTATGGGCGCAAAGGGCAAGGACGGCCTCCCCAACGGGAGTCGGGGTGAACTCCAGGCGGCCCCTACACTCGGAATTTCCCGGGCCGGCCCGCCAGCCGGATATACTGAGGCCCTATATGACGGTAATTATTTCCATGCTGCGTGGCGTCAACGTTGGGGGGCACAACAAGATCAAGATGGACGCGCTGCGGGCGCTCTATGAATCCCTGAAATTGCGTGACGCGCAGACGTACGTGCAGAGCGGCAACGCGATTTTCAGGAGCGACGAGCGGGACATCGCGCGGGTCGCCAAGCGCATCGAGGATGGGATTGAGCGGAAGTTTGGATTTCGGCCCGATGTGATTTTGCGTACAGTGGCGGAGATGAGAGAGGTGATTGCGAGGAATCCGTTCGCGAAGCGGCGCGGGATTGAGCCGAGCAAACTGCTGGTGCTATTTCTTGCGAGCGATCCTGGCGAGGAAGTTCGAGAGAAGGTTCGTCAGATGAAGTGCGATCCGGAGGAATTGCGGATCGAGGGGCGAGAGCTGTACATCTATTTTCCCAATGGCGTTGGACGGTCGAAGCTTTCAACGGCAAAGCTTGAGAAGACGCTGAGCATACCGGGAACGGGGAGAAACTGGAACAGCGTGACGAAGATGCTGGAGATGGCGGAGCAACTAGAAGCTTCTAAGTAGGCCTTATGCGTGGACGAGTTCGCGGCGTTTCAGCCTGGGCAGGGCCTTGACGGTTTTCCCTGCTTTCTTTTGTGCAAGCCTCAAGTCATAAAGATTTTGCAGATTGAGCCAAAACTGCGGACTTGTGCCGAAGAAATGAGCGAGGCGCAGAGCCGTGTCGCCCGTCACCGAACGCGTGCCATTCAAAATTTGGGTGACGCGATTGGTGGGCACGCCGAGCTTTCGTGCGAGTTCCGCTGCGCTCATTTGGAGCGCTTCCAATTCCTCGGCCAGATGTTCACCCGGATGAATTGCAATGACTGCCATAGCGGTTCTCCTAGTGATAGTCAACAATCTCCACGTGCGATGGCCCCGGCGACCCGCCTAGCCACTCGAAGCAAATTCGCCATTGATCGTTAATGCGAATGCTGTACTGGCCTTTGCGGTCGCCGCGCAGCGCTTCGAACCGATTGCCGGGCAGAGCGGCAAGGTCTCTGAGAGATGTGGCCGCCTCGAGACGGTCGAGCTTCAGGCGCGCAGAACGCTCAAATCCAGAAAAGACCTTGGTGCGCTTGCCGTGGGCGAAATCTCTGGTCCTGCTGTCCCGGTAGCTGACAATCACTGGTTCAAAATGCCATGAATTACGCGTTACGTCAAGCGTAATGATGTGGCGGGTTTTTCCTTACGGGTTTTGCTGCAAGTCGAGGGCGGCTTGGGCGAGGTCGGAGGGGCGGCCGAGGTCGCGCCAATAATATTCGTCGGCGCGGAAGGCGAGGATTTTTTCGCCTTGGGACGCGAGGCGGAGGTAGGAAGGGATGATGGAGAAGGCGCCTTCTTCGGTGAGCATGGGAAGGAGGCGCGGGGAAATGACGTGGATGCCGGAGAAGGCGAGGGCCTGAAGGGGCTGTGAACGGCCCGCCAGTGAGTCAGAAAAAGAAGATTCCTCCCGATAAGACTCGGGACTCGCGCGCCTCGTCGGGCGCTCGTCGCTTTGCTCGGACTGACAATTCGCAGGTGGTTGGGCGGGCGGTGATGACGGGGCTAATGGATTCTGCGTTGCGGTGGATTGCGGCGCACAGCCAGGAATGGCTGTGCCACTGGCTACTTCGGCAGGGTGTGAGGCACTGCGCTCGCGGAGAGAACTCGCAGGGGCTGAGGAAACAAGTTCTGGCTTGCCATCCAGGCCGGCGCGGCGGCCGCGGAGATGGAGGTGCTCGTCGAAGAGGAGGGGGCGGGAGGTTTCGCGGGATTGGACGGCAAGGGTGGCGAGGGCGTGATTTTCGGTGTGGAATTGGAGCATACGGCGGAGATCGATGGTGCTGATGACGTCGACGTTGTGGAGGAGGAAGGGTTCGTCGAATTGCTTGGAATTACGGCGGCTGGAATCGCCACTCTTCGAATCGGGGCGAGCGGAATCTTCCAGGAAAAACCAGGCGGCTTTTTTCAGGCCGCCGCCGGTGTCCAGCAAAACGTCTTCGCGGGAGATTTCGATGCGCATGCCGAAGTTTTTGTGAGATTTCAAGTAGTCGGTGACGAGATCGGCGAAGTGATGGACGTTGATGATCACTTCGGTGACGCCGAAGGCGCGCAGGCGGGAAAGGGTGATTTCGAGGAGGGTGCGGCCGGCGACTTCGACGAGCGCCTTGGGGCGAGTGTCGGTGAGCGGGCGAAGGCGAGTGCCGAGGCCGGCGGCAAGAATCATGGCTTTCATTGCGTGGCCCGGCTAAGGCGGTGGCGAGTGGAGAGTTTCGGAAAAGAAGGCTGACGGATAACGCAGAGACGCTGAGGACACAGAGAAACGCAGAGAAGAACTGAAAGAAGAAGTTGCGGGCGACGAGTTTCGGAAAAGAAGGCTGACGGATAACGCAGAGACGCTGAGGACACAGAGAAACGCAGAGAAGAATTGGAAGAAGGGCAAAACCGAAGAGAGATTTCTCTCTGCGCAAGCCGACCGGCTCGCGGGAGCGAGCCGGGAAGAAAAAGCGTCGGCTTGCTCCGTTCGAAATGACGGGCGGTAGCTGGGGCGTCAAACAGCAAGAGAAAGTCGGCCTGCTCCGTTCGGAATGACGGCTGGGCGATAGATGCGGGGGTGTTCATTGGAGCGCCTTGCGCTTGCCCAGTTTCTCCAGTTCAAGATGGCGCACCGCTACTTCCAGGCCGTTCCTGGCGCGCAAACGTTTGGCTAATTGCTCGGCGAGGAACACAGAGCGATGCTGGCCGCCGGTGCAGCCAAACGAAACCATCAAATTTTTGAAGCCGCGCTGCTGATAGCTGCTGACGCTCGAGTCCACCAGCGACAGGACGCTGGCGAGAAACTGGTGCACGCTCTCCTGCTGATTGAGATAGTCGATGACCGGAGCGTCCTTGCCGGTGAGCGTCTTGAAGCGCTCTTCGCGGCCGGGATTGGGGAGGCTGCGGCCATCGAAAATGAAGCCGCCGCCGTTGCCGCTTTCGTCCTTGGGCAAGCCGCGGTGAAATGAAAAGCTAAAAATTCGCACGACTAGATTTTCGGCTTCGGAGGCGAGGCCCTGCAATTTCTCGGATGCCAACATGCCTTTGAAAGCGTCCATGAGCGCCGGGAGGGGGACGGGGAGCCTAACGTGGTGCAGCAGCCAGCGTAGATTCTTGAGAGCGTACGGGACGCTCTGGAGAAAATGCGCTCTGCGCTCGTAAAAGCCGCGAAAACCGTAGGCGCCGAGCGCTTGCAGGATGCGAATGTAGACGTAGGCGTAGTAGTGGCGCAGGAAGGCTTCGCGATCGAGAGTGATGAAACCAGAGAGCCGGTCAAGATAATGATCGAGAAGCTGCTGGCGGAGGTCCGGCGGGAGATCGGCCTTGGCATCGTACAACAGCGAGGCGATGTCATATTGGAGGGCGCCTTTGCGGCCGCCTTGATAGTCCACGAAAAAGGGATCGCCGTTGCGCAACAGGACGTTGCGGGATTGAAAGTCACGATAAAGAAAGTAATCGCGCGGGGCGCTGAGGAGAAATTCGGTCAAGCAGCCGAAATCGTCTTCGAGAGCTTGCTCGTTGAAGGGGATGCCGGCGAGGCGGAGAAAATAATATTTGAAATAGTTCAGATCCCAGGCGATGGATTGGCGGTCAAAGCTGGAGATGGGATAACAAACACTGTAATTCAGGTCGCGGCCAGCTTCGACCTGGAAGCGCGGGAGCACGGCGACAACCTTGCGATAGGCTTCGACGACCTTGGGCGCAATGTTCTCGCCGGTGCGGTTTTTGGAGAGGAATTCGAAGAGCGTGGTGTCGCCGAGGTCTTCTTCAAGATATGCGCCGTTGCTGAGGTCTTCGGCGTAAATTTCCGGAACGGGAAGACCGTGGCGGCGAAAATGTTTGGAGAATTCGAGGAAGGCGGCGTTCTCTTCGCGGACGCCATAGAGAATGCCTATGGCGCGGTCCTTTCGATTGGCGAGCCGGATGATTTTGCGGCCGGAGCCGCCGAGTTCGCCCTGCAGCGGCTGGATACGGTCGGGCGCGGCGTGGAAATGCTGCTCGAAGAGATTTTTGAGAACGTCCATTCGATTGACTTCTGCCATTCTGGGCCGGCGAATTGCTGGGACTAACTCTTTTAGCATAGCTGAATTGTGCGGATGAGATTTGATTGACGGGGAGTTGCTGTCCTTCGCGTTAACTAACGAGGCAAACGCCGCGCCCTTTTGGCGGAGAGCGGGCGGGGCTTGTGGCAGCGCGGATATAATGCGGAGATGACTACCCAGCCTACGAAACGCAACCGCGCAGAGCGCCGACGCACGGAACATCGGTCCGTCGAAAACAGCATCACAGATCATCGGCTCACGGAACAGAGGAATGCGGCGTCGCGGAATCTGGATCGCATGACGTCAGCGAAGATTGTCCAGTTGATGAACCGCGAGGACCGCAAGGTGGCGCTGGCGGTGGGGAGAGAGTTGCCGGCGATTGCGCGGGCGGTGGATGCGATTGTAAGCGGGATTCGAAAGGGTGGACGACTTTTTTATGTGGGTGCGGGATCAAGCGGGCGAATGGGCGTGCTGGATGCGGCGGAATGTCCGCCGACGTTTGGGACTTCGCCAAAGCTGGTGCAGGCGCTGCTAGCGGGAGGAAGGCGCGCGATTACCGAGGCGGTAGAGGGAGCGGAGGATTCGGCGCGAAACGGAGAGCGGGAATTGGGCGCGAAGAAACTGACGCGGAACGACGTGGTGGTGGGAATCGCGGCGAGCGGAACGACGCCGTACGTGCTAGGGGCGCTGAAATATGCGCGGAAGCGCGGCGCGACGACAGTGGCGGTGACGTCAAACCTGCGCATGCCGGTGGGGCGGCTGGCGAAAATCGTGATTGCGCCGGAGGTGGGACCGGAAGTGTTGACGGGATCGACGCGGCTAAAGGCGGGGACGTCGCAAAAGATGGTGCTGAACATGCTGAGTACGGCAGTGATGGCGCGGCTGGGGCGTGTGTATGAAAATTTGATGATCGACGTTGTCATTACAAATGAGAAAGTTGCGGAGCGGGCGCTGCGGATCCTGGCGGAAGCGAGTGGGAAAAAGGTGTCTGCAGCAGGACACGCTTTGCGGGCGGCGGGACACGATATGCGAGTGGCGCTCGTGATGGTGAAACGGGGAGTGGGGGTGAAAGAGGCGAAGAAGTTGATTGTGGGGGCGGGGAGGGACTTGCGGAAGGCGCTGGGGGAATGAAGAAAAAGATTTAACACTGAGATTGCAGAGAAGAGTAAGAAAAAACCGGGCTGAAGCCCGGCGTCTACAAAAACAGAAGAGAAAAAGAAAGATGGCGACCTGAAGTCGCCGCTACAAGGAAAAGGCGCGAAACGGGATGGACAAATTTCGGATCAAGGGCGGGAAGGCGCTGCGGGGGACGGTAGCAATCAGCGGAGCGAAAAATTCCGCACTGCCGGTGATGGCGGCGGCTTTGTTGACGGCGGAAAAGGTGACGCTGCACAACATTCCCAAGGTGCGCGACCTGATCACCATGAGCAAGCTGCTGGCGTTCATGGACGCGAAGGTTTCGGTGACGGAGTTTCCGGGCAGCGATTACGTGATCGAGACCCCGAAGTTGAATCATTCGGAAGCGCCGTATGAACTGGTGAAGACGATGCGGGCGTCGGTGCTGACGCTGGGGCCACTGATGGCGCGCGCGGGAGTGGCTCGCGTGTCGTTGCCGGGAGGATGCGCGATCGGGGCGCGGCCAGTTGATTTGCACTTGAAGGCGCTGGAACAGATGGGCGCGGAGATTGGCACGTCGCACGGATACATCGAGGCGCGCGCCCCCAAAGGGCGATTGAAGGGCGCGCACATTGTGTTCGAAAAAATTACCGTGACGGGGACGGAAAATATTTTGATGGCGGCGGTGTTGGCAGACGGAGAGACGGTGCTGGAGAACGCGGCGCGCGAGCCGGAAGTGACCGATTTGGTGGAGATGCTGCGGAAGATGGGGGCCGAGATTTCCGGTGATGGAACTGCGACGCTGCGGATTCGCGGCGTCGACGAACTACACGGGACGGAGCATACCGTGATTCCGGACCGGATCGAGGCTGGGACGTTTCTGCTGGCGGGAGCAATCACGGGCGGGGAGCTGACGATTTCGCATTGCGCGCCGGAGCATTTGGGGGCGGTGATTGCGAAATTGGAGCAGGCCGGTGTGCCGATTGAGATTGTGAACAAGAGAACGATGCGCGTGCGGGGCGCGAAGAAATTGGTGGGCGTTGACTTGACGACGGAAGAGTATCCGGGATTTGCTACCGACATGCAAGCGCAGTATATGGCACTGGCGACGCAGGCGGGGGGCACATCGGTGATTACGGAAACGATTTTTGAGAACCGGTTTTTGCACGCCAGCGAAATGATGCGCATGGGCGCGAACATTTCGATCGAAGGACATACAGCGACAGTGCGCGGCTCAGCCGCACTCTCCGGAACCGTCGTGCAAGCGTCGGATTTGCGGGCGAGCGCGGGGCTGGTGCTGGCGGGACTGGTGGCGAGCGGCGAGACGATGATCGAGCGCGTGTACCACATCGATCGCGGGTATGAGGGAATTGTGGAGAAGTTGCAACAAGTTGGCGCGGATATTGAGCGGGTGCATGGATCGGGGTTGTAGTATGGGAAGTTTGTTGTGACCGAGACACCAGAAATCATCGAGAACTTCCGCGATTTTGATCCGCCGGCGAAATTCAGAAATACTGTTGATGACTTGGTTCGATGCGTCCCGTCAGAATTTCTGGTGGGCTTGCAATCGATTACGCTTACCAACCGTTTCGCCCTCAGTCGGAATCAAAAAAGAAAGAAGACTTGGAGCCGAAACCGAAAAATTCGTTTGGCCGATGCTCTCGGCTATTACACGCCTGCGACGAGATCATCGCGAGCTGCCATTGTGCTTTACGTTGACAACATTACTGGGAGCTGGGATGTATGGTTTGCGAAATTGCCCCTCGTTCGCTACATGCCAGTGGGCGAGGTCCTTTACCATGAGATTGGCCACCACATTCATGCAGCGCACCGGCCCGTTTACAAGGGTAAGGAAGATGTCGCTGAGTATTGGAGGCGGAAGCTTTGGGTGCGCTTCGTGCGCCGGCGGTATTGGTATCTGTTTCCCGTATTTTATGTCGCAGGGAAGTTGCTGGGGATTGTGAAAAGAATACGAAAACAGTGAGGCGGGCTCGGAATGGCCTCAGTTACCGTTCGATGGAGCAATCGATGTAAAACTTTGTTACAATGCTCGCCACGATTTTGAGCGGAGTGGGCGCGGGTAATTGACCGGGAGCGGCCTGCGGAGGAGAGCGATTATGGCGAACGCGGAATTGTTAGAGAAACTGGATGCGGCGATTGCGGAGAAAAATTTGCTGAAGCATCCGTTTTATCAGGATTGGCAGGCGGGAAAGCTGAGCCGCGAGGCGCTGCAGCTCTATGCGGCGCAGTACTATCGGCATGTGGAGGCGTTCCCGAAGCACTTGCGTGTGCTGGCAGCGCGGACGGAGGGTCCGTTGCAGGGATTGATCCGGGAGAACGTGGCGGAGGAGGAGAATCCGGCGGGGCCGCATCCCAAGCTGTGGCGGGATTTTGCGGCGGCGGTGGGCGTGGGCGAGGATGACATCACGTGCTGCCCTGCCCTGCCGGGGACACAGAACGTAGTGCAGAAATTCCGAGAGATTTGCGGGGACCGGCCGGTGGCAGAGGCAGTGGCAGCACTCTACGCTTACGAATCGCAGGTGCCGGAGATCGCGACAACGAAGATGGATGGGTTGAAGAAATTTTACGGCGTGACGGAGCCGGAAGGGCTGGCGTACTTCGAGGTGCATGAGGAGGCGGACAAGACGCACCGCGCGGCGTGGCGAGGCTGGCTGGAAGAGCATGCCAGCGGAGACGAGGAAGAGATTTTGAAGACGACCAATGAGGCGCTGGATGCGCTTTGGGGGGCGCTGGATGCGGTGCATTGCGAGAAGCAGGAAGTTAGGATGTAAAGAGGTAAGGACGTAAGGAAAGAGATTCAGAAAGAGAAACAAGGAAGAGCGAAAGATATCGCGGAGACGCAGAGGGCGCACAGGAAACGCAGAGAAGAAAAATCCGCGAATCGAGATATGGAAAAACAAAAGGCCCCCGAAGGGATCGGGGGCCTTTTGTTTTGAGTGTGAGAAGTAAACTGCGAATGAAGCAGGGATGAAAACGCATTTACAAAGAATGGCGCGAGGACGATTGACAGAGGAAAGGCGATGAACGATATTTCCAGCCCGGGAGAGGGGCGCATATGGAATCGATGAGTCGCAAATTGTCGAGGCGAAGCGCGCTGAAAGTTCTGGGGGCTGCCGGTGGCGGAGTGGCGCTGGCGAGTTGGTCGCGCGGGGCCCGGGCTTTAGTGCAGGGGCCGGATCGTGGGAAGCCGCTTGAAATTTTTACCGGGCCTGGGGCGAATTCGCACTGGAATTCGGTGGGGCGGTACGTTACGGAGCCGCAGAAAGCGCCGATGATCCTGCTGACGGATCGGCCGGTGCAACTGGAAACGCCGCGGCACTATTTCCGGACGGCGTTTACGCCGAATGAAGCGTTTTACGTGCGCTGGCACTTGGGGGAGATTCCCAACAGCGTGGACCTGGGGGAGTGGAAGCTGCGCGTTGAAGGCAACGTCAATAAACCGGCCGCGTATAGCTTGAGCGAGCTGATGCAGAAGTTCAAGCCGGCGTCGGTCGCGGCGGTGAACCAATGTTCCGGGAA
>Ga0209648_10004420_pt1 | contig 11959 bp, 12 predicted proteins | sample GraSoi2013_115cm_FD_185830 | JGI IMG/M metagenome (GOLD analysis project Ga0209648, IMG submission 185830) | Grasslands soil microbial communities from the Angelo Coastal Reserve, California, USA - Sample 9_17_2013_115cm (SPAdes) (version 2) | ecosystem: Environmental > Terrestrial > Soil >...
CGGAGAGACACAAAGAGACACAAATAGAACGAGAACACACTCAATTTTTTTCATGATTCCCCCTGAACACTTTCCCCCACTTCGTTGATCGCAAAGGGTTGCGATGACTCCAGGATACGAGGAACACGGATGAGGGAGAGTGTAGGTCAAGAGCGTTCAAAACAGCAAGGGCGAGGCTTGTGGAAAGATTGGAAGCGAGGCATCGAAAATTTGCGGGTGAAGAATGCGGCGGAAGCGAGCCAGGTTGCGCGTATAGGGGCGGATATCACGGATGCGCCCGCGAAGTTTTGGCGCGAAATCGGTCGGACGATTCAGGGCTTGAGGAAACGGGCGGGGACGCGATCGTCGCGATCGAATTGCACATCATCGAAGGAAGCCGCGATTCCATACCATCCGGGCGTAGCGGCGGGTTCGCAGCGTTGCACGTGAGCTCCGGTGGCGAGGACAACGTTGCCGTGGCCCATAGGCTTGCTGACGAGAACGATTTCTACCTCGAGCGAGGCGCCGATGGCGAGCGATTTGGGACAAAGGAAGTAGACGCCGGTGGAGCTGATGTCTCGGGTAACGAGAGTGACGGGAAAACCCTCGGCGACGTCGTTGACGCTGCGCAGTCGCAGAGGAAGCTTAAGGGTGGCGCGCGGGTATTCGCGGTGCTCCGGATGAACGCCGACCGCGTGAGTGGGGACGCGTGCGAAGCGGCGCGGCTGATTCTCTGTTGACAGCGGAGCCAAACGCAAATGCGGCACTAATGCAGGCTTAGACACTTGCGGAGCGGCAGCAAGCACCGGCCGAGTTTTGGCAGCGCTGTCTTCCGGCAGCGGCAACAGCGGTCTTGCACGATTCTTGGCACTCATCTCGCCCTCAGGAGATGCGGTAACTCGTGCTGCCTAGTTCTGAAAAAATGGCCCGAACTGGATTCCAATACAGGGAAGCGGTTCGCTAAAATGCCATTAAAGAGAGTGGAGGTCAACCTGTGGAAAAGCCCGGAAGTGTCTTAACCCGAAACACTTAGTTATAGTACCTGACCGCATGATTGCGCTCTGTTGATGAACATTGTTGGCGTGTGGGCAGCGAGTCCTTCATCCAATATGGCGCTGTACACGCCGCGCGTGGCCGCATACGTTAGTGGTTTTAGCGTGAGGGAAAGAATGCCCACCAGCATGCTCGAGCGCGACCCTGTGCCATTGATTCCTGTCGCTGAGGCGCCTACGCGAACGTCTACGTTGGTAATCATCGCGTTTGGGCTAGTGTATGTCGTTTGGGGATCAACCTATCTAGCGATTCGCATAGGCATCGAGTCTTTCCCGCCGTTATTGCTGGCTGGCACCCGCCATCTGCTGGCAGGTTCGATTCTGTATCCCATACTGCGCTGGAAGACGGGAGTGCGGCCGACAGCGGCGCATTGGCGTATGCCCTTCATCACGGGCTTCTTGCTGCTGTTCCTGGGAAATGGCGGTGTGTGCCTGGCCGAGCGCACGGTTCCTTCAGGAATCACAGCGTTGCTAGTGGCGACTGTTTCCTTGTGGATGGTTCTGGTGGATTGGCTGCGGCCCGGAGGCACGCGACCAGGACCGCGTGTGGTGGCCGGGCTACTGCTGGGCTTTGGCGGAATGGCTCTTTTGGTCGGTCCGAAGAACCTGGGAGGTTCCGGGCGCGTCGATCCTTTTGGCGTTGGACTTCTTGTGATTGCCTCGCTGGCGTGGGCTAGCGGATCGGTTTACTCCAAGCATGCCGGCGGACTTTCGGGCTCACCCTTAATGGGAACGGCGATGCAGAGCCTTGCGGGCGGAGCTTGTTTGTGGATTGCGGGAATCCTGTCGGGTGAAGTTGGTGAACTCCATCTTCGGGCGATCTCGGGGCGGTCCTGGGCGGCGCTTGGATATCTGGTCCTGTTTGGCTCGATGGTGGGTTTCACATCGTACATCTACATTTTGAAAAAGAGCACGGCGACGCGCGTCGCGACCTACGCGTTTGTGAATCCGGTGGTGGCGCTTTTTCTTGGGTGGCTTCTCCTCGGGGAGTCCATCAATCTGCGCACGGTGATCGCCGCGGCCGTGATTTTGACGGCTGTTTTGCTGGTGATTACCGCGCCGCATCCGGCACCGGTGCGGACGGTTGGTCGAGTCACCGAAGCCGCGGAAGCCTGATCCCGCGCGAATAAAGTCTGTTTTTGACGAGCGTTCGCGGATAGATTGGTTTGTGCGTTGTTGCTACGTTTGGTGCATGAACATGAACCACAAAAGCCAACAGATCCAGAGCAACATTCCGCCGCAGGCCGCCGCTCGCTATTGGCGCGCCACGATTACCCGCGATGCGCGCGCGGACGGCACGTTTGTGCTCGCGGTGCGTTCGACGAACATTTACTGCCGTCCATCTTGCCCTGCGCGGCGTCCGCTGCGTCGCAACGTGGTTTTCTTTCATACAGGCGCCGAGGCTGAGAAGCAGGGATTCCGGCCCTGTCGGCGCTGCAGGCCAAATGAAGTTGCGGGGCCGGTGGCGCTGGTCGAGCGCGCGTCACGCGAATTGGCTAATTTCGCAGAAGACGAAGGCGTGCGATTTGCAACGCTGGCGGCAAGGCTAGGCACCACCCCGGGAACATTGCGGCGAGCATTCGTGCAAGTGACGGGCCTGCGTCCACGCGAACTGGCGGCGGCGGTACGGCTGGCCCGCTTCAAGAAGATGCTGCGAGAGGGTAAAGGAATCGCGGAAGCACTGTACGGGACGGGTTACGGCTCGACGAGCCGCGTTTATGAGAGCAGCAACGCGCAACTGGGCATGACTCCAGCAACGTATCGAAAAGGAGGCACGGACATGAAGATCGGATACGCCATCGCGAAATCATCGCTCGGGAAGATTCTGGTTGGGGCGACGGAGAGAGGTATTTCGGCGGTTTACCTGGGAGACGCGGACGCGAAGCTGGTGGAAGAGCTGCGCGATGAGTATCCAAAGGCGGAGATTTCCGCTGCCGGCGATTCCTTCGAACGATGGGTGAAAGAGATTGTGCAGCGCGTGGAGGGAAATCCGCCCCGGATGGAGTTGCCGCTCGATTTGCAAGCGACGGCATTTCAGCTGCGCGTTTGGCAGGAACTGCAGAGAATCCCGCGGGGCAGCACGCGCACTTATACGCAGGTGGCGCGGGCGCTGGGGACCCCGAAATCGGTGCGCGCCGTAGCGCGAGCTTGCGCCACGAATCCGGTTTCGATTGTGGTGCCTTGCCATCGCGTGATTCGCGAAGACGGCAGCTTGGCGGGGTATCGCTGGGGGCTTTCGCGGAAGGAGCAATTACTGGCGCAGGAACGCGCTAACAACTAAAGCCAGATCGCGAATTGAATGCATGAAGCCCTAGTTATTGGCGGGGCTTAATGTGTGCGGCGTTCTTGGGCCAGTCGGGCTTGAACTTGGAATCGGCAATCTTCAGATTTTTCATCGTGTTGGAGTACTTGAAGATGAAGTAATCGCCGGAGCCGGCCTCGAAGAATTTCTGTTGAACGGGCAGCCAAGAAGAAGAGTCAATCCACATCTGAATTTTCGTAATTTGCTTGCGAACGTCTTCGGACTTTGGGGCGAGGGCGAGTAGAAACGTTTTGCGCTGGTCAAGTTCTTCTTCGCCGGTCAGAACAATATCGTAGCTCTTCTGCATATTCTGGCTCTTCGTGCCGAAGCCGAGAAGGACGTACTGATCGACGAGAGCGCGGTTCTTGCCAAGATTGTATTCCTCGACGCGATTGATTTTGGGCGTATACACGAATAGCGAGTCGCCGGTCCGCAGGATAACGCGAGGGTCGGGCTTGGCGAACTCAATGCGCATTTTTTGATCGCGGCGCACAAAGATCTGACCGGTTTCCGTCGAAGTATCCTTCACCACATCGGTGTATTTGATGTGCTCGATGTCCGCGGTCAGGCTATGAAAATCGGACGCGGCCTTATCCATCCTGTTCAGGACGCTTTCCGTGGTCCAGCGTGAGCCTTCCTGCGAGGCAGAAACACGCGGTTCCAAAACCCAGGCGAGCGTGCAAAGCCCCACCAGCACGACCAAAGAGAGCAAACTTTTCAAGCTAGACCCCTGCGGCGGGAACGACGCGCCGACATTTTTTAAATGGCTGTAATCGTAGCACATAGCAATGGATGCATGCGCCGAGGCGGGAGTTTTACCAACAAAGAAGCGGCAGTGCACACTAATTAACGGCGTATTTCGACTTCATAGGCAATCACGTTGCCGTTTTCGTTGCGCACCGCTTCGATTTTGGTGATGGAGAAATGGCCATCGCGCAAATCCGGGAGACCGCGCTGCAGGGCCTGATGCAGTTCGTTCTGTAATGCGGGAGTTTGTTCACGCGGCGCCAGAACGCGAGCATCCACGCGATACTCTTGTCGATGGCCATCCTCCGAGAAAAGGACGAGCTGGACCTGATCCGACGCCGCCGGCATGCCGACCTGCGGTTGGTCGCGGAACCAGCCGCGGGGCGTAAGCAAGACAAAAATGAGGATGAGAACTACCGCGACGTCGTACTGCCAGGTTCCGCGTTCGTAAGACCAAAAGAGAGTCTTGGAGAGAATCCGCTTAAGGCCGGCCATATCAGTCCGCTGGGATGCCATCGACGATCACGCCGTCGCGCATGTGCACGACGCGGTCAAAATAGGTGACCGCCTCAGGGTTGTGCGTGATCATCACGATGGTTTGTCCCAGATTTTTGTTGAGCTGACGCAGCATCTGCAGGACGATTTCGGAATTTTTGGAATCGAGGTTGCCGGTGGGCTCATCGGCAAGCAGAATTTTAGGCTCGTTGATGATAGCGCGGGCGATGGCGACGCGTTGCTGCTCGCCGCCGGAGAGCTCCGAAGGCTTGTGATGCAGGCGGCCTTCGAGGCCCAGCATCTTGGTGACCACGTCGAAGCGATGGGGATCGAAGCCGTCGCCGTGAATGAATTGGGCGATGGCAATGTTGCCTTTGGCGGTCAACGTGGGCAGCAGATTGAAGCGCTGGAAAACGAAACCGATTTTATGGCGGCGGAGCTTGGTACGCGCCGCGTCGCTGAGTTCCGTCAAATCATTTCCGTCGACGAGCACACGGCCGCGCGTGGCCTGCGCCAACCCGCCAATGACGTAAAGGAGAGAGGACTTCCCGCAGCCGGAGGGCCCCATGACCGCAACGGACTCTCCGGGCAAGACCTCAAAGTTAACGCCACGAAGGGCAGGTACTTCCACTTTGCCAGCCCGGTAAAGTTTCCACAGACTTTCAGTTTTGAGTATCGGCTCCAATATATTTTGCCCAGGAGAAATCAATGTACCGGCAGGTTCTTCTATTGTAGCCGTGATTGCCGGGTGCTGCCTAGCAGCGCTCATGGGTGAATTCTCCGCTTCTAGTCATAGGAAAGCGCCTCGACAGGATCTTTGCGGCTGGCCACCCAGGCCGGATAGCTTGCGCCAATAATGGCTCCAGCCAAAGCGATGCCCCCTGCGCGCAGCACCCATGCCGGGGTGATCAAAATGGAGAGCGTCGGAAAGCCGGCAAGGAATGCCGCGCGTACTGCGTAACTTAGTCCAATGCCGGCGGCAATGCCGAACACGCAAAGCAGCGCGGATTCGGTGAGCAGGGCGCGCACGATGAAACCACGGTTCGCACCGAGCGATTTCAGCACACCGATATCGCGGGTGCGCTCGATGACGGTGGTGTACATGGTGAGGAAGATTACGAGAAGGCCGATGGCGATGGCCAGCGAGATCATGGCGTGAATGAACGTTTCGAGACCTGGGATGTTGGTGGAGGTCATCAGCGACAGAAAATCCTTCAGGGGGCGAACGGTGTAACCGGGAAGAACGGTGCGAATCCCCTCCATTACTTCTTCGGTGTGCTCCGGGCGCGTGCATTTCAGCAGAAAGATGGAGGCTTTGTCGTGGGCGCCGACCAGATCCTGCAGAGTGGAAATGGGCACGAATAAGCGAGCACCCTTACCGTGCTCGACGATGCCCACTACGTGCCAATCGTGATTCAGAAGATTGTAGGTGTCGCCGACCTTTAAGTTTTTAGCTTTGGCGGCCCAATCATCGACCAGCAAATCGTCCGGACCTTCCATGTCGTGGCCTTTCAGAAAGACGAAGCCTCCGGACACGGCGCGAAAATTTTCGGGGTCGATGCCGTAAATCACTTCGACGCCGCCAGTGGAGTTGAATTGCAGAAGCGCGGGAGCAACCGCTTGCACGTATTTCAGCTGTGCGAGCTTGTCAGCAATCTTGATGGGCATGGGCGAGCCGCTGAAGCCCAGGAAAATAGAGGCGGCGGGGGGCTGCAGCATGATATCCGCACCGATTCCCTCGATGCGCTTGGCGGTTTCCGTGAGAAGGCCGGAAGTAAGGCCGACGATCAGCACAACCAGGGCAACTTCGACCGCTACGGCCATCACACCGACCATGGTGCGCAACGGGCGGTGCAACAAATTACGCGCGACGAGCTCACCCATCATCGCGGCTTTTCCTCCGTAGTCTCGCCTACGCGCACAGTCTCAGTGCCTGGGGGCTGCTCGAGCTTGAAGCGGTCGAGGGGCAGCGCTTCGTTGAGCGCGAGCTTAACGATTTGTAAGTCGAGGCGATAGTCGTCGTGCGGACGTTCGATGCGGATCTGGCGCGGAAATGCATGGATGCCGCCGGCCGTCGGGGATGCCGGAGGCTCCTGGCCGTTCGTTAGCGGCTGCCAATCCGAAAAGTGAACGTCGGAGAGCAAAATACCTTTGGGGCCGAAGGTTTGCAGCCGGGAAACCTGCAAATCGGAGCGATCAAACCAGATCTTGCGGAGGATCTCCGTGCGATACCCCCCGCGCAATACTGTCAAGACATAGTAGCGCGCGGTCTCGTCGTTGAACTCCTCGAAAAGCACACTTTCTTCTTTGCGGACCTCGGGCCAGAGCAGCGCCTCGACCAAGTGCTGCGGACGGAGATTCTCGATAGGCTTTTCGCTGATGCGCTCTACGGTTACCGAGCCGACGAGAAATTTGTTTTTCGAAGGGATAGAGACGCGAAAGACGTCGCCGTCGCTGGCCATGTCAAAAATCGTGGTGCCGACCACAGGCGCCTGGCCGATCATGCGGATTTCCGCGGGACGCTGCGCCAGAAGGAAGGCTTTCACCTCGTGGTATTCCTCGATGACGCCGCTGTATTTCGAGCCGGCCGTGGGCTTGAGTTCGACGGTGGCGTTTACAGTGTTCACGTTGCGCGCGATTTCGTTGTATTTGTCGAGCAGTTCGTCGCGAGTGGCGTCGAGAACCACCGGCTTTGCCCGAGGGGGCAGAGTGGTGGACGTCTTAATGGCGCCGCCACCACACCCGCAAGAAAACGACGCCAGTGTCGCCCAGACCATCCATGTCAACACCCGTATATTCAATCCGACCGTCCTCATTGGTACAAACGAAGCAATCTAGCAACCATAGGAATGCGCGTCAAACGCAGCGGAGCCATGAGCCACGGTTTCAGTGCGGCCGCGCAATGTAGACGTCAAATTTTTGCACGGCTGGGCGAATACGTCGAATGACCTCGGTGGGCCAGAGCGTCTGGCTGAGGAGGGTCGCCCAGCCGTCTTCCGGCTCGCAGACCGCACAGAATGTGTACCGGGCGTAGGCGGGCTGGTAGGCATCGAGGCCGCGACGCGAAAGATCTTTCTCCAACTCGGCGTCGCCGTCCTGCGCCGGACCTCCGGCACGGACACCGAACGTTTCACCCTCGAAGCGGAGGAAGAGTTCTTCCAGCTGCGTTTCGCCGGGCTGCGGCAGCACCAGGCAGCGCTCGGCGGCTTCGCGATAGTGAATTTCGTGAAGCTTGCAGAATTCGCGAACGCGCTCCAGGTGGCTGAAGAAATCAACGACGAAAAATTCATTCGCCGCGAGTGCCGGAAAGACGGCCGCCCAAATGAGTGCCGCATCTTTACCACGCACGGGTTCGCGGCTTTCGGTTCCGAGCAGCTCGAGGCCGACGGATTTGACACCCGCGCCGAGGTCGAGAGCTTCCACATCAAGGGAGAACGGCGGCAACTCCAAGGCGCTTGGATCGAGCGGCGGCTTACCAGGGGCGCTCATACTTCGGATTCCGTCTGAGGGAATTTAGCCTGAAAATCCGGCGACTGCTTGCGGACATCGAGCCAGTCAAAAAACGCGTCCGGAGTTTCGAGCCAAATGCGAAACCAACTGGCGATTTCGACTTTCTCGGCGCGCTTGCTGGGCTCGACCTTGGGATTGCGAGAGATCATTTCGGCGCGGCGCTTGCCCAGCCGCGCGACATTCAAGACGCGCTCAACGGCGGCACGCTCGCCGTGGGCTTGGAATTTACGCATCAACTCGTCCAAACGCATGATGCTGAGTTCCGCATCCTCCAGAGTCTTGAAGTGCAGCAAGTCTTCAAACTCTTCCTCGTACTGTTCTTCGGCTTCTTCCTGCTGGGATAGCAAAACGCGGAAACCGGCGCTTTTCAAAACATCGGCGATGTAGTCGGCACCGGTCTTTCCTTCTTCGCCATGCTCGGCGAGCAGGCGGCGGCGCACTTGTTCGATTTCGGCGGGAGTGAATTTTTGAGCGCCGATGGCTCGCGCAGCTTGCAGAATCAGCGCCCGCTTGGTGCTCAACATCTCGTTCATTGGGCTGCGGCCTTTTGCTGATTGGGGTGAGCTTTGCGTTTGACTTGAGATTTCTTAGCAACGGTCGTGTTCTTCGCAGTGGAGCCGCGCTTCCGGCCATTCGCCGTTTGCTTGTGAGCGGCGTTAGCCGCGTGGGCAGCAGGAGGCGGAGCCGGCGGGTCCGCAGCCGGCGGATCGGCCGGCAATCCCGCGAGCAGGCGACGGTACCTCGTGACATTGCGATTGTGTTCCGCAAGGGTGGCGGCGAAAAAGTGGCCACCATGGGTGTTGGCCACGAAATAATAGTAATCCGTTTTAGCCGGGTCCAGCGCGGCGCGCAGCGAAGCTTCGCCGGGATTGCCGATGGGACCGGGCGGTAGGCCAGGATGCGCGTACGTGTTGTACGGCGACGGAAAGTGCAAATCGGCGCCGGTGAGCGTGCCTTTGTATTGCCCAACCTCCTGCATCGCATAAATCACCGTCGGATCGCACTGCAGCGGGATATTTTGCCGGAGTCGATTTTCAAAAGCGCCGGCCACGAGCGGGCGCTCTTCCGGCTTGGGAGTTTCACGTTCGACGAGAGAGGCGAGAGTGACGACCGAGGCCAGGGGGCGGCCATGTTCCAGGCCGGTGGTGTCCTGCTTGCTCTCCGGCGGGGCGATCCGCTGCCATTCTTCTTTGAATTTGCGCACCATTTCGGCGGTTAGGTCAGTTGGAGTTGGATGCCGCGGCAGGAAATAGGTCGCAGGGAATAGGAATCCCTCGAGCGTTTTGGCGCGCGGGGCGATGTCGCGAATCAATTCCGGATTTTGCGCGGCCGCCAGGAATTCGTCCGTGGTCATCAGTTTTTGCGATTCCAAGTCATGGGCGATGTCAAAAATGGTCTCGCCTTCCCGTACAGTGAACGGCAGCTCGTAAATATGACCGTCGGCAATCTGCCAGAATACATCGTGGCCGGTGATGGCGTGGTCGAAGAAATACTCGCCGGCCTGCAAGCGGCGGCGTGGATGGCGCCGCGCGTACACCTCAAAGGCAAACGCGCTGCGGACGACGCCGTTTTGCTTGAGCAGCCGCGCCACGGTCCTGCTGGAGGCGCCGTGCGGGAGGTCCACAAAGATACCCTGTGCCACAAAGCCCTGGTATGGGCGTTCGATGGAATACCATATCCAGCCCGCAGCACCGACAACCGCGAGCAACAGTAGCACGGCACCAACTGCTAGAATCCTTTTCAATTCAGCCCAACTCCTTTGCCATGGCAGGGTTGATGAGCTCCATCTATTAATCTTGCCTCGTTTCGCAAGGTTTATCGAACTCTGAGGTCAATGAGAGAGCCAAATTAGTTACGCTCCCGAGAGGGCGTAGTTTCTCGGTTTAGCTATGCGACCCCTCTAAATTAGATGTTTGGGCTGCTTTTTGTGGCACGCCGCTGCTCCAGGTATTCCCTCAAAATCACGGCCGCGGCAACCGCGTCTACAGAGGCTTTAGCAGGATTATGCCCGCCTTTGCCGTGTGTCTTCGCATCATGCAAAGTCCTCCCGGACTGCTCTTCCAGCAGCCGCTCCGCTTCCCAACTGGTGAGACGCTCGTCGAGCATGTCCACGGGTAAGCCGAGTTGCTTGCGCAGGCGAGCGGCGAAGCGTGTGGCCTCTTCAGCCATCTCGCCGCGGCTGCCATCGAGACGGAGAGGAAGCCCGACGACGATTTGGCGGACTCCATGGTCGCGTGCGAGTTCGCGGAGCCGGCGCATGTCTTCATTGCGGTTGATCCGCTCAAGGGTGAGAAGTGGTCGAGGAAGCTGGGCTTCAGGTTCGGCGATCGCCAGACCAATGCGCGCGCGGCCGTAATCGACGGCTAGGATTGATCCGGCGGTCTTTTCGCTGTTGTGACGCTGTGTCTCTGTGGGCATTTCCTTCTTACGGTTTGCGCCCTCTGGTGCCGTTTTGCCACGGCTCCCAGTAGCCGAGTTGCTCCATTTTTTCGTCGAGGTGCGTTTCTTTCAGCAGTTGTTCCATTTCTACGCGCGACAAACGCTTGCCGAGCGGCTCAGCGCGGTCGGCAACGCCCCAAGCGGTGACAGCCGCAAGCGCAGTGTTGATTTTCAGCTCGCGGATGTCCACCTTATCGAAGGTGTCGGACGCCGCGTGATAGTTGGGCAGATAATTGGCTTCCTCCTGCTCGGCAACCAGCGTGGGAACGCCTTCCAGAAAGAAGTCCCAATTGTCCGTGCCGATATCGCCTTCGAGTGTGTGATGTGTGATGTCCCACGAATCGAGCGGCTTGAGGATTTCGCGGACGCCGTCCTCAATGTCGCCACGTCCCGTCAGCGAGTAGCCGGTTACGCGGCCCACGCCGGAATCGAAGACTACCACAGCGCGAACTTTGTCCAACTCCGCGCGATGAGCCCGCGCATATTGCCAGGAGCCGTACATCCCTTGCTCCTCGCCGCTGAAAAGCACGAAGCGAATGGTGCGCCGCGGCACCAATCCAGTAGCTTTGATGGCGCGCGCCGCTTCGATGACCAGCGCCGCATTGCAGCCGTTATCGAGTGCGCCGGTGCCCAGGTCCCAGGAGTCGAGATGAGCGCCGAGAATAACCACCTCGTCGGGCTTCTCACGGCCCAGGATTTCGCCAATGACGTTTTCCTGCTCGACCGCCGGGCCAATCTTGTTAGGCATATTGAAACGAATTCGCACCTTGCCAGGATAGGCGGCAATCGTTCGTGCCAGGCGCATGGCGTCTTCACGGGCGACAACCGCTTGAGGAATGCGATCCAGCGTTGCGTCGCCGGTATTTGTGTGCCGGTACAGCAGCAACCTCTCGCGAGCGCCCATCCACAGAATCGCGGCAGCGCCACCCTTTACCGCGCGCTCGATTACAGCCGGCGGCTGCGTGTACTCATTAAAAAGATCGGCCCAGGTGGACCCGAGGTCCGTAGAAGCTAAAAGAATCGCGCCTTTTACGGTGGCACCGGCGCGTGCAAAATCCTGTTCGTTGCCATAGCCAATGTCAACGAGGTTGGCCTCAATTCCGCCAGCCGGGGTGGGCGGCGACCAGCCTTCGGCGACGAGGCGGACAGGAAATTTCACAGGGCCTGACAATTCCAAACGCGTGTCCCCTTCGCTCCAAGTCAGCGGAAGCGTGTACTTCTCTGTGTGTACGTCGACGCCTTCTGCGCGGAAAGCAGCCACGGCCCAGTCCACTGCCTTGGCCATTTCCGGGGAGCCCGTGACGCGGCCGCCCACTTCATCCGTCAGCCGCCGCAGATTTTCTTCGAGCGGCGAAGGTCCCATCACTTGGGGCAGAATTTTTGCCGCGGCTTCCGCGCACGATGCTTCCGTGGCCGAGCACGCCGCAGTTCCCTG
>Ga0209648_10004423_pt1 | contig 11955 bp, 8 predicted proteins | sample GraSoi2013_115cm_FD_185830 | JGI IMG/M metagenome (GOLD analysis project Ga0209648, IMG submission 185830) | Grasslands soil microbial communities from the Angelo Coastal Reserve, California, USA - Sample 9_17_2013_115cm (SPAdes) (version 2) | ecosystem: Environmental > Terrestrial > Soil >...
TTTACGGCGTCATGGTGAACCCATATCCGTATGCCAATTCTGACCGCATGGTGCATCTGGTGGCCAACGACGCCCACGGCAACCGCCGTTTTTTCATCAATCTTACTGGACCGCAATTACAGCAGCTTCGGCAGGCCACATCGGTCGAAAGCTCTGCCGCCATGGATGAGTGGGCACTCACCACAACGGAAGGCGACCTTCCCGAAAACGTGGAAGCCGTGTATCTCACTTCCAACGCTTTTGTCCATTTTGGCGTGCCAACTCTGCTCGGGCGTGGACTGTTGCCATCGGATGCACCCGATGGTCAGGATCCCGAGAACGTGGCCGTGCTGGGGCACGAATTCTGGCAAAGGCATTACGGCGGCGATCCCGACATCGTCGGTAAGAACATTCAGCTGGTCCATAAGAGCTATTCGATTGTTGGGGTGGTGCGGCCGCGGTTTACCTGGGGCGACGGCGAAGTCTATTTGCCGCTTAAGCTCACAGCCGACCCAGTACGGACCTACTTCCCGATGATCCGAGTCAAACCAGGGGTTACGCGCGCGGCAGTAAATGCGGAGTTTCAGTCGCTGGTAGAGCAATTCGCGAAGGAAACTCCAACACATTTCTCTGAACATTTTCGCGTGGCAGTCGAAGGATTGAACGACCACTTCGTGGCTGACATCGGGGGGACATTGTCCCTGTTGCTCGGCGCCGTTGCATTGTTGTTGCTCATCGGGTGCGGAAACGTTTCGATTCTTTTGTTAGCCCGGGGCACGGCGCGGCAGCACGAGTTGGCGGTCCGGTCGGCGATCGGCGCCGGGGGCTCCCGGCTGCTGCGACAGTTGCTCACGGAAGCGCTGATGCTGTCGTTTACAGGAGCGCTGCTTGGGGTAGCGCTGGCAAGTAGCTTGGTTAAGCTCATCGTGAATTGGCTGCCGCAATTTTCATTCCCGCATGAAGCAACCATCAGTATCAATCTGCCGGTACTGTTCTTCAGCGTCGGCCTGGCGCTTCTGACGGGCATCGTCTTCGGCATTTCACCGGCTCTGCAATCCGCGCGTCCGGACCTAGCTCAGGTGATGCAAGCGAATACGCGCAAGATTACGGCTGGAGTTCATAGCCGCAGGGCCCACACCATCCTGATCGCGAGCCAGATTGCCCTGACGCTTCTGTTGCTGGCGGGTGCCGGCGCGGCCATGCGAGGCTTCGTGCGAATGATGAACGTGAACCTTGGATATGACCCGCACAACGTCATGTCCGTCGGAATCCCGGTTCACGACAACACCTACACCTCGTGGGAGGCCCGGAGAGCGTACTTCCATCAGCTCCTTCAAAAGGTGGGTGCGATGCCGGAAGTAGTTTCGGCTGGGATTTCGACGAACGCCACACCGCCAAACAATGGATGGGAACAGCGCTTCGAGATTTCTGGAAAACCAATGGCGGAGCAGCAACTAGTGCGGTTTAACGTCATTAGTCCAGAGTATTTCACCGTGCTCCACATTCCCTTGCTCCAAGGAATAATCTGGGATGAAAGCGAGGTGATGCACGGCTCAAAGCTCGCGCTGATCAATCAAACCCTGGCACGGCAATACTTTCCGAATGGCGATGCGATTGGCAGCGAAATTCGCGTGCCCGGGCTAAAGGGCGAGCCCCCCTTTAACCTGACGGTCGCAGGGAGCGACAGTTGGTTTCAGATTATTGGCATCGTCGGCGATGCTCGCGATGACGGCCTCCGCAATCCCATCAAGCCCTCCGTGTTCGTGCCCTACACAGTCATGATGCCGCAGTATACGCAGATTCTGGTCCGGACCGTTGTTCCCCCACTCAAGATACTCCGCGCTGTCCGCGAACAGATTCGCTCCGTGGACCCAGACCAGCAAGCAGCGAGAAATGTTCGCGATCTAGACGGGTGGATTACTACCCAGCCGGAATGGGAACAGGGACACCTGATAGCAAGCCTGTTTGCAGGATTCGCAATTCTGGCCCTGGCGCTGGCCGCCACGGGACTCTACAGCGTGATTTCCTATGCGGTTAGTCAGCGTACGGGCGAATTCGGTATACGCATGGCGCTGGGAGCAGGGCGCCGAGATGTTCTACTGATAGTGTTTCGCTCGGCGGCGATGAGCGTGGCGGGCGGTGTTCTGACTGGATTACTTCTGACGTTCACGCTCAGCCGCGTACTCGCCCGGTGGATTCAAGACAGCTCACTCGATGCATTGATCCTTACGGGCGTGATCTTGCTCATGGTCGCAACTGCTGGCTTGTCATGCTTCATACCTGCTCTGAGAGCGTCGTCGATAGATCCTGTGGTGGCTCTGAAGTACGAATAGAAATTGGAAATCAGAATCAGAAGTGGGAAAAAGAGGAGCCGCGATGAGCTGGGTGAGCCGCCTGTTTGGTAAACGGAGATGGGAAGAGGAATTGGAAGAAGAGGTGCGTAGCCACTTGGAAATGTCAGTACGGGAGCATGTGGATCGAGGCGCGGAACCTCGAGAGGCGGAGCGCGCAGCACGGCGGGAGTTTGGAAACTCAAGCGTGGTGAAGGAAGTGACGCGAGACCAGTGGGGATGGCGGTGGATGGAGGATATTGTCGAGGACGCGCGGTACGGGCTAAGAAGGATGCGCAAGTCTCCCGGCTTTACCGCGATTGCCGTGTTGACACTCGCATTGGGCATCGGAGCCAACACGGCCATTTTCAGCCTGGTGAACGGGATTCTGCTCGCTTCCCTGCCATATTCCCACCCCGACCGGCTCGTCAGTGTGACAGGCGCCTATCCGCAAGGGGCGTTCGTTGCCATGCGAGAGCAGGTGCACACGGTGGAGGTAGCCGGCTACGCGGAGGGTCATGAGTTCAATCTAACGGGCCGAGGAGAGCCCGTGCGTCTCACCGGGACCTTGGTGTCGGCCGAACTGTTCTCCATTCTCGGTGCGCGGCCCGAGATGGGAAGAACGTTTTATCCCGGCGAGGACACTCCTGGCCAAGACGGCTACGTGCTCTTGAGTCATGCCCTATGGGTGGAAAGGTTCGGAGGCAACCCAGGAGCTCTCGGTCAGTCGATCGAACTGGAAGGCCAAAGCCGTCAGGTGGTTGGCGTCATGCCAGCCGAATTCCGTTTCCCGTCGACGAAAACGCAGGTATGGGTTCCCTTGCACAACGATCCCCGAAACACGGTCAGCTTTTGGGCGGGCGACTTCATGCCGGTGATCGGACGGCTTCGCCCAGGTTCTACGATCGAGCAGGCGCGTACGGAGATTCGTATGTTTCAGTCGCAGGTGGGAGCGCTATTTCCCTGGCCGATGCCCGCGACTTGGAATGCAAATGCCAGTGTAGTGTCGCTCCGGGACGGCATGGTCGGCGATGTGCGCGCACGCCTACTAATCCTGCTCGGAGCTGTCGCGCTGGTCTTGTTGATCGCTTGCTCAAACGTCGCCAATCTCACACTTTCGCGCGCAGCGACGCGCGAAAAGGAAATCAGCATTCGCGCGGCGCTGGGCGCGGGGCGGCATCGAATTACCCGGCAGCTCCTCACCGAGAGTGTGTTGCAAGCGTTGTTCGGAGGATTGCTCGGATTAGCTTTTGCCTATGAGGGGCTGGTCTTGCTCAAGGCGGTACTGCCTGCGGATACGCCGCGTCTGAACGAGGCGCACATAGACTGGCGAGTGCTGGTGTTCACGGGTACGCTCGCCATCCTGACGGGTCTAGTGTTCGGACTGGCTCCGGCGCTCCACTCTGCACGCGCGGCTCTCACGGAAGCATTGAAGTCCGGCGGCCGCGGCGCGGGCGTCTCCGTGTCCCAGAGTTTGCGAAGTTCGCTCGCGATCGCCCAAGTAGCGTTTGCGGTGCTGCTGGTGATTGCCGCCGGGCTTATGATCCGAAGCTTCTGGGCAATATCGCATATGAATCCGGGGTTTCGTTCAGAGCACGTTCTGACCGCACGCATCACGCCAAATGAGTCGTTCTGCAGCGAAGCAGCGCGTTGTGTGTCTTTCTATCGCAATGTGCTCGATCAGGTCCAAGCCTTTCCCGGCACGAGCGGGGCGGCACTTGTAAACACTCTTCCCCTTGGAGGAAGGGTCAGCAAACGCTCCGTTGATGTTGAGAATAACGAAGTTCCTCAGGGGGAGGACGTGCCTCTTTTTTGGCTCAATGTCGTGACTCCCGAATACTTTCGCGTGATGGGGATCTCCGTCCTGTCGGGTAGAGGGTTCAGCGATTCCGACGTGTCCGGCGCTCCAGTGGCGGTCGTCACCCAAGAGACAGCGCGTCGCTATTGGCCCAACGAGAGCGCCGTCGGCAAGCACATCAGGCTGCTCGATGATAAGGACTGGCGCACCGTCGTTGGAGTCATTCCAGATGTGCGCGCCTATGATCTCCAGCGAAACGTCCCCGATTGGATCAACGGAAGTGCTTATGTTCCGTACCATCCGACGGCCACCCTCGAAGACAGGCGAATGCCCACAGAGATGACCATAACCATCCGGACTGCCTCGGATGACTCGCAAATTGCATCGATGCTTCGCAATACCGTTGCCGGCCTGAACCAGGAAGTGCCTGTCAGCGAAGTGAAGAGCATGCGCGCGGTTGTGTCGGAAGCAGTATCAACACCAGCGTCCACGACGGTCCTCATGGTGGTCTTCGCTGCTTTGGCGCTGGTTCTGGGTACGATCGGCATTTACGGCGTTCTGTCTTTTCTCGTTTCAAATCGCACCCGCGAGATCGGCGTTCGCATGGCGCTCGGAGCTCAAAGAAAAGACGTGCTGCGCTCCGTGATGGGGGAAGGGGCAAAGTTGTCGCTGGCGGGGATTGCCTTGGGAATGATGGGCGCGTTTGCAGTAATGCGCGTCTTATCGGGCGAACTATACGGCGTGGGTGCGACGGACCCGCTGACTTTTTGTGGCGTGGCAATCCTTGTTGCGGTCGTGGCAATGACCGCGTGTTATGTGCCGGCACGGCGAGCGATGCGCGTCGATCCGGTAGTGGCACTGAGATGTGAGTAAGCAAGTGAAGTAAAGAAGAACGAACCAAAGTTGCGGAGTGCGCAAAAAAGCGTTGCGTTGCCCGACTAGTGCGTCCTATCGTGCGACTCGCTTCCAACGCCTCCTGCACCTTTTCTTCCGGTGATACCTTCGATGGGCAAAAATGCGCTATGTTGTTGATACATAAGGGCCTAAGCTCGACCTAACCGTAAGTCTCAAATCCTGTCTAATGAATCGGATGCAACCGAGCGCCGATAGCACCCAGGCCATCGCCGACAGCGACGCTATCGCCGTGGAGCGCACGCTCGCGGGCGATCGCGATGCCTATCGCGTTCTGGTCGAGCGCCACAGCCACAATGTTTTCCGGCTGGCTTACCGCATGACCGGGAACCGGCACGATGCCGAAGAAGTGGTTCAGGAGGCATTCTTGCGCGGCTATCAAAAACTGGGGCAGTTTGCGGCGCGAGCGAATTTCGGGACCTGGGTCTATCGAATCGCCGCGAATTATGCGATTGACCGCATGCGTCAACGGCAAAAGGAAGAATCGCGGCGGGAAGCGCCGAGAGGGGAAGACCGGGACGGAATGGAAAACGATCCCTTGAATCGCGTCAAGGATGAAGCGCCAACGCCGGAACGATTGACACAGAGCATCGAGCTGCGAAAACAGATGGAACAGGCGCTGTCCGCACTCTCGGATGCGGAGCGAACCGCATTCGTGATGCGTCATTGGGAAGGCTGCGGGATCGAAGAAATAGCCGAAGTCCTGAAGTCCAGCTCAAACGCGACGAAGAACACCGTCTTTCGGGCAGTGCAGAAACTGCGGCGTGCGCTGCAGCCCTTTGTGGAAACAAGAGCGGAGGCCCGCGCGATGGGAACGGAATCATGAATCACCTGAAGGAAGAAGAGTTGATTGCATACCGTGAGGGAGTCGCCGAACAGCGCGCGGCAATTTCGGAGCATCTGGCGGCCTGCGAAGAGTGCCGCGAAGAGTTACAACGAATCGAAGCAGTGCTCGCGGCGCTGGATACTCTGCCAGTGCCGGAACCTGGACCAGACTACGGACGACAGGTCTGGAAGGAGATTGCGCCGCGGTTAACGCACAGTCCGGGGCGGTGGTGGCAAGTCTGGCTCGAACCCAGGCGGCTCGCAGCGGCAGGTGCGGTTGTGGCTCTGATTATCGCGGCGTTCGTCGCCGGACGGTTCACAAAGCGGGACGGTACGGGCGACAACATCGCGAACAAGGAACAAGTGCGCGAGCGCATTTTGGTGGTTGCCGTAGGCGAACACTTGGGTCACTCCGAGCGGATGTTGATCGAGCTATCGAACGCGGCGCCAAACGATCCAGCGCAGAAAGAAGTGAACATCTCGGCCGAGCAACACCGCGCGGAGGATCTGCTTCAAGAAAATCGGCTGTACCGGCAGACCGCGCTGCAAGAGGGAGATGCGGGTCTCGCCAGCGTGCTGGACGAACTGGAGCGTGTGCTGTTGGACGTGGCTCACAGCCCGGAAGAAGTAACGCCGGCACAACTCGAGGCGATCCAGAAAAAGATCGCGGCGCGCGGAATTCTGTTCAAGGTTCGTGTGGTCAACAAGGAACTGCAACAACGGCAGGAGGCCACGAAGCCTGCGCCGGCACAAAAGGATTCTGCGAAAAGAGAGAGGAACAAAGTATGACCATCGGCAATTCATCTGGAAAGACAGGCATGGCTTGGCTCGCAATCGCCGCGCTGCTGTTTGCGCCGTCAGTCACCCGCGCGCGGGGACTCAAGGCTATGCCCGTGCAATCCGAGGATTTTCTACAGGACTCACAAGAGGCCCGGGAGAAAGAGCAGGAAAGGCGCGAACGCGAGCAAGAAGCCAAAGAGAGAGAAGACGAAAAGCGCGAGCGGGAACAGGAAGCTCGCGAGCGGGCCCATGAGAAGGTCGAACGGCTGCAAGAACTGTACAACGACGGACGCGAGGATCTGGACGAAGGACGCTACGACCAGGCCGCGGACAAATTCCGGCAACTGGTAGAACTGAATGGTTCGCAAACGGATGCGGCGCTTTACTGGAAGGCCTACGCAGAGAACCGCTTGGGCAAGAGGGACACGGCTCTGGCCACGATCGCGGATATGAAGCGGCGCTTTCCACAGAGCCGCTGGCAAAAAGACGCCACAGCGCTGGAGATCGAGGTGAAGCAGTCGACTGGCCAACCTGTAAAGCCGGCGGACCAGAGCGACGAAGAATTGAAAATGCTGGCCATTCAAGGGCTGATGAGCAGCGACCCCGAACGCACATTCCCCTTGCTGGAGAAAGTGATCAACGGTTCAGGCTCCCCAAAGGAAAAATCTAAAGCCCTCTTCGTGCTGGCACAAAGCGGGTCGCCGCAAGCACGGGAGATTCTGGGTAAAATTGCCCGCGGGCAAAGCAATCCCGAGCTGCAGCGAAAAGCGGTCGAGTACCTGGGCCTCTTCGGCGGAAGTGAAGCCCGAAAAACGCTGGCTGAGGTTTACGCCTCGAGCAGCGACGCCTCTGTGAAGCACGCCATCCTGCGCAGCTACATGATCGGCGGCGATCACGAGCGCCTCTTCGCCGCCGCGAAAAGCGAAAAAGATGAATCACTCCGCCGCGAGGCTATCCGGCAACTCGGGCTGGTTCACGGAACGAGCGAGTTGGAGCAGTTGTACCAGGCGGAAACATCGACGGATTTGCGCAGAGACATCTTGCAGGCATTTTTTCTTGCGGGTGATTCAGGAAGGCTTGTGAAAGTGGCGCAAGGAGAAAAGGACGCGGATTTGCGCCGGGCGGCGGTTCGAAACCTCGGGCTGATCCACTCGGACGACTCGGGGAAGGCGCTGCAAGAGATTTACGGCAAGGAAACAGATCACACGGTCAAGGCAGAAGTCTTGAACGCTTATTTCTTGCAGGGCAACGCAAAAGCGCTGGTGGCCATTGCGCGAAACGAGAAAGATCCGGAACTCAAGAAAACCGCGGTATCCAAATTGTCGTTGATGCATTCCAAGGAAGGCACCGATTACCTGATGGAACTGCTGCAAAAGTAAGGAGGAACGATGCGAAAGGAAGAGCTTCTTGCGACGCTGCGTAAAGTACTTGGGCTCGCGATGATCCTCGCGGGAATTAGCAGTGAGGCCATGCAACTGGCGAATGGCAGTATTCCGCCCCGGCCGGGGCAGGCCAGCCCCGTTGCCGCGCAAGCGGCGGAGGCTCCGCGCGTTGAAAATGCGAAGTTGGAGACGCGGACAGTCGGCGCAAGTCTCGATGCGGCCTTTCGCGAGATCGCAAACGCCGCTGAAAAAGCGGTATGGGTCGGCTACTTCGTCGACCAAGTAGCTGGAAATCGTGAAGCCTGCTGCAACAACAGTTGGAATGACGGCAATTGCGGCACCTGTCGGCTGGAAAAAGAAAACGGCGGGACGACTGGCACAGCGCACGCGGATGGAAACGTTAAACTGGAAAGCGGGCGCCAACTCGTCGTGCTCTATCGTCTGGAAGCCAAGCAGGTCGTGAGGATTCGCGTTGCATCAAACGACTGCACGTTGGACGCTGGTGGGCTGCCCTTCTTCTGGCTGACGGGAGTGAAGCCGGCCGATAGCATAGCGTTGCTGACCACTTACGTCCGCAATTCCGATTTCGATGACCATGGGGATCGCAGGCCCGGCAATGGCGCATTGACGGCTATCGCGTTGCATGCGGACGCGTCGGCTGACCGCGCGCTCGAATCTTTCGTAACGCCGGAGCAGCGCGAAGGTTTGCGTAGACAAGCAGCGTTCTGGATGGGCGCAGCGCGAGGTAAAGCGGGATTGACCGTTCTGCAGCACATGGCGAAAACCGATCCGAGTTCGGACGTGCGCGCCCACGTGGCCTTCGCGCTTTCCGTCAGCCATGAAGCAGGAGCGCTCGATGAGATGATCCGCATGGCTCACGATGACACCAGCTCACACGTGCGCGGACAAGCGCTCTTCTGGCTGGCGCAAAAAGCAGGAAAGAAGGCGATGGGCACGATCACCGGAGCGATTGAAAATGACCCGGACACCGATGTAAAGAAAAAAGCTGTCTTTGCGCTCAGCCAGTTGCCGAAGGACGAAGGCGTGCCGAAGCTGATCGAGGTGGCGCAAAACAATCGGAATCCCGCGGTGCGGAAGCAGGCGATATTCTGGCTGGGGCAATCTAATGATCCGCGCGCGCTGCAGTTTTTTGAAAAAGTGCTGACGCAGTGAAAGACTAGCGCAACAAGTCTTCGAGTTGCACTCGCGTATCCGTCTTCGAATCGCGATATTTCACAATGACCGCTGCTTGTAGTGAGAGTCCCCACCTTACGCCGGTGGGATGCGAAACAGCGCGCGAGCCAGGCACCACGATCGCTTCTTCCGGAATAATCAGCGGCTCGGTTTCGGTGGCTGTGTAAACTGCCTCTCGGACGAGATCGTAAACCGGGATGGAGCGATTCAGGATCGTGCCTGTGCCCAGAACGGCTCGGCGCTTCACGACCGTCCCTTCGTAAAGGCCCGAATTCCCACCAACTAAAACTTCGTCCTCGATAATCACGGGCAACGCGCCCACAGGTTCAAGGACGCCTCCAATTTGCGATCCCGCCGAAATGTGGCAATTGCGGCCAATCTGGGCGCAACTCCCCACCAGCGCGTGCGAATCGATCATCGTGCCCTCGCCAACGTAGGCGCCAACATTTACAAACATCGGCGGCATGCAAATCACCCCGCGGCCAATATAGCTGCCATCGCGAATGCTGGATCCGCCGGGAACGATGCGCACGCCATCGGAAGCTGTAAACGCGCGAACGGGAAAGGTGGACTTGTCGAAGAAAGGCTGCTTCGCCGTGTCGATGGACATATCGGCAATGGCGCCCATGCGAAAGCCCAGTAAAATTCCCTTCTTCACCCACGCGTTTGCGCGCCATCCGGATTTCGTGGAAGCATCCGGTTCGGCAGCGCGAATCTCACCGCGATTCAGCGCCGCTTTGAAATCACGGAAAAGCCATTGATGTTCCTCTTCGTAGTGAGCCGGAGCTTCGTCAAACAATCGTTCAACTTGCGATGGCTGCATGAACCCTCTCAGCGGAAGGCGCGCCTCCAACGCGATCAATTAACCCAAGCGATTCGAGCACCGCTCGGATGCGCGCCTGATTTTCCGCCTTCGGCGGCACTAGTGGCAAGCGCCATACCGGTTTGAGCAGACCCATCTCCGCCATTGCCGCTTTCACGGGAATGGGGTTTGACTCCACGAAATTGATTTCCATGAGCGGATGAAACCGGCGATGAATCGCGCGCGCCCCCGGAAAATCTCCCTGTAGCGCGAGCCGCGTCAATTGAGACATCTCCGCGGGAATTTCGTTGGACACAACCGAGATTACTCCTCGGCCGCCGAGTGAGATCACCGGCAACGTTATCGCATCGTCGCCCGAAAGAACGATGAAGTCATCCGGCACGGCATTCAGAATCGCTGCCATTTGGGAAACGTTGCCCGAGGCTTCCTTGATACCAACGATGTTTTCGATTCCGGCGAGCCGCCTCACTGTAGCAGGCTCGATGTTCACTCCGGTGCGGCCCTGCACACTGTAAAGAATGATGGGCAAGGAAACCGCTTCGGCAATCGCGCGATAGTGCTGGAAAAGGCCTTCTTGCGTCGGCTTGTTGTAATAAGGAGTGACGGAGAGAATTCCATGCACCCCAAGACCCGCAAGCTCGCGCCCGAGTGCAATCACTTCGGCGGTGTGGTAGCCTCCAGCACCGGCGAGGACGGGAACCTTTCCCTTGGCGGCCTCGACGGTGATCTCTACGACGCGCAGATGTTCTTCGTGCGTAAGCGTGGGGCTCTCGCCCGTCGTGCCGCACGGCACAAGAAAGTCGATGCCTGCCTCGATTTGCCGCTTGACTAACCCCCGCAGCGTGGCTTCGTCGAGCGAACCATCGCCGCAAAATGGAGTGACAAGCGCAGTGCCGGTACCTGTAAACATGATGTTGCTCCTTTCTTTTTCTCAGCCCAATTCGCCGAGAATCTCACGAAATTCGTAAACGCCTCTCTTGCCGGCGACCCAACGCGCCGCCCGGAGCGCCCCGCGCGCAAAACCTTCGCGGCTCCGCGCCGTATGCCGCAGCGTGATGGTATCCGCGGCCGAATCGAAGCCAATCTCATGCGTGCCGGGATTCGCACCGGCGCGATTGGCCGTCAGCGTTAAAGTCCGGTCGTAGCCCGCGGCGCGGATTTCTTCCGCGAGCTTTTTGAGCGTGCCGGAAGGCGCATCCTTTTTCGCTGAGTGATGAATCTCCCAGCCCCACGCTTCGTACTCGGGATACTTCGCAAAAAAGGCCGCTGCACAAGCCACGGTTTGCAGAAACACATTGACGCCCACGGAAAAATTGGCGCTGTAAACGAGCCCCGTGCCGGACGAGAGGATCGCTTCGTTCACGGCCGGAAGATGCTCGAACCAGCCTGTCGTGCCGGAGACCGTATTGATGCCAAGAGCAGCAAGGCGGCGCAGATTGTCCGGCGCAGAATCAGGCGTGGTGAACTCTACCGCGGCATTCACGCCGCCCAGCGAATCCCGACTGATCCCGTCATCGTGTAAATTATTTCCGCGTGTGAATTTAGCGCGCACGTCGAAGCCGTATTCGGGCGCGAGCTGCTCGATGAGGCGGCCCATCCTTCCATGACCAACAATCGCAAGGCCAGTGCTCATGTTCCGCTCCGGCCAGTCGTGAGAAGTTGCGTCGCCATGCGCGCGTAAATATCCACCGCATCGGACAAATCCCTCTTGGAGATGCGCTCCTCCGCGGTGTGCGCAACATGAATGCTGCCGGGTCCGATGAGGAACGGCTGCCCCCAAGCTCCGTCGAACGTCGGAATGTCCGTAGTGAAGGCCACGATGGTGGTAGGTAGACCATCGAATTTACTCAATTGGATCGCCGGAGTGTGCAGCACCTCACGCGCCTCGGCGCGGCCTGCGACGGAGGAGGAGACGGCTTCGCGGATCTTTGC
>Ga0209648_10004425_pt1 | contig 11954 bp, 6 predicted proteins | sample GraSoi2013_115cm_FD_185830 | JGI IMG/M metagenome (GOLD analysis project Ga0209648, IMG submission 185830) | Grasslands soil microbial communities from the Angelo Coastal Reserve, California, USA - Sample 9_17_2013_115cm (SPAdes) (version 2) | ecosystem: Environmental > Terrestrial > Soil >...
CTTCTCCGGACGCTGGCTCGGCGCAGCCTCCGGCCGAAGCCGCTTCTCAGCCACCGCCGATCGTGCCAGCCTCATTTGAAATCAACGGAATTGTGCGCGCCGGGAAAACTCCGCTGCCCGGCGTAACCGTCACCGCGTCGAATTCGCTCACGGGAAAGAAATTTGCCGTGGCCACCGGCGCCAATGGAACGTATACCTTTGCCGGCTTGCCGCGCGGGCGCTACGTCGTGCGCGTCGAATTCATGGGTTTCGCCCCGCAAACGCAGGAAATTGTGCTGAAGCCGGAGACTCCCGCGGGAAAGTTTGATGCGGAAATGATCCTCGCGTCGCGCCAGCAGGACCAGGGTGGCTTAGGGAACCTGGCCGCGCTGGTCACCGCGGGCCGCGGATTCCAAAGCCTGGCGCTGGACAGCACGCTCTCTGCTCTGGCAGGTGGCGGAGCGGCGGGCATGATGGGCGGCGGGCAAAATGGAAATGGCGGCGACGTTTCTTCGCTGCCCCTCAACGGCGCCGGAGCGGAAGGACCGACCGAATCCGTGAGCATCACCGGAGCGCAAGGGCGCACGCAGGATTTTGGCGGCGGCAGCGAGGACGACATTCAGGAGCGCATTCAGGAATTTCGCGACCGCGCGCAACGCGAAGGCGGCGGCTTGCAGGGTGGAGGACAAGGCGGCGGGGGCGGTCCCGGTGGTCTGGGCGGGGGACCGATCATGATTTCGCGGCTGCCGCGCAATTTCAACATCAATCAGCCGCACGGCATGCTGTACGTTTCGGATGACGCCGGTTCGCTCGACGCCAAGTCCTATTCTTTGACAGGAATGGAGACTCCGAAGGCCGGCTACAACCTGCCGCGCTTTGGCGCCTTTCTCGGCGGTCCGCTGAACATTCCAAAGATTTTCAACGGCGGCAACAAGTGGTTTTTCTTCGCCGGCTGGAACGGCAACCGCGGCAGCACGCCGTACGACGCGTTTTCCACCGTGCCCACGCTCGCGGAACGGTCCGGGGATTTTTCCGCCGCGACCTATAAAAATGGCAGCCCGGTGCAGATCTTCAATCCCGCGACCGGGCAGCAATTTCAAAGCAATGGGCAGCTCAATGTAATCGATCCGTCGCTCATCAATGCATCGGCTAAAGCCTTGCTGGCGTTCATTCCGCTGCCCAACCTGAATTCCACCACGCAGAATTTTCATTACGTCACCTCTGGCAGCAGCAGCAGCGATTCAGTCAACTTTCGCTTGATTCACAACTTTGGCTCGGGTGGCGGTCCCGGCTTCGGGCCCTTCGGCGGCGGAGGTGGGGGCGGAGGCGGCGGACGCAGGCGCGCGCAAAATAACATCAACTTCGGCGTGATTTGGACACGCAGTGCAACCACGCTCGTCAATCCGTTTCCGTCGCTGGCCGGAGGCAACGGTTTGCAAGGGCTGAATGCCAGCGCCGGCTGGACCTACGGTCGTGGCCGCGCAACAAACATGTTTCGTGTGAACTACAACCACAATCATGTTTCCACCACAAACCTTTTCTCGAATGTTCAAAACGTGGCTGGCGATGCGGGCATCGGGGGTGTCTCCCCGAATCCTTTCGATTGGGGGCTTCCGGGAATCAGCTTCACCTCATTTGCGGGACTCGCGGATCCCATGCCGCGCCGCGAACTCGACCAGACGTATACCATCTCCGATACGATTTCCTGGAGTCGCGGTAAGCACAACTGGCGTTTTGGGGGAGACTACCGCCGCATCCTGCAAAGTTTTCGCTCTGCGAAGAATGCCGAAGGGAGTTTCGTTTTCACTGGCTTTGCAACTTCGCAATTCGCAAGTGGCGCCGGCGTGCCGGCCGCCAATACCGGTTACGATTTCGCCGACTTCCTGCTCGGCTTGCCGCAACAGACCACGCTGCAATCCGGAACGAATTCCTATGATTTCCGCGCCAGCTCTTTTGATGTTTATGCGCAGGATGATTTCCGGTTCCGCCCCAACTTCTCGTTCAATCTGGGATTGCGCTACGAATACAACGGCCCCTACACGGAAGCACACAACCAAATTGCCAACCTCAACGTCGGCTCCGGCTTCACCAGTGCACAGGTCGTCCTTCCAGCTGGCGCCGTCTCACCGATCCCGGTCAGCGGCGCCGTCTTATCCTCCACGCCATCTCTGATCAATCCGGATCGCAACAATTTCGCGCCGCGCGTCGGCATCGCGTGGAAGCCGATGAAGCAGACGGTAGTGCGAGCGGGATACGGCATCAACTACAATCTCGCGCAGTACAGCAACATTATTCAGAACTTCGCCTTTCAGCCGCCCTTCGCGGTTACTTCGACTAATGTCAGTTCGCCCGCGAACCTCCTCACGCTGCAAAGCGGTTTTCCGGCAACGAACGCCGCAGTGACCAATAATTTTGCGGTGGACCCAAACTACCGGCTCGGCTACGTGCAAATCTGGAATCTCGACATTCAGCGCCAGCTACCCGCTGGCGTGGTGATGAATCTCGACTACAACGGATCGAAGGGGACACGGCTGGACGTCGAGCGCGCCATCACGATCGCTGGCGTACAGCCCTTCATCTACGAATCTTCGGCGGGTAATTTCGTTTTTCATTCGGGATCGATCCGCATGCGTAAGCGCATGGCGCATGGCGTCGCTGTTTCGGGGACCTATGCTTACTCCAAATCGATCGATGACGCTTCCTCAATCGGCGGTGGCGGCACTGTTGTCGCGCAAAATCCCTTCGACATCGCCGGGGATCGCGGCCTCTCCAGTTTTGACCAGCGCCACAAATTTACAGGTAACTGGATTTACGAGTTGCCCTTCGGCGAGAACCACCGCTTCGCGCAGCGCGGGGCGCTTTCGCACATTCTGGATGGCTGGCAATGGAGCGGCGATTTCAGTGTCGGCTCCGGGCTGCACTTCACGCCCCGCGTGCTCGGCAACTCGCTGGACATTAACCGTGGCGTGAGCGGCTCGCTGCGCGCCAACGCGACGGGCGCACCAGTTTCAGTGAGCGATCCAACCACATCGGAATGGTTCAACACCGCGGCCTTCTGCTCGCCAGCTTCGTCGTTCGGGTCCGGAGGGCCCGCTTCCGCGAGCATCTGCGCAAATCCGAATGGCACTTCTTTCGGTGATGCCGGGCGCAACACCATCGAAGGGCCCGGACAGATCGTTTTTGATATGAACCTGAGCAAGACCATCACCATAAAGGAATCGCGCGCGCTGGAGCTTCGCATTCAGGCTGCCAACGTTTTCAACACCGCGCACTTCACCGCCATCAACGCCATCGTGAATTCGCTCACCTATGGGGAAGTGACGTCGGTCGGGAACATGCGGCGCATCACTATGCTGGCGCGATTCCGCTTTTGAAAATGACGATGGCAACATTCATGAAAACTCGCGCGTTCCTGATGGCGGCGCTCCTGTTGCTAAACGCTGCGCTCCCAGTCTTCGCGCAAAACGCCCCGCAACCGCCGCAATCGCAGCAGCCGCAACAACCGCAGTATCGCGTGCATGTCACCTCGGAACTAGTCCTCGTCAACGTCGTCGTGCGCGACAAGAAAGGCAATCTTGTGCGCGATCTGAAGAAGGACGACTTTACCCTTCTCGAAGACGGCAAGCGCCAGAACATTTCCACGTTTGACTTCGAAAATGTGGATGAGTTGGCCACCGCCGGCGCCGCGGAAGCCACCGTTTCCGGGGCCGCGCCGGACACCGCCCTGCTGCGTTCGGCTGCGGACAAGCCGTCCGCGCTGAATGCCCGCGATCGCCGCTTGATGCTGCTGTTCTTCGATTTTTCCGGAATGGACCCCGAGCAGATTGACCGTTCCGTCGACGCCGCCAAGAAATTCGTGCAAACGCGCATGCAGCCGGCGGATTTGATCGCGCTGGTCTCGCTGGCCACGAATATGCGCATCGATCTCGATTTCACCGACGACAAAGCGAAAGTGCTGAGCGCGCTGACCTCGTACACTTCCGGCCAGGGCCAGGGCTTCGATAATGGCGCGACCGGCAGCTCCGAAGGTGCGGCGGAAACAAGCGGCGCATTCACCGCCGATGACACGGACTACAACACTTTCAACGCTGACCGCAAGCTGCTTGCGCTGCAGTCCATCATGCAGACGCTCGGAAAAATCTCGCAGAAGAAAGCCATCATTTATTTTAGCAACGGCATCAGCCAGAACGGCGTCGACAACCAATCGGCATTGCGCGCAGCCACGGCCTCGGCTGTGAAGGCCAACGTATCCATCTATCCCGTCGATATTCGCGGCTTGCAGGCGTTTCCTCCCGGCGGCGAAGCGCAGAATGCCAGCCTGCACGGCCAGTCCGCCTACAACGGCGCCGCGGTGCTCAACGATCTCAACAGTAATGCGTCCACGCAGGAAACGCTGTCCACGCTGGCCTCCGACACCGGCGGCAAGGCCTTCTTTGACTCTAACGATTTCAGCGCCGTTTTTTCGCAAGTGCAAAAGGACAGCTCCGCCTACTACGTCCTCGGGTTCACCAGCAGCAACGCGCTGAAGGACGGCAGGTTCCGGCATCTGAAAGTGCAGCTCAATCGGCAGGACCTGAAGCTCGACTATCGCTCCGGTTATTACGCCGGCCGCGACTTCGAACATCTGAACCGCGCGGACCGCGAGCAGCAGATTCAGGACGAGATGGCTTCGGAGTTGTCGCAGACCGACGTCGCCGTTTACGCGGGCGCCGCGTATTTCCGACAGGACGATTCGCACTACTATCTTTCGGTTTCGCTCGTGATTCCCGGGTCGCAAATTCCGTTCGTGCAAGCGAAAGACAAAGACAACGCCACCATCGATGTGATCGGCGAGGTGCGCGCGGACGGAAAGTTTGCCGTCGGCCACCTGCGCGACACCGTGAAGCTGGCGCTGGATAGCGCGCAGCAGGTGCGCCGCAAAAACGTGCAGTACAACACCGGCTTTCTCCTTGCGCCGGGAAGCTATCACCTGAAGTTTGTCGTGCGCGAAAATCAGACCGGGCGGATGGGTTCGTTCGAGACGGATGTGCAAATTCCCGATCTGCGCAAGACGCCGCTGCGTATGAGCTCCGTAGTGCTCAGCAGCCAACGCGTTCCGGCCGGCGCGAAGAAGACCAGCGGGCCGCATCCTCTGGTGCAGGATCAAACTGAACTGGTGCCGAATATCACACACGTTTTCACGCAGGATCAGCACCTCTATCTGCAGTACGAAGTGTATGACGCCGCGCGCGGGAAGAACCCTGCGCCTGCGTCGGTCTCGAACGGCGCGGCAAATGCCGCTGCGGCGAACTCCGGTGCAAATGCTGCAACGGCCGAGGCTGCCAAGAATGCGCCGCAGGCGAAGGCGCCGAAAGACAGCGTGCGCGTTTTTACCAGCATCGAATTTTTGCAGGGAAGCGCGAAGGTGTACGAATCAAAGCCCGTCGTGGCGAATGAAGTTACCGCACCGGACCGCAAAGCGGTGATTTTCCAAATCGATCTGCCGCTGCAGTCGCTTAAGCCCGGCTTCTACGTGTGCCAGGTCAACGTCGTGGACGATGTTGCGGGGAATTTCGCGTTTCCGCGCTCGCCGATCTTGGTTAAAGAGCCCGCGCCGCTGAGTCCGACGAAGACTCCCGCTGGCAAATAAAATCACACGCCGAAAAAACTTCACAAGCCTCAGGTTCAAAATACGAACCTGAGCTACAGGTCTTTGCTCACGACGCCGAAGTGACTCGCGGCTCTTGCAAAAAGTCGGAGACCTCCTTGGTGAAACGGTCTTGTTGCTCGATGTTCAGCAGGTGCGCTGCGTCGAGTTCGACGTAACGGGCTCCATTGATTTGCTTGGCCAGGAATTTGCCATCCGCGGGCGGCGTGCCCGTATCGTGAGTCCCGGAGATAACCAACGTCGGCGTGCGGATTGCGCTGATGCCTTCGCGGAAGTCCGCCTGGCGTAAAGCTTCGCAGCACGCGATGAAGCCTTCGGAGCTCGTGTTTTCGACGATATGCCGGATGCGCTCCACGGTTTGCGGCTCGCGTTCGCGGAATCCCGCGGTAAACCAGCGCTCCATCGTTGCTGATGCGATCGATTTCGTGCCGCCCTTGCGGACCGTTTCAATCCGCGCATTCCACGTGTCGGCGTTGCCGATCTTCGCGCCCGTGCTGCACAGCACGAGCTTGTGCAGTCGTTTGCCGGCATGGATGCCGAGCCACATGCCCGTCACGCCGCCCATCGACAATCCGCAGAACGAAAAGTTCCCGATATCCGCTTCGTCAGCGAGCGCCAACACGTCGCGTCCCAATTGCTCGAACGAGTATGGTCCGGGCGTCACTTCGCTTTGGCCGTGGCCGCGCGTGTCGTAACGTAGCACGCGGAAATGTTTGTGCAATTCGGGCATCTGCGCGTCCCACATCGAGAAATTGGTGCCCAGCGAATTCGAGAGGACCAGTGCGGGAGCGTTGGCTCGCCCCTCGAATTGATAATGAAGGTGACCGCCGTTGACGTGTGCGATTGGCATATTGTTAAACGCGCTCCAGAATCACGGCGATGCCCTGGCCGACCCCAATGCACATTGTGCAGAGTGCATATTGTGTCTTGGTGCGCAGCAGTTGATACATGGCGGTGGTCACCAGCCGCGCGCCGCTTGCGCCGAGCGGATGGCCGAGCGCAATGGCGCCGCCGTTTGGATTCACGTGCGCCGCATCGTCGGGAATGCCCAAATCGCGCAACACGGCCAGAGCCTGCGATGCGAACGCTTCGTTCAACTCGATGACGTTCATTTTCTCCAGCGCGACCTTCGCCTTCGCCAGCACTTTGCGCGTCGCGGGAACAGGCCCGATGCCCATCACGCGCGGCGCAACGCCCGCCGCCGCCGCCGCGATTACGCGGGCCTTCGGCGTGAGCCCGTGCTGGCGCACCGCCGCTTCCGACGCGAGCAGCAGCGCGCAAGCGCCGTCGTTCACGCCGGACGCGTTGCCCGCCGTGACCGTTCCGCCGGGCTTTACGATGCCTTTCAATTTCGATAGCGCTTCTAGCGTGGTATCCGGCCTCGGATGTTCGTCCACGGAAAATAAAATTGTGTCTCCCTTTTTCCCCGCCACCGGCACGGCGACGATTTCCTCTCCCAGGCGGCAGCTCCGCATCGCATCCGCGGCGCGCTGCTGGCTGCGCAGCGCGAAGGCGTCCTGATCTTCCCGCGAAATGTGAAATTCCTCCGCGACGATCTCTCCTGTTTCCGGCATGGAATCGGTGCCGTACTTGGCTTTCATCAGCGGATTGACGAAACGCCATCCAATCGTCGTATCCTCCAATTTCATCGAGCGAGAAAAGGCAGCGTCCGCCTTGCCCACCACAAAGGGCGCTCGCGACATGCTCTCCACGCCGCCGGCAATGACCAAGTCCGCCTCGCCGCTCTTGATCGCGCGCGCCGCGCTGGCCACCGCGTCCATGCTCGAGCCGCAAAGCCGGTTCACCGTCGAGCCCGGCACCTCTTTCGGCAAGCCCGCGAGCAGCAGGGCCATGCGCGCGACGTTGCGATTGTCTTCGCCGGCCTGGTTCGTGCAGCCAAAGATCACATCATCGAGCGCGCCCCAGTCTACTTTGGCGTTGCGCGAGACGAGCGCGGCGATGGGGATGGCGGCGAGGTCGTCGGCGCGCACGCCAGCGAGCGCCCCGCCGTAGCGGCCGATTGGAGTGCGAATCGCGTTGCAGATGTAGGCGTCAGTCATGGCTCGGTGCTGATCGAAGTTATCTTAGCGTAAGCCGCCTTTCCACGCTGGCAGTTAACAATGAGACCCCCCTCCCCCGGTTTTTGCATAAGTGTTCATTCTAGAGGGACTTAAAGTCCTTTGTTTTGACACACTTTTGCAAGTGTTGATTTTAAAGGTGGATAGCGGGATTGCGGGCGCTCTCGCGCGATTTCTCGCAGTTGCGATTCTCTTGCCGACGATTTTTTTCGGAAATGTGGGAGGGAAAGGAGTTAGGCGGCTGGCTGAGTATTTCATGGGATATTATACCATTTGGTTAGCTCTTGTCAAGAGGATTTTTGTCCCGTTTTGGGACTGCGCGACGGGAAAATGCTGGTCCCGTTCGGGGCCATGGGGGTGACCCGAATTGCTAGAGGCAAGCTGATTGGGCAAAGGCGCCCAAGCCACGCGAACGCGGGGCCTGGGCGCCTGGCCAATCCTCAATCAGGTTCAGTTGTCGTGAAGTGGTTTCAGCTTGGCGACGACTTTTTGGGCGTCCGCGGGCGCAACTTGTAACAGCCTGCCGGCGCCGCGCCAGGTTCCGGTCACGACGATCATCTGGACGTAGGTGGTTTGACCGGCGACCGTTTCGATGACGGTGGCGGGTTCATTCTTGGCGCTGGACTGGAGATCGTGTTTGCCGGGTGCGGTGTGAACGGAGAACCATCGGCCGTTGGCCATGCGGTCGAGTTCTTTGCCATCCAAGAAGATGGAGGGCTTGAGCGCGGAGCCAGCGAAATGGCCTTCGCGGAAGAAGACGATGGTGGAATCCTTGCCGTCCTTCGAGGGGTCGACTGCGAGCTTGGCTTCGACAGCGGCAGGCGTTGCGGCCGGATTAGCGGCCGGCTGCTGCTGGGATCGCGCGGAAACGGGAATAACGAGCAGTACGGCTAGAGCGACGTGGATGCGCATTCCTGTTCTCCAAGTGTTGGTTTGGCTGCATTAGAATTATAGGAAGAGGGAGTCGCGCAGAAAGATCTTCTGAGTAACTGTATGTCGAAGTAAGTATTGGCGATTAGGCTGAGAGGGAAGGGCAGGCTAGCTGCGAATCGCTTTTCCTCCTCTCTGTTCTGCAATTCGCATATCGTATAGGGTCTGTAGGTTCAACCAGAACTGTGGGCTTGTCCCAAAGGAGTGGCCCAGCCGCAGGGCCGTGTCACCGGTAACGCTGCGTGTGCCATTCAGGATTTGGGTCACCCGGTTGGTGGGAACGGAAATCTTTCGCGCCAATTCCGCCGCACTCATTTCCACGACCTTCAGTTCCTCGGCCAGGTGGTCGCCCGGATGAATTGCCATCACCGCCATGACTGCCTCCTAGTGATAATCTACAATCTCGACATTTGACGGCAAGGACTTTCGAGTTGGCGATTAGGTACCTGGAATATAATGAAGGCGTGTCTTTCCAGTCCGATGTGATTGAGAAAGGATATCTCCACGTCGAGAAGCCCCCACTCCTAAATAGAAGAGCGAAACCCTCAGCGGCTAAGGCCGATCTTCGTCTTTGCTCTTGCGGCACGGCTGAAGCCGTGCCCTGACGAGGAGCGCCAAGCCCTTCGAGGCTCAGGGTAAACTGAAGCGCGCCGCTACGTAACGGGGAAAAGCAGGTCCCTCGGCTGCGCTCGGGATGACAATGCCAGAACGGAGACGAAGCAGAAGCCTCGCACTGCTCGCAAAAGGCGGGCGAGGGCCGAGGGCTAGTCCATAAATTCTAGTCTAGGGCTTTGCGGCCGACGCCGCCTGCGTGCTCGTCGCCTGAGCCCTGCGGAAGGCGCCGAAATCCGCCCAGACATGCTGCACGGACTTCTCATCGAAAGTTTTGACCGTAGGATCCCCACCCTTCGCGGAATAGATTTCCAGCTTTACCTGACCGCAATCCGGATTCACGGCGTCCGGCGAATACAGGTACACCCCTTTGTAAGTAGAATCTTCCATTTTTACTACTCGGTTTTGGACTGACACCGTCACGGGAACCCTGCCGGGATGGATCGGCCGCACTTCCTTGTCGCCACAAAACAGCTTCATCGTCCGGAAATCGGTCTTGAACTTGAGTTTTGCAGCCAAGTTTGGGTTGAGCGAGCGGCCGAACGTTGATCCGAACCCTTCCTTGGCCTTCGGCATCACGTATATTGCGAATACGGCCGGATGCGCGCCGGCTTCCTCTTCCCACTCCTTCGGCTCATCAGAACCGCCCGTGCTCTCGTCTGCGCTTTGTTGTTTCTTGTTGCGCTTCTTATGCTCGCGCTCAGCCTGTAGCCGCCTCTCCTCCTGCTCCCGGTAATCCAGCGGAGGTGTGGAAAGAGCGATATTGAAATCTCCGGCGGCGAAATAATACGGGCGCGAATCGTATTTTTCCGCCCGCAACGCTTCTTTGAGCCCTTCGATCGGATAAGGCGTCAGAGGCTCGACCGGAAGGAGCGCACCCGGCGGCGGAGTGCCCGTGGCTTTCGCGCGATTCTGCTCGAGCAGCGCGAGCGCCTCCTCAATACGCACGGTACCCGACACACCTGGCCCGGCTTCTCCGCGCGTGCCGAAGGTAGTCAAGCCGATGACCTGGCCTGCTCCGTTGAACAGCGGGCCGCCTGAATTTCCCGGGTTAATGTTGATGTCCGACATGATGGTGTGCGGCTCGACCTTGCTGACGATGCCGGTGGTGATGATCTTATCGAGGCTGAGGGGGCTGCCGATGGTGAACACCCGCTCGCCTTCCTGGACTGGGGTCCTGCCCGCCCCGGCCCGATATAGCGGTGCGGGTGAAGCGTTCGGGAGGGCAGCGATGTTCACGGACAGCAATGCGACGTCCTTCTGAGGATCGGCGGCAATCAGCTTGGCCGTGATTTTGTGCGTCCGATCAAACTGCACAGCCAAATACTCCGAATTACCCACGACGTGTTGATTTGTGAGGATGAGCCCCTTGCCGTCCACGAAGAATCCGGTGCCGTGCCCCGATTCGCTCCTCACGGTCACCACGGTGTTCTTCAGTCGCTTGAACTGCTCGGTAAGGTCATTGGCGGCGGGTCTTGCCGACGATGCCGGAGCAGCAGTCTCCTCCACCTTGGCGTTGTCATTGGTCAAGTCGAGGCTTTGCTCGGCGCCCGAAAGCGACACTTGAATATTCCAAGAAAAGCGCCTACCCCCCAGTTCGGCGGGCTTGGGCGACGAAACCGTGTACCGCCCGGGCGGAAGATGTGCTTCCGCGATTCCCTCCAGGCTGGTCTTCACCTCGGCAGCCTTTGCCGCGGCCTTTGCCCCGCTTTTGAGCGATACCACGAAGAATGGCACCGGCTTCTGACTGAGTTCTTGGTCCACCAAGATTACCCGCACTCGAACTTTGACCAAGTTGGCCTGCGCCGGAGTTACCCAAGCGGACACGAGCCCCAACAAGACCACCGATAGGTAGCGTTTCATAGCCTGCCTTTCAACGGAGAATCGATGCTTCAAGGAGCGATGCTTTAATGATCGGCTCTGTTCCGCCACGAATCAACAACGGGAGATCAACCTGATTCCAATAAGTTAAGTAAGTCTGGATCGAAAACGAGCCGAGCAGGCGCGTTTATTCGTAGCGGAGGGCTTCTACTGGGTTTAGTTTGGCGGCGCGGGCTGCCGGGTATAGGCCTGCGGCTAGGCTTACTACGATGGCGAAGAGGATGGCGCTGGCGGCTAGCCACCAGGGGACGTAGGAGATTTTTACGGCGGGGAGATCCTGGCTGCGGAGATATATGGTGGTGCCGAAGGTTAGGGCGCGGCCGATTAGCCAGCCGAAAGTTACGCCTAGGAGGCCGCCGAGGAGGCCCATGGCGCCGGCTTCGGCGAAGAAGAGGTTTTTGACGTCGCCGTCGGTGGCGCCGAGGGCTTTGAGTACGCCGATTTCGCGGCGGCGCTCGAGGATGGCCATGACTAGCGTGTTGATTATGCCGAGGGAGGCGACGGTTAGCGCCAGGCTGCCGAAGAGGCCGAGGAAGAGATCGAAGACGGTGAAGACGAGACGCAGGCTGCGTGCGGCGTCGAGCAGGGAAAAGGCGTTGAAGCCTAGTTTCTTTATGGCGTCTTCGACTTGCAGGACGTTTTTGGGATTTTTCACGCGAATGGTGAGCGCGGCGTAGGTAGGCTTGGCGGAGCCACCGCCGCGGACGAAGTCTTGCACGTCGTTGGCTTGCGCGGCGTGAAGCTGCTCGGCGACGCGAATGGGAAGGAAAACGCGGCCGCCGCCGAAGCCGCCGATGCCAGCGGAGGGGTCGGACTCGATGACCCCG
>Ga0209648_10004428_pt1 | contig 11951 bp, 9 predicted proteins | sample GraSoi2013_115cm_FD_185830 | JGI IMG/M metagenome (GOLD analysis project Ga0209648, IMG submission 185830) | Grasslands soil microbial communities from the Angelo Coastal Reserve, California, USA - Sample 9_17_2013_115cm (SPAdes) (version 2) | ecosystem: Environmental > Terrestrial > Soil >...
TCTGGAAGGCCCCGCGCCCATCCCGGAGCCCGAGATTCACTGAGCCTGAGCCGGCAGGGTCGCGCTCATTTCCGGAATCATGCGACGCCGTCCCGCACCGACCGCAATCATCAGAATGCCGGAAAGGCACAGGCTGCCGACCAAAAACAGCAGGCCAACGTGAAATGATCGCGTGCGCGTGACCAGATAGCCCATCAGCATCGGCCCGACAAACCCGCCGAGATTTCCCACCGAATTGATTAGGCCAATGGACGCAGCGGCCGCGGATTCTCCGAGAAACATGCTGGGGAGCGACCAGAACGCAGGGTGGTATGCAAAATAAAACGCACCGACCACGGTAAACAGCGCGACCGACGGCACCGGATTCGAGCCGTAAATAACTGCTAGCAACAGCGCAATGCCACTGAGCAAAAGCGGAATCGCGGCGTGCCAGCGACGCTCGCCGGTGCGGTCCGAATGCCAGCCGTTCACTTGCTGCACCAAAAAGCCGGCCAGAAAGGGCAAAGACGCGAACAAGGTTACCTTCAAATCGCTCTGGCCTGACAAGCGCTTCAGAATCGTGGGCAGCCAAAACGCCAGGCCGTAATTTCCCGTAAGCGCAAAGAAATAGCAGAGCGTCAGCAGGATGACGTCGCGATGGCGCAAAGCTTCCCAGATCGTGAAGCGATGCACCTTTTGCTTTGCTTGCTGTTCCTCGCTGAGCTGAGCAGCAATCCAGTCGCGCTCGTCGCTGGGTAGCCAGTTGGCCTGCCGCGGCCAGTCGGTGAGATAAAAGATGGCGATGATGCCAAAGATGATCGCGGGAATGCCTTCGAGGATGAACAACCACCGCCAGCCGCGGAGTCCAAACCACGATATCCCCAGCAAATAGCCAGCGAGGGGAGAGCCGATCACAAACGAAAGAGGATTGGCGGCGCAAAAGCGCGCGATGGCTTTGGCGCGATCTTTGTTTCGGAACCAGTGCGATAAATACACGATCACCGCGGGGAAGAAGCCAGCTTCGGCCGCGCCGATGAAGAAGCGCACCAAGTAGAACTGCCGGGCGGTGTGGATGAAGGCCATCAAAACCGTCAGGATTCCCCAAGAGATGAGAATGCGCGCGATCCAGCGGCGGGCGCTCCAGCGCTCGGCAATCAAGGCGCCGGGAATTTCCAGCAAGAAATAACCAATAAAGAAAATTCCCGCTCCGAAACCAATGACATGGTCGCTGAAGCCCAGATCGTGCGGCATCTGGAGCGCCGCGGCGCCGACGTTCATGCGGTCCAGAAACGCAATGATGTAGAGCAGAAAGAGAAACGGCAGGAGGCGCCAGGCGATGCGGCGCCGGGCGCGCTGTGCTACGTCAGAGACCGGAGCGGCAGCTGGCACGGAGTCCTGACCCTGCGAAAACGTACAGCCACGTATTCTTCACGGTTTTCGATTTTCGTCTAACTCTATTTGCAGCGCAGGGAGGCCACGGCTCCTCGATTCGCGAGCGAGCTAGCGCAGCAGCGCCGATGCGCACCACAGCATCGGAGCCTGGCCGTGCAGGTCGCCGGTGATGCGCGCACGATCCAGGTAATATTGCAAGCTGTTCTGCTTTCCGGTGCCGACGCAGACTTCGCGCAAATCTCCGTTTGGATCCAAGTAGGTAACGAGCCCGAGCCACCCTTTGCGCGCGGCGCGGCCGTACTTCTTTTTCTCCAACCAGCCGTTCTTCACGCCGGTAATCATCGCAAAGCTGAACATCGCGGTGCACGAGCTTTCCGGCCACGCTCCCTGGTGATCGATCAACTGATGCCACATACCGTTCTTGTCCTGAAACTTCAGCAGCGAGGCCATCATCTTGCGGTAGCCTTCCATGATGCGCGCGCGCCGCGGATGATTCTCGGGGAGCGAGCGCAACATTTCCGCCATTCCCGCAGCAACCCAGCCGTCACCACGTCCCCAGAAGAAGGGAACATCGGGCGCGTGATAGAAGAGACCGTTGGGCTGCTGCAGTTTATCGAGGTAAGAAGTCATTTCCAGTGCGGCGCGATCCAGATACTTGGCGTCGTCGGTGCTGCGATAGGCCTGGAGCTGCACCGCCGTGACCATGAACATGTCATCAATCCAGAGGCGGGTCTGATCGGTGAGGCCCTCAGGCGTCGGATTTTCCCATTGCTTGTCCGCCATGCTTTTGCCGAGGTCGAGATATTTCGCGCCTTTCATCTGGATGTAAATTTCCAGCGGAACGATCGCGAAAACTGTTCGGTCTACGTGGTCCGGCACGGGCACAAGATTGGATTCGGGGCCGAAGAGCAGGTCGAATCGCTGGATGAGCCGCGTGGAAAGATTTTTGTCGCCGCTCAGTTGCGCGAAGGTCAGCGCACCGTACCAAGCGACCGCTTCGGGATAGGTGATGTACTGGGGCGCACCCGGTTGACCAAAGTTCGTGTGTGGGCCGGAGACAAAGCGTTCTGCCACCCGCTTGCCAATTTCGTTCGGCGAGGTTCCGGCTGGCCAGTTACTTAAATTTTTATCTTGACCGATACATGGCTGTGCCAGGAGCGTTCCCGCCGCAATTTGCAAAAGCACGACCTTGAAGGACTTCCGCATTTTCAGTTTGCTCCTTGCTCCGTTCTATAAAACCACATCCTTCAGAGAACTTCGACCGGCGCGTGCTAAATACCCGCTCGTATACATCTCGAAGACGCACATCATCGCACGGCTCGCTGCGGCGTCAAGAGCACGACGAAAATTCCAATGTTGTGGGATACTCGGCCTGCTTTTTTTAGCACGTTCCATGACGACAAAACAGCAATCCACAACGACACAAATCCGCAACGTGCCGCGCCGGCGCTGGGGCATCGCATTGCTATTGGGTTTCGGCGTGCTCGTCAACTATTTCGATCGCGTGAATCTTTCCGTGTCGCGCGATGCGCTTCAGACAGCGTTTGGAATGTCCGCCGTGATGTTCGGCTATTTGTCCAGCGCGTACAACTGGACCTACGCGGTGCTGCAACTGCCTTCCGGATTGTTGCTGGATCGCTTTGGCGTACGCCGCGTCGGCGTCCTCAGCACGATCATCTGGAGCATCGCGTCCTTCGGCGCGGCCATTTCCACAGGAGTCGGCAGCTTATTTAGCGCGCGATTTCTGTTGGGGATTGGCGAAGCTCCGACATTTCCGGGCAACGCCAAGGCCGTCGGCTACTGGTTCCCGAAGGAAGAGCGCAGCCTAGCCACTGCAATGTTCGATGCCGCCGCGAAATTTTCTTCGGCCATCGGGATACCTGTGCTGGGTCTGGTATTGCTGCATTTTGGATGGCGCTGGAATTTTGCGGCCACGGGATTGATCAGCATTCTCTATTTCGCGCTGTTCTACGCGTTCTATCGCAATCCGAGCGAGGACAAGCTGCTCACCGATGCCGAGCGCGAGTTCATCATTCGCGGCGGAGCGCAGCCCGAGGACCGTGCCAGAGCCGCCAAAGGGGCGCCTCTCTTCTACTTGCTGCGGCAACGCCGGGTGTGGGGACTTGTGTTGGGCTTTGCGTCCTACAACTACAGTTTTTATCTGCTGCTGACCTGGCTGCCGAGCTATCTTTCCACCACGCATCACGTCGATCTGCTGCATTCGGCGCTGTACACGAGTGTTCCCTGGATCATCGCCACGGTGCTCGATTTGGCGGTTGGCGGATGGCTGGTGGATTCGCTGATCCAACGGGGCAGGAACCCGGTTCGCGTGCGTCAAGTCGTGCTGATCGGGGGAACCGCTCTGGGTCTGGGAATTTTGGGCGCGGCCAACCCGCACACCGCTGCCACTGCGCTCTTCTGGATCAGCGTGTCCATCGGAGGATTGTCCGCGGCATCGCCGGTGGGTTGGTCGATTCCTTCCCTGATCGCCCCAAAAGAGAGCGTCGGCACGCTCGGAGGAATCTTGAATTTTGGCAATCAGCTCGCGGGCATCGCCGCGCCGATTGTGACTGGCTATGTGGTGCAGGCGACGCATTCCTTTTTCTGGGCCTTCGCGGTAGCCGGCGCGTTTCTCGTAGTTGGCATTGCCGGATATATTTTTCTCCTCGGCGCGATGGAGCCGGTGCCGGAACCAGCCTTGGCGTAAAGGGTAAGTCCGCGGCAGAATGTTGCGAATGTCAGGTGCTCTCCAGGAATTCCCGTAGCAGCATGTGAAAATGATGCACGCCATTTTCGCGCCGCACGGAATAGCGCCCGCGATCGTACGTCGCGGAGCGCAGTCCCCGCTGTACGCTCTCGCATAAGCCGATGTCCTCCTGCTGGACCTCATCGCTGAACGCTACCGCTTTCTTGATGCGCTCGCGCGCCTTCTCCGAAGCCGTTTCATGAAAGAACCATTCGAAAATCGTCAGCGTTTTTTCCTGCGAGATGGGCACAACCAGATTCGTGGAGACATTGTCTGGATAAATGTTGAGCATCAGGTTCGGAAAAATCCAAAAATAGAGCGCTTCCTGCAAACCTGCTCCCGGAGGGTAAAAGCGTTCTCCCGCATCCTCGGTCTTCATGGCTCGGATAGGCGCAAACTGCTGCGAATAGTAGCGAAACGTTTCCGTGCGGTATTGCGCGTAATCGATTTCACGCATCAGCCCCGGATGCGCGATGGGGATGTGGTAGCCCTCGAGGTAGTTGTCGACGTAAACCTTCCAATTGCAATCGAGCACGTAGTCGCGGCGCTCCACGCACCGCAGCCCTTCAAACTGAAACCCGCGCGACTGCTTCGGAATCTCGCCGAGAAATGACGAAAGCGGCTCCGCTTTTAAATCAAAATTGACGAAGATGAACTGTTCCCAGGTCTCCAGCCGCAGCGGCACCATGCCCATGGTGCTGCGGTCGAAGAACTCCACGCCTTCCACGTCCGGCGTGCCAATGAGCCGCCCGTCGAGCGTATACGTCCAGCCGTGATAGCCGCAGCGCAGAACGTTCTTGCAGCCGCTGCCTTGCGCGATTGGTCCTGCTCGGTGGCGGCATACGTTGCTGAAGGAGCGCAGCGTGCCTTCCTTGTCGCGCACGATGACGATCGGCTCGCCCGCCACATCCGCCGTGAAAAATGTTTCCGGATCGGCGATGGTGCGCTTCGCGCCGTTCAATTCGCCGCAAGGCTGGCTCAGCGTCCCAACAAGCTGCCAGGTACGGCGAAAGATTTTTTCTTTTTCAATCTCCAGAATCGCGGGATCGATGTAAAAGCGCGACGCGAGGGTGTGCGCGCACTCGATCTGCTCGTTCACATCGAGCCGCAAGGATTCTTCAGGCATGACGGAAGAAAGTGTAACTCACGTGGTTAGAATTTTCGCGTTTCCTGCCGCGACCAGCGCTCGATCACCACCTTCGATTCCGTGTAAAACTCCACGGCGTCGCGGCCTTGCCCGTGCAAGATCCCGAAGAAGCTCTCCCTCCAGCCGCTGAAAGGGAAATACGCCATCGGCGCCGCCACGCCGATATTAATCCCGATATTTCCGGCATGCGCTTCGTAGCGGAATCGCCGCGCTGCGGACCCGCTAGTCGTAAAGAGCGAAGCCTGATTCCCATACGGACTGCGCGCCAGAAATTCCATCGCTTCGTCCATCGAATTCGCGTGCACTAGGCTCAGCACCGGGCCAAAGATTTCCGTGTTTGCGAGCTGGCTCGAGGGAGGAAGCCCGTCCAACACGGTCGGCTTCAGGAAATTTCCTTGGTCACAGCTCGGAATTTTCGCGTTCCGCCCATCGACGATAGCCTTTGCGCCCTCACCTACGCCTTTGCCAATCAACCTCTCAATCCGCTGCTTGCTCTCGCGCGTAATCACCGGGCCCATCTGCACGCCGGCCTCGAGGCCATTCCCCACACGAATCGCGGAAGCCGCGTGCGCGATCGAATCCCGGAACGTTTTCTGTGCTTCTCCAATCGTGACGGCTACCGACACCGCCAGGCAGCGCTGGCCGGCGCACCCGAACGCGCTGTCGCCGATGATTTGCGTTGCCAGCTCCATGTCCGCGTCGGGCAGCACGAGCACGTGATTTTTCGCGCCGCCCTGACACTGCATGCGCTTTCCGCTCGCCGCCGCCCGCGCGTAGACATGCTTCGCCACCGGCGTCGAACCCACAAAGCTGATGGCGCGCACCTTCGGATGATCGCAAAGCGCATCCACCACCGCGCGTCCGCCATTCACCAGATTGACCACGCCCTTGGGGATCCCCGTTTTCTCAATCAACTCCATCGCGCGACGCATCGTCAACGGCACGCGCTCCGAAGGCTTCAGCACGAAGGTGTTCCCGCAGGCGATCGCATAGGGCAAAAACCAGAACGGAATCATCGCCGGAAAATTGAAAGGTGTGATGGCGGCAACGACTCCCAAGGGCTGCCGGATCATCGTTTCGTCCACGCCCGGGGTCACATCCTCGAGGTTGTAGCCCTGCATCATCATCGGAATGCCGCAGGCCACTTCCACATTCTCGATCCCGCGACGCAACTCCGCTTTGGCCTCGGCAAAGGTCTTCCCGTTTTCCAGGGTGATCAGCTTGGCCAGCTCGTCGATGTGTTCCTCAAGCAGATTCTTTAGCTTAAAAAGATATTGGATCCGCTCTCCGGGCGGCGTGCGGCGCCACGCAGGAAATGCCTCGGCGGCGGTTTGCACCGCGGCATCGACGTCGGCGTCCGTGGAAAGCGGCGTGTGCGTCAGTACTTCCGCCGTAGCCGGATTGATGACCTCCACATACTCCGTGGTCGTCGAAGGGCGCCAGGCGCCGTTGACGTAGTTCTGCAGCTTTGGCTCCTGACTGGTAGTGACGCTGCTCATGAAATTCTCCCGAAAGTCCCGCGGCACGAAATCAATCCCGCGAACTGAAGACTTAGTCTACCAAAATTGTGTAAGGTTCCACCGAAAGGGCAAGCAACGTCAGCGCGCCAACTCTTCCGCGCGCGCATCCTCGTTCGCTCGTGCGCTGCGGTACGTCTGCCAGCCCAGCCAGCCAACCACGCCAATCATTCCCATCCAGCCTATGATCCGCATCGTCCCGCCGATCTTTTGGTCCTGCGCCAGCAATCCCCATTGCCCGAACAAAATCCCCCAATCGTGGTCTCCGGAACCCACTAATGGCAATACCTGTGCGCGAGCGTCCGCCATATACGCGCCGATGTACGGAAAATTCTCGAAGAACCAGAACGCACAGAACGCAAAGCCGAACGTCTCGCGATGCGCGAAGAAATACGCGGCACACAGCAGCGGGACCAGCAGTTCCGCCAGCGTCCCGCCAAGAATGGTAATCGTGTAGCCGAACCAACTGAAAAAGAGATGCCCTCCTTCATGAATGATCAAGTTCAGGTAGTCGAGAAACAGAAAGCTGCTGCGATCGGCAGCTGCATAGACCAGAAAAAGCAAATAGAAGCACAGCCAGGCGATTCCCGAATATCGCGAAATCGCTTTCCATTCACCGAAATAGTCTTCGAGCAACGCCATGGAAACCAGCGTACAAGCTACGGGGAAAATGGGCGGGCGATTCTGAAGGGATCGTGCCGAAAGAGTTCCAAGTGCCGTGGAGCGCCGCTATTTTCTCACCGTTGCCAATGCCTCATACGCCGCTCCCAGCAGCGGCGCGGATTCATTCAGCACCACGGAAACCGGAATGTTGGCCAGCAGATTTTCGAAATGCCACTTATCCTTGAACGCCTTGAAGAAAGTCCCGTCCTTAATCTTCTCGATGATTTTCACCGCGATACCGCCCGCCACGTAAACACCGCCCAGCGCAAGCACCTTCAGCGCGAGGTTCCCGGCTTCCGCGCCGTAAATGGCAGTCCACAAATCCAGCGTCTCCACGCAAACGGGGCATGATTTTGCCAGTCCCTTCTGCGTGATTTCCGGCGCAGGATCGGCGTCGGGATCCTCGAACGCCGCGTGTTTCACCTCGGGCGCAAGAAACTCGTGCAGCGTCCGAAATCCGCGGCCCGACAAAATCAATTCCCAGCTCACCTGCGGATACCGTCGCCGCATAAAACGCAGCAATTCGATCTGCTGGTCGGTATGCGGAGCAAAATCCGAGTGCCCTCCCTCCGAAGGCACAATCCGGTAGCGCCCGCCATCCCACACCAGAAACGATTGCCCCAGCCCCGTGCCCGCGGCAAGCAACGCGCGCGTACCTCCGGGCTCTGGCTTGCCCGGATTCAGCACGCAAAATTCCTCTGGTGGCAAGTGCTCGATACTGTGTCCGGTCGCGCCGAGATCATTCATCAGCACGATCTTGGCGACCTTCAATTCCGCGGCGAGTGTCCGCGCATCCACGGTCCACGGCAAATTCGTCGCCCGCACGTGATTGTCGATCACGGGGCCGGCGACGCCGAAACCCGCGGCCTCGACGGGGTCCGAAGTAAGATGCGGTGCAGCCAGGCGCGCAAATTCCTTCGCTATGAGGTCGAACTTCGCGAATTCCTTGCTCGCGAAGCGCTTGCGGAACACCGGCGTTAACGTGCCGTTCTTCTCCGAGAACAGTGCCAGATTGCATTTTGTACCCCCGACGTCACCCGCGAGGATCACCGGTTCCCCCTCTTGACTGGATTTCCCATCTCCTTCCGCACGCAGCAAATCACGGGTTGTACCACGCACTGCCGCCACGTTCGAGCAGAACATCCGCTTCGCGCGGACCCCAGCTCCCCGCCGGATACTGCGGGACGCTCGCGGTCTTCGCCGCGCTCCACACGTCCAAAATCGGATCGACCAACGCCCAAGCCGCTTCGACGCTGTCCCCACGATCAAACAAGGTTGCATCGCCGCGCACGCAATCCCCCAGCAGCGTGGCATACGCGCTGCGCGCTCCATCCCCAAACCCCTCGCGGTAGCTGAAATTCATGGTCACGTTGCCAATTCCCATTTCCGTTCCTGGTCGCTTGGCGCCGAACGAAACGGAAATTCCTTCATCCGGTTGAATGTTGAGCACCAGCCGGTTGGCTTCCACTTCGCGTTCGCGAAACACAATGTGCGGCGCGCGCCGGAACTGGATGACGATCTCCGTGCTGCGCTTCGCCAGACGCTTGCCGGTCCGCAAATAAAATGGAACTCCCGCCCAGCGCCAGTTGTCGATCTGCAGTTGCATGGCCACAAAAGTCTCTGTCCGCGAATTCGGATTGACGCCCGGCTCCTGACGGTAGCCGGGGACCGGCTGGCCTTCCGCATTTCCACGCGTGTATTGCCCGCGCACCACGCATTGCGCGACCATTCCCAAATCGAAGGGCCGGATCGATTGCAAAATCTTCAGCTTTTCATTGCGCACGGCCGTCGCGTCAAATTGCGCCGGCGGCTCCAACGACACCAGTGACGTAAGCTGCAGTACGTGGCTCTGAATCATGTCGCGCAGCGCGCCCGCTGTCTCGTAGAAGCCGCCGCGGCGCTCCACCCCCAGCGTCTCCGCGGCCGTAATTTGCACGTGATCGACGTAATTGCGGTTCCATAGTGGCTCGAAGATGCCGTTGCTGAAGCGCAGCACCAGGAGATTCTGCACCGTGTCTTTGCCCAGGTAATGGTCGATCCGGTAGACCTGCTTCTCCTCGAACACATTCAGCACGATGTTGTTCAGCTCTTTCGCCGAAGCTAGGTCGCGCCCAAACGGTTTTTCAATGATGATGCGCACCCAGCAATCCGCGGAACACGGCTTCGCCAGCCCCGCGCGCCCCAGCTGCTCGACGATATGCGGATACACTTCCGGCGGCGTCGACAGGTAAAACAGCCGGTTCGCACCCAGGTTTTTCTGCGCGCACACCTCTTCTACTCGCTTGCTCAGCTTCGCGAAATCATCGGGATTCCCGTACTCGCCGGCCTGGTAGTAAAGGTTGGAAGCAAATTCATTCCATTGGTTCGCGTCGATCGGGCCAGCTTCCGAAATGCTCTTCGCCGCTTCTCCCGAGGCATTCCGGAAGCTCTCATCGCTCATCGCCGTTCGCGCAAAGCCCACAATCGCGTAGCGCGGTCCCAGCGCCTTGTGCGTCGCCAGGTCGTACATCGCCGGAATGACTTTGCGTTTCGCCAAGTCGCCCGAAGCCCCAAACAACACCACCGTGCAGGGCTCGCCCGGGCTTGCGATTCCGTCTCCGGATTGGTTCCTGTCCAAGTCCCTCACTTCTCCCTCACTGGGATGCACCCTTTTTGCGCAAGATCGCGGTGCACGACACTATACCTCAACACCGAACTTTTGCAGTTCCTGCCGCAGTTGTGGCGCGCTTTGATAGTGAATCGTGTTCATGCTCAGGCGCCGCGGATTTTCCAGGTTCAACGGCCGGTCGTCGATGAACACGCATTCCTGCGCTGGGCGCTGCGTGACCTCCAGCGCGATGCGAAAAATCATTTCTTCCGGCTTGCGGGCGTGCAGATAACACGAGCTGAAAAATACCTGGAAGTCTCTTCGCAGTCGAAACGCTTCGATGCGGTATTCGTTCAGCTCCAGCGGCTCGTTGTTGATCGCTCCGATAAAATATTTTCCGGTTCGCGCCACGGCGTCGAGCACCGCGCGCGACTCCGGGTACTCCTTCGATTGCGCGAACATGAACGCCGTGAATTCTTCCCGTGTGAACCCGCGCGGCCGGTAGAACAGCGTGCGGTCGAGATACTCATTCAACGAAATGTTCCCGGAATCAAACGCCGGAAACGAAAGGTCGTGGCGATCCTGAAATTCTTCCCAATCCAGGCGAAACGTCTCGGCCGCTTCGCGCCGCGACCGCGTGTCCCAGCCATTGGTCAGGATGACCCCGCCGATGTCCCAAAACAGCGTCGTGATTTTAGGCAAAGAGCAACACCTCCGCCATGCGTACCGACCACCACCGCCACTTTCCTTTGTGAAAACCTGCTACCGTTGCAGCTTCACGGCAGACCGCTGCGCGTATTCCGTAAGGCCTGTTGCAGAATCTGTTCCAGCTTGGTCAAACCTTGCTCCACGCCTTCCATCAGGTGCAAACGCACCACCGGTTTCTGGTGACGCTCCAGCGATTCGAAATCGCCCATGGCCAGCGCGAGCTGCAACTGTCCGAACGAGTAACCCGCGCCCGGAATCGCAATGTCTTCCGCCGGTTCGCCGGTGAGAATCATGAAAAGCCCCTTCGCAGGGCCTCCTTGAAATACCTGGCCGAGATGGTGCAGGTAACGAGGGCCGAAACTCAGCAGTGTCGGTATCCCCAGGCGCGAGCTCAGTTGCTCGCCGATGCGCGCCAGAATCTTTCGCAACGCCGGGCTGCCGTCCAGGAACGCCAGCGTAGCCACGTACCCCTCCGGATTTTTCGCTTCGAAAAACGTCCGCAAAGCCTCCGCAAGACTCAGCGTCGAAATCTGATGCCGCGTTTGTCCCTCGGCATAAAGCTCGATGCCCGCTTCGCGAACTCTCACCGTCCTCGCGGGCAACCCGCGCTTGGTCGCCAGCCTCTCGACAATCTCCGCCACCATGCTCGTCCCTTCGCGCAGGTCCGGCTCGTCGAACGGGTTCACCTCCAGCAGCGCGCAAGCCAGCGCCGTCGCCACTTCCCATTTGAACACTTCCGCGCCCAATTCTTCCGCCGTGCCCAATTCGACCGTGACGCACGGCACTCCTGCTTCCTTCAGCTTCTTCGTCGCTTCCGCGACTCCCGTATCTTCATCACCGCGCAGCCGGAAAATCGCCGCAATGCAGCCGTGCTGGTAGCTCTCCAAAGCGGACGGAATCCCCACCGAAATCGGAATCAACCCACGGCCGCGCTTGCTCGTGCTCACGCCCACCAGTTGCGCCACGCGGTGCGTCAGCGCCGCAAGACTCGTCGTGCCGAACAGCAACAGCCGGTCGCTTCCGCTAATCGCCCCCGCCGCCAGCAACGCCGCCAGGCTCAAGGCCGGATTGGCGTCCCGCAGGTCTGCGCGACGGCACAGTTCGTTCATGGAAGCCGCGGTAAACAGCAGCGTCTTGGGGCTGCACCGGCATAGCCCGGAAAGCAGCAGCCCAAAATGAATCAGCGCCGAATATCTTCCGCTGATCCCCGGG
>Ga0209648_10004430_pt1 | contig 11949 bp, 9 predicted proteins | sample GraSoi2013_115cm_FD_185830 | JGI IMG/M metagenome (GOLD analysis project Ga0209648, IMG submission 185830) | Grasslands soil microbial communities from the Angelo Coastal Reserve, California, USA - Sample 9_17_2013_115cm (SPAdes) (version 2) | ecosystem: Environmental > Terrestrial > Soil >...
CCCGTTCCCCCGCACGCCGTGCAGCTCTGCGGCGAGCCCACCGCGCCCGTTCCATGGCACGTCTCGCATGCGTCCAGCCGTGTGATCGAAAGTTTTTTTACCGCGCCGCGCACCGCGTCCCAAAAGCCGATCTCGATCTGGTATTCCAGGTCGCCACCGGCCTCTTGCTCTGGCTCCATGGCGGCGTATCCGCGGCCGCCGCTGAAAAACTGGCTAAAGAGGTCCCGGAAGCTCGAACCGCCCCCCGACGCGCCGGAGCTGCCGCCGAAATCGAATCCGCCAAAATCAAAATTAACATCCGGCGCCTCACCGTGAGCGCCTGCTCCACCCGGCCCGCCCCCTGGAATGTTTTCGCTGTAGAAGCCGTACTGGTCGTAGACCTGCCGTTTTTTCGAATCCGAAAGGACGTCGTAGGCTTCCTGCAGTTGCTTGAATTTTTCTTCCGCGGACTTGTCGCCGGGGTTCAAATCCGGGTGGTATTTCCGCGCCAGCTTGCGAAAAGCCGCACGAATATCCTTAGCGCTGGCCTTCCGCGCCACTCCCAGCAGTTCGTAATAATCCTGTTTCGCTGTCGTCGGCATGTATTTAGTTGTAGGGGCGCAGCATGCTGCGCCCCTACCGCCACTACATCAACTTAGTTCGGACGCTTCTTCTCGTCCACGTCCACGTACTCCGCGTCAATCACGTCGCCAGGCTTCTTCTCCTGCCCGCCGCCCGAGCCCGATGAGGAATTCCCGCTCGCTCCAGCACCGGCCGCCGCGCCAGCCTGTCCCGCGCCCGCCCCTTGCGTCGTCTTGTACAGCTCTTCGGCGATCTTGTGCAGCGAGCGCTCCACGTTTTCCTTGGCCGCCCGCAGCCGCGGAACGCCGCCTTCATTGACCGCTTTCTTCGCGTCTTCGATGGCCTCTTCGGCCTTCTTCACGTCCGCTTCGGCGATCTTCTCGCGGTTCTCGCGCAGCATCTTTTCGGCCTGATACACGATGCCGTCGAGGCTGTTACGCGCTTCCACCTCTTCCATCCGGCGGCGGTCGTCTTCCGAATGGGATTCGGCTTCCACTCGCATCTTCTCCGCCTCTTCCTTCGTCAAGCCGGTCGAAGCCGTGATGGTGATCTTCTGCTCCTTGTTGGTGGCTTTGTCCTTTGCGCTGACGTTCAGGATGCCGTTCGCATCGATATCAAACGTGACTTCGATCTGCGGCGTCCCGCGCGGGGCCGGCGGAATCCCGTCCAGCTTGAATTTTCCAAGCGAGCGGTTGTCATTGGCGAACTTGCGCTCGCCTTGCAAGACATGAATTTCCACGCCTGGTTGATTGTCCGAAGCCGTCGAATACGTCTCCACTTTGCGCGTGGGGATCGTCGTGTTGCGCGGGATTTGCACGTTCATCACGCCCCCGAGCGTTTCTACACCCAGCGAAAGCGGCGTCACGTCCAGCAGCAGGATGTCCTTCACTTCGCCCGCGAGCACGGCGCCCTGAATCGCTGCGCCTACCGCCACGACTTCGTCCGGGTTTACGCCCTTGTGCGGCTCTTTCCCGCCAAAGAAGTTGCGCACCAGCGACTGCACTTTCGGAATGCGCGTCGACCCGCCCACCAGAACCACTTCCTGGATATCGCTCGGGGACATCTTCGCGTCTTCCAGCGCCTGTTTCACCGGCTTCATGGACCGGTCTAGCAGCTCATTGATCATCTGCTCGAGCCGCGTGCGAGTTAGTTTTTCTTCCATGTGGATCGGGCCGCTCGCGCCTGCAGTGATGAACGGCAGGTTGATCTCCGTCTCCATCATCTGAGAAAGCTCGATTTTGGCCTTTTCCGCGGCATCCTTCAGCCGTTGTAGCGCCATCTTGTCCTTGCTCAAATCGATGTTGTGCTGCTTCTTGAACGCGTCAATCAGCCAATCCACGATTCGCAGGTCCACGTCGTCGCCGCCGAGGTGCGTGTCGCCGTTGGTGGACTTCACTTCCACCACGCCCGCGCCGACCTCCAGAACGGAGATGTCGAAAGTGCCGCCGCCCAGGTCATACACGGCGATGGTTTCATCGGTCTTCTTTTCCAGGCCATACGCTAGCGCCGCTGCTGTCGGTTCATTGATGATACGCACCACTTCCAGCCCGGCGATTTCGCCCGCTTGCTTCGTGGCTTGCCGTTGCGCGTCGTTAAAGTACGCCGGGACGGTGATTACGGCCTTGGTCACCTTCTCCCCCAGAAAATCCTCCGCGGCCGATTTCAACTTTCCCAGAATCATCGCGGAAATCTGCGGCGGGCTATAAACCTTGCCCGCAATCTCCACTCGCGCGTCGTCGTGGTCGCCTTTTATCACCTTATAAGGAATGCGCTTCATCTCTTCCGACACTTCGTCGTAGCGCCGGCCCATGAACCGCTTGATCGAATACACGGTGTTCTCGGGATTGGTTACTGCTTGGCGCTTCGCCACTTGCCCCACCAGCCGTTCGTCCGTCTTGGTGATGGCCACCACCGACGGAGTCGTGCGGCCACCTTCCTGGTTGGGGATCACTACGGGCTCGCCGCCCTGCATCACCGCCACCACGGAGTTTGTTGTTCCCAGGTCAATTCCAATAATCTTGCTCATTTCTGCCTTTCCTCCTGAATCCTTTGGCCATTTCCGTTCGCCGCATCTTTCTCATATCAAGGCGAATCCAGCTCAGTTCTCGCGTTCCAAGCTCATTTCGAAGAGCAGTATACATGTTGAGTGCGTTCTTGTCAAGTTTTCTGATAACATTAGTAAGTTACTTGTTTTCTTAGCATTGCAAAACCAGATTCCCTGCAAATTGAGAGGTTGGGCCCTTAAAACTTGGATAGGGAGAGAAAGTCGCGCAACGGTTCCCTGGTCAAGAGCAACCAACCCAATAGAGGCCCAGTCGCGGTTTGCTGGTTTCGGCGTGCACATCCGGCCGCGTTTGGCCTTACTTTCTCACCGTTTCGAGGTAGAATTCTATTTCGTCATCCACTTAGGGCAAATCGCTCGAATCGTTTCGGAGGATCGCGTGAACCGTCGGCGCATTCTGGCAGGAGTTCTCAGCGTGGGCTTGCTTGGCGCAATTGCCTTGTTCTTACCAACTTTGTACAAAACGTCCGAGCACACCTCACCGTCTGCGCCACTGGTGGCACAATGGCCCTCTCAGCCTGTCAACTCAGAGTCTGAGCCTCCCGTGCTTCCTGCGCCAGTAGTCGAAGCCAAAGCTTCCTCGCGTCCTCCTGCGCCGCAGTCTCCGCCTGGTCTTCCGGATATCGATCCGCACAAGGCTTTCGGTTCAAAGAACGCTCCGGTGACCATGGAAGTCTTCAGCGATTTTCAATGCCCGGCATGCAAAACGCTCTTCACCACCACCAATCGCCGGCTCATGGACGATTACGTCAGCAGCGGCAAGGTCTATCTGATCCACCGCGATTTCCCGCTCGCTATGCACGCGCATTCGCGAGTAGCCGCGCGTTACGCCCGCGCCGCCGCACAGCTCGGCAAGGTTGAGTCCGTGGAACAAGCTCTCTTCGTGAATCAGGAGAAGTGGGAACAGACCGGCGATGTAGACGGCACTGTCGCCGCCGTTCTTTCCGCCGCGGAAATGGCCAAAGTTCGCGCCCTTGTGAAGGGCGGCACGCTGGACGCTGCCATTGACAAGGACTTCGCGCTCGGCCAGACCTACCGTGTCAACCAGACGCCCACCACTATCTTTCATAGCAAAGGCCAGACGTATCCTTATGCCGGCGTCATCAGCTACGACATGCTCAAGACGTTTCTCGATCAGCTTCTCTCGCAGTGACGATGGTCTTAGGGCTGGAAGGCAAGCCGCAGGACAATCGAGGCATTCTCGATCGGAATCAAAAGGAAGGACTCATCTAGGAAGCAAGGACGACAAAAGACTAGCGCAATCCACGTTGGGCTCTGAACTGAGAACTGACATCTGAAGACTGAAAACTCCGCGAGACATGATGCAATCCAGCCCATTCAACCTCCGCCGCGCCATCATCTGGATCGGCCGCCTCGTTCTCGCAGGCATCTTCATCTATGCGGGCTACGCCAAGTTAACCCTCGGCATGCATCCCCGGCCGCCTCTCGGAGTGGCTCTCACCTACTTTCAATTGCAAGTTGCCTCTTATGAAATTTTGCCAACCGCGGCCGTTTACTACGTCGCGCATACGCTTCCGTTCGCTGAGATCGCGCTCGGTATCTTTCTCCTCGTTGGCTGGCAGCTCCGCGTCTGGGCCACGCTGGTCAGTCTCGTGATGCTTGCCTTTTTTATCGCAGTAGTGCGGTCGTATGCCCTGGGGATGCAGATCAATTGCGGCTGCTTCGCCAATCCCGAACCGCTCACTATCAAAACAGTTTTCCGCGACGGCGCGCTCGTTGCTCTAGCCCTTCTCATGACCATCTTTGCCTTCCGCGAAGCGCGCAAACCCCACCCCTGGTCCGCCCCGGAGAAAGCCTCGTGAATCGCTGTACTGAATCGCTGTAACTCACCCCTTCAGGGGTGAGGCTTTTGTCGTGGCCATGGCGGCGCTGCTGGCATCGGAAGAAACCCCCTCAGGCCTGAAGGCCTGAGCTACAATCGCTTCGATGAAAACACTGGCTGAATACCTCGAGCTGGCCGCTGTCGCTCACGGCCACCTGTGCGCCGGACAAGTCCTCGGTGTGCGCCTGGCTATGCTGGGCCTGCGCGAACTCGGCATCGACGATCCGGTCGCGGACCGCAAACGTATCGTCACGTACGTGGAGATTGATCGCTGCGTCACCGACGCGGTCGCGCTGGTGGCGAACTGCCGGCTCGGCAAGAGAGCACTGAAATTTCGCGACTGGGGCAAAGTCGCCGCTACCTTCGTCGATCTCCAGACCGGCCGCGCCGTGCGCATCGCTGCCAAAGAATCCTCCAAGCAAGCTGCCCGCGAGATGTTCCCCGAACTCGGCAAGGAGGCTGGCCAACAGAAGGCGTACGCGCAGCTCTCCGATGAAATTCTTTTCGACAGGCAATGGGTGAGAGTGGAAGTCCAGCCGGAAGACTTGCCCGGCTTCAAAGGTCCTCGCGTCGTCTGTGCCCAATGCGGCGAAGGCATTAATTTCAAGCGCGAAGTTATTAAGGACGGCCGCATCCTCTGCCGCGCCTGCGCCGGTGAACGCTACTACCAGACGGTGTAGTGTTGGTCGCTAGGTCGAAAAGACATTTCAGCGGTATTGCTTGCTTCGCGGATCTTGCGATTGCGCCATGGTCAAACCTCGGAACTGTCGGGCTCTTTTCGCGGTTCTCCGAGGCGCACGATGACGTAGGCGATTAGTGCGAATGCAAAAAAGACCAGCAGCATCCAGGCGATCCCTTGCAAGGTCTCGATGGCCGCGCGATAGATCTCGAAAATCCATCGGTCGAAACTGAGCGAGGCTGTCTGGACTTCTCGGCCGCCAAGCGCCGGGTTGATGTATTTCTCCAGATCGCGAAGTGGCACGCCGGCGGACACTCCCACAACGAGAATCGCGAATTTCATGTATTTCGACCAAGCGGCGCTGATTTCATCGGCGATGATCCGGCGCAAGACGCTGTCGACCGGCTTGGTGAACAAGCGCATCACGAGAAACGACACAACCAAAGCCACCACGAAAGTAGCGAAGAGCAAAAAGAGGAACATGAGAGATCACCTCAGAGCCGATGCTACGAATTGATTTGCAAACGAAAAAGCCGGGCGCTGGCAGCCTTCTACTATAAGGGATTCCCGCTCTGTTTCCAGGTTCATGGCATCAAATCTAATGTGAATGGCCTTCGCGATTCTTTTGTGCGCTAAAATGATGCCTTCATGGTGAGCCTGCCACCGATCACGCTGCGTTTGCGCGGCTGGAAACTGATTGACCGCGTCGCGCTTGTGTTTCTAGTACTGTGCGCCATCGCGCTCGGCGCGGGCTGCGGCTTGCTGTTTGTCTACGCCAGCGACCTGCCGGAAATTCGCGCGCTGGAAACGTACCGTCCCGACGTGGTCACCGAAGTTTACGCCGATGACGGCCAGCTTGCCGGAAGCTTCGCGCTGCAGCGCCGCATCCTGATGACCTACGAACAGTGTCCCAAGGTTCTATACAACGCCGTCACCGCCATCGAGGACCAGCATTTCGAAGAGCACTGGGGCATCGACTTTCCGCGCATGTTCACTGCCGCGATGCGAAATCTCATCAAGCGCAAAATCACCGGCGGCGCCAGCACCATCACCATGCAGTTGGCTGGAAATCTTTTTCTGGACCGCAGCGACCGCAGTTTCCGCCGCAAAATGCAGGAGACTATCCTGGCACTGCAGATCGAGCGGCGCTACACCAAGCCGCAGATTTTTACCATGTATGCCAATCAAGTGTATTTGGCGCACGGGAATTATGGTTTCGCGGCGGCGGCGCAATTTTATTTCGGCAAGCCCGTCACGGATTTGAAGCTTCAGGAGGCTTCGCTTCTCGCGGGCATGGTGAACGGTCCGAAATTTTCACCGCTCACGAATCCGGAGCTCGCGCTCAGCCGCCGCAACCTGGTGCTCCATCGCATGGAGGACGAGGGGAAGATCACGCCGACGGAAGAGTCCACGGCCAGGAAATCTCCGCTTGGTCTGCACATTCAATATCCGCGCAACGACCTCGCGCCTTACTTTTTCGAAGATATTCGCAAATATCTCGAATCCACGTATGGCACGGAAGCCGTCCACGAGCGCGGGCTGCGCGTCTACACCACGCTGAACATCCATTTGCAGCGCATCGCCAACCAGTCTCTGCGCGATGGTTTGCACAGCTACGAACGCCGCCACGGGTGGAAGGGCAATCTTCCGAACATCCTGCGCGACAATCTGGGAAAGCTCGATAGCTACGAAGACGACGATTGGCGCCACGCCATCGAAAAGGGAAGCTACGTCACCGGTCTGGTCATGAGCGTGAGCGAGAGAGAAGCAATCATCAAAATCGGGACGTATCGCGGAATACTTTCTCCCGGCGATTTTGCCTGGACCGGCCGCAAGAAGCCCGCCGAACTTCTGAAAGTCGGCGACCTCGCCCAGTTCTCCATTCAAGAATTGCGCGATAACACCGTGCGCGTGCAGCTCGAACAGCAGCCCGGCCCACAGGGAGCGCTTCTTGCCATCGACAATTCCACTGGTGAAATCAAAGCCATGATTGGCGGTTATAGTTTTGAGGATTCCAAATTCAACCGCGCAACGCAGGCCGTTCGGCAGGTGGGTAGCTCTTTCAAGGTTTACGTTTATGCCGATGCGCTGGAAAAGGGATCGACGCCTTTCGACACCATCGTTGACACGCCGTTTACCACCATTAGCGGCGGACAGAGCTACTCGCCGCACAATTACGATGAAAAATTTGAAGGAACCATCACGTTGCGGCGGGCCCTGGCCGGCTCGCGGAACGTCCCAGCGGTAAAGCTCGCGGCAAAAATCGGCATCACCACGGTCGTGGATATGGCCAAACGGTTTGGCATCACCACGCCGCTGCCACCGTATCTGCCTTTGGCCCTGGGCGCCGCAGACATGAAGCTTCTCGAGCACGTCTCCGCGTTCACAGTTTTCCCGAACGACGGCATTCGCATCGACCCGCACATGATTCGCAGGGTGACGAGCTACGACGGCGCGCTGCTCGAAGAGGCGCATCCCGAAGTGCACGACGTCCTATCTCCCGATGTCGCACGCACCATGACCGCCATGCTCGAGGAAGTCATTCAATTCGGCACCGGCATACAGGCCAGAGCGCTGGGCCGCCCCGCCGCTGGAAAAACGGGAACGACACAGGATTACACCGATGCCTGGTTTGTGGGATATACGCCGCAAATCACCGCGGGCGTGTGGGTGGGCTTCGACGACAAACAGATTTCGCTTGGGAAAAAGGAAACCGGCGCACGTGCTGCACTTCCCATCTGGCTCGAATTCATGCAAGGAGCGGTCGCCGGAACGCCTCCGATGGATTTCCCAAACGTCGTTCCACTCGAGCAGCAGGCTGGCGAGCATCGCGTAAATGTGGATACTCCGGATACAGCTCCTACCGAAGACGAGCCCGCCGCCCCCAAAGAGAAACCACCCGCCACGGCCACCCGCAGCAACTAAACCCGCTACTGCCGAGATTAACGCTAGTGTCTCTTCCGATCCTACAATCGTGTTCCAGCGCGAGCAAAGAAATTCGTGCGTTCATTTTGTGAGGCTAAGGCTTTTGCACCACTACAGTGAGTTCGGAGCTCTTCACGGCGCCCAGGTTAATCTGCGATGGGTTCATCCCCAAAGTGAACTGCCACAAAACATTGCCGATACTATCGGTCAGGCTCAGGTTGACCTGGAAACCAACATTGAGTCCCAGCACGGCGGGCGAGGTAATTAACGTGGACTGCGCCCGGCCGTTCACCAGCGGCACATTGCCGCGGAATGAAAGCAGGCTCGAAGTGATGGTGTAGGAAAGATTGCCAGACACGGCTGTGCCGTCGGGATAAAGGAAATTGAGCGACAGCGTCGGAGCAGTGTTCGAGACCGGCAGGATTTCGATGGCGTTGATGCGAGCGTTTGCCGCGACGTTGTCCAATTCAATGGTGATGGCGCTGTTGGAGACGACGATGTCCGTGGCTTGCACCAGTGCCGCATCCGCTCCCATGGAAGCAAAGACGTCCAGGTTCGAGAAAACCGGGAGCTCCTGCATTTTTACATTGAACACTCGCGAGCCCACGTGGAACATCTTGTTGGAGGTTTCCGCGAAATAGAGATTCACGTGATAATTTCCATTCGCAACAGGAAACGTATAGATCAGCGGGGTGCTGGAAGAATTGGCGCGGCCTGTCTGATACAGCGCCGGATCGGGCGTCCCGCTAACGGTGGCGCCGTCTGAATAGGCGCTTCCGGTGTTGTACCCCGTGTCCGCTTGCCAAACTTGACTCTTTGAGTCGGTGTAGTTCGAGCCACCACATTTCACACGAATGGGCTGTTGTGCTTGTGCTGCTATCGGGAAACACAGCACCAATAAGAATGTCAAAATACCAAAACCTTTCTTCACGAATCCTCCTAGGGATCGGGTTCCACGATTAAGTGTGTCGGTCAAGCGAGGCGGGGGCGGTGGGCGGGAGACCCTGCTTGCACTTTTCATGGAAAAGGTACGAGTTCTATTACTGTCTTGCAATAGCTCGGAAGGACGGATTCAGGTCAGGCGTGGAATTGGCCCGAACACTGTACCGAGCAGTGTACCGAATTGAACCGCAGCACTTCTTGTCAGGTTCAGAGGTTGCCCGAGTTTACAGGCTTTTCCGGAAGGGATCCCAGCCACCAGGCAGGATACGCGTTGTGTGGCCATTCTCGTCGAGCAAAAGCAACTCTTGCTCCCGAGTGATTCTTCCAATCGCCGTGAGCCGCACACCCTGAAATGTCTCTGGCAGGAGCTTTGTTTTGCGCGGAGGCACAGTAAACAGCAATTCGTAATCATCGCCACCATGCAAGGCCAGTTGCAGGGGATTACGCCCGTGCTTGGGAGGAAGGTCCAAGGTTCGCACCCGGGGAATTCTTGCCTCTTCGATCCGTGCGCCAACGGCGCTCGCGATGCACAGGCGTGGCAGATCAGTCGAAAGGCCGTCGGAGATGTCAATCATCGCGGTCGCCAAGCCTCTTGTGCACAACCATTGGCCTAACGCGAGACGTGGCTGCGGATAAAAGTGCTTTTTCGTCAAGGGGTTGCGCTTGTTAGCCGGTCCTGCGCCTTGGCGCACAATCTGGAGACCCAATTCTGCTTCTCCCAGTCGCCCACTCAGATAAAGGATGTCGCCCGGTCGCGCTCCCGCCCGCGGGATGGCGTGCCCGGTTGGCACGTCGCCCACGACAGTTATGTTGATAAGGATCTCGCTGCGACGCGTGGTGTCCCCGCCTGCGAGCGGACATTGAAATTTGCGAGAAGCGCGCCGCAGCCCCCCGAGAAAGAGATCTAGCCAACGGTCGATGAGCTTCTCCGGCAGCGCAAGACTCAACAGAAAGCAGCGGGGCGCACCTCCCATCGCGGCCACGTCGCTAAGCGCTCTTGCGAGGCACTTCCAGCCTATCGAATCCGGGGGATGCTTATCCCGTGAGAAATGCGTCCCTTCCAGGAACCAGTCGCAGGTGAGGATGGTTTCATATCCGGGACGTGGCAATAGGAGCGCGGCATCATCGCCAATGCCTAGGGCGACGGATCGCCCAGTTCGTGGGCCCGGCACGGGCCGCCACCGGGCGGCAATCTTCCTGATGAGAGAATCCTCGTTGTGGTGCTTCGGTGGCATGGGGTTCTGAGAGGACTCCAATCTACGATTCTTATATGTTTGAATCCTTGATTCAGAATGGCTCATGTTATTTTGTTGGCCCTTTGTTCCAAAAAGCGAAGTTCTCTCTCTATAGCCCGACAGATTCCTGGATATATGTAAGATTTGCCAGGGAGAAGCCTTTTGTGCATCAGGGAATCTGGCAAGAGGGCTTGTTCTCTGCCGCATTGTCTGCAAGTAGCAATCGGAAAATCGGTCGTGGGAGTCATCTATATAATTCCCTAATCTACTTGGGGTCAACAGTATAGCTCGTGATCCTATCCTGATCTTTTGTAGCGCGCTGCTCCGAGTTATCGCGTCTTGGCACTCGCTGTGCTCCCTCCTGTACTGTTGGGCAGGGGATAGGTTTACACAGCCTGTCCTTCAAAGCTCCAAATACAGGGTTGACGCCGCACTCTACAGAATTTAGTATGGACCCTGTCGCGGACCAAGGCTCACGGTTCAGATTTTGGTTTGTGTGAGGAGTTTCGGCGGGCCCAGGGTAATTTGCCCGCAATTTCAAATTGGAAGTCCTGAGGAGCCCTGCTGTTTATGAGGGGTAAGAGCTATACGTTCTATATTGCGTCGTCGCCAGGTAAGCTGAAAAAGCTTATCGTGCCCGCTTATGTGCTGCACGGAATCGGGGTAGGCTCCTATTCGCGAATGCTATGGAAGGTCGGAAATTACAACGCTCTACGGCACGATCAAGAGACCTTGAAGAAGCAGTATCGACAACTACAAGGCACGGTCAACGACACCAACCAACGGCTGGATTCCCTGCAGTCCTTGGCGACGGAAGTGGCCATGACGTACGGGGTGCTGCGCTATCACCCCGCGGCTTTCGATGAGAGCGACAATCCCGTTGATGCCTTGGATGCTTTCGACCGCTCCATCGAACAATACACATTCCTAAAGCGCAATGCGGCGGTGATCGCGGTCTCCGGTAGCGGACTGCGTTTGATTTCGCCGATGAGTTTTGCCGACTCCACTTATACGCCGACGATTTGGCCGGTCATGGGCCACATTACCGGTAGCTTCGGTGAGCGGTTGGATCCCTTCAGCGGTGAAGGGGCATTTCACACCGGCGTGGATGTGGCGTCCGATTACGGCGCACCCGTCCACGCGACTGCGGATGGAGTTATCACTATTTCAGAAAACCATGCGGGCTACGGCCGCTTGGTGGTCATCGATCATGGTTTCGGAATCACCACGTGGTACGCGCATCTTTCCGCGTTCTCGGCCGTGCCTGGAGCGCGCGTCAAACGCGGCGAAGTGGTTGGCTATACGGGGATAAGCGGCCGCTCGACTGGTCCGCACGTGCACTACGAAGTGCGCATGAACAACGCGCCGATCAATCCGTGGCGCTATATGAAATCCACGCCTGCGGGCGACTAATTCCCAACCGAGTCCCGACGGAGAAACTAGAGCGCGCACAACCGCGGGCTTTGGACCTGGTCATCTTGTGTACATCGATTCCTTTACAAAGGATGACCATGCGCGACATTTCCTGGGCTGATTTCCTACGTGTGCCCTTTCTTCTGTGAGGGACGTTTTCCTGGAAGCTGTTTGCCTGGGGCGGAGTCCGGAAGGACCGGCGGCGAGCGGCGTGCAGCTTCCAAAAATCCCGATGTGAGTTCGAATACGAGCCGCACCGACTTGGTATCCCCGCGGTCGATTTTGGAAA
>Ga0209648_10004431_pt1 | contig 11945 bp, 9 predicted proteins | sample GraSoi2013_115cm_FD_185830 | JGI IMG/M metagenome (GOLD analysis project Ga0209648, IMG submission 185830) | Grasslands soil microbial communities from the Angelo Coastal Reserve, California, USA - Sample 9_17_2013_115cm (SPAdes) (version 2) | ecosystem: Environmental > Terrestrial > Soil >...
CACGCCGCCGATAGGCACGCCGCTCTTTAAAATTCCGGCCTCGGCGCGCGCCATCAGCGCCAGCACTTCGGGGTCGTCGGTGCGGCCGCGTTTGTCGATGGAGGTTGCGAGGTCGCCGGGTCCGATCACGGCGATGTCGATGCCGGGCGTTGCCATGATTTCGTCGATACGCTCAACCGCCTCGACATGCTCGATGGTGATCATGCAGATCATGTCATCGTCGGCGGTCGCCATATAATCCGGCATCGAGACGCCCCAGCGAAACGGGGCGTGGAACGGGCCCCAGAGCCGGTCGCCGCGCGGCGGATAGCGCACGCTGCGGACGGCCTTTTCGGCGTCCGCACGGCTGCAGATCATCGGAAAATTGATTCCGAGCGCGCCGATATCCATCGGCGCTTTCGCAAGCCAGGGCTCGTTGGCGGCAATCCGCGCCAGCGGTATGCACGGCGTGCCTGATGTCGCGGTTATCATCGCGTGCGCGGAGCCGAGATCGATCGGGCCATGCTCGAGGTCGACGATGATCCAATCGAACCCGGAACGCGCCATGATCTGCACGGTCTGGATGCTGGGAATGGTCGCAATCGCTCCGAACGTCGGACGTCCCTCCCGCCATAGCTTGCGAAGACGGTTGAGCGGTTGAGGCGTCGCGGACGTCAAATCCAAAACTCCGTTTCGGTCACGAGGATGGCGGTCGATTTGAAAGCTAGCAGCGCGGCGATATGTCGAAAAGATCAAGATCCATTCACGCCGGCACGCGGCCGCCGAAAAAGGGCATCAACGCCCGGCTCAGCGTGTGCGGCCGCCCGGAAGTAAAAATCATTTCGGCGCCGGCATGATCGGCTTCGCTGCCGGCGGGCTTTAGCAAATCCGCAACGCGGCGGGCAATCGCGGGCGCAGGATCGATCCAGTCCACCGGCCACGGCGCGAGCCGGCTGAACCGATCCATCAGCAACGGGTAGTGCGTGCAGGCCAGCACGATGGTGTCGGTGCGCGCCAAATCGTTCTTGCCCTCCCCAATAAAACACGGTGCGAGTTCGGCGGATATTTTGAGATCGTTGACCTCAACGCCGCTCAACGCGGCCTCCGCCAGCGAAGCGAGCTCCGCCGAGCCCACCAGCGTCACTTCGCAACCTTGCGCGAAATCACGGATCAGCGCCTTGGTGTATTCGCGCTTGACGGTGCCCTTGGTGCCGAGCACCGACACGCGTTTTGTCTTTGAGCTTGCGCAGGCCGGCTTGATCGCCGGCACGGTCCCGACAAAGGGTACGTTGTACTGGGCGCGAAGATGCGACATCACCAGCGTCGAGGCGGTGTTGCAGGCGATCACCGCCAGATCCGGGGTGTGCGCGGCAATCAATTCGCCGATCAGCGGCACCACGCGCGCGATGATCTGGTGCTCGCTGTGATGGCCATAGGGAAAGAACGCATCGTCGGCGACATAAACGTAATGCGCATCAGGCCGCGTCCTGACGATTTCACGCAATACCGTGAGCCCGCCAAGGCCGGAATCGAACACCAGAATCGTCGGAGGTGCCGTCACACTGCGATCATAACCGAACCGGAGTTACCATCCAGTTGCTATTTCGGCGGCTTCTCCCCCGTTCTCCCTTGGATTGTATCTTGCGCACGCCGCAATTCTGAGCGAGCCTACCGGCTTTACGGCATCGGGAGTGCGGGCATCCATGTCGAAAAATATTGTTTTGCTGTCGGATGGCACCGGCAACAGTGCGGCGAAAGTTTTCAAGACCAATGTCTGGCGGCTGTTTCAGATCCTCGACTTGCGCCATCTCACCCGCCAGATCGCTTATTACGATGATGGCGTAGGGACGTCGTCGTTCAAATTGTTTGCCATTCTCGGCGGCGTCTTCGGGTTTGGCCTGAAGCGCAATGTGATCGATATCTACAGCTTTTGCAGCCGGAATTATCGGCCCGGAGACCGCATCTATTGTTTCGGCTTCAGCCGCGGAGCATTCACGATCCGCATCGTGACCGGGATGATCGCGCGCCAGGGGCTTGTCGCCTACAACGACAATGAAGCCGACCTCGCGCGCTTCGCCGCCGACGCCTACCGTCTCTACCGGCGGCGTTTTGATGGAGGCATCCTGAAATACCTTGGCTATCTGCACATCGACTTGCGCGGTGTGCGTGACTTCGCAATCCGGCAATGGCGCAGGTTCCGGCATCAGGCCGTGAGCGCGCCCGCGCCGATTGCGGTCGAGAGCATTCATTTCGTCGGTATCTGGGACACCGTCGATGCCTATGGCGGCCCGATCGAGGAAATGACCCGTGCGATCGATTACTGGGTCTGGCCGCTGTCGATGCCCGATCGTTTCATGAGCGCCAAGGTGCTCAAGGCCTGCCATGCGCTGGCGCTGGAAGAAGAGCGCCAGGCGTTCAGCCCGGTGATCTGGGACCAACGCTATGTCCGCGGTAGCGCCCAAGTAGCGGGACAAGCGAAAACGGATTGGCTGTTCGATATCGACTACGATCCGCGCAGCGAGGCCGCGAAGTCGACTGAACCCGCGCCGCATTTGCGCTCGGATCTGGCGCCGATCGATCGCCAGCGTATCAGCCAGGTCTGGTTCACGGGTGTTCATTCGGACATCGGCGGCGGCTATCCGCGGGACGGTCTTTCCTATGTGACATTCGACTGGATGCTGGATCGGGCGCAAGCCTATGGCCTGACCTATCTCAACGAGCAGCGCGAGTTGTTGATAGATCCGCAGATCAACCCCAACGACCAACTCAACGATTCCCGCAAGGGCTTTGCCGCCTACTATCGCTACAAGCCGCGCAATATTCTGGAGACCTACAGCGCGCCGCCCTACAAGTCGTCGATGCGGTACGATGTCAGCCATATCTGGCGCCTCTTGACAAAACAGCCTGACACGCAGGCGGAAATTCTCGTCGACCTGCACCCCGATATGCCGCAAAATGTTCTGCCGCCGCCGAAGGCCACGATTCATGATGCCGTGTTCAATCGCATCGCGTCCGGTCCGGACCGCTACGCGCCGGTGGTGGTGCCGGCGGCTTACGATTTCACCGACAAGGCCGGCGCGATCACCGAGGCGCTGCATCCGGTGGATCCCGGGCGCCAGCGGTCCCGTGTTCAGGACGACGTCTGGAACTGGATCTGGTTGCGCCGCGTGGTCTATTTTCTGACCGTGTTTGCCACCCTGTTCGTCGCCTTCATTCCGTTTTTCGTGATTTACTTCCCCGGCGTTGGCCGCGCGGCGGTCGGTGGCTTGGTCGTCCCGATCGTCAACGCCGCGGCGTCGTTCCTTCCCGGCTTCCTCGAGCCATGGTTCGTCGCGTTTCGCAACGCGCCCGGGTTTGTGCTTGCGGGTGCGGCCGCGGTCGGGGTGCTGATGGTGACTGGCGCCAACCTGCGGCAGACAATACGCGACGTGGCGCGCATCGCCTGGCATTCGCCGGACGGCTACAAAAATCTGACCGGCTGGCGCGCCGCCGTATATCAGCTACGCCGGCTCGGAATCTATCAGGCGACGTTTTACGTGCTCAAGCACTGGATATTTCCAACCGCCATCATGGTCTGGCTGTTCTCGTGGCTCGCGTTCGGAACGGCAAATACGCTCGGCCTGATCTGCAAGGGGACGGGCGGCGTCGAAGTAGGAAGTACGACTGCGGGAAACCAGGCCGCAGCGCCGGTTGCGATGAACACGTCAAAAGTCTGCAACGCTACCGGCGCGAAAGTTACCCAGGGCGAGACCTATCGGATCACGCTGGCGATCCGCGAGCCCTGGATGGACGACAAGATCGCCACGAACCCCAATGGGTTCGACTACCACGGCGCCGCCTGGTCCCAGCTACCGGGCGTGCCCTACCGGCGTTTGATATGGTCGAACTGGTTCGCCACCATTCTTCGCGTTGGCGGCCCGGGTCTTGAAGAGCATCTGCTCGATCTCAAGGAAGAAAAAGCCGGTGCATGGACCGCGACGTTTGAGCCCCGAAGCAGCGGCGAGGTGTTTTTGTATGTCAACGATGCCGTGATCGGTCTGCCGTGGATCTACGGTCTGTTCTATTGGTGGAATAACCATGGAACAGCCGAGGTCAAACTGGAAAAACTGCAAAAAAGCCCGTCAGCATAACTCAGCTTTCGCCGAACACGCGCTTGAAGATCGTGTCGACGTGCTTGAAGTGATAGCCGAGGTCGAACTGCTCGGATATCTCGGCGTCGCTGAGATACTTCTTCACCTCAGTGTCCTTTTTCAACAGCGTCTGGAAGTCGCCTTCGCCGCGCCACACCGGCATGGCGTTGCGCTGCACGAGTTTGTAGGCGTCCTCGCGGCTGGCGCCTTTTTGCGTCAGCGCCATCAAAAGCCGCTGCGAATGAACCAGCCCGCCGAGGCGGTCGAGATTTTTTTGCATGTTCTCGGGGTAAATCAGCAGCTTCTCGATCAGGCCCGCCAAACGATTGAGCGCAAAATCCAGCGTCACCGTGGCGTCGGGCGCGATCATGCGTTCGGCCGAGGAGTGCGAGATATCGCGCTCATGCCACAGCACGACATTCTCCATCGCCGGCGTCACATAGGCGCGCACCATGCGCGAGAGGCCGGTGAGGTTTTCCGACAGCACCGGGTTGCGCTTGTGCGGCATCGCCGAAGATCCCTTCTGGCCCTCGGAGAAGAACTCTTCTGCCTCCAGCACTTCGGTGCGCTGCAAGTGCCGGATTTCGGTGGCGAGGCGCTCGACCGACGATGCGATCACGCCAAGGGTTGCAAAATACATCGCGTGGCGGTCGCGCGGAATCACCTGGGTCGAGATCGGCTCCGGCTTAAGCCGCATCGCTTTCGCGACATGCTCTTCCACGCGCGGATCGATCTGCGCGAAGCTGCCGACCGCGCCCGAGATCGCGCAGGTTGCGACTTCCTCGCGGGCCGTCAAGAGGCGGACGCGGGCGCGGGAAAATTCCGCATAGGCGTAAGCGAGCTTCAGCCCGAAGGTCACCGGCTCGGCATGAATGCCGTGGGAACGGCCGATGGTCGGCGTCATCTTGTGCTCGAAGGCGCGCTTCTTCAGCGCCGCCAGAACCTTGTCGATATCCTCGACCAGCAAGTCCGCGGCGCGGGTCAGCTGCACGTTGAGGCAGGTGTCGAGCACGTCGGAGGAGGTCATGCCCTGATGCACGAAGCGCGCCTCGGGACCGACGATTTCCGCCAGATGGGTGAGGAAGGCGATGACGTCGTGCTTGGTTTCGCGTTCGATCTCATCGATCCGCGCGACATCGAAGATGACGTCGCGGGCCTTGACCCAGACCGCCTTCGCGGCCGCTTTCGGAATCACGCCAAGTTCCGCCAGCGCATCCGCCGCATGCGCCTCGATCTCGAACCAGATCTTGAAGCGGGTTTGCGCCTCCCAGATGGCGGTCATTTCCGGGCGGGCGTAGCGGGAAATCATCGACGACTCTTGGCAAAAGGGGGTCACGCCGCGCTTTAGCAGAGCAGCGGAGGCGAGACAAACGCCGGCCGGCAGGCGCCAATAGCCCCGGCGTGACAGATCGGCTCGATCACGAGATATTGATTGACAGATATTGAAATCTGTCAGCGAGATGCCTTATATTGCTCCTGACGCCAATGCTGAGGCGTCAGCTTGGCTTGCTGGCGATCGACCACGGGCCCCGGACGTGCAGAGGACTACCCCATGGCTATCGAAATCCTTTATTTGACCCATCAAATCCAGCGCTGGATCAATAGGCGCGTGGCTCGCCACCTTGCTGCGCAGGCGGCGAGGCTGAGCCGTTAAGCAGGCCCGAATAGCGAAAGGCAGATGGTGCGCGCATGAACGAAACACTGGTTCTGACCCCAGAGCGAATTCTCGAGGTCGCCGAGGACGTGCTGCGTCGCTTCGGGCTGGCGAAAGCCACGGTCGTCGATGTCGCGCGTGCGCTCGATGTCAGCCACGGCAGCGTCTACCGTCATTTTCCGAGCAAGGCTTCGCTGCGCGACGCCGTGGCGAAGCGCTGGCTCGACCGTGTCAACGCGCCGCTTGCGAAGATCGCGGAAGGGTCGGGACCGGCGTCCGCCAGGCTTGAGCGTTGGCTGCGCGCGCTGTTTGCAGCCAAATACAAGAGGGTTTGCGAAGACCCCGAGATGTTCGCGACCTATCTGGCGCTGGCGCAAGAGGCACGCGAGGTGGTGAAGGCGCATAAGGAACGCCTCTGCGATCAGCTCACGCATATTTTGTCCGACGGCGTCAAGCAGGGCGCATTCCAGGTCACCGACGTCAAAGCGTCGGCGCGCGCGGTCTTCGACGCCACCATCCGCTTCCATCATCCCGCCCATGCCGAGGAATGGAGCGATCCGCAGCTCCCAGCGCGGATCGACGCCTTGCTGGCGTTGTTGCTCAGGGGCCTGGAAGCGCCGCGTAAGCGCTGAGTCATCGGTGCGCGATCGCCGCCGCTAGTTGTGGCCCCGGGCTCGGCGCACGATATTGGTAACCGTGGAGGAAAGCGTGCGGCTGGCCGTCTTCACGGATATCCATGCCAACCGGCAGGCCTTTAGTGCCTGCCTCGATTTCGCGCGGGCGCACGGCGCGGAACGGACGATCTGCCTCGGCGATTACGTCGGATATGGCGCCGATCCCGAATGGACCGTGGAGGTGGTGATGGACCTCGTCGAGCGCGGGGCCATCGCGGTGTGCGGCAACCACGACAGCGCGGTCGGCACCCCGACGGAATCAATGAATGCCGAAGCCCAGGTCGCGATCGAGTGGACGCGCGGCAGGCTGAGCGCGATACAGCGGCGTTTTCTGGCGAACTTGCCGCTGATGTTGCAGGAGGATGATCGCCTCTACGTTCATTCCGAAGCCAGCAACCCCCCGAGATGGCGCTATGTGCAGACTGCACGGGATGCCGCGCGCAGCATCGTGGCGACGGACGCCCAGGTCACATTCTGCGGCCACATCCACCAGCCGACGCTCTATTCGATGTCTTCAGCCGCCAAGATGACGTGCCTCGTCCCGCGATCCGGCATCCCGGTGCAATTGCTGCCGGGGCGGCGCTGGCTCGCCGTGCTCGGCTCGGTGGGCCAGCCTCGCGACGGCGATCCGGCGGCCTCGTTTGCGATGTTCGATACCAATTCCCGCGAAATCACCTATTGCCGCGTGCCCTACGATGTCGAGACCGCAGCGAGGCGGATTCGCCAAAACGGCCTGCCGCTATGGCTGGCCGATCGCCTGCTGGTCGGGAGGTAAAGGGGTGGCAAACTTGAGGCGGCCTGCACCGTCACCGTCGGACGGCCGCCCCGGTTTGGCCTCGCTCCGCTGTCCGACCGCCCAGACCGCGTCGAGCACCATGAACTACTAGACCAATATATGGTCGACCGACGTCCCCCAGCTTGAATAGTGACTGACTGTCCCGTTATCGAATTCGTTCGATACATAGAATCCATTTGCATGGGCCGGATCAGAAGTAGCTGTTGAGTAATCGCCCCAACGAGCCACGCGGTCGTGCGCTGGATCGATATAAGCAGCCACGCTGTCGTGATAATCGATCGGTGTGGCGAAGGTCGGTGCAGCGGCGCTGCCTGCCCCTTTCCAAAACGTGAAATAATCCGCAGCGTACATGTGAGAACCGCTTACATTAAAATTGAACAAGACATCACCGTTGGCATCAACAGCTACCGATCCATTGAAAGTCGCTGCTCCAGCCGTAGCCCCTGCCGTCGGCAGGAGGCTATTGAGATTGCCGGTGTGCAAGACCGTCGGAGCCGTCAGCCCGCCTGACGAATTAAAGGCGCTCATATCGAGTTGCGCCCACTCAACCGAAGGGGTTGCATTCGAACTGCCAGGCTGTCCCTCAAAAACAACATAGAGTTTTTGATTGACTGAATCGTAGGCAGCGCTTGTTATTCTCCCATCGCCAGCATCTAGTCTAAAATTGGTGCCATACTGACTCGCAGAATAACTGCCGTTCCCATAATCGATGTTTCCAAGAGAGACGGTCAATGGGCTAGTGTTGGAGCCTCCGCTCGATTTAAATATGCTCAGGCCGTTATGGGTATCGGCAACCAAATATTCTCCGCCGCCGGTTAGCACATCGCCGATCGCCGCCGTCTGATAGGACGGGCTCGCGTAAGTCGTCTCATTGACGAGATTTGAGGTGCTGCCGGTCGTAAACAGCCCATCATCAAAGACTGACAGCACGCTCCCCTGGTAAGAGCTGGATGCTGAGAATTGGTTTGTCGACACATAGATATTATGTCCGTCGACCGATACGAGCGGTTGGTCCGCCCAGGTTGTTATGCCGTTTAGATTGTATGTTGTGGAAGCCGATTCGAATTGCCAATTGGCCGATAATAAAGATGTCGAGGAGAGGTCTGATTTAGACACAGCCAACAAAATGTTGCTGGCGTTCAAATTATTGCTGACCTCATCGACAGCAACAATAAATTGGTGATTAGCAGCATCGTAGAGCACCCTGGGATCCGATAAAAAGTATCCCGAAAGCATCACCGAACTAAAGAACGTATTCAAAGATTCGGTCTGCGGGCTGGCTCCTTTCAGGGTGGTGATTTGAATAGCGTCGTTCTCAGCGGTAATGACTTCGGACATTCCCGCCGCCAGAGCATTATCTGGAGGATAATATCCACCGCTTTGCGCGAATGTTATGCCGTCCCAATGATCGGCGACGTCGAATATCGTCGACGAGCTATTGACAAGTTGCGTGGTCGACGATCCCGAGCTTGTTGTCGTGGCGTGGACCTGCAGAGATACTTGCGCAGGAAAATCCGCCGTTGGAAAAAAATTGAAAGTATCGATATGCGAATTGTAATCCGGAAAAAGGTCTTGAAAGCTGGACCTGTCGTTGCTGCCAAAATCTAGACCTGGATTGCTGTCCTGGACCTGTTTTTTCAATTTCCACCCCCTGACCACCTATGGCAACGGCGCTATTTTTTGAACACGCATCCTAACGAGCAGGGCTTCTCGGATTGATCGGCCCCGACGGAGTGTTCCAGATGAGATGTTACTTCAACGTCGGCAGTTGCGCTAGCCAAGTGCAAGTGCTGTTCGGTGCAAACCACGCCATCATGGTAAACTATAAGTTGCGCTTAGATTGATACCGCGAGGCGGCGGAGGCGGCCTGCACCGTCACCGTCGTACGGCCGCCCCGGTTGGCCGCGCTCGGGAGGCGAGCGCAGAGAAGCCGGATGAGGTGAGAGTTTAGATCGCTTCGCCGCGCGCCATCGCCGCTGCATTGCGGATCGCGGAGATGTTGGCCTTGTAGGCCTCCATCGTGCCGCCCTTGAATATGGCGGAGCCTGCGACGAAGGCATTGGCGCCGGCGGCGGCAAGTTTTCCGGAAACGTCCGCACCCACGCCGCCGTCGACCTCGATGTCGATCGGCCTGCCCGCGGTCATCGCGCGCAGGTCCAGGATCTTGCCAAGCGACGATGGAATAAAAGCCTGGCCGCCGAAGCCGGGGTTGACCGACATCACCAGCACCAGATCGATCATGTCGATGACATATTCGATTGTGCTGATCGGCGTGGCCGGGTTGAGCGAGACGCCGGCCTTCTTGCCGAGCGCGCGGATCGCCTGCAGCGAGCGATGCAGATGCGGGCCGGCTTCGGCATGCACGGTGATGTGATCGCAGCCGGCTTTTGCAAATGCCTCGAGATACGGGTCGGCCGGCGAAATCATCAGGTGGGCGTCGAAGATTTTCCTGGTGTGCGGGCGCATCGCCTTGATGACATCGGGACCGTAGGAAATGTTGGGGACGAAATGCCCGTCCATCACGTCGAGGTGGATCCAGTCGGCGCCTGCAGCATCGACGGCGCGGACCTCCTCGCCCAGTTTGGCGAAATCGGACGCCAGGATCGACGGCGCGATGACCAGGGGGCGAGACGCAAATTGCTGAGACATGTGCGCTTTCCGGATCTTTCAGAGCCTGCAGCAGGGCTCGCGTAACACGCGCCAGCCCTGGGGGCAATGCGGGGCGAGATCGCGCGCTGGGGGCGGAAAATTCTGCCGCAACGGCATCAATTGCCGGGGCCGCCGGACCGTTCGAGGTGCAAAAACGCGCGTTTTTACTGGGTTTTTCGCTATGGCACGGCGTTTGCTGAGCCTTCGGCGGTAAAAGCAAAGGCCGCGCTATGCGGCATCTATCGGGGTTCTGCCATGCTGCTGGCTCTTGGCGCCGTGTCGTCCGCACTGGATGCGCTGCAGCTGCTGACCTCGTCGAAATCGTCGTCTCCGCAATCGACCGGTTTTAGGCAGAGCTCGACCAACCCGTTCGATTTCTCCGGGAGCGGCCCGGCTTCAGGAAATTCAGCGCCGCCGTCCCGGTCCGGCGGAGCTTCGCAGATAGCGCCGGCCACCATGAGCGCGCTGCTTGCGGCGCAAGGCCAGTCCTCGACAGGTGCAACTGCATCGGCGCCGACCAGCCGGTCGGACGCGCTGAAGAACCTGTTCTCGCAGCTTGACACCAACGGCGATGGGCAGATCAGCAAATCGGAATTTGAAAATGCGCTTGGCGCCGGCGGCACCAATATCGCGCAGGCCGACGACGTCTTCAGCAAGCTCGACAAGGATGGCAACGGCACGGTCAGCCTCGACGAAATGTCGTCGGCGCTGAAGGGCAGGGGCCGCCACCACCATCATCATGTTGGCGGTGGTACCAGCGGCGCCGACGGATCGAGCTCCGATCCGCTGCTGCAAGCGTTGCAGGGTGCATCGAGCACGTCGGTGACCAACAGCGACGGCTCGACTACGACATCGGTGACCTACGCCGACGGTTCCAAGGTAACGATGACGTCGCCCGCGGCGACGACGGCATCCAGCACCGCGACGTCATCCTACAATGTCATCGAGCGGATGATTGCGCGCGAGGCGCAGGCGATCGCGTCCTCGGCGCCCGCATCGCACTCGGTCAGCGTCTAGGCTAGTTAGCTCGGCCGCGACAAACACAATTGTCGTCGTAGGGCTTGACCGTGCGATCCAGTACGCCGCGGCCTCGCCATTTATCACCATAGCCTCTGGAATACTGGATCACCCGCTTTTCGCGGGTGATGACGGGAGTGCGGACAATGACGGTGTTAGACTAAAATGGATTAGCGAACCGTCCGCGGGGGCCGTCCGCGCGCGGCCTCGCGGAATGCATAGCGGTCGCGAATTTCATGATTGAAGAACGCGCCGCGGGACGAAGCCGTCTTGAACGCATCGAAAACCTCCGATGGGACCTCGGCATAGACGTAGCGTCTGCCGGTGACGAATGTCACCCATAATTCGCGCTTCGCTGGAACGTAAAAGAGATTGCGAATGGCTGTCGACGGCATGCGGAATCGCCCGAACGTCAATCGCGAAACAAACGCAATTCCCGAGAATTTGTTGCTAGAGCCTCGTTTCGTTTTCTTCACGCGAACCGGTCTCCACTTCGCTTGAAAACACTCTAACCAAAGCGATCTTTCCAGGCCGGCAACGCGCCCGGGAAGGGTAGGGCGGTGGCAGCAAAGACGCCGCGCGCGATCGAACGGGCCACGACATTGGCCGCGAGCATGCCGAGTTCGGTGAGGCCGACCAGCGGATCGACCGGTTTTTCGCCTGTCGCGGCGGCGAACAGCACGTCGCCATCGAGTGGCGCGTGCACCGGATAGATCGCGCGGGCAAAGCCGGTCTGTGCGATCATCGCCAGCCGCTTGGCCTGCGGTTTGGTCAACTCGGCGTCGGTGACGACCATCGCGAGCGTGGTGTTTTCCACCGATGTCGCGGCAGCGCCGCCCTTGATGCGCATGCTCAGCATGTCCGGCGTAAACGATTGCGGCGATCCGCGGCCGCCATATTCGCCATCGCGTTCAAACGGCGCCGCCCAGAACCACGGCCCATCGCCGACCGTGACGCTGCCGACCGCGTTGACCACCGCAAGCGCAGCGACCCGCACGCCGCCCAAGGTCTCCGCCGATGCCGATCCGCTCCCGCCCTTGAAATTC
>Ga0209648_10004432_pt1 | contig 11945 bp, 9 predicted proteins | sample GraSoi2013_115cm_FD_185830 | JGI IMG/M metagenome (GOLD analysis project Ga0209648, IMG submission 185830) | Grasslands soil microbial communities from the Angelo Coastal Reserve, California, USA - Sample 9_17_2013_115cm (SPAdes) (version 2) | ecosystem: Environmental > Terrestrial > Soil >...
TTCGGGTCCGCTGTGCTCACGCCCGCGTTCAGATTTCACCGTTTGAGTCGTTGAAATGTTAACCACCGAGGGCAGTAGCTTCTCCGCGAGATCGGCGAAGCTGTCGGGCGCCGGCCGAGCGGCGGCCGGCTGGACGAGCGCCGCCGGAGCGGCGATCAGAAAAGCAGCGACCACGCTCGCAGCCGCGCGGCGCACCAGGTTCGTCGGCATGAAGGGCACCTAAGTCAACTCCCAGAAGCAAAAGCAAACAATTGAGTTTTTCAAGCGATCACCGGAGGTCTGTTGCGGGCTGCCTCCGAGATAGAGGAGAAGCCTTACGCATACCGGCCTATAGTACCGCCAACATCATCGTCGCACCAGCCAGACAAGGACAACTCCGGCGCAGGCGGCCGCCAGTCCCGCCAGCCTCAAGGTTTGCGGCGGAACGGCGAGAGCGCGCGACGCGGCCCGCCTCATGCCTTCCGGAAAAAGGGCGTAGAGAGCACCCTCGATCACCAGGACGAGAGCGAGCGCAGTCCACAAATCCCTCATTGCCTGGCAGGCGGCGCGACGAGACCGATCGACGCGCCGCAATCGGTAGGACGGCTCATCTTGAACCAGCCGTCCCCCCCGGCGGCGTGGGCTTGGCCGCCGTCCCGTCCAAATTCTCAAAAAATCGGAAAAAGCCGCTGTCCGGGGAGAGTACGAAGGAAGTCGTCCGGCCGTTCAGCGCGTCGCGATAGGCCTGCATCGAGCGATAGAAGGTAAAGAACTGCTTATCCTGCCCAAAGGCGTCGGCGTAGATTTTGATGCTCTGGGCGTCGCCATCGCCACGCACCTTCTGGGCATCCCGCTGCGCCTCGGCGAGGATCACGGTGCGCTCGCGTTCGGCGTTCGCACGCACGGTCTGCGCCGCCTCGGCGCCCTCGCCGCGATACTGGGCCGCCTGCTGCTCGCGTTCCGACTTCATGCGGGCGAAGATCGCCTGGCTGTTCTCCTCAGGCAGGTCGGCCCGACGGATTCGGACATCGACGACATCGATGCCAAAGGATTTGCCTTGCTCGCTTACTTCATCGCGGATTTGGTGCATGATTGCCGGGCGTTGATGCGACAGCAAAGCCGATAACGTCACATTGCCGAGCACCCGCCGGAGGCTGCCGCTGACCATTGCATTCAGTCGGGCGCGGACGGCGGCTTCGGTGCTTACCGTCTGATAGAACAATAACGGGTCGGTGATGCGGTAACGCGTGTAGGTATCGACGACCAGCCGCTTCTGATCCGAAACGATGACTTCCTCCGGAGGCGGCTCGAAATCGAGGAGACGGTTCTCGTATTTGGTGACATCCTCGATGAAGGGCCGCTTGACCTTGAGGCCGGGGTCGCGAATGACCCGCCGCGGCTGGCCAAACTGCAGCACCAAAGCCTCTTGGGTCTGGTCGACTTCGAACAGTGAACTGTTTATGAAGATGCCGCCAACGAACAGCACGACCGCAACGGCGATGAGGATGCTACGGTTCACGATGGCCTCCTCACTAATGCCGCAACGATGGGACAGTGGGTCCCGGCGGCTGCGTTCCGCCTGGCGCCGCGCCGCTGTTCCCCGCGGGCGCGGCACCGCCTGCCCCTTGGCCGCCGCCTAGGGCTGGCAGCGGCAGATAAGGCAGGACGCCACTCTCGCCTTGGGCCGATTTGTCGATGATCACCTTGTTGCTGTTCTTGAGGATCTCCTCCATCGTCTCGAGATAGAGCCGCTGCAACGTGACATCCTGCGCCGCCGTGAAGGCGTGGTACACGGAGAGGAAACGATCGGCGTCGCCCTGGGAGCGGGCGATGATCTCCTGGCGATAGGCTTCGGCCTCCTGCTTGATTCGCACCGCATCTCCGCGCGCCCGCGGGACGATGTCGTTGCGGTAAGACTCAGCTTCGTTACGCAACCGCTCGCGATCGGCGAGTGCGCGCTGCACGTCACGGAATGCGTCGATGACCGGGGACGGGGGGTCGACCCTCAGCAACTGCAATTGAGTGAGTTCAATCCCGGCGCCGTAGGTATCGAGGATGCTCTGCAACAGGTGTTGCGTATCGGTCTCGATCTTGCCGCGCCCTTCCGACAGCGCCTGAGCGATCGGGGTCTCGCCAACGACCTCCCGCATCGCGCTCTCGGCGGCTGATTTGACTGTCGCATCGGGGTCCCGGATGTTGAACAGATAGGCTTGTGCGTTCTTGATCACCCAGAAGACTGTGAAGTTGATGTCGACGATGTTCTCGTCGCCGGTCAGCATCAGCGCCTCTTCCGGCACTTGGCGCGTGCCCACCCCGCGGGCGCTCGTGCCCTCGGCGGAGCGATACCCGATCTCAGTCCGGTTGACGCGGGTCACGCTCGGCGTGAGAGCCTTTTCGATCGGTACCGGGAGATGGTAGTTGAGCCCAGGCTGGGTCGTCCGATTATAGGCGCCAAACCGCATAACGACTCCGACCTCGTCGGGCAGAACGCGGTAGAAGCCGCTCGCCAGCCAGAGCACGAGAATGACAAGCACGACGCTGGCGATGCCGGTGCCTGTTCGAAAGCCGCCCGGCAATACACGCCGGAAGCGGTCCTGGCCGCGCCGCAAGAGCTCCTCGAAATCGGGAGGCTGCGGGCCCCGCCCACGCGGGCCTGGTCCGCCGCCGCTGCCGCGGTTGCCGCCCCAGGGGCCGCCGCCGCGCGGCCCGCTGCCCCACGGCCCACCGCCCTGACTTTTCCAGAACATCGATCCTGAACCTTTCCGCGATGCCGCCTTTGGGGATGTCGCCCCGGGGCTGTCGCTCCGGGGAGTGCTGCCTTGAGGCCGCTTTCGGCCGCGCGGGTCCCCATTGGTTGCGACGCGCGAGATGCGCGACCCGATAGAGAGCATGGGCGGGTGTTGTCAAGCCGGGTCGCCGGTCCCAAATCACCGCATATCCGGCGGCGCTCATGGCCCGGTCACGGAAACGGAGTGCATCCTCACGTGAACCGGTCACCGCTTACTCGATCGCCAGTCTGCCTCATCCGGCGCTCCGAACCAAGCGCCACGATCGATCATCCGTGATCTTGCGGCCCGCCGGGTGAGGAGAATGACATGAGTGCCGTCACCGAACGACAAATCCTCGACGCACTGGGCCGCATCGCCGATCCCGACAAGGGCGCCGACATCCTCTCGCTCGGCATGGTATCGGGCTTGGTTATTCGCGACGGCAATGTCGCCTTCGCGATCGAGGTCGACAGCGAGCGCGGCCCGCGTCTCGAACCGCTGAGGAAGGCGGCCGAGAAGGCTGTCGAGGCGCTGCCGGGTGTGCTGTCGGTGACTGCGGTGCTGACGGCGCAGGCGCCGCCGCGGGGCCGCGCTGCTCCCCCTCCGCCGGGGGCGGCAGGTGTCCGCACGGCACGCGGGGCCGTGCCCGGGGTCGGTGCGATCGTCGCAGTCGCGTCCGGGAAGGGGGGCGTCGGCAAATCGACGGTGGCGGCCAACTTGGCGCTGGGGTTGCGAGCCAACGGGCTGCGTGTCGGGGTCCTCGACGCCGACATCTACGGTCCTTCGATGCCGCGCATGCTCGGGATCTCCGGCCGGCCCCGCTCGCGCGACGGGAAGAGGCTGATCCCGATGGAAAATTACGGGCTCAAATGCATGTCGATGGGTTTTCTGGTGCCCGAGGACACGCCGATGATCTGGCGCGGGCCGATGGTCATGAGCGCGCTGCAGCAGATGCTGCGCGAGGTCGATTGGGGCGAGCTCGACATCATGATCGCCGACATGCCGCCGGGCACCGGCGACGCGCAATTGACGATGGCGCAGCAGGTGCCGCTCGCCGGCGCCGTTATCGTCTCGACGCCGCAGGACATCGCCCTCCTGGACGCCCGCAAGGGCCTCAACATGTTCACCAAGGTCGAGGTGCCGGTGCTCGGCATCGTCGAAAACATGAGCTACTTCCTGTGCCCGCATTGCGGCGGCCGCAGCGAGATCTTCTCGCACGGCGGCGCCCGCCAGGAAGCCGACCGCCTCGGCATCGAGTTTTTGGGCGAGGTGCCGCTCGACCTCAAGATCCGCGAAACCTCCGACGGCGGCACCCCGATCACGGTCGCCGAGCCCGAAAACCCGCACGCGCTGGTCTTCCGCGATATGGCCGCCCGCATCTGGGACAAAGTCGCCGGCGAGGGCGCGCAGCGCCGCCCGCCGCCCAGGATCGTGATCGAATAAAATGCTCGTCGCGTCAGCGTTTGCGTAGCCTACGGAAGCATGCACTCGCATCGTGAACACTTGCTATGTGCCAAGGCTGCGTACTTGTTGCGGATATTCCTCACCCGTTCGGATCTCGCGCTACCGGGTCGAGTGCGTGTCGATTATCCTACGCTGCACAACCACTTGGCCGCTGGACCAGGGCAGCCAGCAGTCTACTGAGTATTCCGCGAGTTTCTCGTACCCCGGACGGAGAAACCGCTGTACGACATAGTCATCGTCCATAACCCACCACCAACTCTTGTCGGGTTTGATGACATAGTCATCGTCGTAGAGGTACCAAGCGTTGAACTCGAAACCGCCGTCGATCCGCTCCGGTCCCACATGGTAGCGGCGCATCGTGTCATTCAGCGCAGCCCAACGGGCGCGGTTCATTGCCATGTAATCGTGCGTAGCCCCGATTGAAAAGGCGGCCATCGAGACAAGCGCGGCCACACCGGTGATCCACACCGCTCTGCGCCGGCCGGAGCTCGGGGTAAAGTCACATCCCGCCAATATCAGCATCAGCCAGGGCAAGAAGACAATCAGGTAGCGGTCATAAAATCCGTGCGGACCAAGTCCGAGCAAGGGCAGTGGCGCGAATTCGATGGCGATTGCTGCCAGCGCAAACACCAGTACATGAGGCTGGTGTGCTTCAACGCCAGCCCGGCTCGATGCGACATACTCGAGACTTCCCCGGATCAGCCGCGGAACCTGCAGGAAAGCTCCGAAACAGGCAAGAAACGTTATCAGCAGCCGAAACAGCGCCGGCGACGGTGCCAGATCCGATGGGCCGATGCCGGCTTTGGAGAGCACATTTCCGTGAAGGGGCATAAGAACTCTGTGGGCCGCCAGGATTACCGTCAACACCGCGCTCGCGCCCGCCGCTCCAAAGTAGATGATGCGCTCGCGCGAGTCAGACTCCGCCCTGTACACAATGATTAGGAAAGGAAGCAGCAGAAATCCCGTATACACGAGTACGTAGAAGAAGATTGTGGAGGCGTCGCCAACAATCGTGGGCCATGGCAAAGATAGTTGCATTCGAATAGTTGCTACCTGAGCCCCGAATGCTGCCGGAACCCGATCCAGCCAGTGCAGCCATCCTTGGTACGCGGTCTGAACAGCAAAACCCGCCGTGACCGGGATGATTGCTTCAGTCACACGCCGGAAACCAAGTCCGCGCTTGACAACGTAGGCGAGAGCTAAGGCGATCGGTATCGCCAAGCCGATCTGACGAATGAGGATCGCCGCCATCGCCAGCGCCAGTCCGGCAATGATTTTGGCACGTCCGCCACGCCGCAGTCCCCGGAGAAGCAGCCAGGAAGAAAGGGTGGCAACAGCGGTGAAAGGGACATCGGTCATAAACGTAAACGACAGCGCGAAATAGATCGGACCGAATGCCAGCGTCGCAGCGCCGATCAGGGCCTTTCCCCGCTTTGCCTGCGCCTCCCGCAGCAGACCATATGTCGCTAAGACACCGAGCACCGCGAGCACGAGAGTGGAGACGCGGAGCGCTGTGAAGGAAAATCCGAAAGGTCGGCAGAACAGCGCGCCCCATAGCAATTGCGCGATTAGGTTCGTGGCCGTCCATCCCGACAGGCGAATTTCTCCTTGCTCTACGAGGGCTCGGACCGCGGAAGCGTATGCCCAATCGTCATCGAGCGGGAACTCGCCAATGGGATCGACAGCGAGCAGTGCCAATATCCAAACCGCAAGAAGGAGCAAGACAGCTAAAACATCCGAATATCTACTGCTCGTTATGACGTTGACCAATTTGGACGGAAGACTGTTGCGTCCCATAGACACGACCCGATCAGTTTCTATTGTCCTTACCCGGAAGCCCGATATCCGCCACATGCCTCAATTTTGTTTGCTACAATGTTTCTGGCCAGTGCTGCGAGAGCGATCCACGGGCGGGGCGCTCCGCCCAGGTCCGGTTTGCCGGGCATACAGCGATTGATGGTCACGCGATGTCGACAATAGGCAGTGCGATCGGTAGGATCAATTTTTCTCGCTCGCGCTCATGCACAACCGTTGATCGTCTTTGGCAATCGTCTTCTCAACAGAAGATTGGCGGCGAGCCAGGTCACCGCGCCAGAGAAGACTAGCCAATCAACCACTTCGTTCAGGTAGGACCAATAGAGAGGGCTTAGCCAAAGCAGCGTCACTACCGCGGTGGGCGCGAGCAATGTCCGCACCGCCGGGCGGCTTTCAAAATGCTGCAGCATTACTGGCATCGCGCCCAGTAAGAAGATCAGCCTGTAATTAAAGTTCGAGCCTAACAAGAAGCAGAAAATGAATACCGAGAGGCACGCAACCGCGATGTCGCCGGCGGTTTCGCCCTGCTTCAATGTCGGCAGAAGCCGTTCGAACACATGCCGTGACCCGAAAAAATACAAGCGGCCGAGTACCAGGACCAAAGCCCACCCCAGCGCGGTGGCTGAAGCAATCCATCGTATCAGGCCTGAGCCGGGGATATCACCCGGTAGCGCGGGTTGTGCAGACGTAATCACCGGCCCCGGTATAACCCACGCCTCCCGCAAATGGATAAACAGCGGTGCCGCCCCGAAGGAAAGCCAGTAGTTCACCGGGGTGTTGACCAGGATCGGGCCGATGCGTCCATAAGCGGCCCAGAGGAAGGCGCCGGCCGCTGTTGCCGCCACCAATATCGACAAAAACCACCCGCGGCCATTGCGAAGAAAGATGCTCGCGGCAACGACCGGGTAAATCTTCAGCACGGTTAAGGCAATGATTAGTAAGGCTTGTGACGCAGTTCTTACTCGAGGCGGCGCTGCGCTCGTGGCGGCGATTCCAACTACGAGCAGTGTAAAGACGAGCAGGTCAACGTTGCCGCGTTCGATGCCGAACAGGATGGGCGGCGATAAGAGCGTTAGCAAAATTAATGCCCCAGACACCGGCGATCCGGACGAAAGGATCGCGGTAGCCGCAGCAAATGTCGACGCGGCTATCACCACTCCAATTATCTTCGTCGTCGCCGGTCCGACGGAAAGTCTGGACAGTTCCAGCCAGACGGGGGGGTAGTTATAGGGGCGTCCCCACGGATCGCATGTCTTGTCCATATATGGATCATGCCCGCTCTGCAGGCACTCGATGGCGTGCGTGAGAAGACTGGTGTCAGCAAAGCTCGGGGTCATACTGGGCACGCCCATTAAACGCCAGGCGCCGGCGACGCTCCCAGTGATCTGTGTACCCAAAGCGAGGCCAAGCAGAAGAATTGTGGCCGATAGTACTACGGGCCATTTGCCACGCAGGCAGGAGCCGACAAAATTGATCAAAATCGTTCGTCTTCCCTAGTTCGCGGTTTGTCCGAGGCCCAGCCTCACCCCGGGTGGCGGCACAGCTAAGACTCGGTCTGGCGATCGCCAGCTTGTGACAGATCTGAACCGGGGTTTGCCACAACTGCGAAGGAGCGCGGCCTCGTGCCCGAGCGGTTTCAGGATCTTCTCGGCACAATGACATACCGCCATTATCTCGCCGCGGAGCGCTATGACAAATTCGACATCTGGAAGATGATGGGGTGGAACAATACCGTCACCCGCCAGTTCGGCCGCCTGATGGAGCGGTTCGACATGCTGCTCGTTCCAACGATGGCGATCCGGGTGCCGGAAGCCAACGGGCCCTATTCGCTGCTGTGCGCGGAGGAGCTGGACCCTTGGCTCGACCGCCTCTGCGACGCATGCCGTTACACGATGCCGGCGAACGAGACCGGGCTGCCCGGCATCTCGATGCCGGCGGGCTCGACGGTGACGGATTGCCGATCGGTGTCCAGCTCTACGGCGATTTCTGCCGGGAGGACCTATTGCTGCAGCTCGCCGCGCAGATCGAACGGGCGCGTCCCGAATGGTTCGGCGCAGTCCCGCCGGTGCACGTAAGCCGGTTACACTGAACTGCCGCGAGTAGGGCGGACGGCGCTTCGCTTTTCCGCCCTACTCAGTTGGATGCAGCTAAGGACTAAATTTCGCCCTCCTGCTTCAGCATGCGGACGGTATTCCGCAACGCCTTCACGGTATCTTCGAGCTCGGGGTCGCCGTGGGTCGCCGATGTGATGCCGCCCGGGCTGCCGTTGAAGTCGACCCCGCCGGTCATCATCGCCAAGCGGAGCTTGTGCACGACACCTGCCTGGCGGTTGCCGGCGAGGGCCTCAGGCGGCTGCGCCAACGGATCGAAGCGGGTGGGGGTGATCCCTTGGTGGTCGGGGTTGGTGAAGATGTGGAAAGTCGAGAACGTCCCGTAGGCCGCCCACGGAACATGCTCTTCTTCGAACACCTCGTTGATCCGCCGGCGCAGCGTTTCGCCGTAGCGGTTCGCCCGGGCACAAGCATCGGTCGTGCCGACGATTTCGAGCGCCGCAATGCCGGCAGCGGCCGAGAGCGGGTTGGCGTTGAACGTGCCCTGATGGGAAATCTTCTCGCGGTCGGAAGCCTTTGTGACTTGGAAATCGAGCAGGTCGAGGATGTCCTTGCGGCCGGCGACCGCGCCGCCCGGCAACCCACCGGCGAGGATCTTCGCCAGGGTCGTCAGATCCGGTCGGATGCCGTATTCGGCTTGTGCGCCGCCGGGCGAGACCCGGAAGCCGGTGACGACCTCGTCGAAGATCAGCACGACGCCGTGCTGCCGGGTCAATTCACGCAGCGCCGTCAAGAATTTCGGGTCGATCGGCAGCCGCGCGCCGTGGGCGCCGGTGGGCTCGATGATCGCGGCGGCGACGTCGTCGTTCTCGTCGAGCAGCCGGGCGAGCCCCTCGGCATCGTTCTGTTCCGCCAGCAAAAGACCCCCGGCGACCCCCGACAGGACGCCGGGCGTAGGAGTGCCGTCGAAATGGCTCGCATAGCCCGAGGTCATGTGGTCGTGCCAGCCGTGGAAATGATGTTTGAAGCGGATCAACTTCGACTTGCCGGTGAAGGCGCGGGCGAGTCGCACCGCCATCAACGTCGCCTCGGTGCCCGAGGAGGTGAAACGCACGCGCTCGGCCGATGGGACGAGCTTCAGGACCCACTCCGCCCAGGCGATCTCGGTCTCGTGCGAGGCGCCGAAATGGGTGCCCCGCTCGATCTGCTGGTTGACCGCCTCGACGACCTTCGGATGGCAATGGCCGAGCAAGAGCGCGCCGTGGCCGCCGAAGTAGTCGACGTAGCAATTGCCGTCGACGTCCCATTTCCGCGGCCCGTTCGCCCGGGTGATATAAAGCCCGTAGGGCTCGATGTAGCGGGAATCATGGGTGACGCCGCTGGGGAACAGCCGGCTCGCCTTCTCGGAGGCAGCGGCCGAACCCGGTGTCGCGGCGCGATAGGCGGCGATGATCGGCGAATTCGTCGTCAGGGTGTCGGGCATGGCGGTCGCTCCTCGGTCGGCAGAGGCTTTGACAATGTTAGGCCCAATGCCGCCCCGGGACCAATGAGAAAGGCTGGGGCCAATGAGAAAGGCCGCCCCGAGAGGCGGCCTTTCCATTAACCGATAACCAGCGGCCAATCACGGCCGCGAGCCGTCGCCCTCAGGCGAGGACCTCCAGGTGAGTGGGGATCCTGGTCACGGCAGCGGATGACCGCGGTTTAGGGATAGACACAGGATCACCTCCTTTCAGTTGTTGCGACGAAGAGCCCTAACCTACGAAAAACACCACAACACGACAAGCGATCTTATTCTCAATCGTAGCGTTCGCTGCGCGCCGCTTTCGCGGTACACTCAGGAAAACCCAGGAATCCAGCCAAAAGGAGTGACAATGCGCCGCAGCGAAGACCGCATCCTCACGACACATACCGGCAGCCTGCCGCGCCCACCCGAGCTGACCCGTCTCTATGTGCGCCGGGCGCGCGGCGAATCGGTCGAGGCCGCCGAGATCGAAAAGCTTGGCCGGGAGGCGTTGCGCTCGGTCCTGCGGAAGCAGGCCGAGGCAGGGGTCGACGTCGGCAACAACGGCGAGCAGCAGCGCGAGGGATTCTTCCTCCACATCCGGCACCGCATGAGCGGCTTTGGCGGATCGTGGCAGCGCCGGACGCGCGCCGACGCCCTACGCTACCCGGTCTTCAAGCGAATGATGGAGGAGCAGCTCGCCGCCAGGGAGGCGGTCAGCAATATGGGGCCGCCGAAGGCGATTGGTGAGGTCTGTTATCTCGGGACCGCCGCGATCGACGCCGAATGCACCGATTTCCGGACGGCCCTCGACGAGACAGACACGCAGTTCGTCGAGCCGTTCGTGACCGCGCCATCGCCGGGGATCATCGCCGGAGCGATGAAGAACGAGCATTATGACACCGAGGAGGCCTATCTCGCCGCGCTTGGAGCGGCACTCAAGCCTGAGTACGAGGCGGTCGTCCGCCACGGCTTCCTGTTGCAGCTGGATTGCCCCGATCTGGCGCTCGAACGCCACCTCTCTTACCAGGACCGGCCACTCGGCGATTTCCTCGGGTTTGTCGAGCGGGTTGTCGGGACGATCAACAAGGCGTTGGAAAACATCCCGCGCGACCGGGTGCGGCTGCATGTCTGCTGGGGCAATTACGAAGGGCCTCACGATTGCGACGTGCCGCTCGCCGACATCCTACCGGTCATCAAACAGGCCAATGTCGGCGGCTTCTTCTTCCCTTTCGCCAACCCACGGCACGCCCATGAATACCGCGTATTCGAGAAACTGCCGCTCGCCGACGACCAGATCATCATCGCCGGGGTAATCGACAGCCTGACCAATTTCGTCGAGCACCCCGAGGCCGTCGCCGATCGGCTGGAACGTCTCGCGGCGGCGGTGGGCGACCCGCACCGCGTAATAGCGGGCACCGATTGCGGGTTCGACACGTCGGCCGGGATGGGCCGCGTCGCCGAGGACGTCGTCTGGGCCAAACTCAAATCGCTCGCCGAAGGCGCCCGCATCGCCTCGGACCGGCTGGGCATGCATTAGTAGCCATGTACGCCCTGCAAGGACGGATCGGGCTGGTCACCGGCGCAGGCGGCGGCATCGGGCGCGAAATCGCGCGCCGGCTCGCGCGCGAGGGTGTAGCGGTTGCCGTCCTCGACCGCGACCGCGCCGCGGCGGAGGAGGCTGCGGCCGAGATCAACGGTCTCGCTCTTGCGGCCGATGTTACATCTCCGCAGGAGGTTAGCCGAGCGGTCGAAGCCGTTCTCGCACGGTTCCAGAGGATCGATGTGCTCGTCAACAATGCCGGCGTCGCCTGGATGGGGCCGGTGCTGGAAATGCCGCTCGACGCATTGCAGGCGATGCTGCGCGTCAATGTCGAGGGGGTTTTCATCGTCAGCCGCGCTGTGCTGCCGCACATGATTGCGCAGCGCTCGGGATCGATCGTCAACCTTGCCTCATGGGCCGGCAAGACCGGCAACGCTTTCTTTGCCGGTTATAGCGCGAGCAAATTTGCCGTCATCGGCCTGACCCAGGCTTTGGCGCGCGAGATGGCGCCGCACGGCATCCGGGTCAACGCGATCTGCCCGGGGATTGTCGTCGACACCGCGATGCGGACGGCAATAGAGTCGCAGCAGCGGCAATACGGGCTGCCCGAAACGGCGGAGCGGGAAAAGTCGATCCCGATCGGTCGCGTTTCGGTGCCGGAGGACGTGGCGCGGGTCGCCGCCTTTCTCGCCTCCGACGAATCGTGCTATATGACTGGCGAGTCGATCAATCTTTCCGGGGGCTTATTGATGGACTGAAGAGCTGCGGCCCACACCAATTTCGCCGGCGAGCAGCGTGAGGTGTTGGCGATAACGCACGGATTT
>Ga0209648_10004433_pt1 | contig 11943 bp, 9 predicted proteins | sample GraSoi2013_115cm_FD_185830 | JGI IMG/M metagenome (GOLD analysis project Ga0209648, IMG submission 185830) | Grasslands soil microbial communities from the Angelo Coastal Reserve, California, USA - Sample 9_17_2013_115cm (SPAdes) (version 2) | ecosystem: Environmental > Terrestrial > Soil >...
TGGCTTGAATGGCGGGGGGAAGTTCGCCGATTTCATCGAGAAAAAGCGTTCCCCGGTTGGCGAGCTCCATCTTGCCGATCTTGCGGGCGCCGGCGCCGGTGTAAGCGCCGCGCTCGTGGCCGAACAATTCATTTTCCACCAGGCCTTCGGGAATGGCCGCGCAATTCAAGGCGACAAAGGGATGATCGCGCCGCGGCGACAGATGATGAACGGCGCGCGCGAACAGTTCCTTGCCGGTGCCGCTCTCGCCCAGCAGGAGCACGGTGGAATCGGTGGCGGCCACACGCTGGATCTGCTGGCTGACTTCCTTCAAGGCTTTGTCTTCGCCCACGATCTGCGGGAAGCCGTAGCGCGCCGCATATTCCTCGCGCAACAAGAGATTCTCCCGAAGGAGTTCCTGCTGCTGCGCGGCGCGTTGTACGAGAATCTTCAGGTGATCCAGGTCCACGGGCTTCTGAATGAAATCGAAAGCGCCGTCCTTCATCGCCGTGACCGCCTCTTCGACCGAGCCAAAGGCGGTTACCAGGATGACCGGGATGGTCGGGTCGGCTTGTTTCGACTCGCGAAGAACCTCGATTCCGGACCGCCCGGGAAGCTTCAAATCCGTGAGGATGAGCAGATAGCGGCGCGCGCGGATTTTGCTGACCGCGGAATTTCCGTCCGGGGCTTCATCCACGGAGTACCCTGCGCGTTCCAGCGCCGTCCGCAGCATGGCGCGAAGCTCCGCCTTGTCTTCGACCAGGAGCAAAGGTTCCATCGTTTCTCTTTCTACCACGGAAAAAGGGATCCTGCCGGCAGGAAGGGGAAGCGTGTGCGGAGTTGGCTATTGGGCGCGGCGGTTCGACGCCGGGCAGACGGAAAAGTCAAAAGCGCAAGTCAGCGTTGCGGCTCACGCCGCTGCACGCGGGGAAACGCCATTACTCGCGGGCCCAGGAGGCGTCGCCGCCCGCTTTGCGAAGTTGGTCTTCGAGATCGGCGATGGTCTGGTGTAGTTGCTCGATTTCCTTCTTCTTGGCGTCAATCTTTTGTTGGTGGTCGTTCACGTCCGAGCGGCTGTTTTGCTCCTTCAGAGCCTTCTGCGGGTCGGAGTAGTATTGGGTTTGTATCTTGCCCCATTCCCGCTGAAGGACGTCAAGCTCGGCTTCGGCCTGATGGAGTCTGTGATACGCCTCGCCGAACCGCTTGCGCCATTGGCTCTCTTCCGACTCCGCAGGTTTCTCCTCGCCCTCGCCACCGGCTGCCTTTTTGGCCTTGTCTCCGGGCGTTCCTGCGGCGCCTTTGGATTCTGCCTGACCCACTACGGACACCTGCGCGGAGGCCGCTGACGACAAGTCGTCGTTGGTAACGACTTTCGCCGGCTTGGCAGGAGCCTTTTTTTGCTCCCGAGCCTTACGGGCTGCTTCCGCCACAGAATCCTGGCTTTGCGGAGAAGGCCGGGTCCAGCCGGGCATGGACAGCAACGAAAGAGCAAAAACCCCCACGATTGGGGCGAGAACAATTCCTTTGGTCATGGCAGACTCCCTCCTCGAACGAACTGGCGAGGCTCCTTCACTTAGTTTAGATGCCGCGATAGGCCGAATCAACTGCCTCGGCGGCTTCCCGGTGCAAAGGTAGCCAAAGGATAAACTCGGCCCCGCCCTGAGGCTGATTGCGGACTTCGACCGTCCCGCCATGCTGGACAACGATTTTCTGGACCACGGCAAGGCCCAGCCCCGTTCCCTGAGCTTTGGTGGTGTAAAACGGACGAAAGATCTTGGGCAGGTCCGCGGAGGGAATTCCCGGGCCATTGTCGGAGACCGAGATGCGTTGCACATCGAAGCCGCCGTTCTGTTCGACGGCCCCGCGGACGATGACGCGCCCTCCGGAGGGCTGGTCGCGCGAGGCTTCGGCGGCATTCCGGGCAAGGTTCAAGACCGCCTGGCGGAGCAAGCCTTCGTCGCCCGAGACTTGGGCAAAATCGCCTTCGGCGGCCAGGATCACTTGGGGAACAACGTCGCGGACTTCCGCGATGACCCGCTCGACCAGCGCACGAATCTCCACCTGGTCGTTGGCCAGCTCCAGCGGGCGCGCGAATTTCAGGAATTCCGTGATGACGTGCGTGATCGCGCGCGTTTGCTCGAGGATTCGGTCGGCATATTTTGCGGTGACTTCACTGGTTTCCCCCTGAATCATCTGGGCGTAACCGGAAATCGTCGCCAGGGCATTCTTGAATTCATGAGCCATTCCGGCGGAGAGCTCGCCGAGCGCCGCGAGGTTTTCTTTGAGGTGCATTTGCCGTTGCAGCGCGGCCAACTCGGTGAGGTCGCTCAGGAGGCAGATAGCGCCGGAAATTTTTCGCGTGCCCGTGCCTTGGATCACCGGAGAAATGGTGACGCCGAGCTGGCGCAGCTCGCCGGAAAGGGTGGTGTGCTGAATCTCTTCGCGCCGGTAGGTGCGCCCGTGCGCGAGGCAATTTCCAATCAGCCGCGTAACCGCCGAATCGGCTCCGAGCGCCTCCGTATACCGGCGATACGCAAGACCGCGGATTCCCAGCGCAGTTTCCGCGGCGGGGTTGGCGCTGGTGATGATTCCCGAGGCGTTGACCAAGAGCAGCCCGGCGGGCATGTTGCGGGTGACTTCTTCACTCAGCCGTTCGGTTTGCTCGGCGCGTTCTTTCTCGGTGCGATGCAGCCGCTCGAGTTCCTTTTCCTGCTCGCGGAGCTTCAGAATCACGCCCTGCATCGAAGCGGCCATGAAGGCGGAAGGGTCGTCCCCTTTGGGCTTGAGCGTTGCCGTGTCATCGGCAGCGGGCCCATCGCCGCGATGCAGAAACCGGCGCAGGGCCATCGAAAGCAAAAAGATCACGCCAATGAAGGCCAGCAGAAAGACCGTGGCGAGAAACGCCAGCTTCCAATTCCCTGCGGGTTGTGCCAGATGCATCATTGAGTTATGTCTTGCGAGAGTCGCGCTCCCAAGTGTTTATAGGCCCCCCGTCAGCGAGAAATACCATTCGAGAACGGGCGAACCAAAGAAAACCACAAGCAACGCCGCCCCGCCAAGAAAGCTCCCGAACGGCAATTGGTAGCGGCTGGCCACAACGTACCGCAACGCGCGGACGCTCCCCAGGCCTCGGCGGCTGGCGCGTTGGGCGACGCCGCGCTTCCAGCCCGCAAGGAAAAGCGACAGCACGACGGAAATGCCGATTAAACTCCCGAGCAACGTCCCCAAAAGGATCGTCAGGAAAGTTCGCGTGAGGCCGAAGAATGCTCCAACCATGAGCATCATCTTGACGTCGCCCAGACCCATCCCTTCATGCCCGCGCCACCACAGGTAGCCCCGCCCGACAAGCCACAACAGCCCGCTCCCGAAGGCGGCGCCGAGAACAGCGTTCGTGAGCGAAAGCACCGGCAGCCTGGGAATGAAATGGAAAAGGCGCCCCCAGAGCAATTGTCCCGCGCCATCGACGGGAGGCGTGCCGGCGCTCAGCGCCAGACCGAGACCGAAACCTAGGAACGTCACTGCGTCGGGAAGAAGGCGCTCGCGCAGATCGGTGATGGTCAGCACAACGATGAGGCAGGAGAAAACCGTCCATTTGAACCCGACGGGAGTCAATCCGAACGTTGCGTAGCACGCGGCAAAGAGGACTCCCGTAAGAAGCTCCACAAGGGGATAGAGCGCGGAGATTTTTTCCTTGCAATTGCGGCAGCGGCCCCCAAGCAACAGCCAGCTCAACACGGGAATGTTGTCGAAGGCCTTAACCCGAGTCCCGCACTTCGGGCAGCGCGAGCGCGGGCGGACAATGGATTCCTCGGCAGGAATCCGGGCAATGCACACGTTCAGGAAGCTGCCGATCACCAGACCAAGCAAAAAGCTGAAGGCCATCTTCACGAAACGACTGTGCCATAAGGGGATGGAGTGCTCAAGGCGCGCCATTTGTTTGGTGTCCGATGGTTCACTGTGAACCAATCCGAACTAGGGCTTCACGATTCGGCGAAATGAATTTGACAGGGGATCCGCGCGTTTGCGCGGGGTTCATCGCTGGGCTATATTCGTTTATTTGACCTGTATGAGTTGGCTCGAACAAGCAATCCGCCGCTACGAACATCGCCGTTGGACCACCGACGACAACCGCATGGTGCGCGGTTTTGAGTGGGGGCTGGAATATATCGGTGGCCGCGCCGATGAGCCCGACCCCCGCGCGTTCCTGCATCGTTGGGCGGACGAAACGATCGAAAAAAGCACCGAGTGGCTGGCGACTTCGCCGGCCAGCGATTACCGGCTCGAAGACGGAGTGCTTACTTTCAGCAGTTCCGTCGACTCACCGTGGCCGGCCAACAATGTCGTCCATGCCCGATTCTTCCCGGCGAAGACCTCAGGCCCCGCGGTCCTGGTGCTGCCAAACTGGAACGCCAAGTGGCATGGTCAGATCGAGCTTTGCCGCTGGCTGAACCGGCTGGGGATTTCCGCGCTGAAGATGAGGTTGCCTTACCACGACCGGCGAATGGCCCCGGGCCATGAACGCGCTGACCAACTCGTCGGGTCAAACATCGGGCTGACCATTCAGGCGAACCGCCAGGCGATTCTGGATGCGCGCCGCTGTTTGACCTGGCTCGAACGTCAGGGCTATACGCGCCTCGGCATCCTCGGCACCAGCATCGGCTCTTCGATTGGCTACATCACTTTAGTTCATGACCCGCGCGTCCGCGCCGGTGTGTTCCTGCATGTTTCTACCTATTTCGCGGACGTCGTGCGCGTGGGAATGACGACAAATCATGTTTGGGAGGGGTTAAAGACCAAGGTCAGTCTCGACGAATTGCGTCAATTCTGGGCGCCCATCAGCCCCATGCCGTACGTCGAGCGAGGGATGGGAGCGCGCCGCAGGTGCTTGATGATTTCCGGGAAATACGATCCCACCTTTGTGCCGGAACTCACCGAGCAAATGCTCGGCGCGTTGAAGCGACACGGCGGCGACCCGGAGACGCTGTGGCTCTCGTGCGGCCACTACTCGCTCGAACTCCCGCCGTTCAGTTACCGCGCAGGCCTGCGCCTCGGAACGTTCTTCTTCGAAGCGCTCGGGTGACGCCGGGCCGGTCACAGGAGCAGCTTTTGAAATTCGCCGCGCTCGATCAAGGAAGCGACACTGTCAATATCTGCGGCCAGCGGACGGTCGGCCTCGACCTTGGGCGACACTTCGCGCACAAGTTGGTAGGCTTTCTGCGCTTCCGTACCGGTGCGGAGCGGAGCCAGAAGATCAATGCCCTGGCACGCACAGAGAAGTTCGATGGCCAGAATGTTTCGCAAATTGTCCAGCATGGGCCGCAGGCGCCGCGCGCCGCCCATGCCCATCGAAACGTAATCTTCCTGATTCCCCGACGTGGTGATGGAGTCCACGGAATACGGCGTTGCGAGAGCCTTATTCTCGCTGGCAAGCGCCGCGGCGGTGACCTGCGTAATCATGAATCCGGAATTGAGCCCTGCATCCGGCGAAAGGAATGCCGGGAGCAGGCTCGTCAGCGGGTTCGTCATCTGGTCAATGCGGCGCTCGGAGATGCCGCCAAGAGTTGCCAGCGCCACGGCCAGTTGGTCCGCCGCCATCGCCAATGGCTGGCCATGGAAATTTCCGCCGCTGACCACGTCTCCCTCGCCTGCAGCTCCGGCGCGCGCAAATACCAAAGGATTATCGGTGGCGCTGTTGAGTTCCACCTGGGCCATCGCGCGAGCCTGCCCGAGTGCCTCGCGGACGGCGCCGTGAACCTGCGGAGTACAACGGAGGCTGTAGGCATCCTGCACGCGCGTGTCCTTTTCGGCGGAGCGATGTGATTCGCGGATTTTGCTGCCCTCATTGAGGCGCGCGACGTTCCGCGAGGTCTGCGCCGCTCCTGCATAAGGCCGCGCTTGCATGATGCGTTCGTCGAACGCAGCGGGGCTGCCGCGCAGGGCGTCGAGGGAAAGCGCTGCGGCGACGTCGGCCGTATCCACAAGGGCTTGCGCGTCGCGCAGGGCAAGGCTCAACAAGGCCAGCATTCCCTGCGTCCCGTTCAGCAGGGAAAGCCCCTCTTTGGCTTCGAGAACCAGCGGAGCAATCTTCGCGCGGCGCAAGGCCTCGCCACCGGAAAGAGTCTCGCCGCCGAGGACAGCTTGACCCTCGCCGATGGCAACCTGCGCGAGATGCGCCAGCGGTGCAAGGTCTCCGGAAGCGCCCACCGAACCTTGCGAGGGAATCACCGGATGGACGCGGCGATTCAGCATCTGGCACAGCGTTTCGACGATGACCGGGCGGACCCCGCTAAATCCTTTGGCCAGGGCGTTGGCGCGGAGAAGGATCATGGCGCGCGTTTCCCGCTCACTGAGCGGCGCGCCCACGCCGGAAGCGTGCGAACGAACCAGGTTAAGCTGCAACTGGCGCACCTGGCCTGGGGAAATCCTCACGCTCGCAAGTTTTCCGAACCCCGTGTTGATTCCGTAGGCGGTTTTGCCGGAGGAGAGAAGTTTTTCAATGACCGCGCGCGACGCTTCCATCTGCTGGCGAGCGCTGCCGGCAAGCGTCACTTCCGCATACTGAAGAACAACGTCGTAAAGCTGGTCGAAGGAGAGATCGTTGCCCGTGAGTGCGACGCTCATGATTAGTTTCCGCGCCAGACCGGTTTGCGCTTTTCGAGAAAGGAAGCAAGGCCTTCCTGAAAATCGTGCGTAGCGCGGATCCGGGCGTTTTCCTGGATGGCGCGCTCGAGGTCGGCGTCAATCGCGGCCGCCGCGGAATCGCACAGCAGGCGCTTGGTCCTGGCGAGGCTGGTGGGGCTCGAGGCAATCAGACTGCTGGCCAGCTCTCGAGCGGCGTCCATCAGTTTTTCGGAGGGGACAACGCTGGTAATCAAACCAAGTTCCTGGGCTTCGGCGGCATCCACGATGCGGCCGGTGAAAAGAAGATCGCGGGCGCGCTTTTCGCCGACTTGCCTGATCAAAAAGACGGACACAAGCGCAGGGATGAATCCGATGCGCACTTCCGTATAGCCAAACTTCGCATCGGGGACAGCCAGCGTGAAGTCGCAGAGCGTGGCGATGCCGCACCCGCCGGCAATCGCCGCACCGTTCACCGCGGCGATCAGCGGCTTAGGGAAACTCCAAAGGGCGCGAAACATCCGGGCCATGCGGCGCGAGTCTTCGAGATTTTGCTCGGGAGATTGCTTGGCGATCGCGGAGAGCGTGTCGAGATCCATGCCCGAGCAGAAGGCCTTGCCCGCGCCGGTCACAATAACCGCGCGCGCGGGAGAGCGCTCGGCTTCGCCAAGCGCGCCGAGAAGGTCTTCGATCATCTGCGTGGAAATGGCATTGCGCTTCTCCGGACGGTTCAAGGTGAGCGTACCGATCTCGCCCGTGATTTCCAAAAGCAGCGTCGCGTAGGACATTTTCGAAGCTTTCTCTCCTCAGTTCACAAGCGGTGCATGGGCGTAGCGAGCGCGGATTTCGTTGGTCAACTTCAGAATGGGCGCCAGCGCGGAGGTCTCGATTCCCGCGGTAGCCCCGGCCTTGGCCAGCGCGGCGAGAACGGTTTCTGTGGCGATGTTGCCAACCAGGTCGTCACCGGCGAAGGGGCACCCGCCAAGCCCCGTGAGCACGCTGTCAAATCTCCTGCAGCCGGCTTCGTACGCCGCGAGGACTTTCTCCGCGGCGCCCTCGGGGCGGCTGTGGAGATGGACTCCCAGCTCGATGCCGGCGACAGAATCTTTGACGGCAGCGTACAGCTTGCCCACCTCTTCGGGCGTCGCCGTGCCGACCGTATCGGCGAGCGAAACCGTCCGGACATTGAGGCTCTTCAGCCATTCCAGTGTCTCCTCGACAATTTCCGGACCCCAGGGCTCGTCGTAGGGGTTCCCAAAAGCCATCGAGATGTACACGACCAGATCGCGGTGGGCGGCGGAGGTGGCCTTCCTCAGCGTCTGGACGAGCGCGCGAGACTCGCCGCGCGTCATATTGGCGTTGGCGCGGCGAAAATAAGCGGAGACGGAATAGGGGTAGCCCAGGGTTGTCACACCGGGCGTGGCCAGCGCGCGCTCCATGCCTTTTTCGTTGACGACGATGCCGATGATTTCCAGCGGGGCGGCGGCGGGCAGGGAAGCCATCAGCGTTTTCATGACCTCTTCGCTGTCAGCCATCTGCTTCACATACTTGGGCGAAACAAAGCTGACCGCATCAATGTGGCGAAAGCCGGCGGCAATCAGGAGTCGCAGATACTCAACCTTTTCTTCGGTTGGAATAACGTCCGGCAGCCCTTGCCAGGCATCCCGCGGACACTCGATGAGTTTGACGTGTTCCATAATCTGGATGTTTAAGACGGTTCGCGCAGGGCGCAGAATGACGCGCCTTCCATCGCTGGCTACGTTTGCAAAACGCCGGTCTTGAATTCGCGGATCTCAGGGTTCAGGGCGGCGGCTTCGAGCGCCCAAATGAGCGCATCGCGTGTGTGCGCGGGATCGATGATGCCGTCCACCCAAAGCCGCGCGGCGGCGTAGCGCGGGTCAGTCTGGTGCTCGTAGGTGGCGCGGATCGAATCCAGGAGATCCTTTTTCTCTTTCTCGGAGAGCTTCTTGCCCTCGCGCTCGAGCTGTTTGATCTTGATCTCCACGAGGGTTCCCGCGGCGGAATCCCCGCTCATCACGGCGTAGCGTGCCGTGGGCCAGGCAAAGATGAAGCGCGGGTCATAAGCCTTCCCGCACATGGCGTAATGGCCGGCGCCGAAGCTGCCGCCGCAGATTACGGCAATCTTGGGCACGACCATGAAGCCGTTCACATCGGGAAGGAAACCCAGCGGCACGCGGTTTTGATTGCAATCGAGGATAAACCGGGCGGCTTTCTCCGCCGATTCGGTGTAAATCACTCCGCCGAATTCGACGCGCTTCTGCCCGGTGCCCGGCGCGGTCGTCTGCACGTTCTTCTTTTGATTCGCAACGATGCCGACAGCCCATCCGCCGATGCGCGCATAGCCGCAGAGAAGCGTCTCGCCATATTCGGCGCGATACTCTTCCCACTGGCTGCCGTCCACAATGCGCGCGATGATTTCGCGCATGTCGTATTGCTTGGCCGGATCGGCGGAGAAGATGCCGTAGATTTCCTCGCCCGGATGCGCAGGCTCGACCGGAGTCTTGCGGCTGAACGCGGCGGCCGGCCCGTGCCCCATCTTATCCACCAGCTGACGGATGCGGTGAATGCAGGAATCGTCGTCGGGCTCGCGGAAGTCCACCGTCCCGCTGATTTGCGAATGCATTTTCGCGCCGCCAAGCTCTTCGGCGGAAACCTTTTGTCCGATGGCGGCTTGCACCAGCGCCGGACCGGCAAGAAACAGACCGGAGCCTTCGGTCATCAGGATGTGGTCGCACATCACCGGAAGATAGGCCCCTCCGGCAACACACATCCCCATGATGGCGGTAATTTGCGGGATTCCCAGGGCGCTCATCACCGCGTTATTCCGGAAGACGCGGCCAAAATCGTCCGTGTCGGGGAAGACGTCTTCCTGCAACGGCAGGAACACGCCCGCGGAGTCCACCAAATAGATCGTCGGGATGCGGTTTTCGATGGCGATGTTTTGCGCCCGGATGACCTTCTTCGCCGTCATGGGGAAAAACGCGCCGGCTTTTACTGTGGCGTCGTTGGCGATAATCATCACCAACCGGCCGCAAACGCGGGCCAGCCCCGTGAGCGTCCCCGCTGCGGGTGCGCCGCCCCATTCTTCGTACATTTCATAGGCGGCATAAATGCCCAATTCAAAGAAGTTTGTTTTCGGATCGATGAGTTTGGCGATTCGCTCGCGCGCCGTTTGGCGGCCCTTCTTCCGCTGCGATTCGATGGCCTTTGCGCCGCCGCCCTGGCGAATCGTTTCTTCTTCGTTTTTGATTTCCGTCAGGAGGTCAATGATGAGGCGGGTATTCTTTTCGAAATCCGGAGCCTCGCGGTCGATGTGGGACGCCAGAACGGAACTGGACACTTGCGGACCCCTCGTTGAAAATGCCCGTCCGGCCGCCGGCAGCGCAGCAGAAGCGGGCTCCTCTGGCGGACAGAGCGTCACAGTATAACGTGGAACACGGCTCTTTGCGCGCAGAGCCAAGGTCGGGGTGCCGGTCAGCCTTTTTGCGCGGCGCGGGTGCGAACGAATTGCACGATGTCCTGGGTGGAAGTGCCGGGGAGGAAAACCTCCGCTACGCCTGCCTTTTTCAATCCCGGGATGTCGGCCTCGGGAATAATCCCGCCGACGAGAACGGCCACATCGTTCATCCCTTTCTTGTGGAGCAAATCCATGAGCTGCGGGCAGAGCGTATTGTGCGCGCCGGAGAGGATGGAGAGGCCGATAACGTCCACGTCTTCCTGCGCGGCGGCAGAGGCAATCATTTCGGGGGTCTGGCGCAAGCCCGTGTAGATGACCTCCATGCCCGCGTCCCGCAACGCGCGGGCGATGATCTTGGCTCCGCGGTCGTGGCCGTCCAGACCGGGCTTGGCAATCAAGACACGAATCTTCTTTTCAGGCATTGGTTGGCGGCAGCCTAAGTGATGGCCACTTCTTCGTAGGTGCCGAACACTTCGCGCATGGCGTCGCAGATTTCGCCGAGGGTTGCGTAGGCCTTTACGGCTTCGTAGAGGAACGGCATGAGATTCTCCGTCCCGGGAGCCGCTTTGCGCAAAGCGTTCAATCGGCGCGTGACTTCCTCCTGCGAGCGTTCGGCCCGGAGTTTCCTGAGCCGGGCCGCCTGGCGATGGGCCACGGTTTCGTCAATCTGAAGAGTCTCCAGCGGCCTTTCTTCGGCCACGTAATCGTTCACGCCGACGATTATCTTTTCCTTGCGGTCCACGGCGAGTTGGTAGCCGTACGAGGCTTCCGCAATCTCGCGCTGCGGGTAAGAACGCTCGATCGCCGCCACCATCCCGCCGAGTGCGTCAATCTTCTCGATGTAATCCCACGCGCCGCGCTCGACCTCGTTGGTCAGCGTTTCCACGAAATAGGATCCGCCCAGAGGATCCACCGTGTTGGTCACTCCGCTTTCGTGGGCGAGGATCTGCTGCGTGCGGAGGGCGATGGTCGCGGCGAACTCCGTGGGAAGCGCCCAAGCTTCGTCGAGGGAATTGGTGTGCAGCGATTGCGTGCCCCCGAGCACCGCGGCCAGCGCCTGCAGCGCTGTCCGCACCACGTTGTTATAGGGCTGCTGCGCCGTGAGCGAACATCCCGCGGTCTGGGAGTGGAAGCGGAGCGCCCAGGAGCGGGCCGACTTGGCGCCAAAGCGCTCGCGCATGGTCTTGTACCAAATTCGCCGTGCCGCGCGATACTTGGCAATTTCCTCGAAGAAGTCGCTGTGGGCGTTGAAGAAGAAGGAAAGCCGCGGGCCAAACTCATCCACATCCAGCCCGCGGCGCATGCCCCATTCCACGTACTCGATGCCGTCGCGCAGCGTGAAGGCCAGCTCCTGGATCGCCGTCGAACCGGCTTCGCGGATGTGATATCCGCTGATGGAGATGGCGTTGAACTTCGGCGTGTGCTTGGTGCAGAACTCGAATGTATCAATCACCAGCCGCATCGAAGGTTCGGGCGGATAGATGTATTCCTTCTGCGCGATGTATTCCTTGAGGATATCGTTTTGAATCGTGCCCGAGATTTTCTTCCAGTCGGCCCCCTGCTTTTCCGCGACGGCGAGATACATGGCCCAAATGACGGCCGCGGGGGAGTTGATGGTCATCGAAGTGGTCACATCGGCCAGGGGAATCTGATCGAACAGGACTTCCATGTCGGCCAGGGAGCTAATCGCCACACCGCACTTTCCCACTTCGCCTTCCGAAAGCGGATGGTCGGAGTCATACCCCATCAGCGTCGGCAGATCGAACGCGACCGAAAGGCCCGTTTGTCCTTGCGTGAGCAGATACCGGAAGCGCTGGTTGGTGTCTTCGGCGGCCCCGAACCCCGCGAACTGGCGCATCGTCCAAAGC
>Ga0209648_10004434_pt1 | contig 11943 bp, 7 predicted proteins | sample GraSoi2013_115cm_FD_185830 | JGI IMG/M metagenome (GOLD analysis project Ga0209648, IMG submission 185830) | Grasslands soil microbial communities from the Angelo Coastal Reserve, California, USA - Sample 9_17_2013_115cm (SPAdes) (version 2) | ecosystem: Environmental > Terrestrial > Soil >...
CCCTAGGAAGACCACCGGCGCCTCAGCAGAATTGATCAGGCGCGCCGCTTCGCATAGGGACTCTTCCGCGGCCCGCCCCTGCCCAGTGAACCTGCTCAGGCCGATCGCCTTGCATTCCGCCTCTCCGGTCATTACATCCATGGGAAGGCTGACGAAGGCGGAGCCCGGCCGAGCCGATTCGGCGGCGCGAAATGCCGCGGCAAGCACTTCCGCGGTGGAAGCCGGCGAATCTACCTCCGCTGCGTACTTGGTTACCGGCTTACATACGCTCACCGAGTCCATTGTTTGGTGCAAAGGTTTGAGACGGTCCGCCACTGAGACCGCACCTCCGAGCGCGACCATGGGGTCGCCCTCTGAATGAGCGGTGGCCAACCCAGTCACCAAATTGGAGACTCCGGGCCCCGAAGTCGCAATCGCTACTCCGGCCTTGCCGGTCATTCGTCCGATCCCTCCCGCAATGAAGGCTGCATTTTGCTCGTGACGGCAGACCACCGTCTGAATCGGCGAATCGATCAATGTATCGAATACCTTGTCGATCTTCGCGCCTGGCACTCCAAAAACATATTTCGTGCCTCGCGCCTCAAGCATTCCTACGACGACATCCGAACCGGTCATCGTTTGTCTTGCTGCCTTTGCTTTCATTGATCTTCCTTTCGGACTAACTATTCGGCTTTTTGGAGATCCTTGGTTGTGTCCACTGCCAGGTTCTCTTTCAAAAAAGATCCGGCTTCTGGTAGATGCACGTCGTATTCGAAAAGCAACTGAATTCCGACGCGCAAATCCTTTGCACTGCAATCGAGCACGTGCCCACCTTTCGTGCGGTCCTTGGAGATGAAGTGGAAGTGATATCCAGGGATGCTGAAGGAACTCGAATAGCGTGGAGACCATACGCACACGAGTGTGCCCTCGATATCTTTGAAGCGGAATTCCGGCTGAGTCTTGGCTGCGGCGAGAAGCCGTGTGCCTTCGTTGGCAGCTTTCACTGCGCGTGTATATATCCGTTCGAAAACACCATCCACGCGCAGCGCATAAAACAGATTTTCGGATTCGCGGTAAGGATCGCAGGCTCGTTCTAGGTCATCGAGACTGCCGGTATCCCTGACTTCAAAGTCCTCATCCGGCTGAAATCGGCTGACAAACGCAAACGGAATTTCGAAATCGTCCCGCCGAGCCTCCACCGTGCCGTCTCCGCGCACCTGATAGATGATCCCGTCAAGCACCACCATTTCCCCGTCGAGATGTTCAAAGGTTCCCAGACCGAAGTCGCCGTTGGCGAGTAACTTCCGTGACGACACGGCTCCCTCAGATACTCCCTGCACGAGGGCTGCAGATGTGGAGATTTGATAGGCGCGGTGGCGGCCGGTTTGAAAATACTGGCTGAGCGCCGCCGTAACAATGCTGTCGGGCGAAGTAGCCCTGCGGGCAGCAGCATTATTTAGAATGCTCGCGAGGGAATCCGGGATAATCACCGTTAGATTCGGCATGACATAACCTTCTCTTGACCTCTTTGGCCCTAGAGGGCTTCGACATCGCTAGTCATTTCTCTTTTTCCTATCCGTCCGTTTGGCGCCCGTGTTCTCGCCGGATCCACTCGCGGATACCATAAGACAGAAGCCGTCAATGCTGGTTGGCGGCGTACGGCGCATTCTGCATAATGCGGACGTCCATTGATTCAGTAACAGCAATTCCGAGCGTCTCTCCCGTATCGTCATTGATGAGGCGCGAAGGACCTTCGAAGAAGATATTGCTCGGGTTCTCGAAGACATCGAGCTTGCTAAACGGCTCAAGGGTGTAGTGGCGGCTGCCCTCCACCTCGACTGGGAACTCATAGCTCCAGCCCCACGACAGCCATACTCCTCGCTCACGCGTCCTGAGGTAGCCGTTCTGGCGGACGAGAAAGGAGTCCAGCCATTGCGTGGACCCGTCGGGCTTCTGGTAGGTCGCGACCTGGTAGCCGTTGGCGAAGTTGTACAGATTGACCCGGGCGCCGTTGGAGAAACGCAGCGAGGACCACTCCCAGGACTTGGTCAGGAAGTCGCCCCACTGGCGGTCGACCCACCCCTGCCCGGTCACGTCGATCTCGCGCCGGACGCCGCCCTTTCCGATGTAAGTGATCCGGCCTGCGATCTCGACACGCGGCAGCGAATAATAGTAGCTCCGGTCCTCCGGCGCTCCCTCCTGAATGAATCCCTTGATGCCGAGCTTGTCCTTGGCGTACATCACTTGGTCCGCGCCTGTGAGGCGCAGATCGTGGGAGAGCTGCGGGGATGTGACCGTCAGGTGCATGGTGTCACCGTCGTAGGACCACTCGGAGCTGTATTCACCGGCGACGAAACGAACCGCGTTAGTCTCAGGATTCCAAGTGTCGGATTCCTTCACCACGCCTGCAGGGAAATGACCGATACGGAAGCTGTTGCGGTAATCCGTGAAGCCGACTAAAGCAGCGATCGCCCTCTGATCGCGCGGCAGGCCCTCGGACGCCGGACTCGCCTTCTCGCCCGTGAAATGGAAGGGACACCAGACCAGAAAATATGCGTTCCCCGCTGTATCGTGGACCAACGCCGTCAGGTACCACCACTCGGTGGTGGACTCGCTCTGTTTGCCATGCGGTTGCCACTCCTCGACGGGTGACCGAAGAGCGGGCTCCGTGACGCTGTAACTAAGTGTGGCCATCTTGAAATTCTCCTTCGTGCTTACGTGAGTCAAATGCAAGTCCCACAAACGGGAAATGGAAGCCCGAGCCCCGTATGGGGCTTCATGCTGCTTTAAATTGCTGCATGCGGCCGGCTAGAGTGGGATAGAGCGACTCCGCATTCCGCTGAGCGATGGAAGAAACGTCTGTTTCGCTGAAGCCGTTCCAGCGCTGGATATCCTGAATGGCAGGTGGAAACGTCCATCCCGGCATGAACGGATTATCGAAGCCCATCAACAGATGGGAGATCGGCACCATCTGCCGTAGTGCGAAAAGCTGCGCCGGAGATGTCGCGGCGGTAAGGTCGTAATAGAAAGACGCCAGAGCTTCGCGGATGTTCTCTGGACTCAGGAGGGCGCGGCCCTTGCCGAGACCAAAGACCTTTGCAAGCGTTTCGATACGCGTCATTAAATATGGAATCGTTCCTCCGCCATGGGTGGAAATGATCTTGATTTTCGAGAAGCGGTTCTTGGCTCCGCTGAAGATCATGTTGGTAAGCATGCGAGTGGTGTCAAACATGAACTCCAAAATCGACACGTCGATACCGAGGTCCACTGAGCGAGACGCCTTGGCTGCGACTGGGTGGACAAACAATGTGACGCCGCGGCGGTTCATCTCCTCAAACCATGGGTCGTAACGCGTGTCGCCAAGGTAGACGTCATCGATGCTTGTCGTGGTCGCGACGCCATCTAGCTTCAGCGTATCCAGTGCGTACGCCATCTCTTCGAGCAGACCGTCTGCGGCCGCCAACGCTGGTAAGGTTGCCATCGCTCCGAAACGGTTCGGATGTTTTGAGACGATGCCGGCCAGTTGGTCATTGATTCGCCTCGCGAGTTGGCAAGCCTCCGGTCCCTTCGCGTGACTGGCCGAATCAGGCAGCGATAAGACTGATGCTGAGATTCCATTCGCATCCATGAGCGACAAAGACCGCTCGATCGACCAAGGCGGAAGCTTGGCCATCGGTGCTTGAGATCCGAGATTTGTGATGATGTGGGAGTGAACGTCGATGATGTTGCTTAGGCTAGCCATGAAGAATTTTCCTCATGTTTTCCTGTGACCCAAATCACGGTTAGATTCCTCTTGTCTTTCGGTCTCTCGTGATCCACTCGCGGATATATGCCGGGCAGTTCTTGAGGGCGATGTTGTCCGCTTCGCACCGCTTGAGAAAACTGACCGCGTCGTGATCTACCAGGGTCAGGTCTCTTAAGTCCAAGACAATGCGGCGACCGCCCGCTTCCGCGGTAATTAGCGTTTCCAACTCGGTTAGGTCTTCTGCGTCCATTCGTCCGCTTAGCTTGATGACTACTTCTCCGTTCGCTGACCTCGTGATCTTCAGCACTCACCCTCTCTTGAGAATGAATTCTTGCTTCTGCAAGGTCCCGTCGCACACGTCTGGTTTGGCAATTACAGTGCCAACACTAAGCTATTGAAAGTCAGTGCTTTAGTCGGAATACGAATTCGCGATGTTCGCAAATCTGCGAATTTCGCAACGGCTTTTGAGCTCGCCGAAAGAGATTATTAAAATTTACTGAGGACTTGTCGTTTTGAAGCGATGCTTGTTGATCTTAAGCGACCTGATCTTCGACTCGAGGGTAGATCCCGGAATGCCCAGCTTGGCAGCGGCCCCTAGCGGTCCCGCTACCCGTCCTCCGCATTCGCGCAGGGCAGCCTCAATGATCTCTTTCTCTTGGGCAGCAGGCTTACGTGATAGTCCCAGGTCGCTCTTGGGCCTAGTTGCAGGTGCGTGCCGCGCGAGCCAACTCTCATCGACCGAGAGATTCTCTGTTTCGCATACAATTACAGATCGCTCGATGACGTTCTGCAATTCGCGAACGTTACCCGGCCAAGGGTATGACTCAAGCAACTCCAAGCTCCTTTTGTTTACCCCGCGAATGTTCTTTCCCCCTTTCCTTGCATAACGATCGATGAGGTACTCAACGAGGAGCGGAATATCCTCCCGTCGTTCTCGTAGAGGGGGCACCTCAATGGGGAAAACGTTGAGGCGGTAATAGAGATCACTCCGAAAGGTGCCCGCATCGATGGCCGCCTGCAAGTCGCGGTTTGTGGCGGCAATCACGCGAACATTCGTCCGGATGGATCCAGTTCCGCCTACGCGTTCGAATTCATGTTCCTGCAAAACACGCAAGAGAGCGACTTGGGTTTCGGCTGGAAGCTCGCCGACTTCATCGAGGAAGATCGTGCCTCCTTCCGCCAGCTCAAAGCGTCCTAAGCGTCGCTGGGTTGCCCCCGTGAAGGCGCCCTTTTCATGGCCGAACAATTCTGATGCGATCAAGTCGCGTGGAACCGCGGCGCAGTTCACACTGACAAACGGTCGCGAGGAACGCTGAGAGCGTTTATGGACGGCACGCGCAATGAGCTCTTTGCCGGTCCCCGTTTCCCCAGTGATCAGAACGGTGGAGTCTGTGGGAGCAACCTTGGAGACACGAGAGAGCACCGCGTGTAGAGCCGGAGAAACTCCTACGATCTCCTCGAACATCGATGCCTTGTCGATTTCTTCGCGCAGGGCGACGTTCTCATTCTGGAGTCGCTGCTCAGCCTGCTTGCGCTCCTCGATATCAGTCGCTGCTGCATACCAACGTGTGACGCGTCCTTGTTCATCTCGTAGCGGGCTCCAGCGGAAGAGAAGCCAGCGATACTGTCCGTCTTTTCTCCGAAAACGTGCTTCGTATTCGTGCGGGAGGCCACTTAAGAATTTAGTTTGAGTTTCGCTGGTCAAGCGTTCCCAATCATCTGGATGATAATATTTGCGACGGTCGGAGTTCCGCCACTCCTCAAGAGTAAACCCGAAATAATCGAGCATGGTTTGATTGGTATAGAGACGAGTGCGATCGCGATCAGGCCCTAATACGGCGAGGTACTGCGGCGTGAAATCCAGGATCTGTCGAAGCTCCATTTCGCTCCGAAGGATCTTCTCTTCCGCCTGCTTTGCCGCGGTAATGTCTGTCACGGCACCAACATATTCGAGATGTCCCGGCGAAGTGTTTAATGCTCGCGCCATGACGTGGACGTGCTTGATTGAACCGCACGGCATGAGCAAACGATGCTCAAGATCAACATTCGCCGCTTGGTTACTCGCGCGGTCGATAGTCTGCTGCACCAGATTTTTGTCGTCGGGATGAATTCGCGACAGTGCCAACTCCAACGTAGGCTTGAGCACTCGATCATATGCGAAGATATTGTAGGTTTCCTCCGACCAGTAGATTTCTCCACTCGAAACATTCCAGCCGAAACTGCCTGTTTGGCTCAGTTTCTGTGCTTCGGACAAGTAAGCTTCACTCCTTCGCAGCTTTTCTTCTGTCCTTCTCCGGTCGTCAATATCCGTAAGTAAGTTATACCAACGGACGATGTGGCCTTTTGCGTCGCGCAGAGCCAGGCCACGCGAATGAAACCATCGGTACGCACCGTCAGCACGGCACAGACGGTGGTCAACATCATACGGATCCCCCGTTTCGACCGAGTGCCTCCAGGCGGCGACCGCCTGAAGGAGGTCATCTGGGTGGACGGCGTCGCTGGTACTCCAGCCCTTCAATTCTTCAAGAGTTTTTCCGAAGTATTCCAGCACTTGTTTGTTGACGAATTCGACCCCACCTTCCGGCGTCATTATGGCTACCAGGCCGGCGATGCCATCGACGATCAGGCGAACACACTTTTCACTCTCCCGCAGCTCAGAATAGAGGCTGGAATTCTCGAGCGAGATCGCGGCTTGCGAAGCTAGCATCTCCAGCACCGCCACGCGGTCCGGGGTAAACACGCGCGGAGTCAAATTATTCTCCAGATACAGTGCGCCAATGAGCTTCGTTTGCTTTACGATCGGCAGGCATAGGACCGATCTGGCGCGCATCGCCAGCACATACTCGTCCTCCGAGTACAAGTTCGTGATCGAAGCATCATCAAGAACCACGCGCTCCCGTGTCCGGATCACGTAATGAAGCGCGGATAGGGGAAGATCAGCTTGCATGACAGCTGCCTGTCGAATGACGACCTCGACCGTTCCGTGGCGTGTGGCGGCCTGCGCTTCGATCTGCGGCTCATTACCTCTGAGGAGCATTAGTACACCCCGCTCGGCGCCTGCATGCTCAACCGCGATTCGCATGAGCTTCTCGATCAGTTTGGGGAGGTCAATCTCGCTTGAGAGTGCCTGCGAGGCCATGATTACGGTCTCGACATCTAATTGCCCGGCGGACGTGCCGATTGTGGTGGTAGACGTAGGAACGCGTTCTTCGCGCACGCGCGGGTAGAGTTCGTCGAGTTGCTTCACTTTGCCTAGCGCGCCCCAGCGGTCATAGCAGTTGCGCGCGTTGCGTAGATACGTGTGGGCAATCGTCTCGAAGCCCTGCGCCGAGTAGAACCGCGCGGCGACTTCACTGGCCAGCGCTTCGTTCTGGACGAAGCCGTGCTCGCGAGCAGATTGAATGGCCTGCTCGTACAAGTGCATCGCGTCGAGCACGCGGCCTTCAAGGCGGGCGATCTCGGCCGCCACCAGTGCGTGCTTATCAGCGAAAGTCGGTGGATAGTTTTCGGCCCATTCGCGCACTTGTTCCTGATGTAGGGTCAGGAGTTCCAGCCACTCTTGTTGTTGGTCGGCCGACGCGTTCTCATAGCATGCCGCCACCGTAAGTGCGGCATAGTAGAAGTAGTCTAGCTGCTGGATCTGAGCGACTGAGGTCCAAAGCAGCACCTTTACCTTGCCGGCTGCCGCTAGAGCCTCGGCGTAGTCGCCCGACAGGAACCGCGCCTTCAGTTTGAGGATCCAGTACCAGAAGATCATCAGCGCCATCCGATTCCCTGTCAGCTGCGCCTCGAACGTCGCCTCGTCGAACTGCGCGTCGCTGAAAGTGGAAAAGGTCGTGGTCCGGCCCTGCATGTTCGCGATGAAGCGTTGCTGGCTCCGGATGATATCTGCGACGTCGCCGTACTTGGCCCTTCGGGTAAACTCCAGCGCCATCTCCGACTCGCTCCACACCGCGTCCAGCGGATCGTTCCGCAGGAGAAGGCCTGCAATACATGGCGTCATACTGTAGCAAGCGTAAGTCAGATCACCCGTCTCAATCGCGGTTCGAAAGGTCGCCCGCATTAAGTCGATAGCGCTCGAGATTGGCTGCGTCCAAGGGGTTACGGTTCCCATTGTGTGGTAAATCCTCGCCTGGTATGCGATGAAGGCGTGCTTTTGGACAAGGTCGCATGCAAGTTTGGCAAAACGATAACCATCGGTGTAACGATGAAAGATCGGGCCGAGGAAGCTCCCGAAATAGCCAAAGGCTAGCGCGGAAGCGCCGCTCGTGCCGTGCTGCATGCCGACCTTCACCATGCAGCACGCCTGGAAGCAACACAAACGGAAGTCGGTTAAGTAGGCGGGGGGCCCAACAACCGAGAGTACTTGCATGGCCGCCTGCATCTCCGGATCGGTCATCAGCGGCAGATCGATCAGGCTCTCGATCGGCCGCATATCGAGCGTCTCCCAGACCGTGTCGTATTCGGTCTGGACTTGCTCCTGGGTCGGGTGCACCGGCAGGTCAATGCCAAACAGGCGCAAGCACGTGAGCCCACTGGCCACTGCCTCGTGGTTTTCCGACTTCATGATATGGAGCTGGATCTTCAGGTGGTAGACCGCCGCCTGGTCGACTTTCGACGCTCCGCGTTGCAATAACTCCTCAATCAGTCGCTCGGCTCTGTCGAAGTTACCCATAAGAAACTCGCACTGCGCGCGTTCGAGCCACAGGGTGAAAGTCAACTCGTACTGGCTGACCCAGTCCCTCTCGTCCAACAGCACCATACCGGCCGAAAAATGCGCGAGCGCCGACGCATAGGCCGCCGATGCCTTGGCCTTTCGTCCGGCACGCAGATCGATCGTCGCCACCTGCACTTTTTCGTCGTGACCAGTCAGAAGTGCGGCGCCCCGATTGAACTGGTTCGCGACATCGAACAGATGCTCGGCAAGCTGACCCGCCGTCATGCGCGCCAACAGCACACGGCCGATGTGCAGGTGAGTCTCGGCACGGTGCTGTTCGGGAAATAAGGAATACGCGGCCTGCTGGATACGGTCGTGGAGGAATTTGTAGGCGTTCTCCAGGCGTAAGACGAGCCCGGCGTGGACGGCTTCACAAAAGGCCGCGTCCATCGCTTCCTCTGTCTCCCCGTGAACCAGGATCAGAGTTGCGATTGTGGCACCGTTACCCAGGCAGGCGAGCTGTTTTAGGGCTTCCTGCGTGGCCGTGGACAACCGCCTCAGCTTCCCGGCCATGAGATCCACCACGTTGTCGGTGTAGCTCTTGGCGCGGATGCGATTCATGTCCCATTGCCAAGCCCGCTTGACTGGGTCGAACGCCAGCAGCCCCTCTTCGGCCAGCGCCGCGAAGAACTGGATCGCGAAGAACGGATTGCCGCCGGTCTTCTCCTGCACCAGTTGCGCTAAGGGCCGCACGTGCTCCGGGGCGCAATGCAGGGCATCGGAGATGACCGCGCCGACATCGTCGAGCCCGAGAGGCGCCAGCACAATCTCCTGGACCCGCGCTCCAGCTTTGCGGACCGCCTCGAGCGTCCGCATAAGCGGGTGAGAGGGACTAACCTCGTTGTCCCGGTAGGCGCCGACCAGCAGCACGTACCGCACCTCCGGATGTATGACCAGATGCTCAAGGAGGTCGAGCGTTGCTCCATCTAGCCATTGCAAATCATCGAGGAACAGCGTGAGCGGATGCTCCGGCTGCGCGAACACGCCGAGGAAGCGCCGGAACACCAACTGGAAGCGGTTCTGCGCATCTTGCGGCGACAGGTCTGGAACGGATGGTTGTTTCCCAATAATGAACTCCAGCTCGGGGATAAGGCTGACGATTAGCTGACCGTTTGGCCCTACCGCCTCCGCCAGGGCAGAACGCCACTGTTCCACTTCCGCTTCGCTCTTGAGGAGAATCTGACGGACCAGGGTCTGGAAGGCCTGTGCCAACGTCGCGTACGGAATGTCGCGCTTGTACTGGTCGAACTTGCCCACCGCGAAAAGCCCGCGCGGCGGAACAAGCACCTTGTGCAGTTCGTTCACCACTGAAGATTTACCAAGGCCGGAATAACCGGATACGAGCACGAGCTCTGGCGTACCCTGTGCCACAACCCGATCGAAGGACGCGAGCAGGGCGTCGATCTCACGCTCGCGCCCGTACAGCTTCTCGGGGATCAGCAATCGGTCCGACAAGTCGTGCATACCCAGACGGAATGAATCGATGCGACCATGCGACTCCCATTCCGCTAGACACCGCTGAAGATCGGCTTCGAGACCGGAGGCACTTTGATAGCGCTCCTCGGCGTTTTTGGCGAGGAGCTTCATGGTGATAGCAGACAGCGGCTCGGGGACCGCGGCGCGATCAACAGGTGGTATCGGCGTGCACGCAATTTGGCAGTGGACCCACTCCACGGGGTCGGCGGCGGCGAATGGCAGCGCGCCGGCGAGCATCTGGTAAAAGGTGACGCCCAAAGAGTAGAGATCGCTGCGGGCATCAATCGAGCGGTTCATGCGGCCGGTCTGCTCGGGTGCCATATAGGCGAGCGTGCCGGCAATAATCTCGGGCGGTACGGGCGACTGGCGCTCGCGCGGCAGTTGGGATGCAATTCCGAATCCGGTGAGCCAGACGTTATCGGCATCGTCGACGAGCACATTCCCAGGCTTGATGTCCTTATGTATGAGGCCATGCCGATGGATATGGCCGAGCGTTGTCGCCAAGCCAATAGCGATACGCAGGAAGCGAGTCAGATCGAGCGGTTGCCCTTGGTCTCGCTCAAGAATCCCATCCAAGGGTTCACCGCCAGGGTCATTCAGTAAAAGGATTGTTCGCCCTTCGTGACGAGTAAGGGCCAAAGGCTTGGCCGCCCACGCAGAATCGAGTTCGGCTGCGAGCGAGTATTCGTGCTCCAGCCGCCGGAGACTGTGAGGTGGCGGCTGTTCTGCGGAGAGTGCGATCGCCAGGACTGGCGATGGGTTGCCGTGCTGTCGGCCGCGGTAAAGGGTGAAGTCCGCATCTTCGCGGAGGGTCTCAAACACGTACCCAGAAGGCCCCGAGAAGTATGACATTCTCGTCGCCACGGCTGCACGACCTGACAGTTTTCATTTTGACGAGAGGCTTAGGGGACGTCAACACCAACGAGACCAACCAATGAAAGACTTGACCTTGGAGCGGCCTTCTCAAGAGCGCTCTCGACGACGCGGCGAGAGCCTGAGCCATGTTCCCGCGTGGGAAGATTCGACGCCAGGTTCGCGTATCCGAGAAGGACCGGCTCAGGCTCGTTCAATCCATCGCCGCAGGAGATCAAGCGCGCTCCAGGGCGGTCGACCGGCTGCGGTTCGAAAATCGGAATAAACGGTTTAACAATTATGTGGACCGACTACTTACAACGACTGCGGCGAATGACCCACGAGAAGGAAAAATGGCTCCCAATTTTTCGTAGGAGACACCAGACAAGGCCGCTTAGATTTTCTATCATTCTGTTTGTTAACCGAGAGGTGATTTCACCCGACCTACCTTTCATCGGACGATTGAGAAGCACGGAGTAGCGTGCGCCGGCCAGAGCGTGTGATCACCGATTTGCATTTCCGAAGATTGATGAGACTAGAAATGCACAGGGTCCCCATGATTTCCCCCATACGTGTCAGATGGCGCGCCCTTAACTTGCCTCCGTTCAATAATTTCTGAATAGCACTCCTGCCTACCCGTGTTTCTGCATAATCAGCGCGCAGCGAAGTCTTGGAAACTAAACGACTTGCGAATCCAGACCTCCTGCCTGGGAGAATTCCACAGTGAAGTTTTGGGTGAAGCGGATTTTTGCTAAACTGAAGAAAATACGCGAGATGTTTTGGTCGGGGCGCCCGGATTTGAACCGGGGACCTCCTGCGCCCAAGTCAGGCGTAATATCTCCTGGAAGTCCTTCCTTTTCAATCTCAGTTTTGAAAACAAACGAGTTAGAAAAATATTTGGTAGTGGCACGATGTACGGACATGTGGCTGCGCATGTATGGAGTCCCCCGAATTTTCCCCGTAGCGAAGAGGAGGCGAAGAACGGTAAATGCGGTGGTTTAGTCAAACGCTAGAGCGTTTATCGGTACAAGTCCGACGGACGAACGGTAACTAATGGGATGGTCCGCCGCTTCTACGTGGCCAGTGACCTGTGTATGAGAGTCTTGCGGAGGAGGCGTCCCATGGAACTACACACCATCGGCATTGATCTTGGTAAGACAGTTTTTCATCTGGT
>Ga0209648_10004435_pt1 | contig 11937 bp, 8 predicted proteins | sample GraSoi2013_115cm_FD_185830 | JGI IMG/M metagenome (GOLD analysis project Ga0209648, IMG submission 185830) | Grasslands soil microbial communities from the Angelo Coastal Reserve, California, USA - Sample 9_17_2013_115cm (SPAdes) (version 2) | ecosystem: Environmental > Terrestrial > Soil >...
CGATTCTTGATTTACAGGTGCCGCTTCCGAAACCAGACGCAGAACGAACCACCGGCCGCTTTGCTCTTCCCTTTCTGACCTTTATTGCGCTCATTGTATTCACGGGAAATCTTTCTTTCCTGATGGTGCTGTTCGGTTTCCTTCTAATCGGACTTCTGACAACATTTGTTCACGAATTCGGACATCTCATCGCTGGGTGGAGCGTAGGTCTTCATTTTGAAGGCGTCACAATCGGGCCTTTCGTAGCCAGATACAAAAATCGCACTTGGGAGCTTAAGCTTCGCCCTCGCCTCCGCGGCGGTCTGACGTACATGGGCCTGGATCGTTTCCGCCGAGTCCGGAGACGTTTGATCGTTCTCGTGCTAGGAGGTCCGCTCGCAAGTCTTGTTTCAGGAGCAATTGCGCTTGTTGGTGGCGAGTTCGCACGGGCGAAGTACGATTCACCCTGGCCGGCTCTCTTCGAGTTCTTTGGTGTCTTTTCCTTGCTCATTGGTTTCCTGGCGTTTCTCCCAATTCGTTCGGGCCGTTATGCCGGCGATGGGATGCTGTTGCGGGCCCTTCTTTTCTCGAGAAAGGCCGCCACGCAGATGATCGCCTCCCACGCGCTAACTTTGATCAGGGGACACAATTTATTTCCGCCCGACTACTACCGGCGATGGTGGCAAATGGCTTCGGCCGATACCCCAGTTCAGTACACGCGGTACTATGCGGATTGGCTGGAATACGAGAAGGCGGAGGATCTTCACATCGCTGCGGAATGTTTGGAACGCTGTCTCGCGGATTCTGCGATTCTCGACAATGAGGGCCGCGGCAACCTGATCGTCGAGGCGATAGTGTTCAGTGGATGCAGACGAAACGACCTCGAAAAGACGGAGGGTTGGTTCGGTCGAATGGATTCCCAGTATCAGCTTGACGAGCTCAGTAGGATCAGGATTGAAATTGCACGATTTTGTGCTCGCCAGCAATTTGAACAGGCTCTGGCGGAAATAACCCGTGGTCTGTCCATGATTCGTTCGGTGCCGCTCAGCAAACAACGAGATTCTTTTGAAGCTGTTTGGATGGCTTGGCGAGATCAAATCCACAAAAACATGCTCACTCCCGTCGCATAACTGAGTCATAGCCTCACTCCGCAACTCTATTCCAATTTTTAATGTTCTCCACCAGCATGAAGTGGCTCGTCTCCCTGCTCTCGCCACTAGCCACTCGCCACTTCTTCCACTATGCTTCCTGCATGTTCGGAAAGCCCCGCCAACTCGAGACCGAAGAGGAGCTGTACGACGTCGCACTGCGGGCGCTGATGCGGCGAGCCCATTCGGTGCATGAAATGAAGCAGAAGCTGGCGCGCCGCAGCGAAAACAAATTGCTGGTGCAACTGGTGATGGTGCGGTTGAAGGAAAACGGCTTGATTGACGACGCGCGGTACGCCAAGCAGTTTGCGCGGCAACGGACGCAAACACGCAAGCAGGGGAAGTTTCGCGTTGCGCGAGAATTGCGGGCGCGCGGAGTGCCGGACCGGCATATCGAGGCGGCGGTGGAAGAAGCGACACGGGAAACCGATGAAGCCGCTGTGGTGCGCCAGCGGATCGAGCGCAAACTGCGGTCATACCGCGGCGAAATTGACGAGAAGAAAATGGCTTCCCTGTACGGGAGCTTGCTTCGCGCAGGGTTCTCGGCGGACATCATCCGCCGCGAATTGAAGGCCATCGTCAAGGAAGACCTTCCAGACGTAGCGCCGCAGGCCGAGTAGAGTTTTGGTTTGAGAAAGATGACCTCGCGTCTCAAGTTCTTCTTATTTCGTTACATTTCTACCCAAGCGATTCGTTAGAGCGTCTCTGAGTCAACCGCAAGATATTGAAAACACAGATGTTTTTTTCTGGACAGCAAAATGCCATACCTGAATTTGCGCATCTATATTTTTAGACGCGAGCAGCACCCCTTAGAACTTGAACTGCTGCTCGACACACTCAAGGAGAGATGCAATGAAACTCGGCGCTGCAGTGGCTGGACTGGTGCTCCTCGCGTCCACGGCCCTTTTTGCCAAGGATCCCCCGAGCTATGACAAAGGCATTCTGTTGTCCATGGATTCCACGATGTGCGGTACGGCCGAAAAGGGCGGCAAGAGCCTGACTGGCGAACTCATCGGCACGGATTCGGCCCACAAGAAAACCCAGGAAGTGCTCTGCCAGGAGTATGTACTCCAGGGAGCGCGCCTGACCTATCGCATTCGTCCTAAGGACGAAAAGCATCCTATCCTGCTGCCGGTGGGCGAGTCGGTTCAATTCCGGATTCAAAAGGACAAACTGTATCTGCGGAATCCTGAAGGCGACAATAAGGAGCGCGAATACATCGTTGTATCGATGCAGATGCGCCCAGACGCCAAGGAAGCAGCCAAGAACAGCAATCCGTAGTTCTTAAACCGTAGCGCTGCTTCGCGGGCATCACATAACCAAGTTGTTGCCAGCAGGGTCTTTGCCACCTGATGCGGGAGAATTCCTGGCGGCTTCTTCCATGCCTTGCTTGTGCAGGGTGAGGGCCCAGTCCACAGATTCCTTGATATAGGCATTCATCGCCTTCAAGCAATCTTTGTCAAACCTGCCCTTCCCTCGTTCATCGATCCTTGGATAGTCGTCGTTCAAATCCTCCCAGCCATTGAAGTTTTCGGATAAGCAAGCGCCAAACATACCATCCTCGCTCACACCGTAGTGTTCCTTGTGGAGAGCTTCCAGGGACTTTCTGGCAAGCTTCTCAAGCGCCGGGTCGGGACAAACATTGACCGCGAGCCGCGAACGCGTGATGCCGGCTCCGAGGATGCGGATGGAGATTGTCACAGTGACCTCGGTATACGGTTCACCATCCCCGGCGAAGTCCGAAGCCACGAGCGGCTTCTTAGTTCTTCTTGCTCTTGCCATGACTGAGACTCCTTAAGGCGGTTTTCAATGAGATGCCGTCGAGAGCAGATTGCTGCTCGTCCGGGTCTCTGCGATACTTCTACCATGAAAATTTGTTCGATGCTGAGGCGGACGTGACGGAGAACGAAACTCGCAAAGGGGTTTGGAAAGGCAACGACATCCGCGCAGCCTTCCTTGAGTTCTTTAGGCAAAAAGAACATCGGATTGTGCGGAGTTCGTCGCTGGTGCCGCAGGGGGACGCTACCCTGCTGTTTACCAATGCCGGGATGAACCAGTTCAAGGACGTGTTTCTGGGGCTGGAAAAGCGAGATTACACGCGAGCCACTTCGGCACAGAAATGCGTGCGCGCAGGCGGGAAGCACAACGACCTGGAAAATGTGGGGTTTACGAAGCGACATCACACGTTTTTCGAGATGCTCGGCAATTTTTCCTTCGGCGATTATTTCAAGAAAGACGCCATCGCCTACGCCTGGGAACTCATCACTTCTCCAGATTGGTTCGCGATTCCGAAGGACAAGCTCTACGTCACGGTTTTTGAGCAGTCAGAGATATCGCCGGGACAGGTTGTCCCTGGCGATCACGAGTCTCTAACACACTGGAGCAACACAGCTACGGGTCTTCCTGCGGACCGAATCCGTCTCCTTGGCGCAGAAACAAACTTCTGGGCTATGGGGGATACCGGCCCCTGTGGACCGTGCAGCGAGATTCATTACGACATGGGTGTCGAGGCAGTCGACAATCCGCAGACATCTCAATGCCGGACAGGCAACTGTGCCTTTCCTTGCGACTGCGGTCGTTACGTCGAAATCTGGAACCTTGTCTTTATGGAGTTCAACCGCGATTCCAGCGGTAAACTTACGCGATTGCCAAAACCTTGCGTAGACACAGGCATGGGCCTAGAACGGATCGCCGCCGTCCTGCAGGGTGTAATCTCGAATTACGAAACAGATCTGTTCGTTCCGCTCATGAAGCGCGCCGCCGAACTCTGCGGGCTTGATCTCAATCGTGAGGAGGCAATCGAAGAGGGCAGAGGCGGGGCCGCTGACCACGCGCGGGCGACCACGTTTCTGGTTGCCGACGGCGTCTTGCCCTCAAACGAGGGCCGCGGTTATGTTTTGCGCAAGATCATAAGGCGTGCGGTATGGCACGGACGATTACTCGGCTCTAAAGGTCCTTTCCTTACGGAGATGGTAGTTGCCGTGCGAGCTCTGATGCACAATGCCTACCCCGATTTGTTTGGACCATCTGCCTCTCACTTGCTCAAAGCAGTGAGCGAGGAGGAGAAGCGTTTTAATCAGACCCTCGAATTTGGCAACCAAAGCTTAGTGACGGAAATGCACAGGGTCCTGTACGACCAAATTTCGGAATACCTTGCTGCCGACCCATCTCGCCTTGAGCAAGTAAGAAGGCACGACGCCGACGTCAACGGAGGCTCCAAAAGTGGGACTGACTACGTGCTGGTTAAATCAGTGTTCGAGGACGGTGCAGATGCCATCGCACTGAGTGATTCAAGCCGCCTGTCGCTAGCCCAGGCCATTCGAGCCGACTCCGGACACATATTCACGTTCCCGGGCGACAAAGCTTTCTGGCTATACGAAACATTTGGGCTGCCACTCGACTTCATTGAAGATGTGGTTCGTGACGCCGGACTATCGTTTGATCACCATGGTTTTGAGAAAGCAATGGAGGAACAGCGGACCCAGGCTCGAGCGTCCTGGAAAGGCGGGGCGAAGGAGGCGGCGAATCCGGCTTATGCGAAGTTGGCGGAGACGTTTCGGACGGAGCCGTGTTTTTATCACGGGACGAACGCTAAGGATTGTCGCATTGAAGCGATCATCACCAAGAGTGGAGCGGTCGCCGAGTTGAAGGCGGGCGAGAGCGGCGAAGTGGTGCTCGACCGCACGGCGATTTATGCGGAGTCGGGCGGGCAGGTGGCGGATACCGGGGCGTTTTATGACAACTCGGAGTCGCAACTGCTCGCGGAAGTGACGGGCGCGTTTTACCCGGTGGCGGGGCTGGTGGCGCACAAGGTTGTGGCGAAGGAGACGCTGCGCGTGGGCGACCGTGTCGCGGTCGTGGCAGATGCGGAGCGGCGGGCGCGGATTATTCGCAATCACACGGGGACACATCTGGTGAATGCGGCGCTGCGAAATATTCTCGGGACGCATGTGAAACAGTCGGGTTCACTGAATGCGCCGGAGCGGCTGCGGTTTGACTTTTCGCACTTTGCGCACGTGGATGCGGAAGAGCTACGCGACATCGAGCAACAGGTGAACGACGAGATCCGGCTGAACACGGAGATCGAGACGAACGTGACTTCACTCGAAGAGGCGCTGGCTTCCGGGGCGCTGGCGTTTTTCGGGGACAAGTATCCGGAGCACAACGTTCGCGTGGTGACGATTCCCGATCCGCGTGTGGCTCGCGGTTTCTATTCGAAAGAGCTTTGCGGCGGCACGCACGTCGCGCGCGTCGGCGACATCGGAGTGCTGAAAATTGTCAGCGAGGAGTCTGTGGCGGCGGGCGTTCGCCGTATCGAGGCCGTCACCGGCATCGGAGCGCTGGAGCATTACCAGCAACAGGCGCAGATCCTGCGGCAACTGGCCAGCCAGCTGAATGTGGGGGAGGACGTCATCCTTGCCCAAGTCGAGAAGCTCTCCCAGACGGCCAAGCAGCTCGAAAAGGACCTAGAGGCGCAGAAGCGCAAAGGGGCTCTCAGCCAGGTTGACGAGCTAGCAGGGCGCGTGCAAGTTGTTAAGGGGATTAAGGTTATTGCTGCGGAAGTGCAAAACGTTGACCGTGAAGGACTTAGGCAGCTTGTGGACACTCTGCGGCAGAAACTAGGCTCCGGCGTGGTGGCACTGGGGATGCCCGAGGACGGCAAAGTGGCGCTGATTGCCGGGGTCACCAAGGATCTGACCGCTAAAGTCCATGCTGGCAAGCTGATGCAGGCATTGGCACTTATGGTCGGGGGTAAGGGGGGCGGGAGGCCAGACCTGGCCGAGGCTGGCGGAAAAGACACAACTGGCCTAAAAACGGCCTTGCAGAGCGTCCCCTCCCTGATAGAGGCGTTGTTATAATTGGGGTAGGGCGGAAGTGAGCTTCCCGGCCAGGGGGGCCCCTGCCAGGCCGGTATGCTAGAAGGAAGGCGGCACTCGCCAGACGGTTTTTCTGGGAGTAAACTGCCCGGCTAAGGCGGTAGTACTATTGGGACATTGACCCCGATCAGCTCGGCGCGGTATCAATGACCGTCGAAGTTGGGGTGGCGAGAAACCGTCGGGTGGTTGAGACGACGCCAATCGGGAAATTGGCCTTTCCGGGGCAAGAATCGAATGATGAGACGGGCGGCAATCAAGGGATGGACTCTGCGAGGGACGCTGGTCCTTTGCGCAGTTTTTATTGCGTCAGCCTTCGCGACACTTTTTGCGCCGCGCGCGAGCGCACAGATCGCCAAAGTAGTTGACGACTCGGGACGGCGTTTTTTCGTCAATGCCGAACCGCCCATGTCCGCCAAGCTGACGGCTACGAAGCCGCGCTCCAGCATCTATATGGCAGCCGAATCCTCTTTGACGGGACACAGCCGCGCGAACATGGAAATTGGCCGCGACGGCGTCGAAAGATTGGTACGAGAAACGGCGGACAAGCACCGCATGGACCCAGCGCTTGTTCGCGCGGTGATCGAGACGGAATCGAACTGGAATCCCAAAGCGTATTCGCACAAGGGCGCCGGCGGTTTGATGCAGCTGATTCCCACGACAGCGCAGAAATATGGGGCTTACGATTTGTTCGACCCGCAACAAAATATCGACGCGGGGGTTAAACATTTAAAGTGGTTGCTGGAACGATACAACGGCAACCTCGACCTGGCCCTGGCGGCGTACAATGCAGGAGAAGGTGCAGTTGACAGGGTTCACGGCGTGCCCGCGTATCGGGAAACGCGGAATTACGTGCAGCGCGTGCAGAACGCCTACTTCCGGCCTGGTTCGGGGCGCATGGCAGATGCGTTCGTCAATCCACATGCGATCCACAGAGACGTCACCGCGGACGGCCGCACCGTTTACAGCAACGAATAAAAAAACGTTTTCACTTCTCGGTTTTCAGTTCCTTCCCTATTACTCCCGGTTCTCAGTTTCAATTCCTATTTCTTTCTTGATGGATTTGCATCTAAATAAGTGGTGGGGCTCTGCTCGTCGGTGGTTATTAGTTGTGCGAGAAGGCAGAATTGAGGGCTTGAAGATTTGAGTTCTTTGTTACAGTAAGTGCTGTGTTTGCGGCAATGAACGAAGGCGTGTTTGGGGGATGTACCTTGAGTTTTCCAGTGCAAAAAAATTTGCACAAGGGCTTCGCCCGTCTTTCGCCAGTTTTTGTCTCGCTGGCCGCGGTACTGGCGATGGCAGCGCCAGCGCCGGCGAAAACGAATGCTGAGGCCGCAGCCACCGCAGCGGTAAAGCGGCAGTCCGCTTCGTCGCAATACGCTCGAGCACAGGAACAGCGCGAAGCGCTGAACAGCAAGCCACCCGAAAAACGTACGCTCGCGGATTATAAACAAGTGGTGATGAGTTACCGGCGCGTGGGGCTGATTACACCACGCGCGAGTGAAGTGCCCGATTCCCTGCTGGCGGTGGCAGAACTTTACACGGAGATGGGCGACCGGTTTGGACGAAGCTACTACCAAGCGGCGGCTGAAACGTATCAATTGCTGGTTCATGAATATCCGACGAGCAAGCACTGCCAGGATGCGATTTTGCGCGTGGGGAAGCTGCAACGCGATCAGCTTGGAGACGCAGGGCTGGCGAAAAAAACTTATGAAGATTTCTTGAAGCGCTATCCGCGCTCACCGAAGAAACGTGAAGCGCAGGAAGCGCTGGCGGAATTGGCGCTGCTGCAGGACGCAGAAGCGCCGTCCGCTGTGGCGAACAACGCGCCATCGAATGCCGGGACAGAAGAAACCACCAAAGAAGAAACGCGTTCGAACGCGCCGGTCCATTCGGGCGGCAAGTCTGTCACGGCGAAGGAATCGCCGGAAATTCCGCGAGTGCGGCAGATTCGAGCGGCTGCGAACGGTGACGCCACACGAGTGACGATCGATCTCGAAAATAGCGTGCAATTCACGTCCGGACGAATCGCGAATCCCGACAGGATTTTTTTCGATTTACAGGCCACGCGACTGACGCCGGAAATGGCGCGAGCCAATATTCACACCGAAGGCGAACTGCTGACGGCGGTGCGCGTCGCGCAGAATAATAGAGGCGTGGTGCGCGTTGTGCTGGACGTGAACGGAGTGAAAGAGTACACCGCTTCCCTGACCGGCAATCCGCCACAGCTTTTGATTGACCTGTACGGGAACTCCGCAGCCACAACGGTGCGGACGGCCAGGACTTCGGGAGCGGAGGCGGATTCCGGCGCGGAGCGGCCGGCGGCAAACTCGAAGAGCGCGATCAATGCCGCAAATAATGGGGGCGCGATTGGTGAGAGCGCGACTGGCGGCGCAGGTGCGGGGAGAGGTTCAACCGCGGTGGCGCGCAATTCGCCGCCCAATACGAAAAACGCCAAGCCAAGATCGGTCAAAGCGACTAGTACGAGCTCGAAGCCTGATTTGGTTCTACCTGCGAGCGCACCACAGCCTACTCGCGATGGACAGTCCACGCTGACGCGCACCTTGGGATTAAAGATTGGAAGAATCGTGATCGACCCGGGCCACGGCGGACACGATACGGGAACGATCGGGCCAACCGGTCTGATGGAAAAGGATTTGTGCCTGGATGTGGCGCTGCGGCTGGGAAAAATAATCGAGCAGCGGCTTCCCGGCGCGGACGTAGTCTACACACGCTCGGATGACACATTTGTCCCGCTGGAAGAGCGAACAAGCATCGCGAACCAGGCTAAGGCCGATCTGTTTATTTCGATTCACGCGAATTCAAGCCGCGACCACGCAGCACGTGGCATCGAGACGTACTACCTGAACCTGAAGGGCTCGGCGGAAGCGATGGAAGTGGCGGCGCGCGAAAACGCGACCGCGCAGGAAGGCGTGCACGACCTGCAGGACCTGGTGAAGCAAATTGCGCGGACGGAAAAGATCGACGAATCGAAGGAGCTGGCCGAGGACGTTCAGGATTCGCTGTCGAAGCGGGTGCAAAAATCAAGCAAGACGGTGAGGAACCGCGGCGTGAGGAAAGCGCCGTTTATCGTGCTGATTGGGGCGGACATGCCGTCGATCCTGACGGAGATTTCGTTCCTGAGCAATCCAGCGGACGAGCAACTCCTGAAGAAGCCGGAGCAGCGGCAGAAAGTGGCCGAAGGGCTGTATCAGGGCGTGGCCAGCTACCTGCAGAGTATGAACAGCGTAACGTTGAATCTGCCGGCCAAACCAGGCGCAGGGCGTCCTGCCCCGGTAGTTGAACAATCTCGCAACCAAAAGTAGGCAGTTGGTGTCTAATAGAGGCCGGGATGCGAAAGCTTTGCCTCATTGCCGTGTTATTGCTGGCGTTGGTCGCCGCGCCGTGCTGGTCTGCGCAGCAGGCGGTGCTGCCGGATCGCTTTGGGGCGTGGTCAGCCGCCTCGCCAGCACAAGCCGGAAAACCCAGTGGCCCGCCGCAAGATCAGCTAACAGAAGCAGGGCTAGCGAGCTCACAGATTCGAACTTATTCGAACGCGGGGCGGACTCTGACGGTTGAGCTATCGCAATTTCGCGACCCGAGCAGCGCCTACGGGATCTACACGGCGGAGATTAATACCGGCATGTGGCCTTCTACCGTGGGAACCAACACGGCGGTTGACCGTGAGACGCTCCTAGCGCTGGTTGGCAATCTGGTGGTCAGAGTTTCGCCGGTGCAGAATCCATCGACAGAAGAACTGCGGCAATTGATAGCGAGCTTACGCGCCCATTCGGATCAGACACCACTGCCTCCGATCCGAGCGTATTTGCCGCCCGGATTTATTGACGGATCGCAGAGATACGCGAGAGGGCCGGCAGGGTTCCGGAATGCCATTACTTCCCTGAAGCAAGACGAATTTGCGAACTTGGTGGACGAGGCGGGGTTCAATTTGAGTGCGGAGGCCATGTTCGCGCACTACCGGGCAGGAAAAGATGAGGCGGTGTTGCTGCTGATCGAATATCCGACGCCGCAGCTAGCGGAACAATACTTGCATCATCTGGGCCAAGCGCTTTCTCCCGCGGCAAAGCAAGCAGGAACCACAATTGAACGCAAGGCTTCCCTGCTTTCGCTGGTGTTGAGGCCATCCTCGGCGGCGTATGGCGATTCGCTACAGAAGTCTGTGACCTACGAAACGGAAATCACCTGGCACGAGCCGAGGCAAACACTTACCGACCCGCCGTGGGTCACAATTCTCACAAGAATTTTCCTCGTTACGGGCCTATTCATGGGAGTAGCCGTGGCCCTAGGCGTAGCGTTTGGCGGCATGCGCGTGGTGTCAAAGATATTCTTCCCGGGCAAAGTTTTTGACCGGCCCGAACAGATGGACGTTCTGCAGTTAGGACTCTCCGGCAAGCGCATCGATTCCCGCGATTTCTACTAGCCTGCCACGAAGACTTCCATATAACCAACAGCTTTCCGCCGCGTCCAAGAGATGACGGTCCCCTCTAGCTATTTTGTTCTTGCTCGCCAGTATCGTAAGATTTCAGGTCAGGTAAAGAGACATGCGCCCAATTGGATTGGTCAATCAGCGGACGCGACGGCAAGCGCCGAAGATGCAAGCGGCTGCCCTGCTGCTGGCGGTGACGGCAGCCAGCTTTGCTTATGGCTGCCAGAAGAGTGCGGCTGACAACGCTCCCGGAGCCGGAGCACCTGCCGTGCCCGTGCAAGTTCAGATTGCGCCCGCGGTGAAAATACCAGATACCACCGAGTATCTATCCATCCTGAAATCGCGGCATTCCGCGGCGATCAATCCTCAAGTGGAAGGGCAGATTACGCGGATTTTCGTGAAGTCCGGCGACCATGTGCAAGCGGGAACACTACTCCTGCAGATCGATCCGTTAAAGCAGGAAGCGACCGTTAACAGCCAGGAGGCAGCGCGCGCCGCCCAGGAAGCCAATCTGCGTTTTGCAAAAATTTCTCTGGAACGCGCGCAGAAGTTATTCGATTCGGGAGTAATCAGCAAGCATGAGCTCGATAACGCACAGACCGGCTACGACGCCGCGCTGGCGCAGGTGACGTCGCTGGAGGAGCAGGTAAAGCAGCAGAGAGTGGAGCTTCACTACTATGGCGTAAAGTCGCCGATGGATGGAATCGTGGGCGATATCCCGGTGCGGATGGGGGATCGCGTGACGGTTGCGACGATGCTGACCACCATTGATGAGCCGGGGGCGCTGGAAGCGTATATTTACGTTCCCGCGGAACGCGCAAGAAACTTGAAGGTTGGGCTGCCGGTGCGGCTGCTGGATGGCGCGGGGAATCCCGTCAGCGAGACGCGCATCACGTTTGTGTCGCCGCAAGTGGATACGGATACGCAGAGCGTTCTGGCCAAAGCCACGGTCGGGAATACGCAGGGCAAGCTGCGCATCGCGCAACAAGTGCGCGCGCAGATTACCTGGGGCGTTCACGAGGGCCCCGTGATTCCTGTGCTCGCCGTACTGCGCATCAACGGCCAATTCTTCGCATTCGTTTCCGTGAACGAAGGCAAAGGCAACGTGGCGAGACAAAAACCACTAAAGCTTGGCGACACAATCGGCAATGACTTTGCGGTTCTCGATGGGCTGAAGCCGGGAGATCACTTGATCATTTCCGGGACGCAATTTTTGCAGGACGGCACGCCGGTCACGGAACAAATTCAGAGTAAAGGCCAGAGCAATTCCGGCCGGTAGCCACTTCGAACTCATGAGCGGCGCTACTCCATTCCCAGCGAAGGCGGGCTCCAGTCTTGTTCGTTGATTTCTTCATTCAGCGGCCGGTCTTTGCCACAGTCTGCGCCCTGTTCATCATTCTTGCGGGCGCGATCTCTATCCCCACGCTTCCGATCGCACAATTGCCAGACCTGGCGCCGCCACAAGTCATCGTCAGCAGCGGCTACATCG
>Ga0209648_10004436_pt1 | contig 11934 bp, 8 predicted proteins | sample GraSoi2013_115cm_FD_185830 | JGI IMG/M metagenome (GOLD analysis project Ga0209648, IMG submission 185830) | Grasslands soil microbial communities from the Angelo Coastal Reserve, California, USA - Sample 9_17_2013_115cm (SPAdes) (version 2) | ecosystem: Environmental > Terrestrial > Soil >...
CCGTTCAGGTGGTGACTATGTATGGGTGAGTCGCAGCGTGCATCCTATCGCCGGGTTTATGAGCAATTGGAACTTCGTGATCTGGATGCTCTATTTCATCGGCGTGTACTCAGCACTGCTGGGACGTTATGGGGTATCTGTATTATTACGCGTTGCGGCCGCTTTTAGCGGGAATCTCGCCCTGGCGCAGGCAGCGGACTTCTTTGCCCAGCCGCTGGGTGTAATCATTCTTGGCTGCATACTCGTTATCGTTGCGGGAGCCGTGTTCACCCTGGGTGGACTGCGCACATTCTTGCGTATTCAGAAGTGGGCCTTTGCGTTCTACATACTAGGAGCTGTCCTTGTTGTGGCGCTGGTCGTGTTCTTTGCCGGTCACTCTGGCTTTGTGAATAACTTCAATAGCTATATCGGCAAGTTCTCTGGCAGCAAAGACAGCTATGGCCTGGTTAATAAGCTTGCCGCCCAGGCAGGCTACACACCCCCTGCATTTAATCTCGGTGAGAGCCTGCTGGCGATGACCATCGCGTACTACGTGTTCGGAAATATCTTCCAGTCAGCCTACTTCGGTGGCGAAATCAAGGGAGGGCGGCGTGCCCACCTGTTATCTATGCCTGGTTCGCTGCTCATCGCGGTACTGCTGATGTTCTTGCTGATTGCTGCTTTCCAGACGACCATCGGCACACCGTTCCTGGGGGCGCTGGGAACCATCGATCCCACCAAGCTAGGCCTGGGCTTCACTCCCTTGTATACCGAGTTAGCGGCTATCGCGAGCAATAACATCGTTGTAGGCTTGTTTATCGCCTTTGGGTTCGCCGTCAGCCTGATCATCTGGGTTCCGCAGACAATCCTGATCATCAGCCGCTGCCTCTTTGCATGGTCCTTCGACCGGCTGATCCCGGAGAAAGTGGCTGAGGTGAGTGAGCGCACCCACTCGCCGACTATTGCCGTAAGCATTATTGTCCTGCTCAGTATCGTCAGCGTATTTCTCATTGCGCTGATTCCTTCGCTCACAGCGCTCGTTGGCTTGCTTGGCCTGACGTTTACGTTGCTTTCCGTGGCAGTGGCAGGTATCCTGTTTCCTTTCCGCCAGAGGGATACGTTTGAAGGCGCACCTTTTAATGGTCGCGTCGCTGGGATACCTATAGTGAGCGTAGTAGGCGTCCTCAGTTTGCTCGGCCTGCTTGCCATTGCCTGGGTGTTGCTGGCCGATGTGAATTCAGGCACTAGCCTGGCAATGAATCTCAACATGGTATTCATCGCCATAGGCATCTACCTATCGGGCCTCATAGTGTATCTGATTTCGCGCTATGTGCAGCGCGCACGCGGCGTCAATATCACTCTTGCCTACCAGGAAATCCCGCCCGAGTAGAAATCGGCCTATGGGAGTATGAATTGTTTGTAGACACTTCACCAAACAGGATAGGCCGTAGTAGTCCGCCAGGCTTCATTTGACCAGTTTGCGTCCATCCGAAATGGCCCCAGAAGGGATTTCACAAGCGCCAAATGAAGCCTGGCGGACTAGTAGGGGTCGATGATGAACTGTAACGAAATATCCAGGGTCTCGTGAACGGGTACAGCACACTCGTAGGGCCCGATTTATCGCGGCCAGCGCCGATGTATCGGCCAGTAGGAAACTCACCACCTATCCGGATGAATGTGTTAAAACTCATTATCGCCCCTACAGTATCGATGATGGCTAGGATGGGGCCGATACATCGGCGCTGGCCGCGATAAATCGGCCCCTACGCTCGTTTGCCTGCAACGAATTCATACACCCAGGCTTTATATACCTCTGGCTTACCTGTCATATTATGGGGCGATCATAAAAGATCACCCTTTTCTAGAAAGGATAGCATGGCTAAGGACTTTACTATCTTCTTTAGTAGCGATGTACACGGATCCGAGAAATGCTGGATGAAGTTCGTCAATGCAGCCAAATTCTATGGCGTGCAGGCCTTGATCATGGGTGGTGACATCACGGGCAAGGCCATAGTCCCGATTGTCCGTGATGGTCAAGGGAGCTACACCATGGAGTTCTTGGGGAAAACATCGCACATGACACAGGGTGACCTACCAGAAGCGGAGAAGCGAATCCGTTTCAACGGCTTCTACCCATATATCTGCGATCCTGATGAAGTGGAGCGCCTGGAACAGGAGCCAGAACATCTGGATAGGGTCTTCAAAGAGTTAATGAGCGAGCAGTTGACACGCTGGCTGGCAATAGCCCAGGAGCGTCTGGAACCGCAGGGCGTACCATGTTTCGTCATGCCCGGCAACGACGACGATTTCTTTATTGACGATGCACTCAACGGCAATCCGTTCGTCATCAATCCAGATATGAGGATCGTCTCTATCGGTCCATACCAGGTGCTCTCGTGCAGTTGGACACCGACGACTCCCTGGAGGAGTCCCCGTGAGTGCTCAGAAGAGGAATTACTGGCGAAGCTACGTCCGCTTGTCGCGCAGTTGCGGCCCGATTCACCCGTTATCTTCAACCTGCATTCGCCGCCATATCGCACAAGGATTGACGAGGCACCTGAGCTGCGCGAAGACTTCTCGGTTGTGACCATCAGCGGGCAGCCTAAAATGATTCCCGTTGGTAGTATTGCTATACGTCGGCTCATCGCAGAAGTACAGCCGCTCCTGGCATTACACGGGCATATCCACGAATCACGTGGAGTTGCAAAAATTGGCCGTACCGTCTGTGTGAACCCCGGCAGTTCCTACGCCGAGGGCGTACTCGATGGATGCCTTGTGACCTTGCGTGGTGACAAGGTGCGTCAGACACAAATCGTGCGTGGGTGATTACTTACTCGTTTGGTTTGCTGCCCCACGCTGTAACCAGCGGCCAGGTCACGCGAAAATCGGGCTGCTGCATTTCGATTAGCGCTTGCTCATACAATACATCATAATCCTCGGCAGCACAGCCCCACTTTTGTATAAACGGCTTTCCCGTTTGGATCGCGAACATCATGTCCTGATAAAAGTTCTGTCCTCCTACCGTCCCGGCAACGAGTTCCAGCGTATGATCTTTGGTCTGCACCTGCTGGCAGCCGCTCTCGGAGAGCAGGCGGGGAAGCTCGTGCGTCATAGCATCCTGTTCGTTCAGGTGGTGGCCAGAAAGATAGAGAGCGCAAAGAAACATCTGATTGATGCGGTTGAAGGCAGGACTGGTGCTCTGTCCTATGGTGCCATCCGTCACGCGCACAACCCCACCCGGGCGGGTCACCCGCAGCAGTTCGCGCAGGAGCCTGGGCCAATCCTTCACCAGTAGAAAACTAAAGCCGAAGCGCATATTGACCAGGTCAAACGCATCGTCTGGAAATTCGAGCGGGCGCAGCGCGTCCATCACCAGAAACTCCGTCCTATCGCTGAGCTTCTGCGCTTGCGCCTGGGCACGAGCGTACTCGATCATTCTCCAACTAATGTCGATGCCCACCAGTGACATATGGGGATAGCGCGCGGCAGTTTCCAGGATCCACCCGCCCGGTCCGCAGCCAATGTCGAGCACGCGATGCAGCGCGGCGGGATCAGGTTATTCCGACAGTGGACCACCCATGCCAGCGGTCACAGTGCTATCTTGAATCATCTGACGGATCATCTCTGCGTTACTACTCCGGTCTTCGACAAAATACTGGCTCGGATTATCCTGACCCCGTGGATCAATGGATTCTGGCATGCTTAGGGTCTCCTTTTGTCGTGTCGCTCTGCATCTTTACTTCCTCATTCAGGCTTTGTGCCCCAGGCTGTGAGAAAGTCCCATTGCGCGTGAGAATTGTTCTGCTGCAACTCAAGCAGGGCCTGTTGATAAATGGCATCGTAGTCCTCAGTTGTGCATCCCATTTTTTGCATAAGCGGCAGCGTCATTTGAAAGGTGTACAGCGCGTTCTGATAAAAGAGCTGCCCTGCCGCGGTTCCCCCAGGACATGCAATTGCATGATTTGTGGTCTGCACGTTCTGACACCCACTCTCAGTGAGCAGTTGTGGCAACATGGGGAGAATCCCCCATTCCTCCGCCGTCAAGCAATAACCAGCCTTGTAGCCAGCGCACTGAAGCATCTGGCAGAGCTGTGCGTAGGCAGGACTGGTGGTCTGAGGGGTCCCACAGTCCGTCACACGAATAATCCCGCCGGGACATGTGACGCGTACCAGTTCGCGCAGCAGCCTGGGCCAGTCAGCCAGCGACAGAAAACTGGACGCATTGCGCATATTGACCAGATCGAAAGAAGCATCGGGAAACGTGAGCGGTTTCGTAGCATCCATCACGAGAAACTCGACGCCGTCAGTGAGCCGTTGGGCTTGCGCCTCGGCGCGGGCGTACTCAATCAAGCGCCAACTGATATCGATGCCAATCAACTCCATATGCGGATACAGCCGGGCAGCTTCTAGAATCCAGCCGCCCGGGCCACAACCCACATCGAGCACGCGATGTAGCGAGGCAGGATCGGGTTGCTCGGCGAGCGGTCCCCCCATGCCTGCGGTAGCCAGGCTGTCGAGCAGCATGAGACGAATCATCTCCGCATTGCTGCTACGGTCTTCGACAAAATATGTACTCGGATTATCTTGTCCTCGTGGATCAATAAGTTCCGGCATGGTTAGGGTCTCCTTTTGTCGTGTCGCTCTGCATCTTTACAGCCTTATGCTGGTTTTGTCCCCCACGCGGTAACCAGGGGCCAGGTCGCGCGAAAATCGGGCTGTTGCATCTCGATCACTGCCTGCTGATAGATGGCATCGTAGTCCTCTGGGGTACAGCCCCACTTTTGCAGAAACGGCATCAGCGTTTGGAACGCAAACCTGGAATTTTCATAAAAGTTCTGCCCTCCAACCGTTCCGGCAACGAATTCCAGCGTATGATTTTTGGTCTGCACATGCTGGCACCCACTCTCAGAGAGCAGTCGGTCCAGTTCGTGTGTCACGCCTACTTTCTCTTCTGTCATGCTGTGGCCAGAGCGGTAGAAAGCGCAGAGCAGCATCTGGACAAGGTGCGTGAGGGCGGGGCTATTGGTTTGTGTTGTCACGATGTCCGTTACGCGCACAATCCCACCCGGACGTGTCACGCGTAGAAGCTCACTCAGCAGCCTGGGCCAATCCTTCACCAGCAGGAAACTTGAACCGAAGCGCAGATTGACCAGGTCAAATGCATCATCTGGAAAGTCGAGCGGGCGAAGTGTGTCCATCACCAGAAATTCCGTCCGGTCGCTGACCTTTCGTGCTTGCGCCTCGGCACGGGCATACTCGATCATTCTCCAACTAATGTCGATTCCCACCAGTGATATGTGGGGATAGCGAGTGACGGTTTCCAGCAGCCACCCGCCTGGTCCGCAGCCAATGTCGAGCACGCGATGCAGCGATGCCGGATCAGGTTGCTCGGAGAGTGGACCACCCATACCTGCGGTCGTTAAGCTATCTTGAATCATGAGCCGGATCATCTCCGGATTACTACTCCGGTCTTCGACAAAGTATTGGCTCGGATTATCCTGGCCCCGTGGATCAATGGGTGTCGGCATGCTTAGGATCTCCTTGCTGGTCCAGGCTGGTTGGAAGCGCCAAAAGTTCCTCTTCGATCTGTTGCCACGAGGCTATCTCTGCCCGCAAACGAGAGAGGGAGGCATCGTGTTGCAGCAGGGTCATCACCCGCTGTTGAAAGCCAGCGATGTATGCGTATTGAATCTGCTCCGCCGGCATCGGGCGCAGACGAATCCGTTCAGGGGCATAGAACGCCCCCGTCTCAAAGGCTATGCTTAGCAAATAGGCGTAGATCTGAAGCAGATATTGCAGTCGCTGAGAGAACAAGTCCGGCTGGGGACTGGACACGAGGAAGCAGCCCGCAACATAGCCCCCTCGTTGAATGGGATAAGCTGCCGCACTATGCTCATTCCTGGTTCTACGCACAGGCAAGCGCTGCTCCTCCTCGATGTTCTGGACGATACTGGCCTGGCATAGGCTGGCGCTGTAGCCGGAGAGCGACTCAGCCCCTAGAAAGATGGTGTCGCCAGGGCTTGTGAGCAACGACTGGTGGGTCGTCATCTTCATGACCTCGCGTAGACTACGTACAGGGTCATTGGGTGAGGCGGGAGGCGTACATTGTGCAATGATCAGTTGGACGCCGATGTGTTCCGGATCAATCGCGGATTGCAGTTGTAGAAAAATCAGATGCACGACCGATGCAAAATGGAGGTTTCTGGGCGTATTGGCGTTCGTTTCAAGCAGACGAAGCCAAAAGTCCATCGGCATGTCTTCGACGAGTCTGGTGGTGGGATCGATGAGCGGCACATTGAAATCTGGCAGCGCCCTGGTAATGGCTGCAAGCAACTCGTCTCGATGCTGTGGCAATGCTGCCAGCAGGCTGGACAGTCGCTTGCGGTCGGGCTCCTCGGTCTCGCCGCTGATCCACCGTGACAGAGTTCGCGGTGCAATATCCGTTCGCTGCTCAATGCGTTTTCTCGCTGCCGGATCACGCAGCAACTCTTTGATGAGCGTGCGGAATGTATCCCAATCCTGCTCCGCCATGGTTTTTCTCACCTGTGTTCTCCATGGGCCTCTTAATATAACACATTGTAGCATAATGCAGCCGGTTGTCAAAGACGTTGTTATCATTATGTCACTGTCCAGACAGTGACTTGACAGTGAGGGAAAAGACTGCTACACTCAGAGCAGAACCGATGAGGCAATCTGGAAGGCGCATCCGTCAATGAATGATGACGAGGCTCATCGCTCGCGTGCCTCCAGAAGGAAGACAGGTGCATATGATGAGACCAGACTGGCAAGAAGTCTCCACCTTTTTAATTGACCCGCAGAGTGGCGCAGAAATGGTGCGGCTCATCGATCAGCATAAGATGGTTACCGAATACATAGGTGGTCTCTTCCCCCAGAAAGTAGACATCTCCAGGATCCAGAGCGTACTCGATCTTGCCTGTGGCCCTGGTAGCTGGGTGCAGGATGTCGCTTTCTCGCACCAGGACATGGAGGTCATAGGTGTTGATCTCAGCCAAGCCATGCTCGACTTTGCGCGTTCCACGACCCGTGTACAAGGACTGGATAACGCATTCTATGAGTTCATGGATATCCGCAAGCCGCTCAACTTCGATGAAGACTCCTTTGATTTCATTCAAGCACGCTTTCTCGTCACTTCCCTCTCTCCTGGGGAGTGGCCAGGCTTACTCGCAGAATGCAAGCGCATCCTGCGCCCCGGTGGCATCATCCGGCTCATTGAAGCTGAATGGCCGCTCACGAATAGTTCGGCTGTCCAGCACCTTGGCAGGATCGTCATTCAGGCGCTGCAGCAGATTGGTCAAAGCTACAGCCCCGATGGGCAGCACCTCGGCACGATGGCGGTGCTCGTGCCACTTCTGCGCGATGCCGGGCTCGCACAGCTCCAAAGCCAGACGTATGAGGTCCCCTTTACGACTGGCCTGGTCAGTTTACATCCTATCATGAACCTGCTGCGCACAGTGTTGTACCTGATGGAACCATCCCTGCTTAAGCAAGGGTTGACCACACCTGAGGAGTTCGAGGCACTCCTCAGACAAATGGAGCTTGATGCAATCGGCGAGTCCTTTCGCGGGACGCAGTGCATAGGAGAGGCCTGGGGTGAGAAGGCAGCGTGAGTTGGGAGGCACTCAAGAACTCAGACCAGGAATACCAACAGGCAAATGCCCCCGCGCCTGTCTCTCACCAAAAAGTACGCGTACTGCTGCAACAAGGGCTGGTCGAGTATATTCATAGGTAACAAGGTACGTGCGAAGCTGCGGAAAAGCCTGCAGGTCATACGGATTACGCACGGCAATTACAATAATGCGCCGACCTGACGATACAAGGTATCGCACAATCTCTGCCTGTCGCTCATCCAGGTGTGCATTCACCGTCGCTATGATGAAAATATCAGATTCACTGGTTGTTTGTAATAGGTTCCTACAAGCGTTTTCCACCGCACCCGAAGCAATAGACAGAGTTTTCACATTAGTATGATACTGGCCTATGATATCTGTCAATGCATCATCAGCGTAATATCGATCTTCCACCATGGATATGCTGTTTCTGCGTGGAGAGAGTACCACGATACGCTCCCCCGCATCCAGGTGCAAGGGCAGGAGCGCGTCTTCGTTTCGTACCAGGGTAGTTGATAGCTCATAAGCCTGGTCCTGTAGTTGTAGGTGAGCCTCGCATCCAATGCACGTAGGAAGGGTTGCTGAAGTAGCTATTTCTTTCCAGGCAAGATAGTTTGCCTTGAGCCTCAGCACATGTTTCGCTGCCTGTCGAACCACTTGCGAGGAAAGTTCATGTGTCTGCACTGCCACCCGTATCGCCTCAATGCTTCCTTGTTGTCGCTTGTAGTGGTGAGACACCAGCACCAGGTCAATACCGGCCTGCAGCGCTTTAACTGCTGCTCGCTCTGTGCCGAACGTTTCTGAAATGGCCTTCATCTCCAGGCAATCAGAGAGAATAAGGCCGTTGAAGCCCAGTTGCTCACGGAGCAGCCCCTGTACGATATCAGAAGATAGAGTGGCGGGAAACATATCATGCTGGGTCAGAGCAGGGAAGGAGACATGTGCTATCATCACGCTTTCGGCCCCGGCCTTGATCCCGCCTCTGAATGGCACCAGTTCCAGTGTTTCCAGCCGTTCGAGAGTATAAGGAATCGTGGGCAGTGCCAGGTGTGAATCTACAGCAGTATCACCATGACCGGGAAAATGCTTCAAACAGGAAAGCACTCCTGCTGCATGATATCCTTTAACCATCGCACCGCCCAGACGAGCAACCTGTTGCGGGTCTTCACCAAACGAGCGTACGCCGACAACCGGATTAGCCGGATTGTTATTAACATCAACCACCGGAGCCAGGTTCATATTGATACCGAGCGCCTTGAGTTCGTGTCCTGTCGCCTGCGCTACCTGGAACGCAATCTCCTCTGAACCGATAGCCCCCAACGCCATGTTGCCTGGAAATATGGTTGCTGCCTCCCCAAGTCGCTGCACAATGCCGTTTTCCTGGTCAATGGCAATGAGCAGCGGATAGCGCTGTCCTGCCTCCTTCGCAATCGTCTGCAAACTCTGGGTAAGCTCAAGAACTTGCCGGGTATCACGAACATTGCGCGAAAACAGGAGAATGTTCCCGACATGGTAGCGCTGAATCAGATCGATGATTTCTTGCGAGGGAGTACTTCCCCAGAAGCCAACCATCAGCAATTGACCAATCTGCTCTTCCAGGGTCATTCCATTGGTATAGTTGACCAAGTATTCGCCTTTCCTTATTATTGCGCGGCTTCCAATGCAGCCCGGAGAACATAACCATGCTCTGCGAGCCTCTCCCTGGCCTGCTCCGGTGGAATATTGGCTCGGGCTACCAGGATAGCAGTTTTGACTTCGCCTCCTGAAGTCTCTAAAAGCATTCTCGCGGCATCATCATTCAGTCCGGTAGCCTGCCGTACGATTGACAGGGCGCGTTGTTGCAATTTGTAGTTTGTTGCCTGCACATCTACCATCAGATTCCCCAGGGTTTTCCCCAGCAGTATCATCGTGCCTGTACTGAGCATATTCAGCACCATTTTCTGTGCCGTTCCCGCTTTCAGCCGTGTTGAGCCAGTAATCACCTCGGGCCCAACCACTGGCGCGATCATGATCTCGACCTCTTGCTCAAGTGGTGTGTTCGCGTTACAGGCAAGACCAATTGTCAATGCATCTCGCTCTTTCGCATAGGCAATAGCGCCACGTACATAAGGCGTTCGACCACTGGCGGTTATGCCGATCACCGCATCTTTCTCACAGACACCAAGCCTTGCCGCATCGACTTGTCCCGCCTCCGAACTGTCTTCGAAGTCTTCGTGTGCCTGGCCTAGTGCTTGCGTGCCGCCTGCAATGCAAGCTATCACCATTTCTTGAGGAACGTTGAAAGTTGGTGGGCATTCAGAGGCATCTAAAGCTCCGAGACGACCAGAGGTACCTGCTCCGAAATAGACGAGCCGCCCGCCACCACGTAGCCTTGCAGCTATCTCTTCAATCGCTCCGGCAATTTGAGGCAATACTTGCTTGACAGCCTGTGCTACCTTCGCATCCTCGTCGTTGATTACCTGCACAATTTCCAGGGGACTCATACGGTCGATTTCGATTGTTGCCGGGTTTACCTTTTCGGTATCCAGTACGCTTAAGGGGCGTTCAATGCGTGCATCCATGTATTTCGCTCGCCTCTGGTCTATACCACCTGTAAGGTGGATTACGGCATCAGTTGCTCACGCTTCATGTGTGTATAGAACGTGTACTTGTTCCCGCAATACACAGCTTTGGCGTACTCAATCGGCTGGTTGCGTTCGGTATATGTAATACGGCGTGTGAAAAGTACCGGGCTGCCAACGGAGATTTTCAGGAGTTGCGCATCTTTGCCTGCCAGGCCTGCCTCTAACTCCTGGTCAGCCTCCATGAGAAGTATCCCGTATTTTGTCTCTAACACCCGGTAGAGTGAATTCTTTTCCAGGTCCTCTTCTAATAGCCTCTCGCAGCCCTTGAAATTAATCTGGGATAATTCAATGGCAAGAGGTTCGCCATCTGCAAGTCGTAAGCGTTGCAGGCGAAAAATGAGCGCTCCTGGATTGATGCGCAGTTTTTCAGCGGTTTCCTCGTCGGCCGGATGCATCGCAGCTGAAAGTACTTTCGTGCCGGGTCGTTGCCCACGCGCTCGGATATCTTCTGTGAATCCGGTGAGATGTATCAACTGTTGGGTGATTTTACGCTGGCTTACAAAGGTCCCTTTCCCTTGCTCTCGATAAAACAGCCCCTCATTTACCAGTTCCGTGATGGCCTGGCGGGCCGTCATGCGGCTGATCCCATACTTTTCGCTCAACTCTCGCTCGGATGGAATAAGTTCACCCGGCTTCCATTCACCAGAACGAATCCTTTCCCGTATGATCTCTTTCAGCTGATAGTAGCGAGGCAAAGGACTGTTTCTGTAAATAGCACTCATGTACGTTCCCCAATCTTATCAGATGTACACACAAAGCGTACATCTACCTTAATGATACCAGAGATATCACTTCATAATACTCATTAAATGCATAATATGGGCACATCTGCACCGCCCCTACCACATATCCTCTTGCTTTCCTTTCTCAAATATGGTACTAGTTTAGACAGGTGGTATAATTGGTATATTGTATATACCACTATACTTGATTATAATAATCACATACTTTTTCGTGTCTGTCAAGTCTACAAAATGAGAGTAAGCCGGGGATTCCAGATCAGACAGTCCATAGTAGTTCACGCAAGGAAGGTAAACAGGATCAATGCGGATTACATTACGTGATGCTCACCTCATAGATGCCACAACAGATATTGCTCGTGGTGCTATTACCATTGATGGGATGCACATCCAGGCTGTCGAATACCCGGAATACTCGCCTGGTCAGCAGGATAGCATCATCGACGTAATGGACATGATAGTGATGCCCGGGTTCATCGATGTGCATACACACGGGGGAGGCGGCTATAATCTGCACACCACGGATGCCAACGAAATCCGAGGATACGCACGCTGGGTACCTGAAACAGGTGTTACCTCATTTCTTATAGCCATAGTTGGTGTGCCTGGCTCAATACCGGAACAGCAGTTAAGGGCTGCCATCGAAGTGCTGAATGATCGGGTAATCGGAGCCGAACCGCTGGGAATTCACCTTGAAGGACCATATATCAGCGTGGCGAGGCGTGGAGCACATCAACCATCGTGGCTGCGTATGCCTGATGAGAACGAGACAGAGCAATTGCTTGCATTAACGGATGGGCATCTGCGCCTGATTACACTGGCGCCTGAGCTGCCGGGAGCTTCAGCTATGATCCGCCGGTTTGTAGATGCAGGCATCACCGTGAGCATGGGTCATACCGATGCAAACTATGAGAAGGCGAAGGAAGCGATACAACTGGGCGTCACACATGCAACCCATTGTTT
>Ga0209648_10004437_pt1 | contig 11933 bp, 10 predicted proteins | sample GraSoi2013_115cm_FD_185830 | JGI IMG/M metagenome (GOLD analysis project Ga0209648, IMG submission 185830) | Grasslands soil microbial communities from the Angelo Coastal Reserve, California, USA - Sample 9_17_2013_115cm (SPAdes) (version 2) | ecosystem: Environmental > Terrestrial > Soil >...
AGTCGGAAGAGAAATCCGTCGTACTCATCGGTTTCTCCATCGCCTTCTTTTTCATGTCCTGGTATCACGGCCCGGTCACTGCCGTTCTTCACGACATGATGCCGCGCCGGGCGCACGCCACTTCCGTCGGCGTTTATATGTTTGCGACGCAACTGATCGGCGGACTGGGACCGCACGTGGTAGGGAAAATCTCCGACCTTCGCGACCTGCAGCTCGGTCTGCAAATCGCCGTTGCCGTTTTAGTGTGCGGCGCGCTGCTTATGCTGCTGGTCATCCACTTCATCCGCCGCGATGGTATCCGCCATCCAACACTGGATGCGTTCCACGCGGAACCGGGCGACTGATTTCTGCAAACATTAAGGCGAGCCGAAGCCCGCCTTCGTTCCATTCCGTTGTTGATGATCCTACTTGATACCTACCTGCTGGATCAGGCGCAACACGTCGTCATGCGCGACGTCGTACAGCGGCCGCACATCTTCTTCTTCGAGGCGTTCGCGCAGATATTCGGCGGCGACGAAGCTGGCTTCGCGGTCGGTTAGGTCGCGTCCGGCTTTTTCGCGAAACTTCACGAACGCAGTGTGGGCCAGCCCGACAACGTGAGGTGCGCCATCGACAAAGAACTTCGTGTCGATGGTGTCCGCGTGGCGCGTCGCAATGCCGTTCCACATGTGCGAGAAGCGGCACTGATACGTTTGCCCGGTCAATTTCGACGTGACTTCGAAGGCGCCGATGAATTGGCTCATCGCGCCGGTATTGGCGAGTACTGGGCGTGTCGTCACGCGCGCTCCTTCGCTGACTGCTTGTTTAAAAGGTTACGCTGAGATGCTTCGCTTCGCTCAGCATGACAGACGGCGCTCTGGGCGCGAATCTCAGCGGCTGACGGCGGCGGCGGTTTCCACTTGCGAATAACTGCGAATCGCCGCCCCAACGCCTGCGCCGCTCGACACGCGGAAACCCTGATCGAGCAAGCACTTTTCCAGTGCCGCCAGGAACAGCAGCACGTTCGGCTTCTGGCTGCAGTAACCCATCAGGCCGACGCGCCAGATTCTCCCCTTCACCGCGCCAAATCCGCCGGCAATTTCTATATTGAACTCGTCAAGTAACTGATTTCGAACTTTCACGTCGTCAATGCCGCTGGGAATCATTACCGCGGTGACCGTCGGCAAACGGTCAGCAGGGTTTTTCACCAGCAGATCCAGGCCCATCGCCTCAAGGCCAGCGATCAGTGCGAGTTGATTCACACGATGACGGTCACAGCGGGCTTCCAGACTTTCCTCCAGCACCAAGCGCATGGCTTCGCGCAACGCGAAAATCAGCGAAATCGGCGGCGTGTGATGATACAGCCGGTCTTTGCCCCAATAATTCATCGCCGTGGTCAGGTCGAAATACCAGCTCTGCACTTTCGTCTTGCGCTTTCGGAAAACTTCTTCAGCAGCGGGGCTGACCGTAATCGGCGACATTCCCGGGGGCGCGCTGATGGCCTTTTGCGATCCGCTGAAGCAAATATCGATCCTTTGCCTGTCCACATCGAGCGGCACCGCCGCGAGCGAGGCTACCGTATCCACGATCAGCAGAGCGCCCAATTCGTCTGCCACGCTCCGGTAGGCATCGATGCCCGTGACCACGCCCGTCGAAGTCTCCCCATGCGCGAAGCCTATGATCTTGATTTTCTTGCCCTTTCCCGCTCGGCGAACGTCCTCAGCATCCACTGGTTTTCCGTAGGGCGCTTCTGCCTTTACGACCTTCGATGATGCTCGGGTCGCAATCTCGTACATACGCTCGGAAAAAACACCGTTGACCGCCACGATGCCTTCGTCGCCTTCTTCGAGCGAATTCAACACCGATGCTTCAATTCCGCCTGAACCTGAAGCCGAAAGCGGCATGGTAATTCTATTTTCCGTTTGAAAAATCTGGCGCATCAGGATTTGCGTCTCTTCCATGCATCCTTTGAACCAGGGGTCCATGTGCCCCACGAGCGGAGTGGCCATCGCACGGTAAACGCGCGGATCAATGGAAGACGGCCCCGGGGTCAACATCAACCGCACCGGCGGATTCAGTTCGCCAACGTGTTGCGTCATGACGTTTTACCCTTCTTTTTCCTGCGCTTGTTTCGCATTTTGGAATCTCGGACCGCCCGCGAAGACGCTTTCGGGGACCTTATCTTGCCACAGCGTGAACTCTAATTTTCGCGCAATCCCCAAACTCACGCAACCGACAATTTGGCTGGCCTGCTATGCGACCTCTGTTGCCGGGACCCTCTTGTCTGAATGAGGCACTTTCCGAATTTCCCTGGCAACAAACGGTTTGATTGGTGGCATCCTCGGGAAGAACACCAGGCCCAAAGGAGCTACCGTGATGTTACGTCCTCTCGTTCTCTTGCTTGTACTGTCGTCCGTGCCTCTGGCACAGAACTCGTCCAAGGCAGAAGGCGATGAAACGAAGATCATCGCGCTGGAAAACCTATGGAACCAGATGCAGATCAACCATGATGCGGACGCCATGGGGAAAATGCTGGACAGCGATTTTGTGCTCACCGATTACGATGGGACGGTGATGTCCAAAGGACAATTTCTGGCCTCTATTCGCGATACCTCCAACCAACTGACGGTGGAAGTGTCCACGGACATGAAACTGCACCGCCACGGCGATACGGTCGTGGTCATCGGGGCGACGCGCGAAAAGGGCACAGACAAAGGGAAGCCCTATGCGCACCAGGGGCGCTTCACGGACACGTGGATCAAGAAAGACGGCCAGTGGCTTTGCATTGCTAGTCAGCTAAGTCTCATCTCCAAGTAGCAGCGGCCAGTAAGCGAGCAATACATAGAACCCAGTCTTGACAAACGTGCACTCGCGGCCGGGAACCTTCTCCAGTCAGCCTAATTTCAGTGATAGACCACTTCATGGAATAGCCCTTACAGAGTGCGCACCCTCTATCGGTTAGGGAGACCGACGAGAGGACCGGTGCAGTAGCCCTGGCGGGTCTTGATGGTGACGCCTTCGCGCGTGGTACGGACTTCTACCTTGTGATAGTTAACGTTGTGATTGTTGCCGCGAGGCACGTAGGCCAGAGTGTACTCGTGGCGAGCCTCTTCAGTTATTCGCGAATAGAGCTTTTCCATGGCGGCACTTTGGACGGCGTAATAGATGTCGCCACCGGAGTCGCTCGAGTAATTGACCAGGCGGGAGAACCTTCGCTTGCGGGAGTGGCCGACAGCCAAGCTGTATACAGATATATTGTCGTGGAGGAGAGCCTCGACAGTGTCAGGATACGTGTGGCGATTGAATTGTGGCCCGTTGAGACCATCGGAGATCAAAAGGATGATTTTGCGGCGACTGGCTCCACGATCATGAAGCAACTCAGCGGCGGAATGGACGGCGTCGTCCAGGGCTTTGGTTGGCCGGGACCCAAGGTTAGTCGGCGCCGCCTGTGGCGGTTCGCCCACGCCGAGAGGATGGGTCGATGGAGGCGTGACGAAGGGGACGGGGCCAGAGGTAGAAGGGCCGCTGTGCTCTTGGGCGTCCTTCAGGTCGGCCCAGAGCTTGTTAAGATCGCCTGTGAAGCCATCGCCTGGATAAAACGACAAGTCGAAGCGACAGATTAAGGCTTCGTCGCTGGAGCTGATTCCCGCGGTGATGGCGCGCAAAGTGGGAGCCATCTGCGCGGCATCCTCGGATTTCAGATCGTCGTCGATGAGGACGACCAGTGAGAGCGGAAAAGCCTCGGCAGTGAAAACATCAATGGACTGCTCAACGTTGTCGTCGAAAATACGAAACTCTTCCCTTTGAAGATCAGGAACGAGGTTGCCAGAGCGATCTTTGACACTGACGGGAAGGACGACGAGTTCGGAATTGACACTGATTTTGGTTCTGGCCTTGCTTTGCTGAGTGGTAAGTTGTGCCCCCTGCGTTTGGGCAGGTGAGCCTTCCTGCGTTGACGATTGCCGCACCCGGCCGAGAATGAGACAGGTGGTCAGCATCACGATCCAGAGCTTTCTCGGCATAGGATGGCTCTAAGAGGTCAATCTTACTGGAAACTCTGACGCCAATTGGCGAAGAAAAGTGGCCTGCTCAAGAATATGCCGGTGGTGGCCGCCGCTCGGGACAGACATTCCCTCGTCCGAAGCGGAGCCGAGGGTTTCTGTCCAGGTATTTCTATGGATCTCGCTTTATGCGGCGATGATTTGCTGGGTGAGCAGATGCGTGGGGACTTTGCGGAGGTCCCAGACGATGCCGAGCCAAGACATGACCTTCAGCGTGTAGTAGGTGATGTCAATCTCCCACCAGAAGAAGCCCTGGCGCGCGGAAGCCATGAAGTGATGATGATTGTTGTGCCAGCCTTCGCCGAGGGTGAGAAGAGCGAGCAGCCAGTTGTTGCGGCTGGTGTCGGTGGTCTCATAGCGACGAGAACCAAATAGATGCGAGAGCGAGTTGATCGTGAACGTGTCGTGCCAGAGCAGCACAGTGCTCAGGCAGAAGCCCCACACAAACAAGTGCCATCCGCCGATCAGCCAAAGCGCGGCGCCAAGGGCGACAGGAGGCACCAGGTGGTACTTGTTCAGCCAGCGCAACTCCGGAAACTTCGCGAAGTCGCCGATGTATTCGAGGCGCGTGTCGTTGTATTTATCGGAGATGATCCAGCCAACGTGCGACCAGAAAAAGCCAAACAACGTCGGCGAATGCAGATCGAGTTCCTGGTCCGAATGTCGGTGATGGTGGCGGTGATGCGCCGCCCACCAGAGCACGCCCTTCTGCGAAGAGGTCATGGCCATGAATGCGATGACAAATTGGAACACGCGGCTGGTCTTGAACGAACGGTGCGAAAAATAGCGGTGGTAGCCAGCAGTGACGAAGAACATGCGCACGACGAGCAGGACCAGGCAGGTGACCAGGTAATACCAGTGAAAGGGCATGAAAAAAATCAGCAGCGAAGCCAAGTGAATGAGCGCAAAAGGTAAAGAAAGGATGAGGGAAATCCGCGAACCATTGGGCAGCGGCACGGACAAATATCGAGAAGCTGAAGCCATCCGGCAAAATCCTCCGCGTCCAGGTTAAGACGCTATGACGATGCATCTTTCCGCGAGCGCAAGAGGTCCAGCCAGAACTTCGCGCCACGAATCCACGATATGCAGTGTACGGGTGCGTTGAGAAGCGGTCAAGCGCAGCGAAGTACAGGTACGAGAATTATAGATGCCCGAAGGTACGGGTTGGTTGTGCTATCGTCGCTGTGCACGCAAAATGTCAGGAGCATCGGCTCAGATATAGCGTCGGAGCACATAGAAAAATGGCGGAACGCCCCGTACTCGTTGGACTTATCCCCCAAGTCGTCGTAATCGACGAAAGCGACCAGGTATCCTGGATCTCCGACGCGGGCAATCTGCGCGTGGAATTCGATGTGAACCGCTGCCCGTTTTCATCGAACGTTTTTCAAGCTCCGGCAGGCATGCGGCTGCTCAGCGGCCCGCCGCGCCCCGGGAGCAAAGCAGCCACATACAAATACCGTTTGTGGCTGAACGACCAACTCGTGGGCCAGGGTGAAGTCATCCTGCGTGAAAAATAGCGGCTGAAAACATAGGGACACGAAGCAAAAGATTTCGCGCAGAAAAGGGTCCAGGGAACCTCCCTGGACACGAATGCTAGGGTAGAACAGGCAATTCAAAACAGGAGACTTAGGATCAGTCGCCGACGGCGGCGACGCTTCGTGACAGTTCGACGGATTCGGCCAAGCCCCGCCGCATTGGACCGAGAACGAAGGCTGGCACATTGCGTTCCGGAGTCAAGGATACGCTGGTGGCCTTTCGGGGGAATTCGGTGCGCCGGTCGAGGCGCAACCCTGCTTCCTTTAGAAACTCCGCCGAAAAGCCCAAGTCTTCGGCGCGGTCCACACCCCAAAACCAGAGTTTCTCTTCCTGGCGCTGCAGGAAATCCAGAGCCTCTTCGAGCTTTTTCATAGCACGATCGAAGGACGAAGCCAGAAAAAAGGTGCTCAACTTCCATGCGTGCCGGGGGTAGTGCACTTGAACGCGGACACAGTATTTTCCAGACTGGTTCCGTTCGATGGTGCAGCGGTAGTCGTTGCGAGCAGAGGAAGTTCGGACAGGCATGTTCGTATCACCAATTCTTAGAATGTTGAGGCCGGGAGGTCATGATGGCTTCTACTCCGCCTTCGCGGCTGTACATAAATCCCAAGCCGGCTGGGAAACAGGGTTGGGGCGCGAATTCGGATGCAAGGAAGACCCTAATAGGGTAATGGGGTGTGAGGCGAAAGGCAAGGGCACCGCTGTTAATTTTATAAACTATTTGTTTTGTTTAACTTACATTAGCCCAGACTGCCGAAGTTCTTCAATTTCTCCGGCATGAGTTTCAGTGTGCCATTTTGCTTTAGACGACTGTCCAGGGCCGTCCGAAAGGCGTCGAAAGCCAGGTTGCGCTTCGATTGAAGGACCGATTCGGTCAACTGCTTCTTCTGTTTCTCAAATTCGGCGGGGTTGGCCTCCGTTTTCTCGGCCACGCGATAGACAAACCAGTTCTGTCCCAGGCTCATGGGAGCAGCCACGTCGCCAACCTTCAGGTTGAAGGCGGCTCCGACTTGTTTGCCGCTCGCGGCACCGGGTATGGAACCGTCGCGCGCAATGGAATCGCTGGTTTTTGGCTCCAGGCCGAGGGCTTTCGCCGCGGAATCGAACTTCTCGCCCGCCTTGACGCGCCGGGCTAGTTCGTCCGCCTTGCTCTTTGCCAGCTCTATTGACTTTTGCCGTTTGAGGTCGGTGATCACACGGTCGCGCACCTCTTCAAGCGAGCCGAGGTGGGCCGGCAGGATGGACTTGACTGACAAAACGACGTACCCGCGATCCGTTCGGACCGGGAGGTTCACCTCGTCCGGCTTCAAGCGGAAGACGGCATCTCTTGCTTCCTGCGAGTTAGCAAGCTCCAGCAGGGGGTCCGTCGCGCTGACGGGGCGCGTCTCGCTCACGATTAGGTGGAACTGTCTTGCCAAATCATCCAGGGAAAGCTTAGGTGACTGGCGGAGAGTCGCCGACAACAGGTTCGCCGTATCGCTCGCTTGCTTGTCCGCCTGCGAGAGCAAGAGCGGCGCGCGGAGAGAATCCCTCACTTCTTCGAATGGCTTAGTGTGGGCGGTCTCCTTTTCCAGCACCTTGATGATATGGAAGCCGTACTGCGTCTTGACTAGATCAGAGATCTGGCCCGGGTTGAGACTAAAGGCCGTTTTTTCGAACTCCGGGACGGTTTGACCCTGCGTGATCCAGCCTAAGTCGCCGCCCTTCTCTTTTGATCCCGGGTCCTCGGAGTATTTCTTCGCCAGGTCCTCAAATTTGCCGCCCTTCTTGGCCTGCTTCAGAACGTCCTCCGCCTTCTTCCTGATCTCCTCGACTTCGGCGTCCGTCTTTCCGACGGTCATGAGGAGAATGTGCTGGGGATGGACGCGGTTTGGCACCTGATACTGCTGAATGTTGGATTGATATTGCAGCTTGAGCATGTCATCGGAGACATGCACATTCTGGCGGATCTGGTTTACGTCAACAAGCGCATAGCGCGCCACCCGCCGTTCGGGGACCTGGTATTTCGACTTGTCCTTTTCGTAGGCCGCCCTGATTTCAGCATCGTCCGCTGAAATCTTGGCTTCCAGGTCTTCCGGCTTAATCAGCGCGTAGTCCAGCTTCACCTTTTCATTCTTGTTGCGGAATTCATCCTGCAGTTCCATGGGACCCACGCTGATTCCGTCGGTCACCAGTTTCCGGAATCTCTCCTCAAGCAGGCCTTGACGGATCACTTCCTCGAACATGGGCACGGTCATTTGGAAACGCGCCTGGACCTCCGCCGCGTATCGGTCCATGCCGACAAACGTGCCGCCATTGAACGCCGTCGGAACGTATTGGCGAATGCGATCGGCCCGCTCCTGATCGGAAACCGTAATCCCCAGGCGCTTGGCCTCGTATTCAATCTCTTTTTGAAATACCAACTGTTTCAGGATCTGCTCGGCGTAGAGAGCCTCAAGGGGCTTGGGGACCTGGTTCCGGTGCTCGATCTGGTTCAGTTGCTGGCGCACATCCTGTACGCTAATCGATTCATCCCCAACTTTTGCGACGGTGTCCGTGGAAATCTCGCCGCTGACCGGCGACTGGGGAACCAGGTAGAGAAGCATGCTGCCCCCCAGGAGCAACACGACAGCCCCCAGAAGGATGCGAACCCCAAGTTTGTTCTTATCGTTTGGCCCAGCCATTCCATGAATCTCCCGAGTCAGTAGACAAACTTTAGATTATAGGAGATATCGGCATGCGCCTCAAATACAATCATCTTCCCGCGCCAAGTCAAGGGCATGGTTGAGAATCAGCCATGAGAGACCTGCACCAAAGGGCAGGCGCGGTGGTTGTTGGCCAGCTGTCCCGTGCTATTTGCAATTTGACTACGCCCTTGTCCGCAATTTAGCCGCGAAGAAACCGCTGTGTTAGATTGAAAAATTGGAGCATTTGCAGCAGCGCCGACCATGACGACACAGGCACCCATCGATCCGAGACACGCTGAGAGCCAGCAAAAGGCGCCGCGCGTGGAAGTGTACTGGACGGCGATCACCTACAAGACGGTGATCCTTTACGTGTTGTTAGCCCTGGTGATCATTTCCGCGGGGATCTACCTGGCTAAGCCGGACTTGCCTTCGATCATTATAAAAAAATTCAGCAAGGCTGTGAGCGACCCAGAAAACGATTCGAGTGGTGGCGATCAGAAGCACGCCAAGTTCGTCAATCTGGATGGCAAAGTTCAAGTGAAGAAAGTGAACTCGGTGCAGTGGGTGGAAGCGGACTACCGCACAGTGCTAGACAAGGGCGACCTGGTGCAAACGGGCCCTGACGCTAATGCGCGCATTACCTTCGGCGAAGGCACGACGTATACGGTGAAACCGGATACGCTGGTCACCGTGGAGGAAAACTCCACCGAGAGCGATAAGCCGAGCAGCGTAGCCATGCGCATCAATCTCGGTCAGGTTGATCTTGCGACACCGAACTGGACCTCGCCGAATTCGAAGGCCGCGGTCAGCGCGGAAGATGCGGTAGCCCAACTGCGGGCAAACAGCCGCGCGGCCGTGAAATCGGATCCACAAACAAAAGCGAGTGAATTCGTGGTTTCGAGCGGCAGTGCGCAAGTGCAGCGCGGCGCAGAAAAGATTGACCTGGCGCCGGGGGAGAAGGCGACAATTCCGAAGGGCGGGGCGATTCAGAAATCAAATGTCCTCGCGCCTCCCGAGCTAGTCGAGCCGTTAAACCTTGCGCCGATCATATCGGAGAACCCGAAGACCTCGCCGGTTCGATTCGAGTGGAAGCCGGTGCAGGCCGCGGTATCGTATACATTGCGGATCAGCACCACGGCGATGTTTACAAAGATTGTACAAGATGCGACCGTCCGGGGAACGGCTGTGGATATAACCGGACTCGATCCCGGCGATTATTTCTGGAACGTTACGGCGACGGACGGAAACAAACAAACGAGTGAAGTCAGCACGAGTTTCAAATTTACGCTCGTGACGCAAGGCAAGACGCAGGGGATGCTGCTTGAGATTGACGGTACCCAGTTGCATGGACGCGTGGCCGAAGTCATGGGCCGGACGGAACCCGGCGCGGCGCTGATTGTGAACGGTCAATCCGTGCCCAACGTCGCCGCGGATGGCACCTTCCGGCACTTCACGGAGCCGCTTGATCCAGGGCAGCACACCATTTCGATCATCGGGTCCAATCGCCGTGGAGGCACGGCGATGAAGCAGGTGTCCATCGTGGTTCCGAAGTAAGAGTTTCGAAGAAAGACCGAAGCGCCTTTGCGCTGGTCGCGGTGTCCGTGGACAATAGTTGGCGGGGCTGGCCGCGGTCAGGCGAGCGCTATTGCCGGGCGGACAACGAAGAGTCTTTCTCCGCGGGGGGGATGTAGGGATGAATAAGAACGGTTACAACATGAGGTCGGTGTTTAGTCTGTTTTCTTCCGACCTCGCTATCGATCTGGGCACGGCAAACACTCTGGTGTTCGCGCACAGCAAAGGCATTGTCGTCAACGAGCCCTCCATCGTGGCTATCAACAAATCCAGCGGAGAAGTCGTGGCCGTGGGCCGCGAGGCAAAAGAGATGCTCGGGCGCACGCCGGGCAATGTTGTGGCCATCAAGCCGATGAAAGACGGCGTCATAGCGGACTTCAAAGTCACTGAAAAGATGCTGACGTATTTCATCCAGAAGGCGCATAACCGGCGCGTGCTGGTGCATCCGCGAATCGTCATCGGGGTACCAAGCGAGATTACGCCCGTGGAAAAGCGCGCCGTGCAGGACTCCGCGTATCGCGCGCGCGCCAGCGAAGTTTTTCTCGTCGAGCAGGCTATGGCCGCAGCGATCGGCGCGGGCCTGCCCATTGAAGAACCTTCCGGAAACATGGTGGTGGACATCGGAGGTGGCACCACGGACATCGCGGTCATCTCCATGAGCGGCATTGTTTATTCAAGGTCCGTGCGCGTGGCAGGCAACGAAATGGACGAAGCGGTCATGCAGTACCTGAAGCGCAAGTACAACCTGCTGGTGGGCGAACGCACAGCGGAACAGATTAAGATGGAGATCGGCTCGGCATATCCGCTCGAAAAACCGCTCACGATGGAAGTGAAGGGGCGCAACTTGATCGAAGGCGTGCCGCGGACGGTCACCATCGATGACAGCGAAATCCGCGAAGCCCTCAGCGAATGCGTCGCGACCATTCTCAACGCCGTGCGCGTGGCCCTCGAGCGCACTCCTCCAGAGCTCTCCGCTGACATCAGCGACCGCGGTATCGTTTTGACGGGCGGCGGCGCGTTGCTAAAAAATCTCGACAAGCGGATTCGCGAGGAGACTGGCTTGCCGGTTTCGATTGCGGATGATCCGTTGGCCTCAGTGGTGCTCGGCACGGGAAAAATGCTGAGCGATTTCAAGCTGCTTCGCCAGGTTTGCATCGATTGAGAACTTGCTGCTATTGGTGCGCAACATGCCGCTTCCATTGGTTTATATCGAAGTGCAACCAAGTTTCGCAGTTCGATTTTCCAATTTCGAATTTCTAATTTCGGAATCCACATGGTAGCCATTCCCTCGCGCCACAAATCGCTGGTCCTGCTCGCAGGAGTCATCGTGCTCCAACTGCTTCTGCTGGCCGTGCAGATCAAGCGCGACTCTCAGGGGCGGCTCATCCGCGTATGGACCGTGGGCGCTGTTTCGCCTTTTGAGCGCGCGAGTACCTCTGGTTTCGGCTGGATTCGCGGCACCTGGCGCCACTACTTCGCGCTGCAAAACACCATGAAGGAAAACGAGCAGATTCGCCGTGAGAACGATGCCCTGAAAATGCAGATCACGCAACTCCAGGGTAAAGCGGCGGAAGCCGACCGCCTGGCGGTGCTGCTCAATTTTCGGCGATCGAACGCGGATGTGCCCATGATCGCGGCACGAGTGATTGGGGCGAGCGCTGGAGCCGCCAGCCAGACGATTCAGTTGGACCGCGGCGAGCGCGACGGCATCCGGAGAAATATGGGGGTCATCACTCCCGATGGCGTGGTGGGCAAAGTCGTCGAAGCGTACCCGAACGCTTCGCAAGTGCTCTTGCTGACCGACAAAGACAGCGGCGTGGGGGCCATGCTTGCCGATTCCCGCATGCAGCACCCCGTTGGGGGCCAGGGAGAGCCTCTGCTGGTGATGAAATACGTTCCGAACGACGACACCGTCAATCTCGGTGAGCACGTGATTACCAGCGGGATGGACCGCATCTTCCCGCGCGATCTTCCCGTCGGAACCGTCTCGGAGATCAAGCCCGGCAAAGATTTCAAGCAGATTCGCATCAAGCCGGCCGCCAATCTCGAGCGCTTGGAGGAAGTGCTGGTTCTTCTGTCCCTCCATCCTCTCGAAACGAAAAATGAAGAGACTCCAGCC
>Ga0209648_10004441_pt1 | contig 11922 bp, 8 predicted proteins | sample GraSoi2013_115cm_FD_185830 | JGI IMG/M metagenome (GOLD analysis project Ga0209648, IMG submission 185830) | Grasslands soil microbial communities from the Angelo Coastal Reserve, California, USA - Sample 9_17_2013_115cm (SPAdes) (version 2) | ecosystem: Environmental > Terrestrial > Soil >...
AACCAATACCTGATCGGGCGCAGTACTCGCTCCTGCTACCTGGGCCTGGGCTTGGCGCACGTGGCTTTGGGCCACCACCACTCCCGCCTGGGCTGCATCCACGGCAGCGCGCGCGGCTTTTTCATTCGTGACCGCGGCATCGAACTGCTGCTGGGAAATTTCATCGCGCGTAATGAGCTGCTGGTAGCGCTTCAAGTCATCCGCTGCTTTGCTGTAGTTGGCGGCGGCCTGGCGTAGCGTTGCCTCGGCGCTATCCACTTCTTTCTGCGCTGCCATCAGGTTGGCCTGGGTGATGGAAAGCTGGCTGCCATATGTGATAGAGGCGATGGGCACACCTGTGCGGGCAGCTTGCGCGCCAGAGAGGGCATCGGCCAGATCTCCCTCCGCCTTTTGCACCGCAACCTCGTAATCACGCGGGTCAAGCTGCACCAGCAAATCATCGGGTTTGACCGGTTGATTGTCATTCACATTGACGCTGATCACCGTGCCGCTTACGCGCGGGGCAATGGGCACAACGTAGCCTTCAATCTGCGCATCATCGGTGGATTCGCGCACGCTGTAGTACATCCAGAAACCGATTCCGCCCAGCAGCACAACCACGGCGGCGGCGAGAATAATCCATTTTGCCTGCGGGTGCTGCGCGAAGAACGATTTTTTCTCTGTGATGGGTTGTTCAAGGGGAGTGTCGTCCACTCTCTCTTCAACAACTTCATCCACTTCAGGTTTCAACTCAAGTTCAGGCATTAGTGCATCTCCGCTAAAAACTCTCTGATGGATTTTTCCGCCAAGCCGACGGAACGCGCCAAGGAAGCCTTGGCAATGTTGTGCGAGTACACGCTGCTGATATAGGTTTCATTAGCATTGGCCAGAGCCTCTTGTGCCTGCACGACTTCAAGATTATTGGCCACACCGGCGGCAAAGCGGTCGCGGGCTTCATTCAAGGTTTCATTCGCCAGCTCAATCTCTTTGCCCGTGACCGCCACCTCATCGGAGGCGGCCTGCACATCGAGAAAAGCCTTGCGGACTTCGGAATCAATTTTCCCCCGGGCGTCTTCCAACTCGGCGCGGCGCCTTTGCAGCAAAGCATCTGCCTGTAAAGTATCGGCGCGCACTTTGCCGCCTTGAAAAATAGGAATGTTCAGGCTCGCGGCGGTGCTGAAGGTCCCGTGAGAGTGTCCGAAGGTGCGTCCAATGTCGCCATAGTTGCCTTGCACACCGAGGATGGGAAGATTCTCCGCACTCGCGCCGCGGCGTCCGGCTTCGGCAGAATGTACCAGGGCCTGCGCCCGCTGGAAGTCGGCGCGATGCGCATATGCATCACCCAGGGCTTTTTCTAAAGTTACTACTGGGGCGGGCGCATAGGGCATCTTGTCGGCCAGATTAAATTCCTGTCCGCCGGGCAGGCCGATGGCGCGGGCGAGATCGAGCTTGTCTTTGGCAAAGCGATTTTTCGCGGCCAGAAGCTGCTGTTGACGGGATTGCAGCTCCACTTGCGATCGTAGTGCATCAATTCCTGCTACCAATCCGGCCTTGCGCATGTTGGTGGCCTGGTCGTATGCCGTTTGCGCGGTGGCGAGCTGGCTTTGTGCAGCGTCCACACGTGCAGAAGAAGCAACCGCCTGCAAATAAAGATCGGCAATGACCACCACAATAATTTCACGCGCATCGGCGTAGGAAAGCTTGGCGGCCTCCTGGTCCAGCGATGATGCTTTCTCCTTATGCCATAAAGAAAGGTCCACCAGGGATTGCGAAAGCGAGGCACGCGCATCGCTCAAGCTGAACGGTCCGACAATTGTGGGAACTCCGGGAATAGGAGGCAACCCAAATGCAGCCAAGTTGTTCTGCTGAACGGATTCAGTGACGCTGGCATTGATATCAGGCAGCAATTTGCTCAGGGCGCGCAGGCGCGCTGCTTGTGCGCTGCGAATATCCTGAGTTCCCTCAATCAATCCGAGGTTTTGTTTTAACCCGAGTTCGAGCGCATCACGCAGCGAAAGTTCTACGGCGGTGTTGGTTGCCTGGCCGCCGGGAACGCTGCCGGAAAAAGAGGGTGGAAGCTGGCTCAGGGTCTGGCTCAGTGCGCCCAGATCTGTGGATTGTCCCAGCAGGAGAGTCGAGCCCAACAGCACCATTCCTGCAATCACCAGGACCTTATAGTATTCACTTCGCATTGCAAGTTGGTTCACGATCATTCCTCGCCGCAATTCGGCTTGGTTAATGCTAATTGGATGAATTTGGTGACCTCACGGCGCCGGATTTCAATCCCTTTCTTGCTCCATGGGTCGTGGCTGCTCAGGATGCGGATGACCGAGCTGCTGACAAAATAAAAGTTCATCATGCCGATCATGGAGTACACAAAGTGCTCCGGATCGAGAGGGTAAAACTCTCCCGCAGCGATGCCTTCCCGGACAATCTGCCGAAGAGCATGATGAATAGGTTTGATGTATTTTTGCGCCAGCTTGGTCAGGTGCGGAGAGCTGGAGACGCCCTGGCGCATGATCTCCTGGTAGACCAAACGCAAACTCGAGGGCGACTCACTTTGCGCCAGGTCGAAGTACATGTTGATGTAAGCCAGAAGTTTTTCCTTCGGTGATTGCGGACCTTGCAAGGTGGCCAGCACCCTTGTGCACCACTTGCCGAGAATTTCTTCCAGCGCCGCTTTATAAAGAAGATTTTTGCTCTTGAAGTAATAGAAGAGCAGCGCAATATTGACCCCGGTTGCCTTGGCGATGGAATCCATGCGCGCGCCGGAAAAGCCCTGCTCGGCGAACTCTTCAATGGCGGCACGGAGGATGGCCGGCTTGGCGTTCAGGGCCTTTTCTGGGATATTGGCCAAATTGGCATGTGGACGAGGCATGTTAAGTAAGTACTTAATTAGAGTATATCCCGGGCTGCAAGATGCGGAAAATTAAAATTGGGTTAATCCACCTAAGCTGGGTGTGCCCCCCGGTCAGAGCACATACCACACCCCAGATTTGATGACGGAGCCTTCACAATCGGATTGCCATGTTTGGGTTGTGCAAATTCAGGAATCAGTTCCTTTTTCGGAATTTCCACAATATTTCCTGAGAGATTCTGGCAACAAATACAAGACCGTGGAGTAGTATTAGCGCGCATCCTCCTAGAAAGGGAATATGAAATGCTTCAATTGCGCGCCAGGAACAACGTCTTTCTGAAGTTTGTTGAGTTAACCACTGTAATCGTTCTGCTGACCCATTCCGCGGTCCCGGCCGATACCTGTGGAAAACCCCCGAATACCGCGAACGACAAAATTAAATATGTCATGTACTTGAGCAGCAAGCCTCAAGATAGCGCCCAATGCACCATGGAAGTTGCTAACGGCAAAATCGTAATCAAGGACCCGGTCTCCAACCCGGCAATGAGCTGCCCTGATATGTTTTCCTGGAAACTCTATACCGAGGCCATTACCCAGGAATTCTGGAAGAATTGGGCAGCGGACCAGCAAACCTGGCCGGGAGTGGCTTGCGATCCCAGCGACCCGAAATGTAAGTCATCGAATCCGCTTCCGCTCTGCAAGGCCGGAGGAGGTAATTGCTGCGATCCTGATAGTTTGCACAATCCCGGTTATGACGATAAGAACAATCCTGCCAAATATTGCCCTTACTTCCCCGGCGACCACGTTGCCGAATTTCCCGGGGGCATGCCTTTACGGATTGGAATGCCGCCTTCCAAGGCGCACCTTGTCAGCTTTGAAGCCAATCCACAAATTCACGCACGACTGATGGCTCTTGCCACCGAAGAGCCAGGGAGAAAGATCCGTCAATCCATGGCTGAGATCGTTTTCCGCAACAGATCCATGTTTGACTACACCTTTCGCAACAATCTTTACAACCAGGAAGGCATTATTCAGGTCTTCAACAACAACAGCGCCAACATCAGGCCGGGGGCCCCTTACCGCAAACAAAGCGTGCCCGGGGCTTTGGCTGAAATTGATTATCCCCTTGATGCCGTCATGATCAAGAGCAACTGGATCAGCAAAGAGCGGGCGCTAAAAATCGGGCTGAAAGATGATCCTGAAAACCCCTATATCAAGATGAACATTCTCTCTCCGGTCACGGATAATAACGGGACCATCCTCGAACCCGGCGAGCACTGGCTGGTGGCCTTTCATGTTTCATCGAAAGACGTGCCCAATTGGATCTGGGCCACGTTTGAGCACGTGGATAATCTTGGACGCTGCGACTTCACCGGCTGCAACGACTCTTACGGATACAGCTCCGGCGACGATGTTCCGGCTGGGCTGGCCACAAATTTCACGACACCACATATCGCCTGCGACGATCTGCTTCTTCCCAGTGTAGTTTTCGATTTGGGAAAGACCTATCCCGGAGGTACACGGTCACAATCATTGAGCACGGTATTTCAGGCGTTGGGGATCGGGACCACCGACAATACAACCTTGACACCTACTCCGAAAGATAAAGGCTGGTTGAGTTACCGGCTCAAAGGAAGCCAGGCCCAATTCACCGATTCCATGGGCAGAACCACACATTTGGGCAACTCAGTCACCGAAGGAGGATTTGTTAACAGTTCTTCTTGTGTAAGCTGTCACGCCCGCGCCGGCACAACCGGCAAGGGAACCCTGCCACCCGCGTTGAGCGTATTTATCAGCCAATTGAGCGACTCCGGATACCTGGAGAGCAGCCACGGAATCCCCAATCCTGATTGGTATAACCGCAGCAGCCAGCCTCCTGACCTTACGGTACTGCAGACGGATTTCGTCTGGGGATTTCTCACCGCCAACTGCGTCACTGATAAATGCCAGCCTGCGGTTCTCATGAGGGCAATGGCTGAAGAAGAAACAAAAGAGGAGACGAAGAAGCCAACGGTGCGCTCGCGGACCGACGCACATTGAGGTATTGATCGGCAACTTTAAAGATGAAAGATGATTGGCAATACTCGGAGCGCCCCCGAACAGGCTGGCGTTCCGAATTGCTTTATAGGGCGAGAAGACTTTGTATTAAAAACTAAATCTGACACCCAACTGCGCTGCAAAAGGAATTCCTACGGTTGTTCCGGGTCCGAAGAAGTCGCCCAGCGCACCGCCCGGTAATCGCAGGTCTTTGAGGCTGCGAATCGGACGCGTGGCGCTGCAGTTGGCATTGAGACAAAGGTCAGTAACGTTGCCGGCGGCAACTTGATCCGGGGGAACAGGCAGTGCGCCGATATCTGCCACAAAGTTGTTGCCCGGGTTTTGCCGGTTAAGCAAGTTAAAGAACTCGGCAAAGGGTTTGATGGAGATGTGCTCATTCGGCCTGAAGTCCCGGCTGACACGCAAGTCAACCTGGGCAAAGGGCACGCCGCGAAATTCATCGAGGGTTGTCTGTCGCCCATTCACCACAGCCCTGTCATTGGCAACGCCATCTCCGTTGATATCAACAGCGGTAGCCAGTGTGAATGGCCGGGCGCTCTCGAATTGCGATAGAGTGCTCACTTCAAACTTCCATGGCAGGTGCACAGTTCCCGCCAGCACAAAGCGGTGACGTACATCTTCGCCTGAAGGCCCATGATCTCCCGGGCCAAACGGGTTGAGTACGTTACTCACGCCGTTCACATAATCAAAAAGTTCACCGACGGTTGCTCCCCACGTGGTGGCGTTGGCCAATGTGTAGTGCGCGGTTATATTCAGCCAGCGGGAATTGTGCTGCACCACAAAAGAGACTCCATCGTAGCGTGAACGGTTATCTGTCCTGAATACGGAGGTGTTGTTGGGGATTGTGGCAGGCAGTGTAACGCCCGATACATATTCGTATCTGCGGTACTGATGCACGCCTTGCTGGTGTTCGTAATAAACATCTACTCCCCAGGTGCGATTGAATGTATGTTCCACTCCCGCGCTGGCCTGCAAAGCGTAAGGGGTGTGATATTTCGGATCAATAAGCGCCGCTGAGTCCCCAGGATTGAGAATCGTATCAACCGCGCGGAAGGCATCGGCCCAGCCGTTCTGCGCCAGGTCGTTGTAGTACATACCTACGCCAGCCCGAATGACGGTATTTGCCGAAGCGCCTGGAGCGTAAGCGATTCCTAATCTGGGAGCAAAGGCCTTGCGATAGTCATGGGGCACGCCAAAAGGAAAAGGAGCCCCGGGAGTCAGAAGCAGCGCCAGGGCAGGATTTTGCGACTGATCGGCCCCATTGGAATTAAACAGGCCTGAGGTCGTGTCGTAGCGCAGACCGTAATTTAAGGTAAAGCTGGGCGTGACCCTCCACGAATCCTGCGCGTACAGGCCGTAGCGCTGAACACTCTGCCGGAATCGTCCTCCACCTGGCGGGGAATCGACGATCTTTGCTAGGGGATTTCCGGAACTATCCACCGGGCAAGCCGCCGGATCTGGAGTCACAGCAGCGGGATCGCAAGCGAAAAATGGCGCCAGACTTTGTCCACTGCTGACCAGGTCAGAGGGATTCAGGGACGTAAACTGAATGAGTCTTTCCGCATCGTCGGCAATGCGTCCGCTCAGCACCGGCTCCTGCACGAAGTTGATTCCAAACTTCACCGAATGTGTGCCGGTGGTGTGGGTTACATCATAGCGAAACTGATACTTCTGCTGGTCGCGCTGAACCGGGAACTTCGTGATCGGCGTGGCAAATTGATTGTCGCCAAAAGTCTCAAATCCCGAGGTGGTGTGAGTATTGGCGCTGAAGGGGAATGCCAATGCGAAACCCAAATGCGAATTGCGGTCTTTGGTATGGTGAAAGTTGTTGGCTTGGAATGTAAAAGATCCCAGCCAGGTGGGCGTGAACTGGTACTGATTGTTGATCAGCAAACTCCAGTAATCGGAATTGGTGAGCGCACCCGCGGAGGGTAGCGTCGCCTGCTGAATCAAATCGTTTTTTGTGCGGCCCTTGTCCAAAGATCCCCGTAAGAACCACTGCGAGCGCGCCGACTGCGCCCAATCCAGGCGGCCATCGTAGAGAAAGTCTTTGAATGGAACCTCCACCGAACTAGGGACTGTGATACCAGTAACCCCCGGAATCTGCCCCAGCGACGCCAATTGGGCCAGCGCTCTGAATTCGCTCTGCGTATCGTTGCTGTATGCCGTGCTGGCATTTTCATGGACGTATTCAAACGATGAAAACAGCCACAGCTTGCTTTTGATGATGGGGCCGCCAAAAGTGATGATTCCATTCTCGCGCGAGAACGGCTGCTTGGGATTAGGTTCAGGATTGTCCAACCGGTTGCGCGCATTCAATCCGCGCTCGCGGAAATAGGCCGCCAGGTCGCTGTGCCAGTCGTCGGTGCCGCGGCGGGTTGCAATGATAATCGATCCTCCGTTGGTGCGCGAGGTATCGGCATCGTACTGCGCCGTGCGCACCACGAATTCCTGTATGGCGTCCGGAGAATAGCTTTGCAGAAAGCCGCCGATGTAATCGTCGTTGTTGTCGCCGCCATCGACTGAGAGGTCCACGTTCAGGCCTGAGCTGCCACCAAAAGAGACCGCCGTGATACGCGCCTTGGTGGGGTCAGAAGGCTCAACCGGCTGCGTCATCGGGCTGAGGTAAGCGATGTTGGCAAAGCTGCGGCTGGCCAGCGGTAGTGATACCAGGTCTTTGGCGGTAATTACGCTTTGCTCGACGCTGCTGGTGGTGTCAATGGTTTGGCTGGTAACGGATTCTCCGCGCGCCTCGACCTGCACGCTTTGCGCGGCGACCTCAGGCTTCAAGACAATGGAGACCGTAGAAACCGTTCCTACCGTGATCTTCACTGCCGAATGAGAAGCGGCAAAGCGCGTTGCCGCAACTTGCAGTTGGTAATCGCCGGGAAGCAGCGCCTCCAGGCGAAACTCACCCAGGTTATTGCTGGTTGTGCTTCTGCTGACTCCCAGTGCAGCGCTGGTAAGAGAAACCTGGGCGCCACTGATGCGCGCTCCGCTACTGTCGCGAATCGTACCCGCAAGGGCGCCATCTGGGTTCTGGGCAATGGTATAAGGCACGATCAAAAACAGAAAAAGCAACGCAGACATGAAACGCACGGAAATGAAACGCGCGGAAGTGAAACCAGAAACCTGCTTTGACAAAACCATTACGAACTCTCCAGGTTCTAGGAAATATTTTCTGCAGAAATTGCGGCAAGTGTTTACAGCTTAGAAAACTAATGTAGCTGAGCCTGTGCAACTACTACCAACGCTCGTAGTTCGCAAGTAGCGCCGGCGTCCCGCCGGCTGTCGTGTCGGCATCTTGCCCACACGTCCCGAGACGCAGAAAAGAAGCGCATCCCTTCTCCGAAACCGACCCATTTAACCTGGAAGCAAATCGTTTACCTGAGCCGGCCACGCTCGGCGCTTTGAGTCATAATCTTGGTAATGCCCTTCACTCTTTCTCATGCCGCCGCGGCTCTACCGTTGCGGCGCTTGAAGCTGGTTACATCGGCGCTGGTCATCGGCACTCTTGCACCCGATTTTGAGTATTTTCTCCGCCTCGCTCCAGATGACGGATATGGCCATACCCTGCAGGGCGCGTTTCTGTTGACCTTGCCTCTCGCGCTCGTGGCACTCTGGCTCTTCCATGCTTTCGTCAAGTTGCCTCTGGTGGGGCTCTTTCCCGATGGCGTCGAGCGCAGACTAGTTAATCATCTCGAGGAATTCCGTTTCGCAGGAACGGCAAGGTTCGTGTTGATTGTCGTCTCCATTTTGGCGGGAATTGCGACACATCTGGTGTGGGACTCCTTCACCCATTCGGGAACGTGGCTGTACCGTAGCTGGCCGTTTCTTCGTCAACCCATGAAGGTTTTGTTTTTTGGGCCAATTCCGGCTTACAGGGTTTTTCAACACACAAGTACTATCGTTGGAATTGCTGCCCTCTCAATCTGGCTGCTGTGGTGGTATCGAAATACCAAGCCTTTCGTGCAACCTCTAAGCCAAAGTCCGCCAACACGCCGAAAGCTTGTCGTTCTGGCCGTGCTAGCGGCAATCGCATTGGCGGGAGCCACCGTTCGGTCAATCATTGCGGCCGGAATCCCGGCCAACTATCTGGCTGAGAGGCGGTTCGCAGGTTTATGGGTTGTGACCTTAATCTCACTGCTATGGTGGCAATTGGTGTTCTACGGATTCTTACGGACCAGGCTTCAAAGGACTGACCACTTGGCGTGAATCGAAAATGCGGCAAGTTTAGTCGGATTGTGCGCTTCCGGAACTGGAAACTTGAAACTCGAAACTACTGCAAGCAGTGTAGAATAGTCCGGTCATGAGCTTTCCTCGATTTACCCTGCGCGGCTTTCGGCGTCCCCGCGAAGTAGCCCGCCTCTCGCTGGGTGAGCTGGAGCGGCGCGCTATGGAAGTGGTCTGGCAGAAGCAGGAACTCTCGGTGCGCGACCTGTTTTACGAATTGAAGCAGAAGTGGGCCTACACCACGCTCATGACCACCCTCGATCGGCTGCACAAAAAGGGCATACTGAATCGCCGCAAAGAGCGCCGGGCGTTTTTCTATTCGCCGCGCATCTCGCGCGAACAGCTTGAGCAGGGAATTGCTACCGACCTGATTGATTCGCTGCTGGCGCACAGCTCCAGTGGGACCGCGCCGCTGCTCTCCTGCTTCGTGGAAGTTGTGAGCGAGAAAGACCGCAAGCTGCTCGATGAATTGGAGCGCCTGGTGCGTGAGAAGCGCCGCAAACTGCAGGAGCGAAACCACTCGCGGGAGGAAGAATAACCATGTACTTCGCCCTGGGAGCATCGCTCGCGCTGGCTGGCTTCTTTCTGTTGAACGCCTGCTTCTCTGTTGGCGCAAACTTTCTTTTCCGCCTGGTACAAAAAACTGCCGCGACGCGTCCGCGGGCAGCCTTTTTCTTCTTGCTGCGAATACTGCCCGCCTGTGCCTCGGCGCTCTGCATTTTGTTGCTTGTGATTCCCTCGTACTTTATTTTGGAGCCGCGCGGCACATCCGAGCGCATCGGATGGGCCTTGAGCCTGCTCGCTGGGCTCTCCGCCTTGCTGCTGGCACATTCTCTACTGCAAGGTGTGGCCTCGTGGAACAGGAGTCGGCTTATTCTGCGGGATTGGCTGCGGCGCAGCCAGCCCGTCTCTTTGCCGGGCGTCAACATACCCGCGTATGAGTTGCCCGCTGATAATTTGAAAGAACCATTTCCCGTCGTTGCCGTCATTGGCGCTCTGCGCCCCCGCCTGTTCATCTCCGAGCATGTGTTCGATGCATTGAATGGAGAAGAGTTCGCGGCCACGCTCCAGCACGAAATTGGACACATCACAGCGCGAGATAATTTGAAACGCTGGCTGGCGCGGATGTGTCCGGCGGTTCTGCCTTTTCTGCCCAGGGCCGGAAGATTGGACCGCGTGTGGCACGCAGCTTCAGAGGAATGCGCTGACAGCTATGCTGTGCAACAGGGGAACATTCCACCTTTGAACCTGGCTTCGGCCTTGATTAAAGTTTCGCGTATGATGCCCTGTACCCATCCGCCGATTCCCACGGGCGCATATTTTCTCGGAGAAGAAGATCTGCCCGATGTTGCCCGCCGCGTCCACGTGCTGCTCAACGCCGCCGATTCTTCCGGAGCAGTTGCGGTATCCCAAAGTGCAACTCGCCGGAAGCAGTTTCTACTTTTCGGACTGCTCGCTTCCTCAACTCTTCTTTTGGTGCTCTCTTACCCGACTTTGCTGCTGGGCGTGCATGAAGTGCTGGAACAATTTCTTCATCTGGTCAGCTAGAGCTGTTTCACAACCAATTCGGAGAGTCCCGCAAGGGACGAAGTATAGTAGCCCAGCGCTTCAGCGCTGGGTAGCGGTGGAAATTGAGCCCAGTCCCGTAGGGACGGTACCACAAGCACTATTCGAGTTCACTCGTTATTATGTTAGCCTCAACGCACGATGCAACTCCGCTTCGCCGCACTTGCCGACATTCACGGAAACATCTGGGCGCTTGAGGCCGTGCTTGCCGACATCCGCAGCCGTGGCATCGATTTGATTGTCAATTTAGGAGACCACCTCTACGGCCCACTTGATCCCGTGCGGACCGCAGACCGCCTGATTGCACTCGATCTGCCCTCCATCAGCGGCAATCAAGACCGCGAACTCTTTGACTCCACTCCTGCTGAGGGTACACTGCTCGAGAACCGGCAGGCATTGCGCGAAGAACATCGTACCTGGCTTGGCAAATTGCCTTCGACGTTGTTGTGGCCGGAACAGGATGTGCTGTTATGCCATGGCACGCCTTTTGCCGATAATATCTATTTGCTCGAACAGGCGCATGCCGCGGGTGTTTCCCTGGCAACTCCTGAAAAAATTCTCTCCCTGCTGGGTGGAGTTTCACACTCTCTTATTCTTTGCGGCCACAGTCACATCCCGCGAACCGTCACGCTGCCGCAAGGCCCGACAATTGTGAATCCGGGCAGCGTTGGCCTGCAGGCCTATACCGACGATCTTCCTCTACCCCACGCCATGCAAGCCGGCAGCCCACATGCGCGCTACGCAATCCTGACCCGGCACAAGCAGGGCTGGCAGGTCGAGCATGTTTCCGTGGTTTACGACTGGAACCGCGCCGCCGCAGTCGCCGCCCGCAATGGCCGTGCAGACTGGGCCCAGTGGCTCAAAAGCGGCCGCGCATAAAGACATTTAGAACTTGTTTCATAAACCTGGTTGTGTAAGGGCACGAATTGAGAGGCTGCGGAAGAACTTGTGGGGTGAGAAGACAAGTATCAGGGGCCGACTTTAGTCGGGCCGTAAGTCGCAGAAAATAATACTTCCTCACTGCCGTAGGCATGCGCGCAGCGAAGCGGAGCGCTATAAAAAAGACTTTTTCCTGATGTGATATCAAAGCGGTATCAACCGCCTACTCTTCGAGGAATTCTCGCTTATCATTTCGCTTGAGGTACGCCCGCAGTTCGAGGGCGCAGCAGCCTTGTTTTGGCTGCGAGCACTTAGAACTAAGGGCAGAGCATTCAAGAATGCGGTCTTGC
>Ga0209648_10004442_pt1 | contig 11918 bp, 10 predicted proteins | sample GraSoi2013_115cm_FD_185830 | JGI IMG/M metagenome (GOLD analysis project Ga0209648, IMG submission 185830) | Grasslands soil microbial communities from the Angelo Coastal Reserve, California, USA - Sample 9_17_2013_115cm (SPAdes) (version 2) | ecosystem: Environmental > Terrestrial > Soil >...
CCCGCGCAACGACGACGAGTAGGAGTGCCGGTAAGAAACGTGTCACCAGCCGCAAACGAGGGTAATCGTCGTGGTCAGACGGGGAAGGTTACCGATCACGTCGTCGTAGCGCTGTTAGATGTTGGAACCGGATCCGGGATCGTGTCCCTGCCTTCGGCGGACGGTCGATCCTGTCGTACGAGATGCTGGGGGCTCTCCGGGTTTCTTGCCTTCGCGGCGGCCGGGTTCGTTGCCGTCGAGCTGGGTCGGTCGCGTCGCAGTCCACCACTGCGAACAACTCGGCAACGCGTCGATTCTCCGGCTGGCCGTCTTCGATCACGGCGACGCGCTGCTCGAGCCGGACGGCCTCCGGCTTACCGGATCACTCGCTTCTGGCGGTCTCCGGGCCGGTGATGCGCCGCAGCAGCGGGAACGTGGCCACGATGAGGCCGAGGGCCAGCACGATCCCGGCCGAGGTCAGGACGAAGTAAGCGGCGCCCGGCGCCACCAGGGAGAGCCTCATCTCCATGGTCGCGTACATCGCCGAGGCGCCGAACCCGGTGCCGATCGCGACCGCGGCGACGGCGAGCAGCGGCACCGCGCTCTCCAGGACGATGACGCGGCGCAGCATGCCGAGCGGGCTCCGGTGAGCCGCAGCAGGCTGAACGGGCGCTTGCGGTCGGCCAGCCCGCCTGCCACGCCGGTCGCGAGAGTGCAGCCGGCGATGGTCAGGCTGGTCAGGATCACCACATCGGCGAGCTGCTGGTAGGCGTTGTACGCCGCGTTGTCATCCGCAGTCGCCTCGCCGACCGTTTGCGGCGGCGGCGAGCCGATGCCCATCGGGTAGGCGTTCTCCAGTACCGTCCTGGCCTGCTCGATCGCCGGCTGCGACCCGTTCGTCGCCACGTCCAGGCTGCCCAGCGGGAGACTGTCCAGCCGCCCGGCCGGGACATCCGCGGTCGGCCAGGTCAACTCCGCCAGGTTGCCGCCGACGTTGGTGAGGTGACAGCGCGGCTCAGCCCGGACGCCAGCGCGCGGCTGGCCGCCCTGGCCGCGGCCGCGGATGACGACGAGGGCGAGGACGCCGAGCCTTCGGCGCTGTCGCTGATCAAGTCGGTGCCGGGCAACGTGAGCCTGGAGTCCATGCTCGCCGAGATCGCCAAGCTGGACGCGGTGCGCGCGGCCAGGCTGCCCGACGGCGTGTTCGCCGGCGTCGCTCCGAAGGTGATCGCCGCCTGGCGGGCTCGCGCGACGGTGGAGGCCCCGTCGCACCTGCGCAGCCATCCCCGGCCGCTGATGCTGACCCTGCTGGCCGCGCTGGTATACGAGCGGCAGCGGGAGATTACCGACACCCTGGCGGACCTGCTGATCTCGACCGTGCACCGGATCGGCGCTCGCGCCGAGCGGAAAGTCACCCAGGAGCTGGTCGCCGAGTTCCGCAAGGTCGCCGGGTGCCGGGAAGAAGCAGCGTAAAAACAACGCTAAGCATTGATGTCGATGTCTTCGGGCAGCGTGGTTGGCCCGGTTCGCGTACCGTCCGATCGTTTGACATCGTTCGATCAGACGGGATTTTCGTTGTGGCGACTCGTGATGTGTTCACTCATGAGGAACAGCAGCAGCTGAAAAGCTTCCCGGAGATCAATCGAGCTGAGCTGATCCGCTATTTCACGTTGACGACGTCGGATGAGGCTTTCCTTCGCAAGTATCGGGGCGCGTCCAGTGTGCTGGGTGTGTCGGTCCAGCTGTGCACGCTGGGCTGGATGGGGTTCGTGCCCGACGATGTGCCGCCACTATGGCGAGCGGGGACAGACCCGGACCGATCATCTGCGGGAGGTGTCGGCATTTCTGGGCTGGCGGCAGATGGACCTCCTGGAGTGGAAGGAGCTGGAGGAGTTCCTGTCCGGCCGGGCGATGGAGCACGACTCCCCGAAGCTGCTGTTCCAGCTGGGCTGTGAGTATCTGAAATCTGCGCGGGTGATCCGGCCTGGCGTGGTGAACGTGCTGGAGAAGGTCGCCACGGCGCGGGAACGGGCCAGGACGCAGACGTGGACGCTGGTGGAGCACCTGGTGCGGGGTGAAGCGCATCGGGCGGACCTGGACAGTTTGCTGGTGGTGGACGAGCCCCCGGGTGTACTCCGTTGGCGTGGCTGGGGACCGGGCCTACGCAGGCTTCGCCGGCGGCGGTGAAGGAGGAGCTTGACAAGCTTAGATACCTGCGCCGTCTCGACGCGCATACCCTCGATTTGTCGATGCTGCCGACCGAGCGGCGCCGGTTTCTGGCCGCGGTGGGCCGCCGGTTGAAGGTCGGGCAGCTGCTCGGCCGGGAGCAGGAGCGCCGGTATCCGATCCTGCTGACGTTGCTGGCGCAGTCCGCGGTCGATGTGCTCGACGAGGTGCTGCTGCTGTTCGACCAGGCGTTTTCGGGGCGCGAGTCGGCGGCGAAGGCGAAGCTGGACGAGGCCCTCGCAGAGCGGGCGCGGGCTGGGGAGAACCGTCAGCAGTTGCTGGACGAGATTCTGACCGTCGTGCTGGATATTGGCATCGGTGACGAGCTGGTGGGGCGGCTGCTTCGTGAGGGCATCGGCATGGACCGGATGCGGGCGGCGTGGGCGGCCAAGCAGGAACGCCTGCCGCGTGATCACGGCCATTTGGCGATGATGCACGCGTCGATGACCTATCTGCGCCAGTTCGTGCCCGAGGTGCTCAAGGCGATCAAGTTCGCGGGCGGTACCGGCACTGAGGAGCTCCTGCAAGCGGTGTCGATCCTGACCGAGCTGTACGCGACCGGGGGCCGCAAGGTGCCCGACGGTGCCCCGACCGGGTTCGTGCCGGTCAAATGGGCTGGGTATTTGGCCTCGGCGACCGCGGCCGGGGACGCCACGCAGTACCGGCACTACTGGGAGCTGTGTGTCTTGATGGGGCTGCGCGACGGGCTGCGCTGCGGGGACGTGTACGTGCCGGGCGCGCGCCGGTTCGCCGACCCGTCGTCGTTCCTGCTCACCCCAGCCAGGTGGGAGCCGATCCGGCTGGAGTACTGCCAGGTGGTCGGTAAACCGGCCAAGGCCGCCGACGCTCTGGCGATTGCCGACGACGAGCTGCAGGCCGCGCTGACCGATCTGGACGGTGTGCTGGCCAAAGGCGGCGTGCCCGGCGAGGTGCGGCTGGGCGAGCACGGTGAGCTGATCATCCCCCAGTTGACCGCTGAGACGATCCCGGCCGAGGCCGAACAGCTACGTGAGGAGCTGGGCGGGCTGATGCCGCGGATACCGTTCGCGGCGGCGCTGATCGAGATGGACGCCCGCACCGGCTTCCTCGACCACCTGGTGCACGCGGCCGGGAAGGTCACCCGCTCGCCGGAGCTGAAACGCAACCTCCTCTATGTGATCATCGCCGAGGCGACCAACATGGGCTTGACCGCGATGGCCGAGTCCTGCGGCGTCCCGTATGACGTGCTTGCCTGGACCGCGGAGTGGTACTTCCGGGAGGAAACCCTGGAGGCCGCCAACGCGGCGATCGTGAACTACCACCACCGGCTGCCGCTGACGCAGGCGTACGGGTCCGGGGTGCTGTCCAGTTCCGACGGGCAGCAAAGGTTCCCGGTCAAAGGCAAGTCGCTGACCGCCCGGCACCTGTCCCGGTACTTCGCCCGCGGCCAAGGGGTATCGACCTACACGCATGTGTCCGATCAGCATGCGACGTTCGACACGAAGGTGATCGTGGCGACCGCACCGAGTCGCACTATGTGCTGGACGGGATCGTCGGCAACGTCACCGACCTGCCGATTGAGGAGCACGCCACCGACACACACGGGGGCGACCCTGGCCAACTTCGCCCTGTTCGACCTGGTGGGCAAGCAGCTCTCACCACGCATCCGCGACCTCGGGAAGATCGCCCTGTGCCGGACCGGTCCGAACGCGCAGTTTGTGGACCGCTACCCGTACGCGGGACCGTTGCTGACCCGCCGCCTGAACACCGACCTGATCCACGCCTCGTGGGATGACCTGCTGCGGGTCGCGGCGTCGGTGAAGAACGGGCACACCACCGCCGCTCTGGTCGTCGGGAAACTGTGCTCGTCGAAGCGGCAGAAGAACACCCTCACCTCGGCGATCAAAGAGTGGGGTGCGCTGCGCCGCACCATCTTCTCCGCCCGGTATTTGGCTGACGAGACGCTGCGGCGGCGCATCGCCCGGCAGCTCAACAAGGGCGAGAACGTGCACGCGTTCAAGCGCCGGCTGGCCTACGCCGGGGAGGGCGCGATCCGGCGCCGCCATCATGAGCAGCAGACCGAGCAGATGTGGTGCCTGACCCTGGCCACCAACGCCATCATCACCTGGACCACCGAGTACTACGGGCTGGGCATCGCAGCGCTGCGCCGCGACAGCCGCTACAACGATGAGGAAGTGGTGGCGCACATGTGGCCCACCCACCACGAGAACATCAACTTCTACGGCACCCACAGTGTCGATGTCGCCGTCGAGCTATCCAAACTGGACAGAAACGGGTACCGGCCGCTGCGCGCCCGAAGCTTCGCCCCGGCGTTGGACAGCGAAGACGAGCCCGGCTCGCAACAATCGTGAAGGAGCACAGCGTGACCGATCCCGGGCCCGCCCAGTTGACCCCCGCCCAGGTGACCGTGCTGCCGCCGCCCATCGACCACACGATCTTCTCAGTGGTGGCGTTGGCGCTGACTGTGATGCCACCGGCCGTGGTGCTGATCGTGGGCGTCGCCCGGGTGGTCCCCGACATGTTGGTCCGTGGCCGGACCGGCCGTCGGACCGGGCGAGCGTGTCCAGCTGTCGGAACCGTCCTCGGCGGTCATGGTTGCCGAACGGTTCCTGCGCTCGCGCACGAAGTAGACGACGCCCGCGACGGCCGCGATCACGACGATGACCACGAGTATCACGTGCATCCCCTTTTCGCCGCCTCGGCCCGCGGCGACGGTGACGTCGGCGGCGCTGAGGTTGTGCTGAAACATTCTGCTCGCTCCCTTGGATGATGTGTCGGCGTCAGGCGACGTCGCGGCGCATGGATGTGGTGACCGCGGCGACCGCGAAGGCGATCGTGTAGACGAGGAGGACCACGGCGCCGCCCCAGCGGGGCAGCAAGGTGGCGGACCCTAGGCCCGGCGGCCCGCCGCCTGACCCGCCGGGCGACCCGCCGAGGGCCTGCCCGGCGTTGAACGGCAGCCAGCGGGCGAGGTTCCCGACGAGCTGCCCGACGATGCCTTCGATCAGCGCGATCCAGGCGAGCGCCAGCGCGATGGCGCCGACCAGGTTGCGCACGAGCGCGCCGAGTCCGACGCCGATCGCGGCGAACGCGGCGTTCCAGGCGATGCCGCCGCCGATCGTCGTCCACATCGCGGAGTTCGACCAGCCGAACGGCAGGCCCTTGTCGGCCCACCAGCTTGCCGCAGCGGCCAGGCCGACGGCGCTGCAGACCACGCCGGACAGGGCTCCGAGGACGGTGTAGACGGCGAGCTTCGCCGCGATGACCTGGCGCCGTGCGGGGGTGCTCAGATACGTGTCCACGATCGTCTTATGCCGGTACTCCCCGGCCACCGCGAGGATCCCGAACACGACGGTAAACAGGGACGTCAGCCCGACGTGGGAGAGCGCGCCGCTCTGCGCGGTCGGCTTGTTCATGTCGCCGCCGGAGATGGCCAGGCCGCTGACACCGGCTAGCACGAGCAGCGGTGCCGCGGCGAGGAGCAGCCAGGGGCCCCGCACGGTGCGCAGCTTCAGGATTTCCGTTCTGATCAGGGTGTTCATTCACCGGCTCCTATGCGATGTCTGCGGTGATCGGTGCAGCGGAGGCCGACTGTGCGCTCTGTCCGGTCAGGCGCAGGAAGGCCGCCTCGAGCGCGGCGCTGCCCTCGCCGAGCGAGGAGAGCGCAATGCCCTCTTCGGCGGCCAGCCGGCTGATCTCCTCGGCTGGTGCTCCCTGCACCTCGAGGCTGGACTCGCCGGTGATCCGAACCTGGAAGCCGCGCGCCGTCAGCAGCTTGGACAAGTCCGCAGTCCGCGGGCTGCGCACGGCGACGCCGGTGCCGCCGAGCTCGGCCAGCGGCCCGGCGAAGCGCAGCGCGCCGTCGCTGATGATGACGACGCGGTCCGCGGTCTGGGCGACCTCGCTGAGCACATGACTGGAGACGAGGATCGTGCGGCCTTCGCCGGCCAGCTCGCGCAGCAGCTCGCGCAGCGTGGCCATGCCCGCAGGGTCAAGGCCGTTGGCGGGCTCGTCCAGGATCAGCACACCCGGGTCGCCGAGCAGCGCGGCGGCCAGGGCGAGTCGCTGGCGCATGCCGAGGGAGTACCCGCCGACGCGCCGGTCCGCCGAGGCAGTAAGGCCGACCCGTTCGAGTGCCTGCCCCACCCTGCCCTCGGGCAGGCGGGCGGCCCGGACGAGGATGCGGAGGTGGTTGCGGCCGCTCCGGCCGGGGTGGAAGCCAGTCGCCTCCAGGACCGCGCCGACCTCGGCACGCGGATCCGCGAGCCTGGCGTAATGCCGCCCGCCGATCAGGGCCTCGCCCGCGGTGGGCCGGACCAGGCCGAGCAGCATCCGCAGCGTCGTGGTCTTGCCCGAGCCGTTGGGCCCGAGAAACCCCGTCACCTCACCCGCGGGCGCGTCGAAGGTCAGGTCGGCAACCGCCGTCACCCCGCCGTACCGTTTACTCAGTCCCCGCACCGAGACGTCGGTCATCGCCGGTCTCCTTCGGGCCTCAGGGTGGTCATGACGTAGGTCCTTTCGCGGATTCGTCCTGCGTGGTCGCCGACAAGCCTTCCGTGCCCCAGCCGCCCCGTCGTCCCCTCGGCGCGGCATCTTCGGCTACCGCAGGCGCGGTACCGGCGATGCCCCGCGCACCGCCATCGCGGTACGGATAGCTACGCCGCAGCGCCGACGCCCGGGCGCCGGACGGCACCTATCGTGGTCGCATGAGCACGATGAGCCCACTGCGCCGACTGCGTCCGCTGGTCCCCCTCGACCGGCTGCACCCGCTGCGCCGGCTGCACGCGCTGCACCGGCCGCTGCCGCTGGACCGACTGCTCCACGTGGCCCGGCACCATCGGCGCGCGGCCGACCTGGCCGCGGCGGCGCTCGTGTTCGCCGCGACCTTGCTCACGAGCTTCGGCGGGCAATCCTCCGGCGGCCCCCGGCCAGGACTCGCTGGCGTGCTGGCCGCGGCGGCGGCCTGCGGCGCTCTCGCGGTTCGCCGGCGCTGGCCGCTTCCGGCCCTGGTGGTAAGCGCGGCGGGCGCCGAGATATACATGGCTCTGTCCCGGGGACAGGCCGGGATGCTCGTGCTGGTCGCCCCGCTGATTGCCCTGTACACCGTCGCCGAAAGCGGCGACCGCCGCCGCGGGCTGGCGGTCGGCGGGCTCGCGGTCGCCGCGCTCGGCGTAGCCCACGGGCTGCTCAAACCCTCGTGGGTGGGTCCGGCGAACCTGGCGCTGGTAGCGCTCGGCGCCCTTGCGGTCGCGGCGGGTGACTCCTCGCGCAACCGCCGCGCCTACCTCGCCGAGGCCGAACAGCGCGCCGCCCGCGCCGAGCACGAAAAGGACACCGACGCCCGCCGCCGGGTCACCGAGGAGCGCCTGCGCATCGCACGCGACCTGCACGACAGCGTCGGGCACCACCTGGCGCTGATCAGGGTGCAGTCCGCGGTGGCCGACCGGCTGCTCGGCGCGGCCCCCGGGCAGGCACACGAGGCGCTGTCGCACGTGCAGGCGGCCAGCCGCAGTGCGCTGGAAGAGCTGGGCGCCACAATCGGGCTGCTCCGCGAGGCCGGCGAACCGGCTGCGCCTACTCAGCCGACGCTCGGACTCGACGGCCTGGCTGAGCTCGTTGCGTCCTTCCGCGCCTCGGGCCTGACCATTGAGCAAGACGTCGGCGGTACGGTGCGGCGGCTCGCACCCGCTGCCAGCCTCACCGCCTACCGGGTCATTCAGGAATCGCTGACGAACGTTTTTAAGCACGCCGGGGACCCGGGTGCGCGGCTGCGCCTGGCCTATGAGCCCGCGGCGCTGCACATAACGATCGACGACAACGGAACCCGGCAGCCCCTGCGAGCCGGCGGAGCGGCGGCCGGCGGAGCGACTGCGGGCCGGGGCGGGCACGGCATCATCGGAATGCGGGAGCGTGTCATTGCTGTGGGCGGCGCCTTCCAGGCGGGGCCGCGCCCGGGCGGCGGCTTCCGGGTCAGCGCAACGCTGCCGCTGGCGGGTGTAAATGCGGGCTTCCCGGCCGAATACCATGCCGAGCGGACCCGGGCATGACGATCCGGGTGCTGCTTGCCGACGACCAGCCACTGCTGCGGGCTGGCCTCAGGGTCCTGATCGACGCGGCGCCTGACCTGGAGGTCGTCGGCGAGGCCACCACCGGGCTCGAGGCGGTGGAGCTGGCGAAGTCGGCCTGGGCCGACGTTGTGCTGATGGACATCCGGATGCCGCAGCTTGACGGGCTGGCCGCGACCCGGATGATCACCGCGGACGACGACCTCGCGGGAGTACGGGTACTTATCCTGACCACCTTCGAGATCGACGAGTACGTCTTCCAGGCACTGCGCGCGGGCGCCAGCGGCTTCCTCGGCAAGAGCGCCGACCCCGAGGAGCTCACTGGCGCGATCCGGATCGTGGACCGCGGCGACGCGCTGCTCACGCCGGCCGCGACGAAAAGCCTGATCGCACGCTTCCTCACCCACCCGGACCCCGACGACCCGGTGAACCCCGAGCGCCTGGCCGCGCTGACCGACCGCGAACGCGAGATCCTCGCCCTGGTCGCCGCGGGCATGACCAACGACGAGATCGCTGCCCGCCTCGTACTCAGCCCCGCGACGGCCAAAACTCACGTGAACAGGGCGATGGTCAAGCTCGGCGCCCGCGACCGTGCGCAACTCGTCGTAATCGCCTACAGCAGCGGTCTGATCCGGCCACCCGACCCGAACGCGGTTACCCATGGGTATACGCCCCCCCGAGACCCACGGTAGCTGCACCAAGCGTTTCGGCGCGTGTACGCGAAGCCTTCGAAGCCGGCTTCGCCGAGGGCACGCGGGCCGGTGCTCTTCGCCGTGATCGCGGTCACCACCTCGGTGCGCCGCGACCTCTCCTGAAGGAACGAAGGAAGGCAGTGAACGCGATGCTCACCTCCGAGGCCCGCGTCGAGACCGGCCGTGCCGATCGGTATCTCGCCCAGCTCACCCGGCACACCAGCAGGATGAGCAGTATGGGTCGGCAGCTCCACCGTCGGCCACACGTTCACGGCGACGGTCACGTGCCGCCCGAAGTGCGGAAGGTCGAAACCTCCGACGCGCACGCGGTGGTCGACTTCGGCTGGGGCCGCTGCATCATGCAGGCCACCCCGCCGGGGCTGAAGCTGCGCGCCGAGGCCGCCGACGCGGAGGGGTTGCGGCGGATCGAGGACGGCATCACGACCCGCCTGGAGAAGATCGGCAGGCGCGACCGGCTTAAGGTGACGTGGCAACAACGCATTGACGAGCCGCCGGTCGAGGCTTGATACCCGGTTCGCCTACAGGGCCATCGACCCGGGCAGGTGGCACCAGCCAGCCGCCGTCCGCGTGAGCGCCCGGCTGGTCCCACAACGCTACGCCGTCCCTAAAACGGTCGTTTCTGGGACGACGGCAGTATGCCCCGCCCGGGCGGGTTAAACCCGTCCCGGAAACCAGTCCCGTAACGGCGCGTCGCTGCGGAGGTTCCGGGACGGAATCAGGGACGATCGGGTGGTGAGCATCCCGGCCGCGTTCGACAACAGCGTCCGGATCGGCTACGCGCGGGTCAGCACCCGCGCCCAGGACCATCAGGCCCAGCTGGACGCGCTGGCCGCGGCGCACTGCCGTGAGGTCATCGTGGAGACCGCCAGCACGCGCGACGACCGGCCCAAGCTGCGCGGCGCCCTCGGCATGCTGCATTCCGGCGACACCCTGGTGATCTACAAGCCGGACCGGGTCGCGCGGTCGATCAAGGAACTGCTCGTGCTGCTCGAGGACCAGCTGCACGCCCGCGGTGCCGCCCTGCACATCCTCACCGGCATCTGCGCCGGGCTGCACCACCCGGACGGGGCCACCATCGCCGACAAGATGCTGTTCATGGTCGCCGCGATGGCCGCGGAGATGGAACGCGACCTGATCCGCGAGCGGACCCTCGACGGCCTGCGCGCCGCCCAGGCCCAGGGCCGCCGCGGCGGCCGGCCCCCGGCTGTCAACGATGATGTGCTGGCCATCACCCGCGCCCGTCGCGAGCGCGGCGACCGCAATCGCCCGCCACCTGGGCATCGGTCGCTCCACCCTGTACCGGGCCCTGGACCTGGAGCACGTCAACGCCGCGCTGCTCGCGGCAGGGGACGGTATCAGGTGACAGCGCCGCCTGGCGCCAACTGCTGACCTGACTGCACTACCCTGCGTCAGCCAGTGGCCGGTGAGCACCGGCGCGACGACGAGCACCGCGCGAACAGGCGTGGACGAGATTCCTGCGGCAGCACTAGACAACTCGAACGTGCGTTCGCATACTGGCATGACACGGCGAGAGCCCGCGGCGCGATGCTGGGGACGCGACGCGGGCATCTCGCCGGGTTAGGCGCGGATTTCCACGTAGGGGGTCATGTCATGACAACCCGGGGCTAGGGCACGGGTCTCGGAGAAGTCTCGGATGAGCAGGGAGTATGCCCGTCTGCCCCGTATCATCCGCGATCTGGCAGCTCAGTGGTTGATGTGGCAGGCTTTGCGGCATGACAGCCGGATCGCCGCAATGTGAGGGGGCGGAGTGGTTCACCGCACCCGTTCAGGTGACCCACCGCCGGTATGAGGCGCTGCGCGCCTACTTCACCCAGGGCCTGAGCTACGCCGAGGTGGGGGCGCGGTTCGGATACACCCGCTGGGCGATGATCGAGCTGGTCCGCCAGTGGCGGGCCGGGAAGCTGGAGCTGTTCGCCCCGCCGCGGCGGCCCGGCCCGCCGCCGGGCGCCGCCCCGGCCAAAGACCGGGCCCGCGGGCGGGTGATCGAGCTGCGCCGCCAGGGCCTGTCCACCTACGAGATCTCCGCGCGGCTGGCCGCCGAGGGCAAGCCGCTGAACCGCACCAGCGTCGGCGAGATCCTCGCCGCCGAAGGCTTCGGCCGGCTGGTGCGCGGCCCGCAGCCTGCCGAAAGCATCAACCCGGCCACCCCCGGCCGCGACACCAGGCTGCCCCGTGCCTCGGTCATCGACTTCGCCGCCTGGCCGGCCCAGCTGGACACCACCCGGGCCGGGCTGCTGCTGGTGCTCCCGGACCTGGTGAACCTGGATCTGCCGGCCCTGGCCCGGGCGGCCGGCTACCCCGGCACCCGCATCATCCCGGCAGTGTCTTGGCTGCTGTCGCTGCTGGCGCTCAAGCTCACCCGCACCCGGCGGGTCTCCCACGTCGATGACCTGCTCGCCGACCCGGCCGCCGGCCTGCTCGCCGGGCTGGCCGTGCTGCCGAAGAAATCGGCGCTGACCAGCTACTCCTACCGGCTGTCCCATGACCACCAGCGCGGCTTCCTCGCCGCCCTCGACCAGAAGATGATCTCCGCCGGGCTCGCCGCGCCCGACCAGGCGATCTTCGACCTGGACTTCCACGCCGTCATGCACTGGGGCCACGACCCGGTGCTGGAAAAGCACTACGTGCCCAAGCGCTCCCAGCGGGCCCGCTCGGTGCTCACCTTCTTCGCCCAGGACACCGGCACCCACAACCTCGTCTACGCCAGCGCTGACCTGTCCAAGGCCACCCAGGCCCGCGAGGTGATCGCCTTCTGCGACCACTGGAAAGCCGCCAGCGGGAAAGACCCGGCCATGCTGGTCATGGACCAGAAGGTCACCACCCAGCACGTCCTCGGCGAGCTCGACGCCCGCGGCGTCAAGTTCCTCACCGTCCGGATGCGCTCGCCCGCGCTGACCCCCTGCACCAGCAGCCT
>Ga0209648_10004446_pt1 | contig 11910 bp, 10 predicted proteins | sample GraSoi2013_115cm_FD_185830 | JGI IMG/M metagenome (GOLD analysis project Ga0209648, IMG submission 185830) | Grasslands soil microbial communities from the Angelo Coastal Reserve, California, USA - Sample 9_17_2013_115cm (SPAdes) (version 2) | ecosystem: Environmental > Terrestrial > Soil >...
GCTCCTGGAGGCGCTGAATGTCGGCAGCGTCGACTACGGCACGACCGGCGACGCGCCACCGATCTTCGCCCAGGCCGCCAAAGCCAACCTGCTCTACGTGGCGGCCGTCGAGGCGGCGGGCTCCGGCTCGGCCATCCTGGTGCCGCCCGGCTCGACGCAGCAGACCTTGGCCGACCTCAGCGGCAAGCGCATCGGCTTTGCGCGCGCCTCGAGCGCCCACAACCTCACGATGCGGCACTCGAGAAGGCCGGCATCGCCTGGAACGAGATCACGCCGGTGCAGTTGCCGCCGGCCGATGCCCGCGCCGCCTTCGAACGCGGGGCGCTCGACGCCTGGACGATCTGGGACCCCTACTTCGCCGTCGCCGAGAAAGGCCCCGGCGTGCGCGTCCTCGCCTCGGCCGAGGGAATCGCGCGGCAGAACGCATTCTTCCTCGCCAACGGCGACTACACCCGGCGCAACCCCGAGATCGTGACGGCGGTGAACGAGGAACTGGCCAAGGTGGCGCTGTGGGCCGAGGCCCATCGCGCCGAGGTGGCGCGCGTGCTCGCCGAGGCGACCGGCATCGACCTGCCATCGTGGCAGCGCGCCGTGCAGCGCACCGAGTTTCGGGTGGCGCCAATCAACGATGCCGCGGTCGCCGAGCAGCAGCGCGTCGCCGATCGCTTCCACAAGCTCGGCCTGATTCCCAACAAGATCGCGGTGCGCGACATCGTCTGGAAATGGGAGGCCCGAGCGTGAGCGATTCCCAGATCACCCTCGGCCGGACCTCGCGGTTCGCGGCGCCGGTCGTCCCGCCGCGGCGGATCCTGCCGGCCTTGCGCCGGTTTCTCGCCTCCGATGCCGCGAGCTGGATCATCCCGGTCCTACTGCTGCTCGTCTGGCAGGGAGTGGCCCGCGCCGGCCTGCTGCCCGCCAACGTCGTGGCGGCGCCGAGCGACGTGTTCGATGCCGCGTGGCGGCTGACGCTGAGCGGCGAGCTTTTGGACAATGTCGGCATCAGCGCCAAGCGCGCCGGCATCGGCTTCGCCATCGGCGGCAGCCTGGCCTTCGCCTTCGGCCTGCTGAACGGCGTGTCGAAGGTCGGCGAGAAACTGACCGACGCCACCTTCCAGATGGTCCGCAACATTCCCAACCTCGCGATGGTTCCGCTGGTCATCCTGTGGTTCGGCATCGAGGATAGCGCGCGCGTCTTCCTGGTGGCGCTCGGGGTCTTCTTCCCGATCTACATCAACACCTTCCACGGCATCCGCACGGTCGACGTCCAGCTCGTCGAGATGGGCCGTTCCTACGGCATGTCCAACGGCGAGCTGTTCCGCCGCGTGATCCTGCCCGGCGCGCTGCCCTCGATCTTCGTCGGCCTGCGCTATGCGCTCGGCGTCATGTGGCTGACCCTGATCGTGGCCGAGACGATCGCGGCCAACTCGGGCATCGGCTACATGGCGATGACGGCGCGCGAGTTCATGCAGCTCGACGTCGTGCTGCTGTCGATCCTGCTGTACGCGCTGCTCGGCAAGCTCGCCGACAGCATCGCCCGCCTGCTGGAGCGCACGACGCTGAGTTGGCATCCCGCCTTCCAGGCCCACGCCAAGGAGCCGTGACATGGTCGACGATATCCTCGTGCGCGCCATGCTTTACGCGCAACTCGACGCCATCGACAGGCGGCCGCCGGACGAGCCGGACGAGGCTGTCGACCCGCTCGACGACAACCGACTGCCGGGCGGCGTGGCGCTCACGCTGCGGGCGCTGACCAAGAGTTTCGGCGCCAACCCGGTCCTTCACGGCATCGATCTGCATGTGCCGGCTGGCCAATTCCTGACGATCATCGGCAAGAGCGGCTGCGGCAAGAGCACCCTGCTGCGCATCCTGGCCGGCCTCGACGCGCCGACCGCCGGCGAGGTGCTGTTCGACGGCCGGGCGTCGCAGCGCTCGCCGCACGTCTCGCGGCTGATGTTCCAGGAGCCGCGGCTGCTGCCGTGGGCGCGCGTGCTGGGCAATGTCGAGGTCGGCCTGGGGGCGCGGCGCAATGCACCCGGGGCGGATCGACGGGCGCTCGCCAAGCTCGCCGAGGTCGGCCTCGAAAGGCGCGCGCACGACTGGCCCGCCGTGCTGTCGGGCGGCCAGAAACAACGGGTGGCGCTGGCCCGGGCGCTGGCCAGCAAACCCAATTTCCTGGCGCTCGACGAGCCGCTGGGCGCGCTCGATGCGCTCACCCGCATCGAAATGCAGGCCCTGCTCGAAAGCGTGTGGCGGGAGGAAGGCTTCACCGCCGTGCTGGTGACGCACGACGTCACCGAGGCGGTCATGCTGGGCGACCGCGTCGTGCTGATCGAGGACGGCATCGTGAAGCTCGAGGTCGACGTGCCGATCGCACGGCCGCGTCGGCGCGGCTCGCCGCAGGTCGCGGCGCTGGAGGAGCGGATCCTCGACCATCTGTTCGCCGACGGCGCCCGGCTGCCAATCACTCGTTTCAAAGCCGCCTGATGACTTCCTTGTTCACCCACACAGGAGGACCGTCGTGAGCCTCAGTTCCGATACCTTCGTCCGTCTACCGCGTGTCAACGCCGTCCTGCATTACCTGAAGCCGATGTCGGAGAAGCCTCGCAGCTATACCTACGAGCTGCCGCAGGGCGTGCCGCAGACCAACGCCCAGTACGAGCCGTGCACCGTGGCCGTACGCGACGCGCGGCGGGTGGCGGACTTGCTCGCCCTCGACGACGAAGGTGTCCAGCTCGTCGCTCACAAGTCGGCGGTGCGCGACTTCGACGACGATGACGAGGTGAAGCGGGTCTACTATCCTGAGGCCGAGAAGCTGGTCGCCGCCGCGACCGGCGCCCGCTGGGTGCTGGTTTTCGACCATACAGTGCGCAAGAAGATCTACGGCGTCGCCGACCGCACGCCCGGCCTTCCGCGCCAGCCGGCAACGCGCGTGCACAACGACTATACCGAACGCTCCGGACCGCAGCGCGTGCGCGATCTCACCGGCGAGGCGGCCGAGGCTTTGCTGCGCCGGCGCTTCGCCGTGATCAACGTCTGGCGTCCGATCCGAGGGCCGCTCTACGACTCGCCGCTGGCACTGTGCGATGCCAACAGCACCCGGGCCGAGGATTTCGTGGCCTCCGACCTGATGTTCCGCGACCGCATCGGCGAAACCTATGCCGTGAAGTACAATCCGGCACACCGGTGGCTCTACATTTCGGGCCTGCGGAGCGACGAGGCGCTGCTGTTGAAATGCTACGATTCGGTGCGCGATGGCGTGGCACGCTTCACGCCGCACAGTGCGTTCGAGGATCCCTCGGCGCCGGCCGACCGGCTGGAGCGCGAGAGCATCGAGCTCAGGACCCTCGCTTTCTTCGCCTAACGTCATCGCTTCTTTGCATCAGGTCCACGGCGTTAATCCGTTTGTGGCGTGATTGCGGGAAGGCGATAACTGCCGTCGAGCAATTCGCGGTCCGGCAAATAGGCGCGCAGGGTCAGGGCAAAGGGACCGCTTGCCGGCGCCGGTAGCCAATTGGCGCGCCTTTCTCCGCCGGGGTCGCGTCGTCCAATCCAGATGTCCAGGCCGCCGTTCGATTTGCGCACGAGACCCGCCGTCCGATCGCCGATCGCATAGCGTCCTAGCGCGTTCGGCGCGAAGAAGAATTGGCCGTCCGGCGTCGCCTCGTACATCGTCAGCGACCAGAAGCCTTTGGCCGGTATCGGCTTGCCGAGGCTGAGGCGATAGAGCCCGTCGCCCCGGAACAAGCCGGTGCCGTCGTCGCCCGCGGCACGTATGTACATCGCCTCCTTGAGCGGCAGGGCACCGAGGCCGGTGACCGCGACCACCGCCCGGTAGCCGAAGTCGTCGCCGTAATCGCCGAGATCGGCACGCGGATAGCTCCAGCCGTCGACGAGATTCCGATCCCTGCCGGCGGCCTGCACCAGCGCGAGGGCTCTGGCGACGCCCGCGTCGATCGCCCGTGCGTCCTCCGCGCTGTAGGCCGCCCGGTCGAAATCGCCGCTCCTGCCGGCGCGGCGCAGGCGGTCGAAAGCATTGTAGCCCGCCTTGAAGGTCGGCGGATCGCTCTCCAGAAGGCTCTGGGCCGAGCGAAAATACTGCGTCCAGCTGGACGCGCGCGTGGCGTAGGTCTGCGTCGTCCAAGTCATGGGCCCCGACAGCGTGAACGCCTTCTGGATCCGCTGCGCACCGGCCAGATCGGCATCGCTGTCGGGCAGGGTGCGCACCGTCAGCCAGCCATGCGGCGTGCCGAGGCGCAGATCGTGATCGTCGCGCGCTTTCTCGTGCGGCCCGATCAGTCGATAGGTGCCGGCAGCACCCGCGGTCGTGCGCGTTCCCACGACGACGCCGGCGTTGGTGTACATGTCGAGGACCGCGACGGAGAAATAGCGATGTCCCGTCTCGGGAAGGCGCATCGTCACCGGGCCGTTCGCGAGGTCGATGAAGGCGCTCGAGTAGATCGTGTCCCGGTTGAGCGTGGTGATGGCCCGCGACTGCGTCCCGGCAAGACCGGGCGCATGCACGACCACGTTGTTCGGCACAGCCTGTCCGCTGAGCGGCCGTTGCGTCAGTCGGGCACGCGCGCCGGCCATTTCGATGAGAGGCAGCACATAGAGCCACGCCGCGAAGGCGTCCCCTTCCAGGCCGGCGGGCTCAGCTAAGGCTCCTCGCCCGCCCAGCGCCCCGACCTCCAGGGCTCCAAAGGCGCCGAGCGCCGCCACGACCGATCGCCTAGTCATGCGTGTTCTCATGGGTGGTTCCTCCTTTGGGACAAAAGTTCAACAGGCTCAAGCGCACGGCGTCTTGGCCGAGCGTTGGAATTCGACGCTGTCCCTGAAGCCGCCGAACTCAACGGCACGCCGGCAACGAAGAGCACAACGACGAATGGACGTGTGAGCATCGGGTTTCTGCCTTTCGACGTTCAGGCGGCGAGCTTCGCCAGGTTGGCTTCGTGCGCCCGCCGGTCGATCCGGTAGCGCAACAGCACGCAGGTCGAGATGACGGCGAGGACGACCCAAACGGGCAGGCTGATGAAGGCGAGGTGGCGCATCACCTGCGGATCGAGCGTCCCGGGATTGGCGTGGGGCGGGAAGGCGACAAGCGCGAGCAACACGCCGGGGATAAGGATTGCCGCTCCAGCACTCAGCTTCTGCACGAATGTGTCGGCGGCGATCAGGAGGCCTTCCGAGCGCCGGCCCGTGCGCAGTTCGGCCTCTTCGACGATATCGGCGATCATCGACGTGACGATAATGAAGCCCGCAGTACCGAGTGCGGCGACGACCAGGCGGTCGGCGAGCAGGATCGAGAACTGCGCGGCAGTGCCGGCGGGAGGCATCCATAGCCCAGCGGCGAGCGGGAGATTGCCGAGCGCGATTGCCGCCAGGAAGAGGGCGACGCAGGCGCGCTTCTTGCCCCAGCTTTTGGCGAAGACAGGCTCCAGAAAGGCAGCGGCGAAATTGGCCGGCAGCGGGGCGAGGCTGAGCCACAGGAGCTTTTCCGAAGGAAGCGCCCAGAAGTAAGTGCTGAAATAGACGGCTAGCCCGCCGTGAATGCCGAGATTGATGCCGTGAACGAGGCCCGAGACGGCGATCACGGCGAAGTTGCGGTTCGACAAGGTCTTGACGATCACGCGCAGCATTCCTGCGCTGCCAGCGGGTCGCGCCGCCGGAGAGCGGAGCTTCGGAATGTGGCGATGAGTGCCGAGCGCCGAGGTAAGGATCGTGACCAGCATGACGGCGGCAATGGTCGCGCCGAAGGGCGCGTAGCCTGCGCGGTTGAGCTGCCCGAATGGCTGTTCGGGCGTGCTGCGTAGGAAAATGCCGAAGCCCAGCACGGCGCTGATAGTCGCCCCGACAGCGCCGAAGAAGTAGCGATAGCCGAGTAGTGTCGTGCGCTCATCGTAGCCGCGCGCCAGTTCGGGCAGAAGCGCCGTGCTCGGTATCTCGTGCAGGAGCCGCACGAGGATCGCGAAGACCGCCAGCCAGGCCAGCAGGGCAGGCTGCGACCAACCAGCGGGCGGCTGCCAGAGAAGAGCAAAGGCAAAGGCGAGCGGCACCGCGACGGCGTAGAGATAGGGATGTCGCCGTCCCCAGCGGCTGCGGGTGTTGTCGGAAATCTGCCCGACCAGCGGATCCCAGAGCGCATCCAGCACGATGGACGTCGCAAGCACGAAGCTGACCGAGGCGGCCGGCAGGCCGACGACCTGGTTGTAGAAAAGCAGCAGCAGGCCGAACAGGTGGAGCTTGGCGCCAAAGGCGGTAGCACCCAGCCCGTAGGCCAGTCGCGTGACGCGATCAGGCATCATGGCATGATCCCTCCGCCCGCTATTGTTTCCCCCGCAAGTGACAAATTGTCATTCAGCATTGACAAACTGTCAATTGACAAAACGTCAGAGAGAATTGATATTTGTTTACAACGTTTTAGGATATCTCTTGGTCACACCAGCGCCCGCGGTGGCGCGCCGCGACGCCACGCGCGAGCGACTTTTGGCAGCGGCCCGCAAGCTGTTCGTCACGCGCGGCTATCATGCGACGCGACCGCAAGACATCGCCCGACTGGCCGGCCTCGGCCACGGCACCTTCTATCTCTATTTTCCCGACAAGAAGGACTGCTTCGTCGCCTTCGTCGCGGCGGCGCGCCTGGAGTTGGAACAATTCATCCGCCCGAGGCTGTCGGGAGCGCAGGGGCTGGAAGCCCTTTTTGCAGCGCTGATCGCCGGGATGCTCGACTTTGCCGCGCAAAACCCCGGCGTGCTGCGAACGGCCATGACCGACATCTCGACTATCGCGGCGGGGGCTTCGCCGGACCTGCCGGAGCACTGGGCGGCGAATTGGGCCCGCCTGCTGCGCGGCGCCATGCTTCGCGGCGCGATGCACGCCGACTACGATCCCGAAATCGTCGGCGCCATCTTGGTCGGCGCCATTGGGGGCGCCATGGCGGCGGCGGCCCGCGGCGCCGATCGCGCGCAGGTGATTGCAAACGCAGTCCGCTTCCTTTTGCGCGCGCTCCGGCCTGCGCCGGCATAATCCTCGTGCAGATCGGCTTCGGCGCCCTCGTCCTGGTCGGCTTCTATCTCACCTATGTGGGCTGGATCGCCAAGCCTGCCTCGCCGATCGCAAAGAACAGTCCATGAGCAAGACGGCTGATCCGAAATGCTTGCTCGCATCGACGCGCACAGGTGGGTGCGTAGGAGCACCCATGGTCGCTTATCTGCTCCAGCTTGCAGCGTGGACGGCCTTCATGGCCGCCCTGACCCTGTGGCCAGCCGGCACGCTGGCTTATCCGGGCGCTTGGGCATTCATCGGGCTCTTCACGATCGGCGGCATTGCGACGATTCTTTGGCTGTCGAAGCACAGTCCAAGCCTGCTGCGCGAGCGCATGGCTTCACCGCTGCAGCGCGATCAGAAGCCCTGGGACCGCGTGTGGCTGTCCCTGTTCGTGCTCGGCTTCTGCGCCTGGATGGCGTTCATGGGCTGGGATGCCGCGCGCAACGGCTTCACGGCTGTGCCGGCCTGGGTTCAGGTGCTCGGCGGCCTCGCCATCGTGGTCAACAGCATCGGTACCTGGTGGACGTTCCGAGAGAATACCTTCGCGGCGCCGGTGGTGAAAATCCAGGAAGGCCAGCAAGTGATCGACACTGGCCCTTACGCCATCGTGCGGCACCCGATGTACGCAAGCGCCTTATTTCTTCTCATCGGCCTCCCACTGTTGCTCGGTTCCTGGATCGGCCTCGTATTTTCTGCACTGTTAATCGTAGGCATTGCATGGCGCGCGGTACACGAAGAGCGCGCTTTGCGCGCGGAACTGAGGGGCTACGAGGACTACGCCGCACGCGTGCGTTATCGCTTCATTCCATTCGTCTGGTAGTTCTCGCTCCTGTGACCGCCATGATGCTTCAGATCGCGGCTATCCCTATCTCATCTGCGCGTTGATCTGCGGCCTTGGCCGGCTGACGCCGGCCATGCGCGACGGCTGCCCGGCACCAGCTGGGGCGTCTACCTGTCATCCATTCGCAGGTGGACTAAGAGTCCGTCCGTGCGGCCCTCGACGCGATGGCCGCGATCTTGCATCAAGATCGTTCCGCGCAGGTGTTCGGTGGCGCGCCCTTCGATCACGATCGAGCGCGGCACGAAGCAGGCGACGTCCACGACCAGAGAGGACGAGAGGCTTGGGATGCAGAAGTCGTTCCTGGCGATGGCGGTTGGCCTTGCCACGGTCTTCCAGTCGGGCCATGCCGTGGCCGGCAAGAACCTCGATGCCGTCAAGACGCGCGGCGCGTTGATCTGCGGCGTGGCGGCGGGCGGCCTCGCCGGCTTCATGATGGCCGACAGTCAAGGCAAGTGGAAAGGCCTCGACGTCGATGTCTGCCGGGCTGTCGCGGCCACCATCTTCGGCGATTCGGAGAAGGTGAAGTACGTGCCGCTGTCCGCCCAGCAGCGCTTCACCGCGCTGCAGTCAGGTGAGGTCGACATGCTGTCGAACAACACGACATGGACGCTGACGCGCGACAGCGCGCTCGGTCTCGATTTCACCGGCGTCACCTACTACGACGGCCAGGGCTTCATGGTGCCCAAGACGCTCGGCGTGAAAAGCGCCACGGAGCTGAACGGCGCCACGATCTGCGTGCCGTCAGGCAGCACGACCGAGCTCAACATCGCCGACTACTTCCGCGCCAACAAGATGAGCTTCAAGCCGGTCATCATCGAAGACGTCGACCAGATCCGCGCCGCCTTCTTCTCCGGCCGCTGCGACGTCTACACCGGCGACCGCGCTCGTCTTTTCGCAACGCGCGCCGCCAATGCGCCCAACCCCGACAACTACGTGATCCTGCCGGAGATCATCTCCAAGGAACCGCTCGGCCCGGCGGTGCGCCATGGCGACAACCAGTTCGCCGACATCGTGCGCTGGGCGCAGTTCGCCATGATCGAGGCCGAGGAGTACGGCATCACGTCGAACAACGTCGACGACATGCTGAAAAGCGACAACCCGGCGATCAAACGCATCCTCGGCGTCACACCGGGCAACGGAAACGCGCTGGGGGTCGACGAGAAGTGGATCTACAACATCGTCAAGCAGGTCGGGAACTACGGCGAGTGCTTCGAGCGGAACCTGGGCACGGGCAGCCCGCTCAAGATCGACCGCGGACTGAACAAGCTGTGGACCCAGGGCGGCCTCCAATACGCGCCGCCAATCCGCTGAGGCGTCGGCCTGCCGCGACTTGACAGCCGTATCGCCCTTGGACGAACGTCGTTTTAGCAGCAGAACAACGTTCACGTATATGAACGACGATGTGAAATCCGCGGCCAGAGTGCTCGATATTCTCGAGCTGTTGTTCCGCAGCGAAGAGCCGATGGCCCTGAAGGACCTCGTCTCGATTCTGGCGCTGCCGAAGAGTAGCGCGCACGCGTTGCTCCGGACGCTGCAGTCGCGCGGCTATGTCGAACGCGACGCCGCCGACCGCTACGCGCTGAGTGAGGCTCTGCGCAAGTCCTCGGGCTGGATTGGCGGGCCCGAGGCGCACCTGGCGGCGGTGGCACGCCCGGTGATGGAGCAGTTGCGCGACAATCTGGACGAAACGGTGTTCCTGGGGGTTCGGGCGGCGCGCGGCGACGTCAAGGTCGTTGCCAAGTCGGTCAGTCGCGCGCAGATCCGCTACGACTCCGACGATCCGGGCCTGCGGCCGGCCTATTGCACCGGGATGGGCAGAATTCTGCTGGCATTCTGGGACAAGAAGTCGACGGATGCCTATTTGATGCGCACGCGACTGCGCGCCTGCACGCCAAGAACCATAACCGACGTCGGCAAACTGCGCACGATCCTCGCCAAGGTGGCGACCGACGGCTACACCGTTCTCGAAGACGAATATGTGCTCGGTGGATCAGCGACGGCGGCGCCGGTGTTTGGCGGCGATGGTACGGTCGTTGCTGCGCTGAATGTGGGAACGGTTTCAGCACGGTATCCCGCCGCCAAGTCGCGAATCATCGCCGGCGTCGTCCGCGCGGCGGCCACCATCAGCCAGCGTCTCGGCTACCGGCGCGCGGCATAGATCGTACAACGGAAGGAATCCAGCGGTGAGCTATCGAATCGGCGTGGACATCGGTGGCACCTTTGCGGATTTCTGCGCCTTGGACGAGGTGACCGGCCGCCTGGCAACGCTGAAGGTGCTGTCGACGCCGCAGGAGCCCGGGCGCGAGGTCATTGCCGGGCTGGCGGAGCTCGGGAACCGCTTCGGGATCCACCCGCAGGACATCGGATATTTCACGCACGGCACGACCGTCGGCATCAACTCGGTCATCCAACGCAAGGGCATCCGCCTCTGCCTGTTTGCAACGGAGAATTTCGTCGACGTGCTGGAAGTGGCACGCCTGAAAATGCCCGATCCGTATCACCTTATGTCGCATCGGGCGGAGCCGCTGGTCACGCGCGACCGCGTGCTGCCGGTGCGTGAACGTATGCTCGCGGACGGAACCGTGGACAGTCCGCTCGATCATGCCAGCCTGCGCCGCGCGCTCGACCGGGCGATCGCGCTGGGCGCCGAGGGGATCGTCCTTGCGCTGCTGCATTCCTATCGCAATCCGATGCACGAACGGGAGGCAGAGCGGCTGATCGCCCAGTGGGCGCCGGCGATGCCGGTTTTTTGCTCCAGCGCCGTGTGGCCGATCATTCGCGAATATGAGCGCACCACCACGGCCACGATCCACGGCTACGTGCAACCGGCCGTGGCGCGCTATTTGACGGCCCTGCAGGCGGCGTTGAAGCAGGCCGGCGTCGCCGCCGAACCGATGGTGACCAAGTCGAACGGCGGGGTCATGACCGCCGAGCTCGGCAAGTCGGCATGCCTGCAAATGCTGCTTTCGGGCACGGCCGCCGGCGTCATCGGCGCCGGCTTCGTCGCGCGGCAGGCAGGGCAGGGCAAGGTTCTGAGCCTCGACATTGGCGGGACCTCGGCCGATGTCGCGATCATCGTCGACGGCACGCCGACCTACGGCACGGGCGAAATGGTGGGCGACTTTCCGATCCACATCCCGACCGTTTCGGTGACGTCTATCGGCGACGGTGGCGGCTCGATTGCCGCGGTCAGCGAGTTCGGCGTGCTGACGGTCGGGCCTGAAAGCGCCGGGTCGACGCCCGGTCCGGCCTGCTATGGTCGCGGCGGCACGAGGCCCACCATGACCGATGCCTTCGCGGTCTGTGGCGTCATCGGCCACGGCAATATTGGTTATGACGCGGTCGCCGTCGATGTCGACAAAGCGCGCGCCGCCGTCGGTATGGTCGCAACGAAGCTCGGGCGCGGGCTCGAACGGGCCGCCGAGGCAATCATTCAGGTGGCGGTCTCCGGCATGTACCGCGAGGTCGGCAAGCTCGCGTCGCGGCAGGGCCTCGACCCGCGCGACTTCACGCTCCTGGCGTTCGGCGGCGCCGGACCAATGCTGGGATGCTTCCTGGCGCGCGAATTGGGCATGAGCCAAGTGCTGATACCCACCGCGCCGGGCGTGCTCTCGGCGCTGGGTGGGCTGGTCGCCGACGTCAAGAACGACTTCATCAGCACGGCCTACTACCCGCTGTCGGCCGCCGAGCTGCCGCGCCTCAAGGCGGATTTTGACCGCCTCGTGCGTCGTGCGGCCGCCTGGATCACCGAGGATCAGAAGTTCACCGATCGCTACGTGCTGCAGCCCGCCGCCGACATGCGTTACCAGGGGCAATCGTTCGAAATCGAGGTGCCGCTGCAACTGGATTGGATTGCGGCCGGCGACTGGGAGCGGATCGCGGCTGCCTTCCATGCGCAGCACGACCGCCTCTACGGCCACAGCGCCCCCGCGACGCCGGTGCATCTGGTCAGCCTGCGCATGGTGGTGGTGGGGGCGTCCCCCCAACCACAGTTTCCGGCGCAGCCGCAGCGCACCAGCCCGCCC
>Ga0209648_10004447_pt1 | contig 11910 bp, 9 predicted proteins | sample GraSoi2013_115cm_FD_185830 | JGI IMG/M metagenome (GOLD analysis project Ga0209648, IMG submission 185830) | Grasslands soil microbial communities from the Angelo Coastal Reserve, California, USA - Sample 9_17_2013_115cm (SPAdes) (version 2) | ecosystem: Environmental > Terrestrial > Soil >...
CTCCACGCGCACCCGGCCCTCCCGCACCAGCCCGTCGACCAGTTCCCGCGCGTACAGCGGATTGCCCCCCGACCGGCCCACCAGCTCTGCCAGCCCCCGCCCTGGCCGACCACCCACCAGGCTCCCGACCAGCTGGCCAACCTCGGCCTCCGGCAGCGGGCCCAGCTCGATCACCGTCCCGCCCCGTGCCTCCACCCCCCGCCGCAGCCCTCCCAGGTCCTCCCGCCTGGTCCCCGCCCGGCACGACCCCGCCAGCAGCAACGGCAACTGCCCCACCGCCCGGCTCAGCCGGTACCACACCAGCACGCTCGCTTCATCCGCCCACTGCAGATCCTCCGCGACCAGCGCCACCGGACCTGCCGCGCACCAACGGTCCACCAGCGCCAGCAACCGCTCCATCCGCGCCAGCACCGGATCCCCCGCGAACAGCACCATCCCGCCCCCCGCGGGTTCCGGCGCACGGCCGCCTGCTCCGGAACCGCCGTCCTCCTCGCCCAGGATCGCCTCCCGGCTCTCGGCCCCCAGACACTCGGCCATCAGCCGCAGCGGAAACCGCTGTCCCAGCTCGTCCGCCGCTCCCCAGCACAGCCGGCCCGGCGCATCCCGGGTCCCGGCCAATCCAGTGCCCCCGGCAGTTCCGGCCGCCTCCGCCAGCCCTGCGCGAAGCAGCGACGACTTCCCTATCCCCTGCTCCCCCTCCACCAGTAACACCCCGCCGACCCCCGCCGACAGGCCGGCCACCAGGCCCCGCACACGCGCCAGCTCGGCCGCGCGGCCCACGAACAATTCGCCGTTCACAAAATAATCGTAACTATATGTATCTCATGTTTCCGAGTTTCGCCCGGCGGCGGGTGGTGTCCGGCTGACCCCGGTTCGCGCTTGATCGTTCGTCGATGGGCAGCGTCACGCCGCCCAGATCGCCGCGCGGCATGATGGCGATCTCCGAGCCCGGCAAGCGGCAGGCGTCGACGACGGACGCGTGGTTGGCGGAGTCGAAGACGATCGTGACGTCCGATCCGCCCATCGCCGTCAGCACCCGAGATTGGCACGGCGAGCCCCTCACCAGGCCGGATGACAACTGCAGCCGAGCGGAAAGGCCAATACGCCAGGTGACTCAGCGAAGACCGCATTCTTTTGATCCGGGACGCTGACCCAACGGCCCGCACGCCGTACGTGTGCCTCGATCGGATCTTACCCGGAGGGCAGCTCAGGTTTACCCTGCCGGGCAACGGCCGGGACAACGGCGTCCCCCGAGGGGGAGCTTGCACTGTCCGCCTGAGGCGCCACTACCGTACGGTGAGCCAGCCGCGCCGACGGGAAGGCCAGGAGATTGAGAGCGATCCGCCGGTTCACGGTCGGAGCGGCGTTGCCGGAGCCGCTTGCCTCGCTTGACGAGCTGATCGTGAATCTCCGGTGGTCCTGGCACCCAGAGACGCTTGACCTGTTCGCGGCGATCGACGGTGAGCTGTGGGCGGCGTGCGGCCAGGACCCGGTCCGCCTCCTCTGGGACGTCCCGCCAGGGCGGCTGGACCGGCTGGCCGGGGACCGGCGATTTCTGCGGCGCCTCAGCGGCGCCGCCGGCGACCTGCACGAGTACCTGACCTGCCCCCGCTGGTACCAGGCGCTGAGCGAGCGTGTGGAGGGCGCGCCGGCCGCGATCGCCTACTTCTCACCGGAGTTCGGCATCACGGCGGCGCTGGCACAGTATTCGGGCGGGCTCGGCATCCTGGCCGGTGACCACCTCAAGGCCGCGAGCGATCTCGGGGTGCCGATCATCGGCGTGGGGCTGCTGTACCGCCATGGCTACTTCACGCAGTCACTGTCGCCAGAAGCAGGGCAGCTGGAACACTACCCGAACAATGATCCCGAGGGGTTTCCGCTTACCCCGCTGCGAAACGGGGACGGCACGCCGGTGCAGGTGGCCGTCGCGATCCCCGGCAGCTGCGCGCTGGTCGCCCGGGTGTGGCTCGCCCAGGTGGGCAGGGTGCCGCTGCTGCTGCTCGACTCCTGCGTCGAGCAGAACGAACCGGCCTTGCGTGAAGTCACTGACCGGCTCTACGGGGGCGGCGGTGAGCACCGGCTGCGGCAGGAGTTGCTGCTTGGCATCGGCGGGGTGCGGGCGGTTCGCGCTTATTGTGATCTCACGGGGCATCCAGCGCCGGAGGTCTTTCACACCAACGAGGGCCATGCCGGGTTTCTGGGGGTGGAGCGCATTCGTGAATACGCCGTCGGAGGGCTCAGCTTCGATGAGGCACTCGAGATCTGCCGCGGCGGCACGGTGTTCACCATTCACACCCCGGTGCCGGCGGGTATCGACCGGTTCCCCACGGAGCTGGTGGAGCGCTACTTGTCCGGTGACTGTGACCAGGGCCTGCCCGTCGGCAGGGTTGCCGGGCTTGGCGCCGAGACCTATCCGGGTGGCGACCCGGAGGTGTTCAACATGGCGGTCATGGGCACGCGGCTGGCGCAGCGGGTCAATGGGGTCAGCGCCCTGCACGGCAAGGTCAGCCGGGAGATGTTCGACGGGCTGTGGCCGGGCTTTGACGCCGCCGAGGTGCCCATCGGGTCGGTGACCAACGGTGTGCACGGCGCCACCTGGGTGGCGCGTGAGGTGTCCGCGCTCGCCGACCGCGGGATGGGCACCGATGTGGGTGAGCACGGCCCCGCCTGGGACCGCTTCGAGCTGATCGCCGACAAGGAAATCTGGGCGGTCCGGCGGCTGCTGCGTGAGCGGCTGGTCACCACGGCGCGCTCCCGGCTTCGGGCGTCCTGGCGGCAGCGTGGCGCGAGCGACGCCGAACTGGGATGGATCAGCGACGTGCTCGATCCCGACGTGCTCACGATCGGTTTCGCCCGGCGGGTTCCCGCATACAAGCGGCTCACCCTGATGCTGCGTGACCCCGCCCGGCTCACCGGCCTGCTGCTGGACGCCGACCGGCCGCTGCAGATCGTGATCGCGGGCAAGGCACATCCCGCCGACGAGGACGGCAAGAGGCTCATCCGGCAAATGGTCCAGTTCGCCGACGAGCCGCGAGTGCGCCATCGCATCGTCTTCCTGCCCGACTACGACATGGCGCTGGCCCGCGCCATGGTGCAGGGCTGCGACGTATGGCTGAACAACCCAATGCGCCCGCTTGAGGCGTGCGGCACCTCCGGCATGAAGGCGGCACTGAACGGCGGCCTGAACGTATCCATCAGGGATGGCTGGTGGGACGAGTGGCTCGACGGCAGCAACGGCTGGGAGATCGGAACCGCGGACGGCGCCGGCGACCAGGGCCGGCGGGATGACCTGGAGGCGTCCGCGCTGTACGACGTGCTGGGCCAGCACGTCGCTCCGCTGTTTTATGACCGCGACGGCGACGGCCTGCCTGGGCGCTGGATCAAGATGGTCAAGCACACATTGTCCTCGCTGGGCCCGAAGGTGCTCGCATCGCGGATGGTGCAGGAGTACGTGACCAAGCTGTACGTGCCGGCCAACCGCACCAGCCGTGCCCTGGCCGCGGCCGGTGCCGACGGCACGCGTTACCAAGCTGCGCGGGAGTTGGCGGACTGGAAACGCAGGATCTCCCGCGCCTGGCCCGGCGTCCGGGTTGAGCACGTCGAGGCCAGCGGCGGCAAGCTCAAGCTGGGCGAGGAAATCACCGTCCGGGCAACCGTCGCTCTTGCCGGGCTGTCGCCAGCCGAGGTGACCGTCGAACTCGTCTACGGGCGTGTCGGCGAGCATGACGAAATCATCCAGCCCGCCTACGCCTCGCTGGCCAAGGAAGGTTCCGGCAGCAGCCCGGATGAGGCCGTTTTCTGCTATTCCGGAACCGTCGGACTAGATCGGCCCGGGCCATTCGGCTACACGGTCCGGGTGCTGCCGTGCCATCCCCTGCTTGCCAGCCGCGCCGAATCCGGCCTGATAACCGTGCCCCCGTCCCGGCCCGCATGACCCACGGCGACCTGCGGTGAGCGGCCGTTGGAGAGCCACCTGCGAGATGGCCAGGTAGCTGCCCGGCGGGACCGCGTCCATCAGTGTGGCCACGATCCCGTACGGGTCATCGTCGCCGATCACATGCAAGATGGCGATGAGCATGACCGGCCACGGGCCCATCCGGCGGTACCGGTCACCAGGTATCTGTCCTGGCAGGGGACGTGCACGACCTGAGCGGGCTGTTGTCATCGGGAGGTATCTCACCAGGTAGCCCACGCGTCACGCCCCCACCTGGGCGTCGCGGAACTCGCTCGCGGTTCAGCTTGTCCTCGCCGCTGCCCTCGTACTGGGCGCGGGCGTCCTCGAGCAGCGCGTGCCATGAGGTCACGTCCGGCCGCCGGCGCAGCAGCGCACGGCGCTCCCGCTCGGTCATGCCACCCCAGACACCGAACTCGATCCGGTTGTCGAGCGCGTCCGCGAGGCATTCGGTGCGTACAGGGCAGCCGCGACAGATCAGCTTCGCGCGGTTCTGCGCCGCCCCTTGCACGAACAGCTCATCAGGATCACTCCCCTTGCACGCGGCGCGTGCAATCCAGTCCATGATCCACATGTGGCCCCACTCCTTCGGTGTCACACCCGTGGCGGGCGTCACGCTGGATGGCGTTCACTTGCGGTCTGGGCCGGACGGGCGCGGACGCCGGGCCGCGGCTTGTGCGCTGGAAACATCACGGGGGAGCCCGCGGCGGCACCCTCGACCAGCAGGATCAAAGCCAATGACCAGCAAACTTCCGTGATCCGTTGCCGGGCGAGCACCGCCGACCGGGTGCTCATAAGTGGCACTACGGGCGACAACACCCAAAAGTTCAGCGGCATCGGCTGATTTCGTGCGCCGGACCGCCTGCACCCGCCGCCGCAGCCGGCCACGCGGCGCAGCCATCCGGGGACCACGTCAGGTAAAGCTGACGCTGCGCTGGAGGGTCTGCCGCTGTCACCGCCGCCGAAACCGTCCCTGGCACCGGCCCCGACCGGGCCAGCTTCACCATCGCCCTGGAACTGCCAAAGACACCCTGACCCAAGTCCAAAGACACCCTGACCCAAGCCGATGGCGTCATCACTGGCAGCAGCGACCTCACCGGCCGCACTGGCAAGGCCCACTACCTGGGCGAACGCCTTAACTCACCGCATTGCAGGCCAACGGCACTTTTATGTGCAAACGATCAAGCCCGGCCAAATCCCAGGCGAAAGCCTGAGGTTAAGCTCGATCCACATGTCGAGGTGATGGTGCCGCCGTGCGGGGCCACGGGAGGAGTAGCGCCGAACCTTTACGAAGGCCAGCTAAAACTTCAGTCCCGCGGCGTCACCAGGCTGCAACGGGGCCACGGTGAGGCTGTTCAGGCAGAGCTGCCCCGCCGAGCCCAGGCGGGTCGAGGTCCGTTGGTCAGGTGCGGTGACGAGAAGACCGGGCACGCTCGCCGGCTTCGGGCACGAAGCCGTGTTTGCGCTGATCAGAGAGGATGCCGTCTGGCCACGGTTGAGGACGATCACAGGCGCGGGACCGCTGGTGCGGGTGGCCTGCTCGATCTGGCTTCCCGCGGTGTTGAGCGCCGCAACCCCCGGATAACCGCGCGTCCAGCACGACGCGGAGCCCTCGTTTGTGAATGTCACCACACTATCGGCGTGGCTCATGCCATTCAGGGCTCCGTTCCTGATCTGGCTGTTATTGGTATAGGCGATCCTGAGCTGAACGGCGTTGCACTCGGTTCCCAGATTGGCAGTCGGCGTCTGCATGGTGCCGCCCGGTGTTACTGACTGGCCCGGCGATGCGGCCGCGCTGTGTACTGGTGAGGGGGAGCGGCTATGTACGGACACCTGCCCATCCACGCCGTTGGCGCAGCCTGACAGCGCGATTCCCGACAACGCGGCGGCGAGGGTAAACACCAAACCTGCCTTGGAAGTCATGATCAGGACGCTCCTCGGATGGAAACGAGACGGTCGTGACGGCAATCACTCTCTACGACGAGCGAGCACCCGGTTGGTCAGCAGTTGCCGGTGTGACCAGGTCGCCGGTACCGAGCCCGTCGCTCCTTTCGCCAGCGATCATTCGGATATGCCGGCCTGTGCTGTATGCACTACGTGCTAGGCCAACGATCCGTTCAAACGACCGCGGTACATCTTGGTAACTGCCGCGGACAAGTTGCTGAAGAACGGCGGCTTGGCTGAATTGTCTCGTCGTCCGCGTGGTCCGGGGCGTCCGGGCGTGGTGACGGCTGGGCCACATGAGTTGGCCCCCTGTACCAGAAGACAGCGTTTTCTTCCTCCGGGCTGCCGCCCGCGACCAGGGCTACATCCTGCGCGGACGGTGACGCGCCTGCCCCCGGATTGCCTGGACGAAGTTGCGGATGTTCGAGCGCCCAGTTAAAGCTATCGTCAATATCGCGTGGGGTACGCTAAAGCCCTTTATCCACATTTACGCACGAATCGGAGCGATTCCCTGACAGTCACACCACCTGCGGGGCAGAATTGACCCATGCAACCAACTGACCCCGGCGGGCCGTCACAGCCCGCCGCGCCCGCGAACCTGCTGAGAGACCTGACCGCCTCCGCCCGCGGCTGGCACCAGATCCAGATGGCCGTCTTAGGCTTTATCGGCATCTGCGGCATTTTACGGACCGCCAGTAGCCCGGCGCCCCGCGCAGTCCAGGTGCTGGCTGCCGTGATCGCCGTCGCCGCACTCGCAGCCGCGTGCGCTGCGGTCTTCATCGTCGGCCGGATTGCGTATCCTGTCAGCGCCGACGACGACAGCAGCGCTAATCAGCGCATCACGCACGCCACCACCCAGCTAAGTGCCGGGATTCGGCTTACAATCGCCGCCCTGATCTTCGCCGTGATCGCCGCGCTCTCTGGGTGGTGGCCAACGACCGCCACCGCCAACAAGGCCACCAGCGCAGTCGCTCGCACCAGCGTTGCACCAGGTCATCAACTGGATTGAGGCGGGTATCGCGCGCACGGGGACCACAGCCTTCGTGAGGCGGAAAATGCCACCATCAGCCTCGTGAAGCCCATACTTCTCAACATGCTGGAACCCAAGATGGCGCCCGCATCCACCGAGATCTACGGGACACACCCTTGTGGTACGAGCGTGAATCATGGGGCGCACCGCGTGCCGCGGGGGGACCGGGCCATCAGGGATACAGCCTGTTGTTCGGCGTTTGGCTGCGCGAGAATCTCATGCTCCGGGCTCCGGCTGAATCATGGCCCAGGCGGATGGTCCTGGCCGATCCCCAATGGCCCAGCGGTGACCAGCCCACCGTCGGCCGTCGCGGTCAGCTCCGCATCGGCCACCGCCCGCGGATCCCGTCAGGGAATGTGTGCTGGAACCGGCCGTGCGACGTGCCGTTCACCGGGACCGGGCGGCCAGCGACGGACGACCACATGCAGAGGTGATCAACGAGGTCCGGCAATTCGCGGTAGGCGAAGACCCGCTCGGCGTCTTTGGTCCGCCAGGCGAGCTTTCCGGGCAGGCACCATATCGTGCATCCCGCCGCCACCGATACCAGCGAGACGTGGCCGTCGGATCGTGATACGACATCCCGCAGTCCACGTCGCGCCAGCCAGCGCTGAAGCAGGCGCGCCGCGGGTGCGGGTTCGAGGTCATCCAACCGTCCAGGTCGCAGGGGAAGCAACGCCCACACGGCCTTGCCGTTCAGGTTCGCGATCGACCGGTATGCCGCTGTGGCGGTCCCGCAGTTCCCACCCGAGTAGGCCGACACCACGAACAGGCCACGCCCGCTCGCGGACTCCGGGCTTGCGGGCTTCCATGTCGGTTCGCCCTGGCCGCGATCGATTACCAGCAGCTTCACCGCATGGCTGCTGGGCTGAAGCTGCAGCTCGACTGGGGGGGATCCGTGGACGATCGCATTCGCGACCAGTTCGCCGACGATCGCCACCCCGTCGTCGACCAGGTCGGCTTCCAGCCCAAGACGCGCGAGCGCTTCCCATGCCAAGGCCCTGGCCTGGCCTGGGGCCGATTGGTCTTCATTCAACAGCCAGTACGCGCTGTCGCTGCCGCCAGTCATGATGGCTCCACGGGTCGCCGCGCATCCGGTTCGATGTCGCGCTCAATCTGACTACGGCGCAATCACGACATCCGTTCACCGCTAGTACCAAACGAGCCTAATTCGCCTGAAATCAACTATTCAGGCGCCGTCGGCGGTCCAAATACAGCAAATACAATTGCAAAACATCGCTGGGTTCAGTGATGTCTTGCCCCCGTGCTCGACCCATGCGGCATGGAGCCGGGCAACCCCGACGCCGCCCCACGTTCCCGCAGCAGATGCTGGTGGACTGGGTCCGGTCTACCAGGCGGGCGGCCCCCCGGGCCAGGGCCGGTTCAGTCCAACCGGATCGGCCGCATCGAGGTCCGGTCCTCTGCGCCATCGTCCTCACCTGCCTGCACGGGCTCACTTCCTTGCACCGGCACCCGAACCAGCAGGTGATTCAGGCGCGTAACGAACACCGCCGCGTCGTCAATCGGGGCGCCGAGCGTCAGGACCGCCTGGCCGTGCAGGACGTGTACGAAGTCTGCGAAAAGCTCATCGTCTGGCTCCTGAGCAATCCGCTGCACCAGCGGATGCGCCGGATTGATCTCCAGTACCGGCTCACTCGGCAGCCCTGCCCCTGTCATCCGGCGCACGAAGTTGGCGACGGCCTCCGGCTCGTTGGCGACGATGCAGGCGGGGGATGAGGTGAGGCGGCTGGTCCCCCTGACACCCCATACTGTCTCGTCCAGCACTTCTTTCATGCGGCCGAAAAGGGCGCCGAACTCGCCGCTTGCCCGCTGGTATGCCTCCTTCTCGTTTTCGTCCTGCAGCGTGCCCAAATCGGAGACTCCCTGAGAAATCGAGCGCAGTGGCGTGCCATCGTATTCCTCAAGGCTAGCCACCACCAGGGTGTCTATATCTTGGCCAAGGAGCAGCACTTCGATGCCCTTCTTCTGAAAGACCTCCAGGTGGGGGCTGCTCCTGGCCGCCAAGGGCGTCGGCGCGCACAGGTAGTAGATCTCCTGCTGGCTGTCCTTCATCCGTGCCACGTAGTCGCTGAGCGAGACGTACTGCTCGTCGCTAGCGGACCTGGTGGAGCTGAAGCGCAGCAACTTGGCAATATCGTCCTGGATGGCGGGGTCCTCGGCCAGACCCTCCTTCAGCGCTGCACCAAACTCCGCCCAGAAGACGGCGTACTTGGCCGGCTCGTTCTCGGCGAGGTCCTGCAGGAGCTTCAGTATCTTCTTGGTCGCGCTTGACCGGATTTTTCCGATCAGCGGACTGTCCTGGAGCATCTCCCGTGAGACATTCAGTGGAAGGTCGCTAGAGTCGATCACCCCGCACACAAACCGCAAGTACCTAGGTACCAGCTGCCAGGCATCCGCGGTGATGAAGACCCGCCGCACATGCAACCGGATTCCCTGCGCGGAGTCTGAATACCAGAGGTCATACGGAGCCCTGGGCGGTATGAACAGCAGCAGCGTGTACTCCAGCGGCGCTTCCAGTTTGCTGTGCAGGTAGGCGAGCGGATCGGCAACGTCATTGGCGAAGTGCCGGTAAAAGGCGTTGTACTCCTCCTCCGTGATCTCGCTCCAGGGCCGAGTCCACAGCGGCGACGCCTGGTTGACAGCCACATCCGCGACCGCCGCCTCGCCGGCGTCCGGTTCGCCGCTCTCCGTTTCGGCCGGCACCTCTTGAGGCATCACGATCGGCAGGCTGATGTGGTCAGAGTACTTCTGGATAATGAAGCGCAGCCGGTCGCCGTCCAGGAACTCGTCCTCGCCTTCGCGGAGGTGGAGCATGATGGTTGTGCCCGGTGCCGGTATATCGATCGTGTCCAGCGTGTACTCTCCCCGGCCATCAGACTCCCAGCGGACGCCCTCATTGAGGGCCGTACCGGCCCGGCGGGTGGTGAGGATGACCCGCTCGGCAACAACGAAAGAGGAGTAGAAGCCCACACCGAACTGGCCGATAAGCGCAGCGGTCTCGTGCTGGTCCCCGCTGAGGGCCTCCAGGAACTCGCGGGTGCCGGACTTGGCGATAGTACCAATATGCTCGATCACTTCAGCCCGGCTCATGCCGATTCCGTTATCGGAAACCGTGATCGTGCCAGCGTCCTCGTCATGGCTGACCCCGATCTGCAAGGGACCCGCCTCGTCAAGCAGTTCGGGCCTGAAGAGCGCCTCAAGCCGTAGCCTGTCAATGGCGTCAGAGGCATTCGATATCAGTTCGCGGAGGAAGGTTTCCTTGTTGGTGTAGAGAGAATGGATCAGCAGATCCAGAATCTGGACCACCTCGGCCCGAAAGCTGAACCTCTGGTGCTCTACCTGCGCGGTCATAGCGTCTCCTTGCGTTCGCGAGGTACATGCCATCACCGAAAGGTGCCTGGCAGATCCGGCCTCAGGTCCCCATGCCACCTATAGACGTAGCGGACGCACCTGGCGTTCAATGGCGGGCCACCGTGAAGACTCGACTTTCGCAGTTTTGCGGCTGCTCAGCCGGCGTCCCATCCCCGCACGCTGACGGCCAGTCAGGGCAGACGTAGCCTGATTCGGGATCATGGTCCATAACGGCTGCCGCGTGGTGTCACGCCGCGCGGCGGCTCCGCACCACCCTAGGGTGACGCACCGTAAAAGGCCGTCTGGCCCCCATCAATGGCAGGCCTGCGCCGCAGCACCACCGGCGCCGCGGCGCGGCCTTGTCGTTATCTACGTATGGCGGGCGTTAACGTTCACCTCGGGGTCCATCAAATTTCTGTCAACGTAACGTCCTCTTCTGACAACGTTGCCCAACGGGCCTCCAGCCGCCGGGCACATCCGCGAAGACCGGCGGGTACAATCAGCCGGTCATTCGTCTGTCCACCCGTGTTCCCTGGCGGCCTTCAGCAGGTCGCTGCGGATTTTGACGATCTGCAGCCCGGTCAGTGTGGGCTCCGTCCCGAGGAGAAGCTCGGTGATCTCGCGCGAGTAGTCTGCTGGAGACAGCATGTCGCACATGTCCTCGTAGTCGCCTGGGCCGGCCGCGGGGCCGGCGCCCCCGGCCGGGGCATTGGAAGACACCGATCCCTGGCCGTTTTGGGCGACGCGCACCGCAAAAGCCTTAAGTCCCCGCTCGCCCGTGGCCACCTCGAAGGCGACGGGAACGCCTGGAGCAAAAGCATGCCTCTCGTCGAGAAAGTCGTTGACATGCACGAACACGTCTTCGCCGCCATCATCGGGGACAATGAACCCGTAACCGCGCATCTCGTCAAACCGCAGAATTTTGCCTGTCTTCATCGCCGTATCCCCTCGTGCCTGTAGCAGAACCCCGAAATCCCGCCGGGCGTCATAGCGCCCGCCGGGCGAACCGGGACCACCCTTCGCGCATCCTGAAGCAACCCAGCCAACCTCCGCCAAGCCCGCCGCACATCCGCGCCAGCGGCCCTTTGCCTTCCAGCCACCGCCGTCAAGACCCTCCGGGCACCAGCGATGGCAGGTCCGGCCGCCGCAGCACCACCGACGCCACAGTACCGCCGTGATGATTGATTACGTATGGCAGGGCGGCAACGTTCACTCGCCCTGGCCGGCGGCACCGGGACCTCCGCTCAGCCGACCTGCAGCGGCGTCCCGCGAGCAGCGTTTGATTACATAAAGGCTCGGCGCGTCCTAGCGTCTTTAATTGAATCTGCTTTATTTCGTCCCAGACTGTGTGCCTCCCGCGCCCCGGCGTTTCGGTCTCAATTGCTGTCGTCAGCCGGTGCTGGCGTGTTCGCGGGCGGGCGGGTGCTGGAGGGCCTCGCGGACGATCTCGACCCGTGACCGCGCGCCGAGCTTGGCCAGGATGTGGGCGACGTGGGTCTGGACGGTGTTGCGGGACAGCCACAGCTCGGCCGCGATGTCGGGGTTGGACTGCCCGGCCGCGACCAGGTATGCGATCTTGGTTTCGGTGGGGGTCAGGGCCGGCCACCCGGTGGCC
>Ga0209648_10004448_pt1 | contig 11907 bp, 6 predicted proteins | sample GraSoi2013_115cm_FD_185830 | JGI IMG/M metagenome (GOLD analysis project Ga0209648, IMG submission 185830) | Grasslands soil microbial communities from the Angelo Coastal Reserve, California, USA - Sample 9_17_2013_115cm (SPAdes) (version 2) | ecosystem: Environmental > Terrestrial > Soil >...
TGGGGCGAATCTCGAGCAGCGGACGCACCGTGGTCTGCGTCAGGGGATAAATCGCGCCCAGTCCGGTCGGCCCGGTTCCGCGAAGCAAGTGCGCCAGCACGGTCTCTGCCTGATCATCGGCCGTGTGGGCCACTGCCACGCGCGTCGCGCGGCCGCTCTTCACCGCGTCTTCAAAGAATGCGTAGCGCAAACGCCGGGCGACTTCTTCCAGATTTCCACGCTCTTCGCGCGCTCGCCGCGCGACGTCCTCTGCGCCGGAAACGCACTCGAGGCCGCGCGCGGAGGCCAGCTTGCGGACAAATTCCTCATCGCCATCAGATTCAGCGCCGCGCAGCTTGTGGTTGAAATGCAGGATGGTCAAAAGCAGGCCCAGCGGCTCGCGCAGCTCTTCGAGCAGCAGAAGGAGCGCCACCGAATCGGCTCCGCCGGAGACTGCGACCCCGATGCGGTCTCCCGCGTGCATCATGCGGTGCTGCTCGATGAAAGACTGAACGCGTTTTGCGAGCCCGGCGCGCATCGATTTTTTTTTGGAAACCTTCTGCGCGCTATGGTAACAGCCGCCGTCGAATTGGTGTAGCGCAGGGTGAAGCCGGCAGATTCCGGCTAGAGCGCTGGCCTTCTCTTGTTCCAGTCCGTCGCCAATTGATAGGCAATGGCGCACTCGATGCAAGTATCTTCGCGCAGCGCGTCGGCGACGAACTGGATGCCGACCGGCAGGTTCTTCTCCTTGGTGAATCCGCAGGGGACAGAAATCGCAGGCAGGCCGGCGATGTTCGACATTCCAATGACATTCCATTTGTCGAACGCGCCGGGCGGCGGCGCGGCGGGAGGCTTTTGTTCGCCGGGCTTTGGCGGAGGCGGCGCATCGAAATTCACGTCGAGGCGCGGCGCCGGGGCGGTACGGCTCGGCGCCACCAGCGCGTCGTATTTCTCGAAGAGTTTCGCGATGCTCTCCTGAATCTGCGCGCGGATGCGCATGGCGTCCAGATAATCGGTGGCCGGCAGGGAAAGCGCCGCAATGAGCCCGGCCTTTTGTGTTTCGTCAATCAGCTCGTTCACCTTGCCGCTCTCGATGAACGGCCGGAAAATCGAAGCCGCTTCGGCGGTGTAAAGCGTGGTCGCCACGGCGCCGTAGGGAAAATCCGGCAGCTCCATTATTTCCAGCTTCGCGCCGAGCGACCGCAACACATCGAGCGCCGCGTCGAACGCCGCGCCCGCTTCCAGGTCACCGGAAGCCTTGAAATCCGGGCGCACCACTCCGAATCTTTTTCCGACAAGCGACTTCGCGTGCTTGAGATCGTTGCTCTGCGACCAGGGCGGCGGCCACCACGCGAACGTCTCGTGCCGCGAGGTCCCGTCGTGGGGATCGTGCCCGGCAATGGCGTTGAGCACCAGGCCACAATCCATCGCGCTGCGGCACATTGGCCCGAGCTTGTCCATGGTCCACGAAAGGGCCATAGCTCCGTGCCGGCTCACGCGGCCGTAGGTGGGACGCAGCCCGCTCACGCCCGAAAACGCCGACGGGGTGATGATCGAGCCGAGCGTCTCCGAGCCAATCGCGAATCCCACGAGCGCCGACGGCACTGCCGCGCCGTCGCGACCGCGAGTACGAGGCCGCCCGGTCGTCCCGCGCCACCAAATGGGGCCGGTCATTCGTAGGTGACGCCGTGGTCACCGGCTGGTTACCTCGAGCTCATGCCGCGCCGGGGCCGCTCGAGCTTCCCCCGGCCCAATGCTCGAGGTTGTAGGGGCAGCGCGACGGGCCTTGCAGCGATGCATTTCCATTGTTGTAACCGCCGCCGCCCGCCAACTCGATCATCGCCAGCTTGGCCACCAGAATCGCGCCCGCCTCGCGCAGCTTGTTGACGAGCGTCGCGTCGAAATTGAACATCTGGTCTTTGAACGGCGGCGCGCCCCAGGTGGTGGGAATGCCGCGCGTGGCCAGCAAATCTTTCGCGCCGTAGGGAATCCCGTGCAGCGGCCCGCGCGAGTGTCCCGCGGCAATTTCCTTTTCCGCGGCGCGAGCCTGCTCGAGAGCCATGTCGGGCGTGAGCGTGGCGACAGCGCCCAGCCTGGGCCCCAGCTTTTCGAGCCGCGCCAGGTAGGACTCCGTCAGCTCGACCGGGGAAATTTTCCGGCTGCGAATCTGCTCGCCCAGCTCGTGCACGCTCAGATAAAGAATGTCCTCAGAAAGCATGGCTGCACTCCGTGGTTATGAATGCCGTTATTCCCGCCGACCGCCGCGAGCTTTCGGCCGCGCCGCGAAGACAAAGGCAGGCTCGAGGTCGTAGGGCAGCACGAGGTCGCGCATTTTCTTGAGTTGCTGCTCGCGCCGCTCGACGGCCTTTTTCACGGCACCTTCCTGATCGGCGCTGAGCTTCAGCTTCGGCTCGGGCTTCGGCGCTTCGCTGGTTTGCTTCCCCAACTCTGCCAGGGCGAGCGGCCCTGCCAGGGCCGCGGACGCGGCGCGTCTGGCAAACTCTCTGCGGTGAATCTTGGCCATCGGAATCCTCCATGCTCCTCCTGCGCGGTGGGTGACTTGCGCGCCGGAGGATAGCGCAAGTCGGAGCGGTCTGCCAGGGTGTGAAATGATGTCCGAGTGAAGCAGAGGAGGTAAAGGACGTAAATGAAGCCGTTGAAAGGGCACCCCCCCTCCCCCGGTATGTTTTTCGTAAGTGTTGGATGTAAAGGACTTAGACGCTCGTTTTGACGTAAGTGCAGATTCTAAAGCACTTACAGGAAGTGACTCGTGATTCGTGACTGGTGACTGGTGAATTCGGAAGGGGCCCCCACCCTTTTTTTGGAAGTGTGTGAAACGAAAGCGTTTTAAGTCCTTTGTTTTGGAAGTGTGTGAATCTAAAGGGTTTGCGGACGCATTTTTTCGAAAGTGTGTGAATATAAAGGAGTTGAAGGCAGTGACTCGTGATTTGTGACTCGTGACTGGTGAATCGGCGGAGGGCATGGGAGTTCCTCAGGAGGGATGGGGGTAACCGAGGGCTCGAGGTAAATGCGGAGCGAGTTGGGCGGCGAGGCTCCTTTCAAAACGTTAAATGACGTATAACACAGTTGGGTTGCTAAGTCAAGAGTAAATATGTTACAGGTTTGAGGTGGGAAGAAAGGATAAAACGTTACCGCTGCAGGAGGCGCAAGGATGGGGCACCCTCAACCCCATCTCAGCTTGAAGGGTGTGCCGCCCGCCACCGAAAAATGATAATGTCTTGACCTGTACTAACCGGATGTCTAAACGGAGGAAGCGAGAGTGTTCAATCCACGAACTGCATACGACGTTGGTTTTGACACGATTGCGATTAAAGATTTGGCGGACTACAAAGAAGAATACGTCGTTCGTCCGCCGTACCAGCGCAAGAGCGTATGGAGTCGCAAGAAACAGCAAGCCCTGCTCGATAGTCTGTTTCGGCGTTATTACATCCCACGTATCGTCATCCGCCTGGTCCGCCTAGACGAGGAACGCACGGTCAAAGAGGTGATAGATGGACAGCAACGGATCACCACGGCACAAGACTTTTTCGCCGACAAACTTTCCTTGCCTGAAACACTCAAGGACGTCTATCCGTCGCTTCCGGGCAAGATATACTCGAAGTTGCCAGCCGATGTCCGCAAGTTCGTCGACAAGGAACTCAAGTACAACGCCGATATCGTGAAGGGCATTGAAGACCCGAGGAATCCCCAGCACCAGCGCGTTGCCTCAGAAATATTCTGGCGCTTGCAGCAGGGCGAAACCCTGACCTACATGGAGATTGCCCATGCTCGTCTTTCAAGCGTGAGTCGAAACTTCGTAGTCAAATACGCCGATGATATTACGTTCGATTACGAACATTACATGCCTGTCGACAGCAACAAAGACAAACACAAGTTCTTCAGTGTTATCGACCGAGGCAACGATCGAATGCAACATTTAGCCATCCTGACGCGATTCCTTATTCTGGAGGAGGCTGATGGACCGGCGAACATTCAGAACAGCGACGTTATGGACTACATTGACAAATATCAACAGGCGGATGGAATCGGGAATGTCTCGTTCGAGCGGCTGGCTCAGGCGAAGGCCGCCTTGCAGAGCCTCAATGAACTGTACGGCGTCTTCAAAGACGACCCCATGCGCGATCAGGATAACGGAGCAATTAAGGAACTCCACATCGAATATTTGATCGTTTCGGTCTACTTGCTCCTTAGACATTTGGCCTCCCACTACGTCTGGGGCCAAAAAGAAAAGCAGTTGTTTCACGACTTTGTAATCGCCTTTCACCAACGATGGAAGAAGAAGTCCGAGCAAACCGCCAATGAAGTAGAGGCCCGACACAGGATCATCCGCCAGCTGTTTTTTGAGTTTGCGGCCGAGAAAACCTTCAGAATCATGGTCAAGGACTCAAAACGTGCATTCAGCGAAGCCGAACGTATCCTAGTTTATCGGCGGGACAACGGGTTATGTCGAATGTACCTGAAGGCAGGGAAACCTGAACCTGAATGTCGCGTACCATGGTCAGAATACGAAGCGGACCACGTATTGCCCCACAGCAAAGGTGGTCTGACCGACGTTGAAAATGCGCAGTTACTTTGCCGATATCACAATCGGAAACTGGGCGCGAAGAATTGACGCTCGCGCGGCAGATCACAGTAACCGGCAACAAGAATCTCGTGGGAAATTTAGAGGGTCGCGGCGCCCTCCACGAATCTCCCTTAAGTGAAGGTCGCCCGCCCGTCCTGCGCCACCCGCCGGAACGAAATCCATAGGTATAATCAATGAGGACTTGCTTGTGAAAAATATTCTCGATATCGGATCACGCCACTGGAAGGGCGAGATGAAACTCCCTTGGGGCCTCGCCGAGTCGCTCAGCAGACTTGTGACTCAATTGGAGCTCGCCAAGCCCGCAACGCTGCCAAACCTGCGGCTGGGCCGGACTCTTCTCTTAACATGCGACTTCAGCGGACAGCATGCAGGCGCCAGCTACGAATCCTTTTCGTTCCTTCTGGCAGACCTTGACGAATGTGGACCGTGGAATGGCCTGCGTGCCGAGGTGCGGCGGAGAATCCTTACGGACCGCCGTCGCATGTCCTTTAAAGGAATGAACGACTATCGAAGAAGGCGCGCGCTCCTACCGTTTCTCCGGGCCGCGAACGTTATCCCAGGACTTACTTTCACGGTTGCGCTGAAGAAGGGTCTTGGTGTGCCACCAGAACTCGCTGCGGCGGAGGGCGCATGTCTACCCCAGCCTTTCAATAGCTGGTCGTCCGCGACGCTTCGAAAACTTGTCTTGGTTTCGCACCTCGGCGCACTCCTGGTTGGCGGCTTGTCGGCAAAAGGCCAAGACCTCTGGTGGATCATCGATGAGGACGACATCGCTGCCAATGAACAGCGGATAAGGGACGTCACTAGTCTCGTCGCGAGAATCACCAGTGCGTATCTGGGTCACGAAATGGGTAAGCTCACATTTGGCACGACAGCCTGCGATAACGGTGATTTGTTTATCGAAGACATGGCCGCAATCTCGGATCTCGTAGCTGGTGCTGTCTCGGAAGTGGCTGGCCTCGATATCACGCGGCGGATTTCAAAGGTACGCATTCCTCTGCGAGGCCATGTTTCGCGAAAGACCCTCAATATTCTGGGCTGGCTGGGTAACGAGGTTCTTACTCCACTTCGGAAGCTAGCATTTCTTGTGGATCGCGGCGACGCCGAGGGACGCATCAGGATTAGAGGTATGGACCTTTCGGTCGAGAATTCTTCGTAATCCGCAGCGACGCGAGTCGAGCCGCCGCGCTCCAAAAAGAGGGACACAGGCTGAAGCCTGTGCTACCGGGAAACGAATAAGCGCAAGGGGAATCAAGGTCTTGATAATGGCTAGGGCGTGGCTACAGTTAGCGATTGTCAGGTATGAAGTTATTTTCCGGAAGCGGCGGCGAATTTTCTGAGTCTGAGTTCGGCGGCCCGCAGAAGAATCTCGAATAGCTGATCCTTTTCGAGAGCCGTCAAGTCTTCGGTCTGCACTCCAAGAGTCACCGCGGTGGTGGCGATTTCGCAGACAACATACCAGATGGGTCCTAGAGGCGCGGTCTGCTGACAGGGCCGCTGGTGCGAAAACAGCTCGGCAATGCCGTCCAACTGGGCCTGGGAATGAGAGATGAAATGTGTCGGGCAGAAGAGGAAGCCCCCCGCCGAACTTGTGGCGGGTTCTCCACACCTTGCCATGGCGCATCGTAGATTTCTTTCCATAGCCAAAGCCAAGGGCTGGATGGATATCCTTGATTAACCGGTGTGGAGGGGGGACACCTCACCGGGCTCGATGAAAGGCGCTTCCTTATTGGAAACGGAGCTTGTGCGCCTCTTGATATAAAGGAGGAGGCCGGGCCGGAAAAAATATAGGGTTTGTTCCATGAACACAGGGTTGGGGGCAGAGGTGAAACAGCAGATCCCTCTCTGCGACGCGCTCCGCAAACGCGTCCGAAGCGCAAAGCGCACTTCGCGCGTCTTCGCTCGGGATGACAGCGCAGAGATGGGAAAGCGGCGTCGAGCCGCCGCACTCAAAAAGCAGGATGCCGGGCTGAAGCCCGGCACTACAGCGGGAAATTAGGGTGTTGACAAGGAGCGAGGGGATGCGTATAGTTGGCGATTGTCTGTTAGCCTTTCTGCAGGACAGGAGGGCCCGCTCTTTGACAACCGGATGAGATGTGCCAGAACCCGTTCGATAACTGAGTGAATCGAGCGACAAAACAATTTGCTGGGAAGTCTGGTCCCAGTCTTCGGACCGGGATTTTGATTTTCCAAGCATCCAGATTCAAACGAGAGTTTGATCCTGGCTCAGAGCGAACGCTGGCGGCGTGCTTAACACATGCAAGTCGAGTGCGTAGCTTTCTGTAGCAATACAGGAGGTGGGCGCACGGCGCACGGGTGCGTAACACGTGGGCAATCTGCCCTTCGGTGGGGAATAACTCCGCGAAAGCGGAGCTAATTCCGCATGACATTCCGGGAAGTCCGCTTCCCGGACTCAAAGGCCGCAAGGCCGCCGGAGGAGGGGCCCGCGCCCGATTAGCTAGTTGGCAGGGTAACGGCCTACCAAGGCTATGATCGGTAGCCGGTCTGAGAGGATGGCCGGCCACACTGGAACTGAGACACGGTCCAGACTCCTACGGGAGGCAGCAGTGGGGAATCTTGCGCAATGGGCGAAAGCCTGACGCAGCGACGCCGCGTGGGGGATGAAGCTTTTCGGAGTGTAAACCCCTTTCGACCCGGACGAATGGCCCGCAAGGGACGTGACGGTACGGGTAGAAGAAGCCCCGGCTAACTACGTGCCAGCAGCCGCGGTAAGACGTAGGGGGCCAGCGTTGCTCGGAATTACTGGGCGTAAAGGGTTCGTAGGCGGTGCGGCAAGTCGGGAGTGAAATCTCTGGGCTTAACCCAGAGGCTGCTTCCGAAACTGCCGTGCTCGAGTGCGGGAGAGGCGAGTGGAATTGCAGGTGTAGCGGTGAAATGCGTAGATATCTGCAGGAACACCCGTGGCGAAGGCGGCTCGCTGGACCGCAACTGACGCTGAGGAACGAAAGCTAGGGGAGCAAACAGGATTAGATACCCTGGTAGTCCTAGCCCTAAACGATCAGGACTTGGGGTGGCCCGCGTAGGCGGGTCGTCCCGGAGCTAACGCGTTAAGTCCTGCGCCTGGGGAGTACGGTCGCAAGACTGAAACTCAAAGGAATTGACGGGGGCCCGCACAAGCGGTGGAACATGTGGTTCAATTCGACGCAACGCGAAGAACCTTACCTGGGCTCGAAGTGCTCGGGACCAGCTGTGGAAACACGGCCTTCCCGCAAGGGACCCGAGTAGAGGTGCTGCATGGCTGTCGTCAGCTCGTGCCGTGAGGTGTTGGGTTAAGTCCCGCAACGAGCGCAACCCTTACACGTAGTTGCCACCCGCAAGGGGGAACTCTACGTGGACTGCTCCGGATAACGGAGAGGAAGGTGGGGATGACGTCAAGTCAGCACGGCCTTTATGTCCAGGGCTACACACGTGTTACAATGCGCGGCACAAACTGTTGCCAACCCGCGAGGGGGAGCTAATCGGAAAAAACCGCGCTCAGTTCGGATTGCAGTCTGCAACTCGACTGCATGAAGCTGGAATCGCTAGTAATGGCGTATCAGATCGGCGCCGTGAATACGTTCCCGGGCCTTGTACACACCGCCCGTCACATCACGAAAGTGAGCTGTACTAGAAGTCGCCAAGCCGACCGCAAGGGGGCAGGCGCCCAAGGTATGGCTCATGATTGGGGTGAAGTCGTAACAAGGTAGCCGTAGGAGAACCTGCGGCTGGATCACCTCCTTTCTAAATACAGCGGCAAGCGATCCTGTGCAGGTGTGCAGGTGAATTTGCCCACTGTCCCAGACTCTCACGGGTCTTCGACAGAGTCGTCTGGCTTGCTCGGTTTCCTTCGGGTTCTGGCAGATCTCATCCGGGTCAAAGAGCGGTACAGACAAAAGAATTTCAGGGTCGGGCGCGATTCGGCGCTCGGCCCTTTTTGCATTTCTGGGCCAAATACTCGCGCAGAACCGCCAGGTTCCGGCTGGAAGCCGGTCACCGAGCGTCCCGCCCTTCCTCAAAGAGGAAGAGAAAGAAACCCAAGCCCCTCCACATAGCAAGACGGTACTTTAACCCGGCCACAAACCGCCAGGGGAGCTCGCATCCCGGCCCGACGATTGGCTGAGCTTAAGGCTACCAAATGTCATACACAAGAGAGCAGCTAAATATGGCATTTGGAAGAATTCCTTCAGGCAGAATTGCGTGACTGCCGCATAAGTTATTGACACACAAGATGTTATAGATTACGAAAAGCTCTGGAAACATTAGTGCAGGTAAAAACCGGGGTTCCTAGTGTTTCCTATTTTTACAAAAAAAGATAGCCCACGTGGATGCGTTGTCACTCGCGGCAATTGTGCGTCAACCTGTGTCCCATTGCGGGACACCTGAAGCGTGGAGGTCAAAATGAGAAAGCAATTTACAGCGGTAGCATTGACATTGGGAATGGCGCTAGCGGGCCTGCTTATGGTCGCGCGAGACGCGCAGGCGCAGGCCACCGCAAGCGCTTCGCTACAGGGCACGATTGTGGACAAATCGCAGGCCGTGCTTACAGGCGCGGATGTTGCAATCACCAATAAGGCCACCGGCGCAACCCGCAGCACAAAGACAAATGCGTCCGGAGAATACCGCTTCGATTTGCTGTCGGCCGGCATTTACAACATAAAGGCAAACGCCCCAGGCTTTGCCACAGCGGAAGCCAAGGATGTCGAGTTGCTCGTGGGGGCCACGGCAACTCAGAACCTTACGCTGACTCCCGGAGCCGTCAGTGAAACGGTTGAAGTGAGCGCCACAGCGCCATTGGTGGACCAGACGAAGACCGACGTGAGCATGAACATCACGCCGCAACAGATCCAGGAATTACCGCTGATCGGCCGCGATATCGCCGACCTTGCGTATCTCTCACCGGGTGTGAAATCGGCGGACTCCTACGACCCCACCAAGAACCGCTACTCGATCCTGTCGGTAAACGGTCAGGGCGGGCGCAACGTGAACGTCACCGTCAACGGCGTAGACAATAAGGACAACACCGTTGGCGGGCCGGTCATGCAACTTCCCGCAGAGGCCGTGCAGGAGTTCCAGATCTCCACCCAGCGTTTCTCGGCAGTCAATGGCCGCTCCGAAGGCGCTGCCATCAACGTGATCACGAAATCCGGGTCGAACGGCTACCATGGTTCGGTATTCGGATTCTTCCGCGAGCAGGCGCTCAACGCGGCCCAGAAACTTCCCGATCCGGCGAACAATACCTTTGTTTCTACCACTCCGCCGTATTCGCGCCAGTGGTTTGGCGGGTCGGTCGGCGGGCCATTGAAGAAAGATAAGCTGTTCGCCTTCTTCGCCATCGAGCGCCAGCGCGAGCACAGCTCCATCGCCGAGGACCCGACGGCGCTCACCCAGCTTAACCTGGTGACTTCGCTGGGAGCCCAGCCGACGGCCGCGGTCCCCACCCCGTTCTTTGAGAACCGCATCGCCGGACGCACGGATTGGACCATCAACAACAAACACAGCGCCTATTTGTCGGTCGCTACGCAGGGCAACAACAGCCTCAACGACCAGAGCAACGGCACGTTCGACCTGACCGAAGGCAACTTTACCGTCAATCACTTGCAGATTGCCAACGTCACCCTGAACTCCGCGTTCTCGCCTACCCTGATCAACCAATTTACTGCCGGGTGGCAGTATTGGAACAACCTGATTGACAGCGCGACGCGGGCCCCGCTCATCACCTTTCCCGACGCGCAATTCGGCACCAACACCAACGTCCCGCAGAATTCCATCCAGCGCAAGTGGCAGTTCAAAGACGACCTGAGCAAAACAGTCGGCAAGCACACCTTCAAGACCGGATTTGATTACATCTTTACGCCGTTCATGGGCGGCTTCTTCGAGTTCAATCCGACCCTGGAGATAGACTTCAGCGCAAACCCGAGCTGCATCCTCGGGGTTGCTCCCGATGCCTCGACGGCAGGTTGCGGCGCGGCCGCGTTTCCGAACAAATTCGCCACTCCGGGCGCCGTGGAGTCGATGAGCATCGCGGTCGGCGATCCCACCTTCATCATCAAAGATGCCAAGCAACTCGGACTGTATTTCCAGGATGACTGGAAAATGACCCGTCGCCTGGCCGTGAACCTCGGCATTCGCTGGGACAAGGACTTCGATTTCGTCGGCGGCTCGGATATTGCCAACAGCCGCACCTTCCAGGAACTGCAGGCGGCTGCCGCCTTCAGCCCCCTGGCGGCGGCCCTGGTGGCCAAGAAGGCTGACGATTACAACTACAACTTTAGCCCGCGTGTGGGATTTGCTTATGATCTGACCGGCAAGGGCAATCATGTCCTCCGCGCCGGTTTCGGAATGTACTACGGTAATACCTTCCAGAACATCCCCCTGTTTATGGAACAGCAGAGCAACGCGACCATCTTTCAGACGGCGTTCGCAATCAGCAGCGGCAGCCAGGTCGTGCCAGGCACTGGCATCTTATTAGGCAACTGGCGTTTCGGTGTGGATCCGTTGCCAACCATTCCGCCGCCCTCGCATGACTTGAATGGCGGAACACCCGCAGTACCAGGCGCCACCGGCCGCATCATGGACCCGAACTATCGCAACCCGGTCACCGAAGAGTGGAACGGCGGGTACGCCTTTTCGTTCAACTCGGCGAAATCTGTGATCGAGGCGGAATACGTCCACGTGCTCAGCCTGCACGAAAACAAGACCATCAACGTTGATCCCAGGATCCCCATAAATCCCGCGAATATAACGACGCGAAGCGTCACTGAGACTGCCGCGGGAGTCCCTGTCTGCTCGGCGGCATCGTGCGGCTTTTTCCGGCCACTCGATGCGGCCTTCTTGGCAGCTGGCGTGCCGTTGCTGGGCAGTGTCCGCGACGAGCAATCCATTGGGCGCTCGCGCTACGATGGCATGAACATTAGCTATCGCCAGCGTGGATTCCATAAAGTCGATCTGATCGCGAACTACACACTGGCTAAGGCACAGGGCTATGACCAGGACGGTGGTTCGTTCCGTTACTATCCGCGTGACCCGCAGAAGCCGTTCTCCCCGTTTGAATTCGGGCCTGCCTTTAATGACGAGCGGCACCACGTCACCATTGCGGGTGTCTGGAACCTCCCTTGGGGCATGGAATTTGCTCCGATCCTGCAGGCAGGTTCGGCGCGTCCCTACCTTGTACAATCCTCTTTCAATGAGCTCAACCTGGGCGGCGGCAGCTCCGCCGGCGCGGTTATCGTGCCCAACAGCGATCCGACGAACGTGACCGCGTTTGCGGGGAAGAGCGGCGCAGCCAAGCTGGCCGCGGTCCAGTGCTACTACTCCGGCAACTT
>Ga0209648_10004449_pt1 | contig 11906 bp, 5 predicted proteins | sample GraSoi2013_115cm_FD_185830 | JGI IMG/M metagenome (GOLD analysis project Ga0209648, IMG submission 185830) | Grasslands soil microbial communities from the Angelo Coastal Reserve, California, USA - Sample 9_17_2013_115cm (SPAdes) (version 2) | ecosystem: Environmental > Terrestrial > Soil >...
GGCGTGCCACGCGCGCGGGCACGGGAGGGTCATAAAGAATGGCCGACAAGTCCAGCCCGCGCCCCTTCCAGTGATTCACGGCCGGCTGCACGTCGAGCATGTCGACGCGCCCGATCATCTCGTCCACGCGGCGGAAGCCGAGTTCGGCCATGTGCTGCCGCACCTGCTGCGCCAGAAAGAAGAAGAAGTTGATGACGTGTTCAGGCTGTCCCTGAAATTGCTTGCGCAGCACGGGATCCTGCGTGGCGATGCCCACCGAGCAAGTGTTGAGATGGCACTTGCGCATCATGACGCAGCCCATCGCAATCAGGGGCGTGGTGGCGAAACCGAATTCTTCGGCCCCGAGCAGCGCCGCTACCACGACATCGCGCCCAGTTTGCAGTTTCCCATCCGTCTGCACGCGGATTCGACTGCGCAGATCGTTCAACAAGAGCACCTGCTGCGTCTCCGCTAACCCAAGCTCCCAGGGAATGCCCGCGTGCTTGATCGAACTGAGCGGTGAAGCTCCCGTGCCTCCGCTGTCGCCACTGATCAGGACAACATCCGCGTGTGCCTTGGCGACGCCCGCCGCCACCGTGCCTACTCCTACTTCCGCCACTAATTTCACCGCGACGCGGGCTTGTGGATTTACGTTCTTCAAGTCGTAGATCAGTTGTGCGAGGTCTTCGATGGAATAGATGTCGTGGTGAGGCGGTGGCGAGATCAAGCCCACGCCGGGGATGGAATGTCTTATGCGCGCAATGACTTCATCGATCTTATGCCCAGGAAGTTGCCCGCCTTCGCCGGGTTTCGCGCCCTGCGCCATCTTGATCTGTAACTCGTCTGCATTGACGAGATAGTTGGCAGTAACTCCAAAGCGCGCCGACGCGACCTGCTTTACCGCGCTCCTCCGGAAGTCTCCGTTGGCATCCGGCTTGTAGCGCTCTTCATCTTCGCCACCCTCGCCAGTGTTGGACTTCCCCCCGATTCGGTTCATCGCGATGGCCAGAGTCTCGTGCGCTTCCTTGCTGATCGAGCCGAATGACATCGCTCCCGTGGTAAAGCGCTTCACGATCTCACTCGCCGGCTCTACTTCCGCGATCGGAACTGGATTGGCGCTCTTCTTCAACCTCATCAAACTGCGCAACGTAGACAAGTTGCTGCTTTGGTTGTCGATGAGGTCCGTATATTCCTGGAAGGTCTGCGCGCTCTCCTGCCGCACTGCCAGCTGGAGCTTGCTGATCGTCAGCGGATTCAGCAGGTGATACTCGCCGTTGACGCGCTGGTGGTAAGTTCCTCCAACCGCCAGTTCAGTCTCGGACTCGGTCAGGGGACGAAACGCGTGCTCGTGCTTAAGCTGAGCTTCGCGGGCAAGCACTTCGAGGCCAACTCCTTCCAAGCGCGACGCTGTCCCTGCGAAGTAGGAATCCACCAGCTCTTTGTTCAGCCCAATCGCTTCGAAAACCTGCGCTCCCTGATAACTCTGTAAGGTCGAGATACCCATCTTGGCGAAGGTCTTCAGCAATCCTTTGTTGATCGACTTGATGAAGTGCTTCACGGCAAGTTCGGGAGTTACTCCGTCAGAAATCGCTCCGTCAGAAAATTCCCGTCGCTGCGCCAGGCTTTCAACGCTCTCCAATGCCAGGTACGGATTGATGGCGCTTGCCCCATAGCCACTGAGCAGCGCAAAGTGCATCACCTCGCGAGGTTCGCCCGACTCCGTAATCAGAGCGACCTGGGTTCGCGTCTCCTCCTGCACCAGCAGGTTATGCACGGCGGCCAGTGCCAGCAGGCTGGGGATGGGAGCGTAATCCTTGTTCACCCCACGATCGGAAAGAATGAGCAGCGTGTACCCGGCTCTTCCGGCGAGCGATGCTCGCTGGCACAACTCTTCGAGCGCGCGCTTCAGTCCCGCTTCTCCTTCGCTCGAACGGAACAGCGCGGGCAGCGTGATCGCCAGCAAATCCCCAGTCGAGACGCGGCGCAGTTTCTCCAATTCAAGGTTCGTCAGAAGCGGATGCGCCAGCTTCAGCATGTGGCAGTTCTCGGGCTCTTCCGAGAGAATGTTGCGCTCGCTCCCGATGTAACTGATCAGCGACATCACGATCTCTTCGCGAATCGGGTCAATCGGAGGATTGGTGACCTGGGCGAAGAGCTGCTTGAAATAATTGAACAGCGATTGCGGACGGTCCGAGAGACAAGCGAGCGGCGTATCCGTCCCCATGGACCCAACCGGCTCCTGGCCCTTCGAAGCCATCGGGCCGAGGATCATCCGCAGATCCTCATCGCTGTAACCAAACGCCCGCTGCCGGCGAAGCAGGGTTTCCGCATCTGGATGGTGCATGCGTGTAGGCTCGGGCAACTGATCGATCGTGATCTGATTGTCTTTCAGCCACTGCGCATACGGCTGTCGCGAAGCCAGCCGGTGCTTGATTTCTTTGTCCGGGACAATGCGCCCTTCGACCGTATCAACGAGAAACATCTTCCCCGGCTGCAGGCGGCCCTTCATCTTTACCTGTTCCGGTTCGATATCGAGCACACCGGCCTCGGAAGCCATGATGACGTGCTCGTCATGAGTAACCACGTACCGTCCAGGCCGCAAGCCGTTGCGGTCGAGGATCGCGCCAATGACTCTGCCGTCGGTGAACGCAATCGCCGCCGGCCCATCCCACGGCTCCATCAGGCACGCATGATATTCGTAAAATGCGCGCTTCTCCGGCTTCATGTGAGGATTCCCAGCCCACGCTTCAGGAATCAGCATGGCCATTGCATGCGGAAGGCTGCGTCCCGCCTGCAACAGCAGTTCCACGGCATTGTCAAAATTTGCTGAATCGCTTCCCTCCGGCGCGATGATTGGAAAGAGCTTCTTTATATCGTCGCCAAACAATGGAGACTGCAACAGCGACTGGCGGGCGTGCATCCAGTTGACATTGCCCTTGAGCGTGTTGATCTCGCCGTTGTGCGCGATGTAGCGATAAGGATGCGCTCGTTGCCAACTCGGAAATGTGTTGGTCGAGAAGCGCTGGTGCACCAGACACAGCGCGCTGGTGACGTCGGGATCGGAAAGCTCCTTGTAGAAATTCGTGATTTGCGGGGCCAGCAGCAGACCCTTATAAACAATGGTGCGGCAAGAGAGCGATGAAACGTGGAACACACTCGCATCTTCAATGCCGGAGATGGCCATCTCACTCTCGGCGCGCTTGCGCACCACGTAAAGCTTCCGCTCAAAAGCGTCTTCATCGGTGAACGAACCACATCCTACAAAGATCTGCTGGATGTAAGGTTGCGAACCCCGCGCCACGCGGCCGATGGCGGAAGCGAAGCAAGGCGTATCGCGCCAACCTAATACGGTCAATCCCTCCTCGCGCACGATGCGCTCCAGAATTCCTTCGCATTGCAGCCGCTGATGTTTCTCCACCGGCAGGAACGTCATGCCGACGCCATAAGCCCCGGGCAGAGGCAGCTCGAAGCCCAACTTGCCACACTCCCGCACAAAGAACTGATGTGGGATCTGGAGCAGAATGCCGGCGCCGTCGCCCGTCTCGGGATCGCATCCGCAGGCTCCGCGGTGCGTCAGATTGAGCAGCACCTGGATTCCCTTGCTTATGATTTCGTGACTCTTGTGGCCGCGAACATTGGCCACGAATCCGATCCCGCAGGCATCGTGCTCTTGCGCAGGATGGTAGAGGCCCTGAGCGGGGGGAGGGCTATTCGGATTTTTCAGACGCGTCGTCATGGGCACGTTTACAGCATTGGCCTACTGTGCTGCATCGCTTGCTGGATAGCTTGCTGCACAGTCTGCGGGCTGGCTGGCGGCGTACTTGGCGCTTGGCCGCTTCCCGATCAGTTGCTCGTGAGTTGGGACTTTGCCCGCAAAGGCCGCGGGAGGGTCGCACACTTCGCCTCAGGAACACACTTCGTAGGTTCTTACTTACTGCCAGACGGGTCCGAAAGTACAATTCAGAATTTCGATGCGAAGGATGCAAATTTTGAAAGTTCCGCGGTTTCACGGCAAATTCATCCTAATGTCACGCCAAGGCCGCAGAGTCCGCTATAATCCCGCATAAACCTAATGGATTTCGATCAGTTAATCACGTTCCTGGAAGTGGCCAGACAGGGCAGCTTTTCCCGCGCTGGAGAGAAAGTTTTCCGCTCCCAATCGGCGGTCAGCGCCCAAATCCGCCAGTTGGAGCAGGAGTATGGCGCTCGGCTGCTCGACCGCTCGGGCAAGACCGTAAAACTGACCCCCGCCGGACAAATTCTCTTTGACTATGCCGAGCGGCTGAAACTGCTGCGCGAGGAATCGCTGATGGCGGTGGCGGACCACAGCAGCACGCCCCGCGGCACGCTTCGCGTCGGCGCCAACGAGGCTACCTGCCTCTACGTTCTGCCTGAGGTGTTTGCCGAATACTGCCGGCGCTACCCGCCGGTGCAGATCAATATTTACCGGAATTTCAGCTACAAGATCACAGAAAAGCTCGAGAACGGCTCCATCGAAGTTGGCATTCTGACCCTACCCATTCAGTCTCCGAGCCTGGAAATCCAACCTATCTTCCGCGACAAGCTGATGTTGATGGTGAGCCCCAACAATCCCCTGGCCAAGCATAAAACGGCGGCCGTCCGCGATATCGTCAAACATCCCATATTGCTGCCAAAGACCGGCCACACCCGACGGCTGCTGGACAAGCTGTTCCGCCCTCATCGCGACGAACTGCAGGTTCGAATGGAATTGCCCAGCATCGGCATGATCAAGAGCTTTGTGGCGGCCGATCTCGGAGTGTCTCTCATCAGCGCGTCATTCGCCCGCGATGAAGTGGCATCCGGAAGAGTGAAGCTGATTGATCTGGAGGATGTGGAACTTTTTCGCGAACTGGGACTTGCCTACCGCCGCGACCGAACCCTCTCCTGCGCCACCACTGCATTTATCGATGTGTTGCGTCAGCTGGCCGCGTCGACGAAAAAAAAGCCCGCTCCGCCTCAGCCGTGAATATGAATCATACAATGGAGCGCCGGGCGTCCTCGCTCGGCTAGAGGAATGCCTGCGGGAAGCCGGGCGTGGAGGCCCGCTCCGCGAACCTACTTAATCGCTTCCGCCGCGATCCTCTCCGTCACAAACGCCTCGATCACGTCGCCAGCTTTGATGTCGCCGTAGTTCGCGATCGAGATACCGCACTCCATACCGCTGGTCACTTGGGACGCATCGTCCTTAAATCGCCGCAGCGAGGCCACTTTCCCCTTGAACACGACCACGTTATCGCGCAGCAGCCGCACTTCGGAATCGCGCTTGATCAGGCCATCGCTCACGCGGCAACCGGCAATCGTCCCCACCTTCGGAATGCGGAAGGTCTCCAGCACCTCGGCACGCCCCTGATAAGTCTCTTTGATCGTCGGTTCGAGTAAGCCGGTCATGGCGCGCTTGATCTCGTCCTGCAGTTCGTAAATGATCGAGTGCAGGCGTATGTCAACTTTTTCCTGATCGGCCAGTTCCTGCGCCTTGCGCTCCGGCCGCACGTTAAATCCAATGATGATGGCGTTCGACGCCGATGCCAGCAGCACATCCGTCTCCGTGATCGCGCCAATGCCCGACCGCAGCAACTTCAATCGCACTTTTTCGTTCGAAAGTCTGCCCAGCAAATCGCCCAGCACTTCGACCGATCCCTGCACGTCGGCCTTCAGAATGACGTTCAGTTCCTTCATGCCCGCCGTCTTCAACTGTTCCGCCAGGCCTTCGAGCGAGACTCGCGAACTCTTGGCGAGCGTGGCTTCGCGCGCTTTCTGCCCGCGGTATTCGGAGATATCGCGCGCCTTCTCGCGGTCCGTGACTACGACGAACTGGTCGCCTGCCTGTGGCAGCCCTTCCAATCCAATAATTTCCACGGGCGTCGAAGGCGGCGCTTCCTTCAACGCCTTTCCGCGATCGTCGAACATCGCGCGAACTTTGCCATAGACGTTCCCGACCACAAAGTTGTCGCCCGCGCGGAGCGTGCCATTCTGCACCAGGATCGTCCCCACCGGACCGCGTCCCCGATCCAGTTTCGCTTCAAGCACCAATCCGCTCGCCGCGCGTCCCGGAGTCGCTTTCAATTCCTGCAAGTCCGCCGTCAACAAGATCATTTCCATCAGCAGATTGAGATTCGTCTTCTGCTTCGCGGAAACGTCGACGAATACCGTCTTGCCGCCCCAGTCTTCCGGCAGCAGCCCGCGATCCGCCAGTTGCTTCTTGACTCGCTCCGGCATCGCGCCGGGCTTATCGATTTTGTTGACCGCCACAATGATGGGAACTTCGGCGGCGTGCGCGTGATCGATCGCTTCAATCGTTTGCGGCATAACGCCGTCGTCGGCCGCGGTGACCAGCACCACGATGTCGGTCGCCTTCGCGCCGCGCGAACGCATGCGCGTGAACGCTTCGTGGCCGGGCGTATCCAGGAATACGATCTCGCGCCCGTAAGCCGGAGACGCCTTATCCGTGATGGCAACCTTGTATGCGCCGATGTGCTGCGTAATGCCGCCCGCCTCGCCGCCAGCCACATTGGTCGAGCGGATCGAATCCAGCAGCGTCGTTTTGCCATGATCCACGTGGCCCATGATCGTAACCACCGGTGGACGCGGCACTGCTTCCGCGCCTTCCTCTTTGCTCTCGGTTGCTTCAGTCGTGTCTTTCGCAGCTTGTTCTTCGAAGGTGATCACTTCCGTATCCGCTCCGAAGAAGCGCGCCATCTCGCTTGCCAGCTCCGCGTCGAGCGTTTGATTGATGGTCGCGAACACGCCCCGCACCACCAGTCGCGCAATCACGTCCTTGGCGCGAATGCCCAGCTTCTCAGCCAGGTCTTTCACTGAGATTCCTTCTGTAATTGTGATGTTCCGCGTGATCGGCGCGGGCTCGTTGCTGATGGTCATCCGCGGCGGCGGAGTGTAGCCCTTCATCGGGCCTTCCTTCACTCCCCGCGGCACATACCTCTGCCCTGGTCGTCGCGCCGGACCACCCGGACGGCTTCCCGGACGCGTCGGTCCCGGCGGCGGCAATCCCGCTCCCGGGCCCACTCCCAGCGGACGCGATCCCGCCGGCGCCACTCGCGTCGGATGCATCGGCCGCCGTTCTCCCGGACGAAGCGGAGGCCGCGCCGATCCCGGCGCTTGCGGCCGGGCCGTGCGCTGAAAAATTGGCTGCCCCGGCACAGGTCGTCCCGGCATCGGACGCGAAGCAGTACTCGGCGCAGGCGCTCCTGGCGCAGCCAGAGGCGCCTTGTATACCGGGCGCGGACCGGTCTGCGGCATGATCATTCTCGGCGGAGGAGCAATCGAAGCCCCTGACTTCGCGGGAGCGTCTTGCATCTGCGTAACGTTATTATGTGCCGGAGGCTGCGCCGCTGGACTCGTAGCCCGCAGCGGAGCGGCGATGGCTGGCGGTGCCGCAGTCGAACTTGTAGCCGCCGGTGTGGTCGCGGCAGGTGGTGCGACGGGAATCCTGGGCGGAATGACGACCACCGTCGGCGGCCGATATCCGGCAGCTACCGAAGCCGGCGTCACCATTCTGGGCGCAGGCGGCGCAGGCGCGTCAATCACTGGCTTGGGTGGCACCGCCTTCGGAGCCCCTGCCTTCGCTTCTACCGCCGGTTTCTCAACCGGCGGCTTGACTGCCGGGCGGGCCGCGGGATGCTCGGCTACTCCCTTTTGCTGCGTGATGGCGCGCAGCACGTCTCCGGGCCGCGAAATATTCGACAGGTCAATTTTGGTCTTGATGCCTTCGTCGCCATGGGCGGCGCGCGAAGCCTTCGCCGAACTCGGCGCTCCCTCGGAGCGGCCGCGGAGATGCTTTCGCACCAGTTCCGCTTCGTGATCTTCCAGAGAACTGGAGTGCGTTTTCTTCTCCGTAACACCCACCGTGGTCAGCACGTCAAGAATTTCCTTGCTCTTGACTTCCAACTCACGGGCCAGATCATTGATTCGAATCTTACTCATCCGCTGTCGTTTCCTCTTCTTGTCCCGCTGATTTCGTGTATCTAAGCTCGCATGTCTAACCTCGTGTGACTAGCGTTTGACGAACCCCGCGCGTTCGGTTCGGACGCAACTCCGAACTCGCCGCGCTCCCTGTTCAGCTCTTCTTGTCTTCCGCGGCTTCTTCGGTCGCAGATTCGGCGGTCGGGACGTCTTCAGTCGCGGCTTCTTCAATTGAAGGTTCAGCGACTTCTTCTGCCGCCGCCATTTCTGTGGGCTCCGTTTCGGCAGACTCCCCGTCGCCGGCCAATGCATCGGCTTCAACCGTGCCTTCTGCCAGCGATTCCTCGCTGAAAGCCGCTTCGGTGGCGGCTTCTTCAGTGCCCTCCGGTTCCGCGGCGGCTACTGCCTCGCCGCCATCCAGGGTGGCAAAGTAATTATTGACCGCAATACTGATTTTTTCCACCGTTTTCGGGCCAATGCCTTCAATCGCTTCCAACTGCTCCGGCGTCATATCGGCCAGCGACTCCACCGTGTTCACGCCCGCCGCCTTCAGTTTCTCGACCAGCCCCTCGCCCAATCCGGTAACAATCTCCAGCGGAGTTACGGTCTGGGTGACCAGCGCCGACATCTGCTGTTCCACTTCCTGCCGCTTTTCCTCTTCGCTCTTGATGTCGATCTTCCAACCCAGCAGCTTCGCCGCCAGCCGCACGTTCTGCCCCTTTTTCCCAATCGCCAGCGAGAGTTGCGTATCGTCCACCACCACTTCCAAGTGCTTGTCCGTCGCATCCACAATCGTCACCCGGCTCACTTTCGCCGGCTGCAGGGCTTTCTCCGCGAATGTAACCGCATCCTCGTGATACTCGATGATGTCGATCTTTTCTCCGCGCAGCTCGCGGATGATCGACTGCACTCGCATGCCCTTCATGCCCACGCAAGCTCCGACCGCATCGACGTCCTTGTCCTTCGACATCACCGCGATCTTCGTGCGCTCGCCCGCTTCCCGCGCAATCGCCCGAATCACCACCGTGCCGTCATAAATTTCCGGTACTTCGGTCTGGAACAGATGCTGGACTAATTCCGGAGCGGAGCGCGAAGCGATCACGCCCGGTCCTTTCACCGCTTTCTCCACTCGCACGATCACTACCCGAATCCGCTCGCCCACCGCGAACGATTCCAGTCGCGACTGCTCCTTGCGTCCCATGCGTGCTTCGGCCTTGCCGATATCGAGAATGACGTCCGGACCCTCAAGCCGCTTCACGGTCGCATTCACCACCTCGTTCACGTGCCCGATGTATTCGTTGTAAACGGTGTCGCGTTCGGCCTCGCGTACTTTTTGAAAGATGACTTGCTTCGCCAGTTGCGCCGCAATCCGCCCCAGAATCCCTTCCGTCACTTTCGGGATCATCAGCTCTCCGCCCGCTTCCGCGCTCGGATCCAACTTCCGCGCCTGCTCCACCGTGACCTGCAGATTCGGATCTTCCACCTGCTCCGGACTCTCGACGATCGACTTCACCGCGTAAGCGCTGATCTTGCCGCTCTCTTTGTCGAGCACGGCGCGCAAGTTCTCCTGCGTCTTATAGTATTTGCGCGTGGCCACGACAATGGCGTCCTCGACCGCGCTCACCACAATTTGCGGATCAATGCCCTTCTCCCGGCTGACCCCTTCGATAATGTTGTAAAGCTCACTCGCCATAAAAATTCCAAACTCTTCAAGTCTCGGGTCTTAGGTGACACGTCTTAAAACTGGGTTTTCCTGAGACTTGAGAACTAACCCCTGAGACCGTGCCCCTAGATTTCCGGTACTAGATTCGCTTTCTCTACGTTCCGTAACTCAATCTCAACGTTCAGCGCCTCGCCGTCTTTCGGACGCATCTTCTTCTTGTTCTTGCGCGCCGCGCTTAGATCCAGCAGCAGCTTTCCGTTCTCGAAGCTTTCCAGTTTCCCTTCAAAATGCCGGTTGTTGTTCACCGGCTCCCGTGTCGTCAATTTCACCTGATGTCCGCGGAAGCGCTCAAAATCCGCCGCCTTCGTCAGCTTGCGATCCAGTCCTGGAGAAGAAACCTCCAGCACATACGATCCCCCCGGAAAAGCATCTTCAACGTCGACGATGGTCCCGAATTCCCGGCTAAACTTCGAGCAATCCTCGTGCGTCACGCCGTCCGGACGATCAGTTGCTGGCACCGCTCCCGGTCGGTCAATAAATACGCGTAGTGTGCGGTGCTTACCCGCCCCGCGCACTTCCACTTCGACTACTTCCAGCCCGCTCGAGCCCGCCACCCGCTCGGCAATCTGCCGGACCTTATCCAGATCAAAAGCCATGTTTTCAGCAATTTGCGCCGGAGCCGCCGCGCCAGGCCATTCCCGATGATCGGCCCAACTAAAAAGTGGGCTTTCGCCCACTGGTGTGCTTCGACAATCCTGGCACTACGACACAACAGTTTTCGTTACCAACTATACGCCGCCCATATGGAAAACACAAACCAGGATGCCTTGCGCCAAAGGCCAGAAGAGCGCCTCTAACTCGCTCGGAACTTCGGTGAGACCCGCGGAGGGGCGGCTGGCGTAGGGACGGACGCATTCGTCCGTCCAAGCCGAGCAAAACTCGTCAGCGAGTCGCAGACCGGCCAGTGCGGACGGACCGGCCTCTCCGCAGTTACGTAAGTATCTGAAGTAACCTTGCCCTCGGCTCGTCCATCCCCCAAACTTCTCCTGATGCGTTTTTCCCGCGCCCATCTCGCGATCGCTCTGGGCTCCGCTGGCCTGCTGGTGCTCGTGTTCCTCGGTTATCTGTACTGGCTCAGCAGTCAGCCGCCAGTCCTGTCGCGCTCCGAGGAACGCGATCCCCTGACCCAGATGCCGATCAGCATCACCATGAATCCATTTCGCGATCGCACCATCGAACGCACCGCCAATAGCTTTATCTCTGAGATGCGCGACGGCAATTGCCGCAAACTGCTCGCCCAGTGGGAAAGGGACTACCGCAGGAAGCGCGCCGACTTCGTCTGCAACTCCGAAGCCCAACACCCGCTGATTTCCTGGAACCTGGTGCAATGGGAGGACGCTCCGCCCCTGGTGATTCTGCACTACAAAGGCCAGCGATATAGCAGTTCCAGCCAGGACGCAACCTACAAAGATCTTTTTTCTGTAACCGAAGAAAAGAAAGATTCCGGCTGGACGGTTACGAAGTACGATTCCTTCTACTGAGTTACCGATAAATTTCCAGCCGATTCGAGATCAAACAGCGTCCGGAAAAGCATGCTGACAAAAAAGCCGGGTCGCCCTGCTGGTGGAATCCCACAAACGGCCAGGCCTCCCGGCTTCCCCCCCAACGCTCGATGATCCATGCATACTTCCGATGGATCACTTTCGATGGATACCTCTATGAATTCCTTCGTGACGGCGCCAGCCGCCGCCTCTTGCGCCAGTAGCCTCCTGGCCTGCGCGTCGCCAGAACCGGGTTCCTCTGTGGTCTGAGCCTGAGTCTCGGTCGCTTCCTGCAGAGCTTGGGCGGCGACGCTGATCTTAACTGTATCCGTGGCTGCGGGCTGCGGTTTCGCCGGTGGGTGCGCTGCCGGCGGCTGAACTTCGGGATGGGCGCGGACTTGTGGCGAACTTACTGGACTGACCATTTGTGAGAACCCCTGATGTTCTTGATCGCGACGGGGTCTATTTACTTTAGCTTTGCATACGGAATGCGGGAGGCTACGGGTAGCCGAATGACTGGTTGCCGGCGTTCGACTCTATGGAGCGCCGGGCGTCCTCGCCCGGCCAGAGGAATATCTGCCGGAGCCGGCCGGGCGGGGACGCCCGGCGCTCCACTCGGTGTGGGAACCCATCGGATTAGCCGAAGCTTATCCTCCGATGTGCACCATCGTCCGCGAGGCTGGCACAAATCCCGGCTCCCCGATGTGGTGCCGTTCTTCTTTCTTCTCCACCACCTTCACAATGAACTCCGCGAGCTTCTCGTCCGTCGCGCCGCGCCGCATCAA
>Ga0209648_10004451_pt1 | contig 11902 bp, 9 predicted proteins | sample GraSoi2013_115cm_FD_185830 | JGI IMG/M metagenome (GOLD analysis project Ga0209648, IMG submission 185830) | Grasslands soil microbial communities from the Angelo Coastal Reserve, California, USA - Sample 9_17_2013_115cm (SPAdes) (version 2) | ecosystem: Environmental > Terrestrial > Soil >...
AAGGTGCTGGCGGCCTGCGCCAAGCACGGCGTGGCCATGGAGTGCAACTCCTATCCCGACCGCCTCGACCTGAAGGACGTCTATCTCCGCCTGTGCAAGGAACGCGGCGTCAAGGTGGTGATCTCGACGGACTCCCACAATACCGCCAACCTTGCCTTCATTCGTTACGGCGTCACCATGGCCCGCCGCGGCTGGCTCGAGAAAAAGGACGTCATTAATACCCTGCCAACGGCCGAATTCCTTCAGGCCCTCCGTCCAAAGCCAGGAGCCGCGCACAAAAGGCATGCGGCGAAAGCGAACCGCTAGATTGTTGACTTTGCCGTTCGGGTAATATAGAAGGTAGCCAAAGGTCCCTCCCGACTCCCGTCAATTTAACTAAAGGGGAAAAAACCATGAAACGAATCGTATTCGCAGCTCTACTGGTTCTTTGTGTCTTGTTCTTGCTCCCAAGCAGACCAACCAACGCGCAGCAGGCGGAGGAAAAGAAACTGGCTCCACTGGAGTGGGAAAAACTACCAGACGGGGTGCAGGTGCTAAGGGTTTGGCAACTGGACGGTGAGAAAGTGTACCCTCAAGTCTCTGTTCTGCGAGTATCCAACGCTGAATATCTCAAATTTTTCCAAGACCCCCAGGGTTTTCTGAAATTCGTCAACGCGAATAAGGTCTTCTCGAAAGACGTAATCGTCGCCGGTCCGTGGGTGTCGCTGTCGTCCTATGTCCCAAAGGACGAGACATCTGGTTGGCTGCTCACGCTCTATCACGGGAAATTGAGCACGATGCTCGTCTCTGCCCTGCCGCAATTGGTGCAGGAATACCCCGCTCCTAAGACCCCTAAAACGAAGTGACAACCGCGTCGTTCGGGGGCATGCGCTTCCGGGGTGCGGAGGTCTGTTCTCATCTAGGATTAATGCTTCTGCAGGTTAAAGGCTCATTCGGTGGAGGAGTTCTTCAAATCGCTTGTCCGACCGCAGCGGGTCCAGTGCAGGTTCGACTTTGAGCCGAACTAAGAACGAATCGTGCTGCTCGTAAGCCTTTTCTAACCACGAAAATGCCTTGTCCTTGTCCCCCAAGGCCGCATGGATCTCGGCCAACAAGGACGCCGGAACGTAATGAATTTTGGACGCATCGTTCAGCTGCCCGATAACCTTCCTAGCATCGGCCTTTCTTCCGGATAGCGCATACGCGAATCCCAGGCTCGCCAGCCGCAGGGGATCATTACTGGAAGACGCCGCCAGGGTGCGGTAGAGCGCGATAGCCTGTTCATTTGCCCCGGATGCCAGTTGGGCGGACCCGACACAGTCGCGCGCCGACATGGAATGCGGATCCAAGTCCGCAACCGCGCGGCACTGTTCGATAGCCCGATCATATTTGCGCGCGTAGTAGAATGCCCATCCCGCACTCAGAGTGGTGATCGCTGAATAAGGCTCGAGTTCTTGGGCGGTTCGGATCTCAGCCAGAGCCTGATCGTGCCGCCCCATCTCCGACAGGAAGCCAGAATAGACGCGGTGTGCTTCCGCGTAACTTGGGTTCAATTCGATGGCCCGCTTGTATTCTCCGTCCGCACCGAGCCAGTCCCAATCACCATAGAATTTGATGGTTGCCAGTGTCGCATGAGCATCAGCCAAGCCGTCATCCAGTGCCAGAGCCTTCTGAACGTAGTCTTTCGCTCTTGGCATTGCTACTCGAGGCGACAGTTCATTCGTTAACCAGTAGTAGTCGGCCAATCCCGCGTAAGCGGGAGCGTAGTTAGAGTCGATCCTAATGGCCTCCTCAAAGTACGTTTTGGCTTCGCGCATCTGATCTTCCGTTCCCTGATGCAAGTGGTAGCGACCCTTGAGGTAAGCGTCATGCGCTGCGAAATTTGCCGAATGGGGCTTTGCCAGGCGCGCCTCTTCCTGGGGCGTCAGCGTGACATCAATTTCATGGACAATCGCGCCAGCGAGGTCTGCTTGCAGGGCAAAGACATTTTGCAGGTCCCGCTGGTAGGTCCTAGACCAGAGTTGCGCATCGGTCGGGCCATAAACGAGTCGCGCCGTGACACGAGCCGAGCCATCGGAGCGCGACACCGAGCCTTCGACAATGGCATCGACATGGAGCTCTTGCGCGATTTGGTCGAGATGCTTTTGCGAGGACTTATAGCGCATCGCGGATGTCCGGGAAATCACTCGTAGTGCCTGGAGCTGGCCGAGGTCCGTAATCAGGGCGTCCGTCAAGCCCTCGGCGAAATAGTCCTGATCCGGGTTGCCCGAAAGATTCTCAAACGGCAGAACGGCCAGTGATCGAATTTGCGGAGTGCGAGTGCGACCGAGCAGCCGGTCGCGCCAACCCCCGGTGTTCAAAACCATCAGGGTTGCTGCGAATGCCAGGAGTCCAAACACAGGGTACGCGATCCATTTCCTGGTGCCGCGCAAGAGGGGAACTTGTGCCGGCAAGGGTACATTTCCAACAGAGGCCGACTGAAGGCGGTGCAGATCCACGAGAAGCTCTTTGGCTGATTGATAGCGGCGATCAGGATCTTTGTCCAAACACTTCAGGATAATGGTCTCGAGTTCCGTGGAGATGCGGGTGTTCAGCGCGCGCGGAGAGACCGGCAGTTGGTGAAGGATCGCATCGATGAGCCGCGAAGTTTGCTCTTCCGGAAATGCTCTTCGGTCAGTGGCCATCTCGTAGAACACAGCGCCAATGGTATAGATGTCCGCGCGCGCATCCACCGGCTCGCCTCTGAGCTGTTCGGGCGGCATATACGGAAGCGTGCCTGCTGCCGCGTGCGAGTTGGTTAACGTCTCCGTCGTTCCTTCCTGCACGGGCCATAGGAGCTGCGCCAGGCCAAAGTCCAATATCTTCGCCCGTCCTTTCGCAGTGATGGCGATATTTGCGGGTTTCAGATCTCGATGGACGATACCGCGCTCGTGCGCCTCTTCCAACCCCGCGGCAATCTGCGTTCCGAGTGCGATCACCTCTTTCTCTGGAAGCGTCCCACCCGTAAGCCGCTCCGCAAGCGTTTTCCCCGGGACGTACTCCATTACAAGAAAGTCGATCCCGTCTTGCGTGCCGAACTCGTAGACCGTTTCGATATTCGGATGGTTGAGCTTGGCCAATGCCATGGCCTCTTTGCGGAAGTGTCTGCGGGCAGTCTCGTCGCCCAGAGTGCCCGGTGGCAGTACTTTCAGCGCTACGTCACGGTCGAGTTGTTCATCACGGGCGCGGTAAACCACACCCATCCCTCCGGCGGCTACTTTTTCTAGAATGCGGTAGTGGCCGAGTGTCTGGCCAATCATGAGGAGGGACCTGCTCTGCGCGGCTATGTTAGGTGGATACGATTGGCAAGTCAACGCGCAGGCGCGGGGCTGCCACTTCCCTGATTCCGCCATTGGGCGGTACAGGTCAATGGGGAACATTTGTACGCTGGCCATCGTATATTGAAGATAGAACGCCGTGTTGCGGAGGGAATTCAATATGAACCCGCTTCCCCACCGGTCGGCCGCTATTCGGCTGGGAATCACCTGCACGGCCCTTCTGGCCGCTTCCGCGGCCACAGCCAGCGCCGAAGAAGTCACCAAGTCGTTTGCCGTTTCTGGGCGCGCCAACGTGCGCGTGGAAACCAATGACGGCAGCGTGCGAGTCACCTCGGGTGACTCGAAACAGGTGGAGTTTCGCGTCCAATACCAAGGCTATGAGGTGGGAAAGAACCTTCGCGTCGACTCGCGGCAGGACGGCGACAAGATCGAATTGACGGCGCGAGTCACTGCCCATTGGGGATTCTCGTTTGGCCACAGTGCCCGGGCGGTTCACATCGAGGTCCGCATGCCGCGCGAGGCTGATCTTCAGGTGGAAACGGGCGACGGGTCCGTACAGGCCGAATCCATCAATGGAACGGTGAAGGTGCACACCGGCAATGGGTCAGTGAAAGCCTACTCGCTGAGCGGCACAATCGACCTTCACACCAACGACGGCAGCATTACCGTTGAAAACCTCAAAGGGGAGATGCGCCTGCGCACGGGAGACGGCTCGATTGAAGGCCACAATTTGGATGGAAAGGTAGCGGCGGACTCGGGCGATGGCCATATCCGGATCGCCGGCCGTTTTGATGCGCTGAACGTGAAAACGGGAGATGGCAGCGTGGACACGCGCGTTCTGCCGGGCTCCAAGATGGTTTCGGGTTGGAGCATTCGAACGGGTGATGGAAGCGTGGACCTGGTGCTGCCGTCCGATTTCCAAACGAATATTGACGCCAGCACGGGCGACGGCCACATCAGTCTGGGAATTCCCGTGACCGTGGAAGGAGCCTTCAGCAACTCGCAGATTCACGGGAAGATGAACGGGGGCGGCCAGCTGCTGACGATTCACACGGGTGATGGCTCGATCCGGCTGAGCAAGAGCTAATGCGAGGCATTTCGCGACGAGGACGAGAATCCGCTGGCCGACCCTACTTCCAGTACTCGATTTCTGTGAACTGATGCCCACAGTTGTCCGATTTTGGCGACTTCTTTGCCCTCGCCTGGCAATGTAACAAATTGAAAACAAATGACATACCTTTGGCGGACGACTTGCATTTCCCTTTTCGAGTTCCTTAGGAGATTGTTGTGATCATCTTTGCTCTTCTGGGCGCCCTCCTTGTTCTGGTCGCAGTTACGTTCATCAGTTCCATCGATTTCTCCAACGGGCGACGCCGCTGATTTTCACCGAGGCCATAGGTCAGCTTTGGCAGGCCCGCCCATCCTAACTCCAATTGCCTCCTCCCCGCTTGGTGAGGTATCTTTCGCCCCCGGACGGTATCATCATCAGCAGCAGCAGCCTGCTATGAAGGAATCGAAGAAGCGCAACGTTCTCAGCGCTCTTACGTAGCTACAGATGTTCAAATGAAACCAAGCACTGAACAATCGCCCATTCTCAACAATCAAAAGCAATCTTTCTTCGCGGATGGCATGCTCATCGTCCTATTTATCGCCCTCGCGAACTTCCTGATGCATCTCTACTTCAACAATCGGTACGGTTATTTCCGCGACGAATTCGATTACATGTCCTGCGGCGATCACCTCGGCTGGGGATACGTCGACCAGCCCCCGCTCATCCCCTTCCTGATCCATATCTGCCGCGCCCTGCTGGGCGACTCCCTGCGCAGCATTCGCTTTATCCCCGCACTCGCCTCTTCCCTGTTGATCGTGCAGACTGCTGCAATCGCCCGCGAACTAGGGGGACGCCTTTACGCCCTCCTCCTCAGCGCCGTCTGCGCGCTCATCGCACCGCAATACCTCTCCAACGGCAGCCTGCTGGGGACAAACTGCCTCGAACCCAGCTTGTGGATGGGCTGCGCCTACTTCGCCATCCTGGCCATCAAGCGAAATGATCCACGCTACTGGCTCTGGTTTGGCGTTGTCGCGGGTCTTGGCCTTGAAGAGAAATACTCCATTGCTGTCTTCGGCCTCGGCATGGTCGTCGGTCTGCTGTTGACGGAGCAACGCCGGGTCTTCCTCAACAAGTGGATCTGGCTCGGCGGGCTCGCCGCACTCCTCATCTTCCTTCCCAATGTGCTCTGGAACATCAAGTACGACTGGCCGTTCGTTCAACTCATGCGGGCCATCCGCGCTGAAGGCCGCGACGTGGTGCTGGGGCCGTTTCCCTACTTCTTCCAGCAGACGCTGCTCGTGAACCCCCTCACCGCCCCTATCTGGCTCGCGGGATTGTTCGCTCTGCTGTTTTCTATGCGCCTCAAGCCCTACCGCGCGCTGGGCTGGTGCTATCTGGTCTGCTACACGGTCTTCTTCGTGCTCCACGGCAAGAACTACTACCTGGCTCCGGTTTATCCCATGTTGCTAGCCGCCGGCGCAGTCGTGATTGAGTCCGCGATTAATGGCAGGGCAAATGCCCGCCCCCGCCGCCAATGGTTGAAACCGGCCATCGCACTCGTGCTGCTGGCCAACGGAGCATATCTCGCCCCGGTGGTGGTGCCGGTTCTTTCTCCTGACGGCTTTCTGGCCTACACGAAATATCTCCCTTTCAAGCTCCCGGTCATGGAACACTCCCACGCCCGGGCCGCGCTGCCACAGTGGTATTCTGACCAGTTCGGCTGGAAAGAAATCGCCGACGAAGCGGCTGTCGCCTGGAATCGCATCCCCGCCGCCGAGCGCCAGGACTGCGGCATCTTCGCCCAGGACTACGGGCAGGCAGGCGCCATCGATTTCTTTGGCCGCCGCTACGGACTGCCACCCGCCCTCAGCGGACACCAGACTTATTTTCTGTGGGGCCCGCACGGCTATTCGGGCAATTGCATGATTGTCCTTGACGACAGGAGAGAGGTTCTCGAACGACTGTGGGAACACGTGGAGTACGTAGGCAAGTCTGCTGACAACCCCTACGCCCTGGAAAAACAAATCAACGTCTTCCTTTGCAAGGGCGCGAAATTCGGCACCCTCACCCGGCTCTGGCCGGAAGTGAAGAGATGGCGCTAGGCGTTATTCGCGGTCGCGCGTGCCGCGCACTCCGATTTTTCGACTGGACTGAATCTCATAGTCCTTCGCTCGCCGCGCGCCGGAGGGTTGTGCGCGCTTCTTGATATACAATCGTGGCCGGAAAAATGACCAAACCGAGAGCACATGGCCGTGGCCTGCGTCTCATCGCGGCCTTTAAACTCTTGAAAGGCCTGGCGCTGCTTGCGCTGGGCATTGGCGCGCTCAATCTTCTCCACAAGGACGTCGAGGCCATTGTGGTGCACTGGATCACCGTTTTTCAGGTTGATCCGCACAGCCACTATATGACCCTGCTGCTGGCGAAGTTGTCGAGGCTGGATGACCGGCGGCTGAAAGAACTCAGCGGCGGCACGTTTATTTATTCCGCTATTTTTCTGACCGAAGGCGTTGGCCTGGCACTGGCCAAGCGCTGGGCCGAGTATCTTACGATCATCAGCACCGCTTCCCTGCTCCCGCTCGAAGTCTATGAACTCGTTAAACACGCCAGTATTGGAAAAGGCGTCGCGCTGGCTGTCAATCTCGCCGTGGTTGTTTATCTGATCATGGAGCTCCGCCGCTTTCCCAAGCGGTCCTGACGGTTGCGATTCTCCGCCGTTTATTTAGGCCGGGTGAAACGATTATCACATTTGCTGCACTATCGAGCAGGTCATAGCGTAACGCTGCGAGTGTTATCGCAAGGGCGATTTAAGGTCGTCGGAGAACCCGTTCGAGGATTTTAGGGGGAGGAGACTATGAGAATCACACTCAGGCGAACGGCGATGTGCATCCTGTTGCTGGTGTCATGGCCGAGCTTTACCTGGGCACAGCAGGCAACCACAAAACGGGCTGTTGTTCTTCGCCGTGATCCGTCGAAATCGGCCCCCGTCGTCGCACATCTCGCCAAAGGCGACAGGCTGATGCTGGTGCAAATGACCGCGGATAGTGGTTTCTATCATGTCAAGACGGAGCATGACCAGATCGGCTGGGTTTTGTCGACTTATGTGAGTCTTTCGACGACACCTCCGCCACTACCGACTCCAGCGCCGAACCCGAATCCCACTCCAGACACCGGCTGTGATGACAGCTTGTGGAACCACGTCTACCATTCCCACCGGCTGATCGTGCATCAGCAGTGCATCGCCGTGACGGGAACGATTGTGGATGCAACCGCCGGGAGAGAGCCTGACGGCGTACGGCATGAGGCGGACGGAGATACCCACGGCTGGCTGAAAGTGGATCCTCAATTCCAGAATCTGTTGAACGCCGGAAATCAGAATAACGAAGGCGGCAATCTGGTATTCGAAATTATATGCAGGTTTCCCGTGACGCAGGCTGACGCCCAGGCGGCATGCGCAAATTACACGGACAAGGTGACGCTCCCGCCCGTGGGTTCGCACGTTCGCATTGTGGGAGTCTACGTGCAAGACACCTTCCACGCCCAGTGGATGGAGATCCACCCCGTTACAAGCATTGCCGCTCAATAAAGGCCGGCGGGTCGGCGCGCAGCTTCGTGCTGATTCTTACGGGATCGTCAGCGTGTTCCCTTCCCGCACGGCTGTGGCGCTCTCTTGGCCCTGATAGGCCGGATCTCCGCCCAGGGCGCCATTGGTGACGACGAAACTCAGCACTCCGTCGCGAATTCTGCTCCGAAGCAGTTCGGTCACGTTCACGGTCCTTCCCTGCACGCCGTAATAACCACGGATGATTTTGAGGCTGTTCCACTCACCCTGATCGCGGTTGCCGTAGTTCGCGGGGCGGTCGTCCCAATCGTCCCGGCGGACATTGAACATACGCGCTTCCACGAAGGCGCCTTCGTTGTAGTTGAACTCGCGTTCCTCATTCCGGCGATTTCGGGCAAAGATGCGCAGCGACTTGTCTTTTCCGACGGCGGGATCACCGCCCATGGTTTGATTGTTCACCGCGACTCTTCCGTTCACGCCGCCGCGTCCGATGAGGTCCTTGAGAATATCGGTGACGTCGGTGCGCTGATTCTTAAAGCCGTAATCAGCGCGCACGATCTGCCAGCCCTCATCCTGGGCGCCTACTCCGGTGGAGAAGATGGCGGCGCCAATCGCGAGGATGACCGCAGTGAGCACGTACACACTGAATCGATTTGCGAGCTTCATTCGAGACTCCTTCAGGGCGCAGGCCCTTGGCGTTGTTTTTCTCACTTTAACTCCGAAGGCGCCTTCCGGTAATCCCAAATCGCGGCGCGATTGTCCTGAATGTCTACAGCAGCCGCAGGAGACAATTCTGCCTAGCGCACATCTTCTTTAATCGCCGTAGGTGCGCGATTTTTCGCGCCCTGATTTGCAAATCCGGAGGTCTTCCCTCATCATTATTAGTTTGTTTGGGGACGCGGCACGCTTCCGCTGCGGCAATTCCTGTTCTGAGTTCATTTTTACCGTCGATCGTATCGCGATCGTTCAATGAAAAGGAGCGGCATGGAAAAGCCTTCCAAAATCGCCCCCGCCAAGGGAAGACTCGGAGTCCTGCTTCCGGGCATGGGTGCCGTCAGCACCACCTTCATGGCCGGAGTCGAGCTCGTCCGCAAAGGCAAGTCGCAGCCCGTGGGATCGCTTACGCAGATGGGCACCATTCGCCTCGGCAAGCGCACGGACGCGCGTTCTCCGCTCATCAAGAAGTTCGTCCCTCTTGCCGAGCTGACGGACCTCACTTTTGGCGGCTGGGACATTTTCAAGGACAACGCTTACCAGTCCGCGGCAAATGCGGGCGTCCTGAATCCGCAGGACTTGGAAAAGGTGAAGCCGTTTCTTTCCACCATCAAGCCCATGAAGGCCGCGTTTGACCGCGATTTCGTGAAGCTCATCGACGGCCCGAACATCAAGAAGGGCAAGAACAAGTACGAGCTGGCGCTGCAAATCAAGGAAGACATCGCCGACTTTCGCAAGACTGCGCGCGCTTCGCGGCTGGTAACCTGCTGGTGCGGCTCGACGGAATCCTTCGTTAAGCCGGAAGAGGTGCACTCCACGCCGGAAAAGTTTGTCGAAGCCATGCAGTCGAATCACCCCGCGATTGCGCCCTCGATGCTTTACGCCTGGGCCTCAGTGACCAGCGGTGTGCCCTACGCCAACGGCTCTCCGAACCTCAGCGTGGACATCCCGGCGATTCAACAGCTCGCCCACGATCACAATGTGGTCATCTGCGGAAAAGACTTCAAGACCGGACAAACCCTCCTCAAAACCGTGCTGGCGCCGGCGTTCAAGGCCCGCATGCTGGGGCTGGAAGGCTGGTTCTCCACCAACATTCTCGGCAACCGCGACGGCGAGGTTCTCGAGGACCCGGGTTCCTTCAAAACCAAGGAGGAGTCTAAGCTCAGCGTGCTGGAATATATTCTTCAGCCGCAGTTGTACCCGCAGCTCTACGGCAAGATGTGCCACAAGGTGCGCATCAACTACTATCCGCCGCGCGGCGACAACAAAGAAGGCTGGGACAACATCGACATTTTCGGCTGGCTCGGATACCCCATGCAGATCAAGGTGGACTTCCTCTGCCGCGATTCCATTCTGGCGGCGCCGATCGTGCTCGATCTCGTGCTGTTCCTCGACCTGGCGCAGCGCGCGGGAATGCACGGCATTCAGGAGTGGCTTAGCTTCTACTTCAAGTCACCGATGACTGCGCCGGGGTTGTATCCCGAACACGATCTTTTCATCCAATCCATGAAGCTGAAGAACACGCTTCGCTGGATGAAGGGCGAAGACCTCATCACCCACCTCGGGCAGGAGTACTACGACTAGTGCCGTTCCAACTATTTTGGCCGAATGACAGTCCATGGATCGGGCGTCAACATGAAGAGAGCATTCTCGAATGATCTGCTCGAACAAGTTGGAACGGCACTAGTTGATCGTTGCGACGGGAAGCAACTCTGTAGCCTCTGCGTATGCCGCCAGAGCAGTCGAGTTTATTGCAAGGAGCCGCCCTCATGAAAAGTTCGTATAACGGAAAAACTGTTCCCACCGAAGGCCAGCCGATCGGCTACAGCGGCGGCGAGCTGCAAGTTCCGGACATGCCGATCATCCCGTTCATCGAGGGTGACGGCACGGGGCGCGACATCTGGAAAGCGTCCCGGCGAGTGTTCGACGCGGCGGTGGAGCAGGCCTACGTTGGAAAGCGGCGCGTCGCGTGGTTCGAAGTCTTTGCGGGCGAGAAGGCGTTTAACGCCTTCAATGAATGGCTGCCGGCCGATACCGTTGACGCCATCCGGGACTTTCGCGTGGCCATCAAGGGACCGCTGACCACTCCCGTGGGCGGAGGGATACGTTCGTTGAACGTGGCGCTTCGGCAAATCCTGGATCTCTATTCCTGCGAGCGGCCTGTCCGCTATTTTAAGGGTGTGCCTTCTCCGGTGCGCGAGCCGGAAAAAATGAACGTATTCATCTTCCGGGAGAATACCGAGGACGTGTACATCGGGATCGAGTGGAAATCCGGCTCGCCGGAGGCAAAAAAGCTCCTGGAATTCCTGAACAACGAAATGCTGAAGGATGGGAAGAAGCAGATTCGCTGGGACTCCGGTGTTGGCATCAAGCCGATTTCTCCGACGGGGACGAAACGCCTGGTGCGCCGGGCCATCAAGTACGCTCTGGCGAACAAGAAGAAGAGCGTGACGCTGGTGCACAAAGGCAACATCCAAAAATTTACCGAGGGTGCGTTCCGCGACTGGGGCTATGAGCTGGCACGCGAAGAGTTCCGCGCGCAGACCATCACCGAGCGCGAAAGCTGGATCGTGGACAACCTGGACAAGAATGCGGCGCTCACCGTGGAGCAGAATGCGGCGTTAATTGAGCCGGGACTAGAACGGGCAACCGATACCTTCAAGAAGACGGTTTACGCCGAAGTGAAGCAGACGCTCGACGCGATTTACGCAACGCACGGCAAAGGCCAGTGGAAACAGAAGCTGATGATCAACGACCGCATCGCGGACTCCGTGTTTCAGCAGGTGCTCTCGCGGCCGGATGAATACAGCGTGCTAGCGACTTCCAATTTGAACGGCGACTACTTATCGGATGCCTGCGCGGCACAGGTTGGCGGCCTGGGCATGGCGCCAGGCTCAAATATCGGCGATGGATTTGGCGTTTTTGAAGCCACGCACGGCACCGCGCCCAAGTATGCGGACAAAGATGTGATCAATCCGAGTTCGGTGATGCTTTCGGGTGCGATGATGTTTGAGTTCCTCGGTTGGAAGGAAGCGGCCACGCTGATCGAGGACGGCATCGCGCGGACGATTCAGCAGAAGCGCGTCACCTACGATCTCGAGCGGCTGATGCCGGGCGCGACGAAGGTAGGCACGTCGGCGTTTGCATCGGCCATCATTGAGAATATGAAGGGTGCTGCTGTCGCGCGCTAGTTCGAAAACAGATCCGAACGCAGAGACACAGAGAGCGCAGAGAATTCAGCGAAAAAGATTTGCAATGATGGCCGATGCAAACGCCGACGTG
>Ga0209648_10004452_pt1 | contig 11898 bp, 7 predicted proteins | sample GraSoi2013_115cm_FD_185830 | JGI IMG/M metagenome (GOLD analysis project Ga0209648, IMG submission 185830) | Grasslands soil microbial communities from the Angelo Coastal Reserve, California, USA - Sample 9_17_2013_115cm (SPAdes) (version 2) | ecosystem: Environmental > Terrestrial > Soil >...
AATCCCATGAATTGGGTGAGCCAGCGAACGACCAGCGATTACACGGCGGTCCCCATGACGCCGAAGCAGGCGTTCGAGATTCTCCTCAACATTCCGGAGCCGAGGCGCACGCTCACCTTGAGCGATGCGGCCACGGCGCTACGAGTGTCGGAGTTGCTGGCCCTGATGTGGACGGATCTGGACTTCGCGGAGCTGGTGATGTACGTGAGGCGGGCGTATGTGTGGGGAAGGTTCAAGGTGCCGAAGTCGAAGGCATCGAAGGCCCCGGTTCCCATGCATCCTCTCCTGGCCGGGTTTCTTCTCGCATGGCGCGAGAAGACGCCTTTCGGCAAGGACACCGACTTCGTGTTTCCGAGCGTCAGGCTCAAGGGCAAGAAGCCTCTGTCCGCGTCCATCATGGTGCAGAAGTACCTGAGGCCGGCGGCGGTGAAAGCGGGCGTGATCAAGGAAGGGGAGAAGGTGCGTTTCGGCTTTCACAACTTCCGGCACGCGCTGGCAACGGCGCTGGTGAAGCTGAAAGTGGATGCGAAGACGGTGCAGGGGATGCTACGTCACGAGGACTTCGGGACGACTATGCAGCTCTACGCACAATCGGACATGGAGTCGATGCGCGAGGCACAGGGCAAGTTCCTGGAGCAGCTATTGGGCGACAGGATTCACCTGCTCACGGAGAGGGTTCAGTGAGAAATCGTGGGTCGGATCCCCGAATCGTGGGTTGGATCGTGGGTTGGAAATTTCGGCTCAAAGCCGCTAAGTTCTTTAGAATGATGGTGGCCAGGGACGGAGTTGAACCGCCGACGCCAGCCTTTTCAGGGCTGCGCTCTACCACCTGAGCTACCTGGCCACTTCCTTCGTGCCACTCTGTCCGCACATGTCTATCCGAACAACGACTGACGGCCGATTTGGCCGTGCACTGGGCGCTCTCACTGGGCGGGATGCCGCGAAGTAAAACAGCCGATGCGCTGGGACCGTGCGGAACTTTCGAATTATAACAACCCTCTGCCGTTCCCTCAAAATGGTTGTGGACGATCTTCGCGGCGCGTTTTCTTTCTCGCGTTCTCTCCGATAGCTTTCTCACTTCGAAAGATGGCCGCTCGGCACGCCATTCATGATTGTCTGCGCGCAGCGGTTTGTGGCAAACCAGTACGGGATCTCGCGGTAGTCACTCACGTCAAACACGGCAAGGTCGGCGTCTCTGCCCGGTTCAATGCTGCCCTTGCGGTCCGCGACTCGAAGCGCCCAGGCTCCGTTGATCGTCGCCGCTGCAATCGCTTCCGCCGGCGACATCTTCATATGGGTGCAGGCCAGCGACATCGCCATTGGCATGCTGAGCATTGGAGAAGAGCCTGGGTTGTAGTCCGTGGCCAGCGCGACCGCCACTCCGGATTCAATGAACCGGCGCGCGTCGGGATACTTCGACAGGCCGAGAAAATAGTTTGCTCCAGGGACGAACGTTGCGATCGTTTCGCTCCGGGCGAGGGCCGGAAGATCGGCATCGCTCACGTGATCCATGTGGTCGAGAGATGCGGGCTGGTAGCGAAGCAGAGGACCGAGTCGCGTTTCGCTCAGTTGACCCATATGTGCGCGGACGGCGAGACCGTGTCTTTCCGCGGCCGTGAAAATCTGGGCGGCTTCTGCGGCGCTGAAGGCTCCACGATCGCAGAACACGTCCACGAACCGTGCAAGTCTGCGCTGTGCGATTGCTGGGATCATTTCGTTGCAGATAAGGTCAACATATTCCTGGGAACGTCCGCTATACTCGGGCGGGACCGCGTGCGCGCCTAGAAAAGTAGGAACCACGGTTCCCGGCGACTCGTGCGCGGCCGCGCGGATGGCTTCGAGCGACTTCAGTTCGGATTCGAGGTTGAGACCGTAGCCGGATTTGGCTTCGACGGTCGTGGTGCCGTTAGCGGCCAAATCCGCCAGCACTGCGGAAACCTTCTTTGTCAGCGCAGCTTTGCTGGCCTTCCGCACACCGTCAATGCTGGAGCGAATTCCTCCGCCAGCCTCGGCGATCTCTTCGTAGTTGGCGCCAGAAATTCGCTTCTCAAAATCCACGAGCCGCGGATGCGTGAACGCCGGATGCGTGTGGGAATCGACGAAGCCGGGAAGCACCACGCGTCTGCCACAATCAATTTCAGTAACCTTCTTGCGATTCTTGCTGAGCCAGGGATCGCGAAGGGCGTCTTTCGTGGTGCCAACCGAGACGATCTTCCCGGCGAGGCAGAGCACCGCAGCGTTCTGAATAATGCCGAGATCGGAAAGAGAAGCGCCGCGTCGCGGGCCGTTTGCCCCTGAGCGCAACGTTAGAGTTAAAAGCTGAGCGATGTTTCGCAACAGCAAAAGCTTTGGCTTCACGCAATTACCATACTGCATTCACCATATACACGCTGGAATTTCGAATGAGAAATCCGCAGTCCGGAAGGCTGCCGGGCTGTGCTCGGCTTGGACGGGCGAGGGCGCCCGCCCCGACACGAACCAACCATTAGCTACTTCCCATCGGCACCTTCACGTTCGTCTTCTTCGCAAACTCCTTCGCCGCGTCATATCCCGCATCCACGTGGCGAATCACGCCCATTCCTGGATCGGTCGTCAGCACGCGCTCGATGCGGTTCGCCATCATGTCGGTGCCGTCGGCGACCGTGACCTGTCCGGCATGCAGCGAGTAGCCAATGCCAACGCCTCCGCCGTTGTGGATCGAAACCCATGATGCGCCCGCTGCTGTATTCACTAGCGCATTCAGCAGCGGCCAGTCGGCTACGGCGTCCGAGCCATCTTTCATGCTTTCGGTTTCGCGGAACGGAGAAGCTACCGAGCCGCAATCGAGGTGATCGCGTCCAATTACGATGGGAGCCTTGATCGTGCCTTTTTTCACCAGCTCGTTAATCGCGAGCCCGAACTTCGCGCGTTCCCCGTAACCCAGCCAGCAGATGCGCGCCGGCAGTCCTTGAAACTTGATGCGCTTGCGGGCAAGTTCAATCCAACGGCGCAAGCTGCGATTCTCAGGAAAAAGTTCGAGCACGAGATCGTCGGTTACGGCGATGTCCGACGCTTCGCCCGAAAGCGCTGCCCACCGAAACGGCCCGCGACCTTCGCAAAACAGCGGGCGGATATACTCCGGAACGAATCCAGGGAAGTCGTAAGCATTCTTCACGCCGCGCTGGAACGCGAACGTTCGAATGTTGTTGCCGTAGTCGAAAGTGACGGATCCCATCTTCTGAAGACGCAGCATGCCTTCCACGTGCCTCGCCATGGCGTCGAGCGAGCGCTCCTGATAAGGCTGCGGATCGCGCTGGCGCAGTTCTAACGCTGCTTCGAACGTCATGCCATTCGGCACATATCCGTTCAGCGGATCGTGTGCTGAAGTCTGATCGGTGAGAATGTCGGGCACTACGCCGCGTTCGGCAAGTTCCGGAATGATGTCCGCGCAATTGCCGACCAGTCCGACCGAGACGTTTTCTTTTTTGCGGACGGCATTTTTCAAAATGCGCAGCGCCTCGTCGAGTGTGGTCACTAGAAAATCACAGTAGCCGGTCTTAAGCCGTTTCTTGATGCGCTCGGGATCGACATCAATCCCAAGAAACGCCGCCCCGGTCATGGTCGCCGCGAGCGGTTGCGCGCCACCCATGCCGCCCATGCCGCCGGAGACGATGAGCTTCCCGCTCAGATCGTTTCCGCTCAGACCGGTGCCAAAATGTTTGTCGCCTGCGGCGTTGAAGGTTTCGTAGGTCCCCTGCACAATTCCTTGTGAGCCGATGTAAATCCATGATCCGGCCGTCATCTGGCCGTACATCATCAGGCCGGCGCGCTCGAGTTCATTGAATTTCTCCCAGTTAGAAAAATGGCCTACCAAATTCGAGTTCGCGATCAGCACACGCGGCGCGTACTCGTGCGTCTTGAATACGCCTACCGGTTTGCCTGACTGCACCAGGAGCGTCTCGTCATTCTCAAGATTCTTCAGCGAGCGGACGATGGCGTGGTAGCAATCCCAATTGCGCGCCGCTTTGCCGGTGCCGCCGTAGACGACCAGATCCTGAGGGCGCTCAGCGACGTCCTCATCGAGATTGTTCATGAGCATGCGCATGGCGGCTTCCTGCTGCCATCCTTTGCAGGAGAGCGTGGTGCCACGTGGGGCGCGAATGCTGGTGTAGGAAGATGCTGGAGGTTCGATATCTACGGGCATGAGGATATGGTAGTTCGCGGGGACGCAAATCATCAATGACGCGTAGTTCTCTTTTCAGTTCTCAGTTCCTGGTTCTCTAAAGAGTCGCCGTTCGCTAGTCGGAAGATGCTCCCGCGAGGGTGATAGAAATCCGCGCTTTGCAATGGTTATTAGTTGGTTATCCCCCGCGTTTTGTCGTAAAGCCTTTAGCTACAGCGACTTACGTGTAAACTCTTCCGGAATCAAGGAGTTACAGCAAAAGGGCGGGGATCCAGAGCCTGGAAATGATTCTCGCATGGCATAGCAGATGGTGTCAGTGATGGTGGGCACAGTGCGATGTGATGAAAAAGGAACGTGGGGGATTTCGCTAATCCGACATGACGGTAGAATCCCACCTTTTCGGCGAAAGGTGGGCCCCGGGCTAGAGCCAATCTCATGAGCAGACTATCGATCTTGTGTATAAGGCAGAAGTGCAAAGGCGAAAGCTGATGTGCCACATCAACGTATTGGAAGAGATCACGAAGAGACGAATTTAGGGGGTCTTTGGACAGACATCAGACTTTTTGGTATCTCAACCCGGACAGCCGAGGGCGGCGGCTGTCCCTACGTGAGTGGGGCGGGGCAGGACGGGCGAGGGCGCCCGTCGCTCCATTACTCCCACTCAATCGTTCCCGGCGGCTTCGAGGTAATGTCATATACCACCCGGTTTACCCCGCGCACCTCATTCACGATCCGATTCGAAATCGTCTTCAGCACTTCATACGGCAGCGGAACCCAGTCGGCGGTCATTCCGTCTTCGGAATGCACGGCGCGGACGGCGCAGGTGTAGGCATAAGTTCGCTGGTCGCCCATCACACCTACCGACATTACCGGCAAGAGCACGGCGAACGACTGCCAGATCTTCTGGTATAGGCCAGCCTTCTTGATCTCGCCCACCACGATCTCATCGCACTCTCGCAGAAGGTCGGCGCGTTCTTTTGTTACTTCACCTAAAATGCGAACCGCCAGACCCGGCCCGGGGAAAGGCTGGCGCTGCAGAATATCTTCGGGCATGCCGAGATCGCGGCCGATTCGGCGGACTTCATCTTTGAATAAGTCTTTCAGCGGCTCGATCAACTTGAGCTTCATCTTCTCGGGCAGTCCGCCGACGTTGTGATGTGACTTGATGACCTGCGACGGGCCGCGCACCGAGCGCGATTCGATTACGTCGGGATAGAGCGTCCCCTGCACCAGCCATTCGACTTCACATTCTTCTTTCTCGATGCGACGCGCTTCGTCGTCGAAGACTTCGATGAACTCGTTGCCGATGATTTTGCGCTTTGTCTCCGGGTCGATGACACCAGCCAGTTTCTGCATGAAGCGATCGGTGGCATCGACTGCCACCAGGTGCAGGCCAAGGTTGTCGCGCAGATTTTGCTGAACTTTTTCGAACTCGTTTTTGCGCAGCACGCCGTTGTTGACGAACACACACGTTAGCCGCGATTTGCCGGAAGCCTCGCGCATCGCCCGATCCACCAGCACCGCCGCTACCGAAGAATCCACGCCGCCGGAAAGGGCGCAGATCGCGCGGCCGTTCCCAACCTGCTGTTTTACCTGGGCCACGGTCGCGTCAATAAAATGCTGCGGCGTCCAGGAAGGGTTAGCGCCGCAAATGTTGAGTGCGAAGTTGCGCAGGATGTCAGAACCGAGGGGCGTGTGGTGCACTTCGGGATGAAACTGTACGGCCCACATCTTTCTCTCAGCGTTTTCGATGGCGGCAACGGCATTGGGAGTCTTCGCCGTCAGCCGGAAACCCGGAGGCAGCTCTTCAGCCTCATCGCCATGCGACATCCAGACCGCGAGCAACTTGGGCAGGCCCTGAAAAAGTTGCGAGTCGGAATGCTCTATCTCCACTTTGGCATGGCCGTACTCGCGCTTCGCGGCTGGGCGAACTTTTCCGCCTAAGGCGTACACCATGAACTGCAATCCGTAGCAGATGCCGAGCACGGGGATGCCGAGATCGAAGACGCTCTTGTCGGCCCGCGGCGCGTCTTTGTCGTATACCGACGACGGGCCGCCCGACAGAATGATGCCCACCGGAGAGTAGCTGCGAATTTCTTCCAGGCTGGCGTTGAAGGGCAGGACGACCGAGAAAATTTTCTGTTCGCGGATGCGGCGGGCGATTAGTTGCGAATACTGCGCCCCGAAGTCGAGGACAACGATGGATTGGGTTTCCACTGATGAGTGTCTCAGATTCGGTCTCTTGGTGTAAAGGTGGCCGCCGCGAAAACACCACCCGCGTCCACCGGGCGTGGAAGGCGAAGCCCACTTTACTGGATCTGGAAATTGTGGGCATTCACCGAAATGTTATTGAGCACCCGCGTCGCAATCACATCCCACTCGATTGTATTCGTAGATCCGCTCGGGGATTGCTGCTGAAAACGCAAATTGTAATGTTCGGGCAGGGTCATGCCGTCGATGGTCTTGAAATTACCGAATTGCTCTTCGATTTTCCACCACGTTGGTCCCGGGCGTGCACTCCTCGCGTCGGGACCGTTCAGCCTCTCTGGATTTCTTCTTGAAAGCGGCGCTACGGTGTCTATAAACGGACTTGTCGCGATTCCCGTTGCTTTGTCTTGTAAATAAACCGTCCGCACATGACGAAGTGTCTGAGGATCGAAATACAACGTAATTTCAAACCCGGTGTTCTTGCTCGGGTGATAGACAACCACTTGCAAATCGGTCCCGTCCATTTTCTTCAGACCCTGGTACTGGACTTTTCCTTTGTGAGCGCCCATGTCGAACAGAGGCCAGCCGGTGGTGAGAACGCCGCCGATAAGGCCTTCGCGAATCGGGCTATCGTCACTTTCCAATAGAGTTCCCAGTTCCGACCGAGTCTGATTCACATTCGTTGCTTCGATACTTGTCCTGTCGCCATACCTTTTGAAACGCTCGCCAGTATATTGTGGAGCGTTGATCTTGAGCAGCATTTGTAGTTTGTTGCCTTCCGAAACGATCACGGCCTTGCCATCGTAGTGCGCAGGGTTAGCCCCTAACAGGATCCGATATGAGGCGCTTGCTTCCACCACTTGGCTTTTTGCGGCCGAGCGGATGACGGCAGTCCCAACCGAATCCGGGTGACGCTGCAGTATGTCCTCCGCGGTGAGTTTCTCTTGGGCTTTGACTGTGGCGGCAAGGACGAGCAACAGAGTGAGTACCAGACCCGATTTCATGGAGACGATCATGAATGACTCCTTCGCCGCACTGATCAGAACAGCGCAATGTACGCGCATTTTCGAGCCATGTAAACAGGAGTCATCGGTTCGAGGGGGTTTTGATCTGCTTTCCGGCGAACCGAAGTCCACGGTGGATGACCGTCTCAGATTGACTGGCTCAAAAGAAAACCAAGTCTCCCTCGTGCGCCTTCATCGTGTAGCTTTTCTTTGAACCACCAGCGACGCAAAGCTGGGGAATTCCTTTGTGCCCCGGTGGTTATTGCGTCACAATGTTGACCACCTTTCCCGCCACGAAAATGATCCTGACCACCTGCTTGCCTGCGATCGCCGCACGCACCTTCTCATCAGCGAGTGCTGCTTGTTTAATCTGATCCTCGCTAGCGCCTGCTGACACAACTACAACGCCCCGCAGCTTCCCGTCGACCTGCACAGGAATCTCGATCTCATCCTCGGCTGCCAGCGCGGGGTCATATTTCGGCCATGGAGCCTTCAGTAGACTGCTCTTCTCGCCGGTCATCTCCCACAACTCATGAGCGAGATACGGCGCCATGGGCGCCAGGAGCAGAGCGATGTTGCGCTGCACGTCCGCGATCAATGAAGCGGGGATTCCGCCGGCGGCGCGCGCCTCCTCGGCGCCATAAATGTCGTTCATCAGTTCCATGATGGCCGCGATGCAGGTGTTGAAGTGCCAGCGGCCCTGAAAGTCATCGCTCACGCGCTCGATGGTCTGATGCAGCTTGCGTTGAATCGCACGCGCCTCGGGCGACAACGGTTGAGACTGTGCACGCGGAGACGGGGCAAGCCCCGTCTCTACGGTCGGAGTCGGAGATACGACCGTGGGATTTCTTAGGTAGAAGCGGTAAACGCGGCCGACAAAACGTTGAATGCCTTCGATTCCCGATTCCTGCCAGTCAAGGTCGCGATCCGGAGGTGCCGCGAATAAGCTGTACAGCCGCGTCGCATCCGCGCCATAGCGCGCCACCATCTCGTCCGGCGACACAACGTTGCCGAAACTCTTCGACATCTTCGCGCCGTCTTTGATCACCATCCCCTGCGTGAACAAGCGCGCGATCGGCTCGTCGTTTTTTACCAGGCCCATGTCGCGCATGAACTTCGTCCAGAAGCGCGAATAAATAAGGTGGAGAATGGCATGTTCCACGCCGCCAATATATTGATCAATCGGGAACCAGTAAGCGATCTTTGCGGAGTCGAACGGCGCCTTGTCATTGTGTGCGTCGGTGTAGCGGTAGAAATACCACGACGAATCGACGAACGTATCCATGGTGTCGGTCTCGCGCCGGGCGGGGCCGCCACATTTCGGACAAGTCGTGTTCAGGAACTCCGGCACATTCATTAGCGGTGATCCACCGGCTAGCGTAATCGGCACGTTGTCCGGCAAAATCACGGGCAAGGCTTTTTCCTCTACCGGCACCACGCCATCCTTCTCGCAATAGACCATCGGAATGGGCGTGCCCCAATAGCGTTGTCGGGAGATGCCCCAGTCTTTTATTCGGAAGGTGACGGTCGCTTTGCCAAAGCCCTTTTCTTCCGCGCGCGCCGACATCTTTTTAATCGCGTCCTCGCAGCTCAGCCGGCTGAACTCGCCCGAGTTCACCAGCATTCCATCCATGGTCGTAAAGGGCAGCGGCGGTTCCGCCATGGTTTCTTCTTCGTTTGACTGCGGCAGAATCACGACCCGGATCTCCAGCTTGTACTTCTTCGCGAATTCGTAATCGCGCTCATCGTGCGCGGGTACGCTCATGATCGCGCCCGTGCCGTAGTCCATCAGGATGTAGTTCGCGACCCACACCGGAACCGCTTCGCCGTTATACGGATTCTTCGCGTAGCGCCCGGTGAACACGCCATGTTTCTCGATCGCGCCGATGTCGCCCGCTTCTTTAGCTTTGCGCTGCTCGGCGACGAGTTGCTCCACCTTGTCGCGCAGATCTGCGTCGCGAGTAATCATGTCGCACACGATCGGATGCTCGGGCGCCAGCTGCACCGAGGTCGCGCCGTAGATCGTGTCCACGCGCGTGGTGAAAACCGTGATCGTCGATCCCGCCGGCCCCACGGTTCCGCCGAGATCGAAGTCCACCAGGGTGCCTTCGCTGCGGCCGATCCAGTTCTGTTGCATGATGCGAACTTTTTCCGGCCAGCCTTGCAACTTGTCAAGATCGCGCAGCAACTCGTCGGCGTACTTCGTGATCCGCAAGAACCACTGTTCCAACTCGCGCTGCTCGACGGGCTGGTCCTCGTGGCGCCAACACATCCCGCCCACGACCTGCTCGTTCGCCAGCACCGTGGCGCACTGCGGACACCAGTTCACTTTGCTCTTCTTGCGATAGGCGAGTCCGGCTTCGTAGAGCTTCAGAAAGAACCACTGATTCCAGCGGTAGTAGTCCGGCAGGCAGGTCGTAACCTCGCGCGACCAGTCATACGCGAAGCCGAGGCGCGTCATCTGCACCTTCATGGCCGCGATGTTCGAAAGCGTCCACTGCTTCGGGGGAGTGTTGTTCTTGATGGCGGCATTCTCCGCCGGCAGCCCAAACGAATCCCAGCCCATGGGATGAAGCACGTTGTAACCGTTCATCCACATGTAGCGCGCCAGCGCATCGCCGATCGCATAATTGCGCACGTGTCCCATGTGCAGCGCGCCTGAAGGGTAGGGAAGCATCTCCAATACGTAATACTTCGGCTTGGTAGGGTGCGCCTCGGCGGCGTACAGCGAGGGATCGTTTTGCCAGCGCTCAGCCCATTTCTGCTCGATGCGCTGCGCGTCGTAACGCTCTTCGCGAGCGGCGGTGATCGGTCTGTCTTCCGGTGGCATATATATATAAGGATAGGTCAGTAAAGAGTAATCGTTGATTTTACAACGGGCAGGCGCTTAAATACGCCTCGGCCACTTTTTCCGCACCTGTGAAATCGTGCGCTTCCAGAACCAGTGATGAGAGCGGCGCTGAATTCACTGGCGCAGAGCCAGCGTTCCGAGCAGCGCCTGCTGCTTGGCGATCAGCGACTGGATGCCTTGCCGGGCGAGCGACATCATCTTTGCGAGTTGAGCGTCGTCGAACACCTGGTGCTCCGCGGTGGCCTGTAATTCGACGATCTTGTTGCCTGCTGTCATGACGAAATTCATGTCCACATCGGCGCGCGAGTCTTCTTCGTAGTTGAGATCGAGGAGAATCTCGCCGTCCACGATGCCTACACTGATCGCCGCGACGAAATCCTTGATCGGCGCCGCGGTCAGGGTTCCCGCGTCGACCAGGCGCTGCAAAGCCAGGCCCAGCGCGACGAATGCTCCGGTAATCGAAGCGGTTCGCGTGCCTCCGTCGGCCTGGATCACGTCGCAATCAATCCAGATGGTGCGCTCGCCCATGCGCTTCAGATCGGCTACCGCGCGCAGCGAGCGTCCGATGAGGCGCTGAATCTCCTGCGTACGCCCGCTTTGCTTGCCCTTGGCGGATTCGCGCGCGGTTCGCGTCATGGTCGAGCGGGGCAGCATTCCGTATTCGCCGGATATCCATCCCTTGCCCGAATTGCGCAAGAATGCAGGTACTGTCTCTTCGACCGATGCAGTGCAGATGACGCGAGTGTTTCCCATCTCAATCAGCGCCGAGCCCTCCGCGGTCGAGATGAAGTCGGGAACGATGTTGACGGGACGAATCTGCTCGGGAGTGCGGTTATCGCTGCGAAAGATCATTAGATGGAAATTCTAACAGTCCGGCGTCAGGTTCACGTGTAGGGCGGGGTAAGGAGAAAACATCGCCTCCACGCGGCATCGACTTTGCCTGGTATGCATTCGTGAAGCGAACTCGGAATAGCCAGAAAATCAGCAATATCAGCGGCAACAGGGCCGGGATAAACAGCAATCTAGATCCGCGTAACCAAGTGGGGAAGACTTGTTGCTGGCCCAGGAAGAAGGACCCTGTGGCGATGAAAAACCCGAAGGACATGCGCCAGAGATGGCGGACGATGCGCTTGGCGCCGAAAGCGCCGCTGCGCACCAGCATGCGGATGTCCCCCGCGGCGGCAAGCAGCATCACGGAACCCAGGAAAAAGTGCACCGCGGTGGGAACTCCATCTTTTGACCGCGTATGACTATGCACCAACGCTAAACCGGAGATCCAGAGGCTAATACCGAGCGCCAACGGAATCAGAAGCGCGACCCAATCGAAAATGCTCGTTTCCCCGTCTCCGCGTCTGGCGGTGACCCATGCCGTTGTCACCAGATAGAACGTGAAAGTGCCGCCTAGAACATTGCCCAGTTGGTGTTTCATGAGCGCTAAGCACACCGCACTGGCGGCCAAGGTCAGCATCGCTATGACAAAGACTTTTCCGGCCAGGGCATGCCGGGCGGAACCTTTGCGGAAAGACATTGCCGCGGCACCCGACAGCATCCCTACGATGCCAGCCGAAATATGAAGAGGCAGCAGAGGCGACATTTTTCCGCACTCCTTATACTCACCAACCGGTGCAAGCCCGGCTTTTGGAGAGACATACGAGGACCGAAGCCCGAGAGTC
>Ga0209648_10004453_pt1 | contig 11898 bp, 10 predicted proteins | sample GraSoi2013_115cm_FD_185830 | JGI IMG/M metagenome (GOLD analysis project Ga0209648, IMG submission 185830) | Grasslands soil microbial communities from the Angelo Coastal Reserve, California, USA - Sample 9_17_2013_115cm (SPAdes) (version 2) | ecosystem: Environmental > Terrestrial > Soil >...
TCCAACTCACTTAATGGGAGGAATCAATGCGGGCTATGTTCAGTTATGGCAGCATCCTGCATGCTGTTGGTCAGGTGCTAGATCAAGTCAGCGTGAAAAGCATCGCAATTCACGAGGAAGAGGATGGACTCTTCGTCGAGGGGTTAAATGGCGAAGGTCAGGTTCAGGTACAGATGCGCTATGACATTGCCGGTCTTTACGAGCTGCTATGTCGTTCGCGGGATCAGTTAGAAGAGCACAGTGAGCACGTTACAGCGGAATACGAAGGAACACTCCATCGATTCCTGGCTGACCACGGCCATGCACTGGTTAGTGTTTCTCGCTAATATGTGACATTCATCGTGCCTCGCAATCCGTCTCGTCTATCTCGCCAGGTCGGGTGAGATGAATGGAATTGCTGAACCAAAGACGAAAGAGCCGGGAGATACACCCGGTTCTTTTCTTCAGCGCAGTTTTATGTTTGTTCTACAGCAACCTATACACAGGCCTGGGTACGATCAATCGCGCTCCTACTGGACGATGACGGTCAGGTTCATATCACTTTTTCCACCGATCTTTCGTCCGCTGTGGAACCCGGCCCCGCAGGTGCTGGGGCAAATTCAGCACCGCTACGCCAGGGCGGAACAGCAGCGCTGCCTTCAAGCGCAGCGCCACCTGGTTATGCAGCAGGTATTCCCACCAGTGGGCCACGACAAATTCTGGCAGGATCACCGTCAAGATATCCTCAGGATGACGCTGATGCACTGCATCAATATAGGCGAGGATCGGACGCAGGAGGGAGCGGTATGGCGACTCGATGATGAGCAAATGGGTCTCTTCCTCTGCTTGGAGCTGGTGTTGCCATTGCTGCCAGCTTGCCCGTACCTGCTCGACCTGTTCGTCATCAAGCATCACATGCATCGCTGTGACGTGACCGGAGATAGAGCGAGCATAGGCCAGACTGGCGAGAGCCGCACGATCCAGCCCACCAAGAGGCACAATGAAGCGATGACGCACCTCCTGTGGACGGGTGGGAAGAGTGCCAGTGCTGGCTCGCTGCTGCAGCGGCACATTGGCCACCACAATACCTGGTCGGAAGAGCAGCGTCGTCTTCAAGCCCAGAATTTTTGGACTATAGAGCATGCGTCTCACCGAGGACTCGACCACTTCCGGCAAGACCACCGTCAGGGTCTCCTCAGGGTGCTGCTGATGCACCGCGTCAATATAGGCGAGCAAGGGCAGCAGGGGCAAGCGATGCCCAGGATCAATGATGACTAGCTGGCACACCTCCTGTGCAGGCAGACGCGTTTGCCACTCGTCCCAGGCGGCTCGCAGCGCGTCGGCTTTCTCTCTATCAGCAGCCACGTGGACAGCGGTGACCTGCGATGCAATTGAACGGGCATAGGCCAGCGCCTGTTTGGACGCCTGATTCAGTTCAGCAATGGGGACAATGAGCCGGTGACGGATGTCCTTGGGATGCAGAGGAAGAGTAGTGATACGCTCGCGCTCAACGTACTGGTAATGGTGGCTGATCCCTGTAAACAGCAGCACCAGCAGCGGGATCAGCACGACGACGATCCAGGCCCCATCCAGAAACTTCATCGAGGCCACTACCAGGGCAACCAGGCCCGTGGCTACAGCCCCCACGCCATTGATCAGCAAACTGCGCAGCCAGCTGCGTTTTTGCGTGCGTAAGCGCCACCAGTGCACCACCATGCCCGCCTGCGAGAGTGTAAAGGCGATGAAGACGCCCACGGCAAACAGGTTAATGAGTGCATTGGTATTCCCCCCAAAGATGATGAGTAAGACGCCAGCCAGTACGGCGAGGGCGATGATGCCCACAGAGAAGGCCAGCCGATCCCCTCGAAGGGCGAACTGCTTGGGTAAGTACCCATCTTGTGCTAAGAGAAAGGCCAGGCGCGGAAAGCCAGCGTAGCTGGTCTCAGCCGAGAGCGTCAGGATGCCCAGCACCGAGAGCTGGAAGATCGGGAACAGGAAGATCAACGGACCAGAGAAGACGTGCAGCGCAATCTTGGCCATTACCGTGGGGTCACCAGAGGGTTCGGCCTGCACGGCATAGGTCATGGTCAGCAAGGTAATGCCCAGGAAGAGTGACCCCAGGATCAGAGCCATCCACGTCAGGGTAATAGCCGCATTGCGGGTCTCGGGTTTGCGAAAGATGGGGATACCATTGGAGATGGCCTCGACACCGGTCATGGCCGAACAGCCCGTGGCAAACGAGCGCAGGATGATAAAGATAGACAAGGGCTCGATGGCCTGCACCGTGGGAGTGAATTGCCCAATGAGCGGCTGATGTAAGAAGACATAGGCTTTGACCAACCCCACGATGATGAGCAGAGAGGCGCTGACCACGAAGAAATAGGTCGGCAAGGCGAAGATCGACCCCGACTCACGGATCCCACGCAGATTGAGGATCGTCATCAGCACCACCAGCGCAAGATCCATTGGGACTACGTAGGGCTGCAGAACTGGAAGGATCGAGACCACATTGTGCACGCCAGCGGCGACACAGACGGCTACATTGAGCACGTAATCGATCATCAAGGCGGCGGCGGCCACCAACCCCGGCAGGATGCCCAGGTTCTCGCGTGCCACAATATAGGATCCCCCACCACTGGGATAGGCAGGGATGGTCTGGCGATAGGAGAGCGTCACGATGGTGAGCAAGCCCAGAATCACCAGGCTGATGGGCAAGGTCAAGCCCAGGTACAGCGAGCCGGCTGCCACCAGGTTAATCAGGATGGCCTCGGTGGCAAAGGCGACGGAGGAGATCGCATCCGAAGAGAGAATAGCAAGGGCCTTGAATTTACTCAAGCGCTCCCCTTCGGCCTGAACGCTGGCGATCGGGACGCCAATCAAGACCCGTTTGAGCCAATTGAGCGCCTGAGCCAGCGACCCTTCTGGCACGCCTGCGGCCTCCGTGGCTTCCAGCACCCCTTCCTTGATGCGATGAAAGGGCTGATGCCGTGGCAGCGTGACACGGATACGCACATTCCCTGGCGTGCTGCCTTGTCGTTCCTCCATGGGTCCAAGCAGGATCAAATCAAAATCGTCTTCATCGCTGATGGTCAGATGCTCTTTGGAAGCACCTCGATCGGTAGCGCGCTCGAGCGCGTCTTTGTCTTGTTGATCCATCGCTTCTGCTCCCTTGTAACGAGCCGAGTGCTCTTGCTGAACGAGCACCAGTAATTCTAGAGAAGCACGTCTCGTTTCCGCTGCGCTTTTATGTCGCGCTCGTCTCCTGCCGCACCATCGCCAGTTCCTCATCGATCTCTTTCATGCGCATGCGGCGGATATGAGCTTGCTCTAACTGCGCCTGCTCATCAGCATCGGCAGGGACAAATGGAACCAACCGTTTCTTATCGGCAACCATCGACTCCAACCAGCCGACCGCACCAGACAATCACCTCAAATGTCCATGGATGAGATACTAAGGGAATCCAGGACAGAGCATTGACCGTTCGTGATTCTATTCATTTGCTCCTGAGCCGTTACCGCTCCACAATCATCGCCACTCCTTGGCCGCCACCAATACACAGGGTAGCGAGACCATAGTGGGCATTGCGTCGCTGCATTTCATACAACAGCGTCACCAGGATACGCGTGCCGCTGGCTCCAATGGGGTGGCCCAAGGCAATGGCTCCGCCGTTGACATTGAGCTTTGAGCGATCGAAGCCGAGTTCCTTGCCTACAGCAACCGACTGCGCAGCAAAGGCCTCGTTGGCCTCGACCAGGTCCATGTCCGACACGGTCAGTCCGGCCTTTTCCAGCGCGCGCTTAGAGGAAGGAATCGGCCCCAGACCCATCACACGAGGATCGACGCCAGCTGAAGCCGAGCTACGAATGGTTGCAAAAGGCTTCAAACCCAACTCTTCTGCCTTCCTGGCGCTCATCACCACCACGGCCGCTCCTCCATCATTAAGGCCGGACGAGTTGCCTGCTGTGACCATCCCATCCTTCTTAAAGGCCGGGCGCAATTTGGCCAAAGCTTCAGCGGTCGTCTCGGCCCGTGGCTGCTGGTCCTGCTCGAAGAGAGTAGGACCCTTCTTGCCGGGCACCTCCACCGGTACAATCTCATCGCGGAAGGTCCCGGCTTCGATCGCATGCACGGCGCGGCGCTGACTCTCCAGGGCAAATGCATCCAACTCTTCCCGGGTCAGGTGACACTCCGTACAGATATTTTCGGCGGTGATCCCCATATGGTACCGGTTGAAGGCGTCCCATAAGCCGTCCCGGATCATCACATCGACGAGCTCGCCATCCCCCATGCGATAGCCGAAGCGCGCCTTCTCAACGACGTACGGCGCACGGCTCATACTCTCCATGCCACCGGCCACGATAATCTCCGCGTCCCCCAGCTTGACGGCTTGAGCGGCCAGTGCGACCGCTTTCAGGCCGCTTCCACAGACTTTGTTGATCGTCAGCGCAGGGATCTCCACCGGCAACCCTGCATTGACCGCCGCCTGCCGTGCCGGATTCTGGCCAAGACCGGCCTGCAGCACATTGCCCATAATGACTTCATCGACCTGCGTGGGTTTGAGGTCGGCCCGCTCCAGGGCCGCCCGTATACATATTTCGCCGAGCCTGGTAGCTGGCACTTCGGCCAGGCCACCACCATACGTACCGATCGCGGTCCGCACCGCACTGACGATAACCGCCTCTTGCAATTCAGCCATTTTGATTTGCTCCTTTCCTGGCTCATGAGATACAGGACGATGCTTTGGTGACAGAATGATGCCATGACGCACCACCTGCCTCAACGAGTTTCGTCACAGCCGACCTGTGCGCTCCTACATATAGATGCCGCCATTGACGTTGAGCGTCTGGCCCGTGATATAGTCACCATCCACCACCAGATAGCGCACGGCACGCGCAATCTCCTGCGGGGTTCCCACACGCCTCAGGGGGATGCGCTGGAGAATGGCCTCCTTCACGTTGTCGGGAACGGCGGTATACATCTCGGTCTCGATGAACCCGGGACAAATCGCATTCACCTTGACGTTCGAGCGAGCCAGTTCCAGAGCGGCAGTCTTGGTAAAGCCGATGATGCCGGACTTCGCGGCCGCGTAGTTGGCTTGACCGAAGTTGCCCGCTTGCCCGACAAACGAACTGATGTTGATGATATTCCCGCTCTTTTGCTCCGTGAAATACGGCAGGGCGGCTTTGACTGTGTAGAAACAACTGCTCAAGTCGGTCTGGATCACGGCATCCCAATCCTGGACACTCATCTTCTTCATGGTCCGGTCCAGCGTGATCCCTGCGTTATTGACGAGGACATCAATGCGGCCAAGCTGCTGCACTGCCTCCTCGATGAGCCTGGCAGCCTGGGCTGCATCGGTGACATCAGCCTGAATCGCCAGCGCCTGCGGTGATCCATGCTCCCTGAGCTGCCGGGTCAGTTCCTCGGCAGGCGCTTTGCTGCGGGCATAGTTCACGACGATTTTTGCTCCACCTCGCCCCAATTCCTCCGCGATCGCACGCCCTATGCCTCGGCCAGCGCCGGTGACGACGACCACTGCGCCTTCCAATGTTGTCATTGCATCCTTCTCCTTTCGAAGTGTGGGCCAGCATCCCTGCTTAGAATTTCCCTTCATGAGGGAGAGTAAAAACACATGCACCTCTACTGCCGCCGTGAGGTGTCCTCGAAGGTGATGAGCCGCGCACCTCGCTGGAAGGTTGTGAAGTACACCAACCATTGGAACGCGACCACCAGGCGGTTGCGGAAGCCGATCAGGAACATGAGATGCAGGACCAGCCACAAGAACCATCCCAGCAGACCGGCAGTCCGAAACTTGCCGATCGAGACGATGCCATAGAAGCGTCCGATCACGGCCATATTCCCTTTATCGACATAGCGAAAGGCCTGCGGGTGTGATTTGCCCGCGACCCGGTCAGCAATGACGGAGGCCACATACTCTCCTTGCTGGATCGCGACCTGAGCCACTCCTGGCAGGGGTTTGCCATCCTGGGTGAAACTGGCCGTATCTCCAAGCACAAAGATAGTGGGATGCCCAGGGACCGTTGCATCGCTGCCGACCTTGACGCGGCCCCCGCGGTCGGTTTCGGCACCTAACCACTGGCCGGCAAGGGAAGCCGCAACCCCCGCCGTCCAGATGACGGTCCTGGCAGCAATCCGTTCTCCGGCAATGATAACGCCCTCACTATCGATCGCTTCGACGGGCGAATTCGTGCGGACTTCGACCCTCAGCTGCGTGAGAGCGGTGTGCGCTTTGTGCGCCAGGCGCTCATCAAAGGGCATCAAGATGCGTGGGAGGGCCTCGACCAGCACGATACGAGCCTCCCTGGGATCGATATGGCGAAAGTCAGCGACCAGGGTTTTGTGGGCCAGGCCCGCAATTGCCCCCGCCATCTCGACGCCCGTCGGGCCAGCACCCACCAGCACAAACGTGAGGTGCGCTTGGCGCTTCTGCGGGTCTGTTTCCTTTTCCGCCATTTCAAAGGCCAGCAGAAGCCTGCGGCGAATGGTGGTTGCCTGCACAATCGATTTGAGTCCAGGAGCAATTGCCGCCCAGTCGTTATGCCCAAAGTAACTGTCTTTGGCGCCGGTCGCCAGGATCAAGTAGTCATAGGGCAGCGACTCATCGTGCATGAGCACTCGCTGGGCCTCGACATCCACTCCCGTCACCTCGGCCAGCAGCACCTCGGCATTCTTCTGTTTGCTGAGCACGCTGCGAATAGTGGCAGAGATTTCAGCCGGAGAGAGCACGCCGGTCGCGACCTGGTACAACAAGGGTTGAAACAGGTGATGGTTATTGCGGTCGACCACCGTCACCTGGACAGGCGCGTTGCGCAGGGCCCGCGCTGCATGTAGTCCGCCAAAGCCAGCTCCAACAATCACGACACGAGGCATAGCCGCAGGAACAGACTCACGAGCAGGCTCAATGCTCTGTGGTGCGACCAGTTGTTCATTGGCATTCTTCGTCTCTGTATCTGGTACGTCTTTCATGTCAACCACCTCCTCTGGAAGTGTATACTTGTTTGCTCACCGTAATAGAGTGGCCCACAGCCCTCATCATTTCAAGCACCCTTTCCTGACCCCGGTGTCCGATCAAGATGATATACACGCGTTTCCTCCAGGTGAAATTTAGAGGTCGAACAACAACACCCAAGACCGAATCCTATTTTGCTCGTGCTGGTTGTTTGGGCGGGATATGGATCGGACGCCCCTCCGCTGCCAGGACCGCCTCGCGCAGCCCCTCACTAAGTGTTGGATGCGGGTGGATCGTCGCAATAATCTCGTCACCCGTGAGCTCATTGCGCATCGCAACTGAATATTCTGTCACCAGGTTTGTGGCATCCGGGCCGATGATATGCGCACCGAGGATCTCGTTGTATGTGCCAAGGATGACCTTGGTGAAGCCTTCGCTGTGAGCGCTGCCAACGGCCTTGCCATTGGCAGCCCACGGGAAGCGCTCGACCCGCACGTCGGCATATTTCTCTCTTGCCTGGGCCTCCGAGAGCCCTACAAATGCCACCTCCGGGAAGGTATAGATGGGGTTTGGGACCACATGGTAATTCATCGCTCTTGCTCCTCTGCGTTCTCAACCGTCTTTCTGAGAGACCGTGACGTCTCCTAGCCCAACACACTGTACGGGTTCTGCAGTAACTGCTTGACCTCCTGGAGGAAGCGGGCAACCGTTGCCCCGGAGAGAATACGATGGTCGGTCGACAGTGTCATCGTCATCAGATCGCGGATCACCGGCTGCCCGTCAACAGGGACGAATTGCTTGCGTGTGGCTGCCACGGCCAGGATCGCAGCTTGCGGGGGATTGATGACCGCAATGAAGGTGGAGGCATCCATCATGCCCAGGTTCGAGACCGAGAAGGTCCCACCCTCCAGATCGGCTGGAGCCAGCTTGTTGTTGCGAGCCTTAGCGATGAGCGCTTTGGATTCGCGAGCAATAGAGCGGACCCCCTTGCTATTGGCATCGCGGATGACTGGCACCACCAGCCCGGTGGGGGCGTCGACGGCCATGCCAACGTTGATGTGCTTGTAGCGGACGAACGAATCCTCCTTGAGAGAACTGTTGACCTCGGGGAACTTTTCGAGGGCAAGCGCGCAGGCCTTCACGATCAAATCATTGACGGTGACCTTCACCCCATCTTCGCCGAGGTTCGCGTTGAGGGTCTGGCGCATGGCCAGCAGATCCGTCATATCGACCTCGCTGCTGACATAAAAATGCGGAATGGTTTGTTTCGACTCGGTCAGGCGGCGGGCGATGAGCAGTTGCACGCGCGAGAGCTTCACGAGCTCAGCCTCCGGCGGTGGGGCACTCGGTGGCGGGACGGGAGCTGGGGCCGCCTGCGCCGCAGCGGCTGGCGCGGTGCGTTGTTCAAGCACCTCCTCAATATCATCGCGCACAATGCGACCACCTGGACCGGTACCCTGCAACTGGCGCAAATCAATGTTGTGCTCTTCCGCTAACCGGCGAGCGAGCGGCGAAGCCTTGACGGCTGCTGCGCCGTCACCAGCAGCGGCGCTCTCGTGTGGAGCGCTGACAGCAGGTGCTGGCAGAGCTTCCAACGTCGACGATGCACTCGCCTGGACAGCTTTGGTGGGCTGCACTTGTTTGGAAGCAGGGGCTGCTATCGTGCCTGCACCGGTGCCAATTATCGCAATCGGCTGACCGATCGGCACCGTTTCGCCTGCTGGCACCAGGATTTGCTCAAGTACGCCAGCCTCGTAGGCTTCCAGGTCCATCGTGGCTTTATCGGTCTCGATCTCACCCAGGATATCGCCTTTTTGGATCGTATCACCTGGCTGCTTGAGCCACCTGGAGATCGTACCCTCTTCCATGGTATCGCTGAGGCGGGGCATAGTGATCTCTGGCATAGCTAAATTACCTCCTCCGTCTGGGTGCAAGTGAGTGAATCGCATCCTCTAAATGCTTCGCTCCGGTCAGCGCCGCTCGCTCCAGGGACTTGGAGTAGGGCAGCGGCACCTCGATACTCGCCACGCGTTTGACAGGCGCATCCAGGTCGTCGAACGCCTCTTCCTGCACGGTCGCGGCAATTTCCGCGCCGATGCCATAGGTGCGCCAGTCTTCTTCAAAGACGATGGCACGATTCGTTTTCTTGACCGAGTTGAGGATGGTCGTCTTGTCCAGTGGTCGCAGCGAACAGAGGTCGACGACCTCAATGCTTAGCTGGTTCTCCTGCTCCATGCGCTGTGCAACATCGAGGGCCACCGCCGCCATGCGCGAGTAGCTGATGACCGTCAGGTCTTTGCCTTCTTTGGTCACTTTGGCCTGTCCAAAAGGGACGGTGTAGTCGCCATCAGGGACCTCACCTTTGACATTGTAGAGCGCCAGGTTCTCCAGGAAGATCACCGGATTAGGATCGCTCACTGCTGTACGCAACATCCCCCGCGCATCGGCAGGCGTGGAAGGAGCCACAACCTTGAGGCCAGGGACGTGGGCAAACCAGACTTCCAGGTTCTGTGAATGGGTGGCAGCAAGCTGTTGGCCGCCTCCGCCTGGCGTGCGAATGACCATGGGGATGGGACACTGGCCACCAAACATGTAATAGATCTTGGCGGCATGGTTGACAATTTCATCCATAGCCGGGATGATGAAATTGATGGTCATGATCTCCACGATGGGATGCAGTCCAAGCATTGCCGCCCCGGTGGCCATGCCCACAAAGCCATTTTCGCAGATGGGCGTATCCACCACGCGCCTGGGACCAAACTCCTTGAGGAGACCCGCCGTGATTTTGTACGAGCCTTCGAAGTTGCCGATCTCCTCGCCCAGCAAGAACACGTTCTCATTCCGCAGCAATTCTTCGCGCAGCGTATCATGCAGCGCCTGTCGATAGGTCATCTGGGCCATACTTAATTCCCTCCTGACGATACGTCGGCCGATGCATAGATGTGGTCAAGGAGTGTCTCCAACGCTGGATCAGGGCTCTGCTCGGCGAACTGGACCGCCTGCTCCACCTCCTGTTCCACCTGCTCCCCGATCTGCTGAAGCCCCACATCATCACTGATCCCGGCCGCTTTGAGGCGTGCAGCAAAAGCTGCAATGGGTTCGTGAGCCGCCCGCCCTGCCTTGACCTCCTCGGGATTGCGATAGCGATCCGGGTCCACCACCGAGTGCCCGCGAAAGCGGAAGCTGATGGCCTCAACCAGGCTGGGCTCGTGCTGTTCCCGCGCGAGCGCGGCCGCTCGCTGTATCGCATCGCGCACAGCCAGCACATCAGTGCCGTCCACACGCCAGCTGGCCATGTCAAAGGCACAGGCTTTGCGATAGATCTCACTGACTGCCGATCCTTGTTCCACCCGCAGCCCCATGCCGTAGAGGTTGTTGACGACAAAATAAATAATGGGCAGATGATAAATCTTGGCAAGGTTGACCGATTCGTAGAAGGGACCGCCATTGGTTGTCCCCTCGCCCATCTGGCAGACCACGACTTCAGGGGAACCGCGATAGGCAACCGCGAAGGCCGCCCCGGTGGCCAGCGGGATCTGGCCGCCGACGATGGCGTAGCCACCCATAAAGTGACGGTTGATGTCAAACAGATGCATCGAGCCGCCACGGCCATGCGAGCAGCCTGTCTCTTTGCCGAATAACTCGGCCATGACGGCCTCGGGCGAGATGCCGCGGCCAATGGCATAGCCATGCTCGCGGTAGTTCGTGTATACGTAGTCTTCCGGCTCCAGAGCCGCACAGAAGCCGACGACGGTCGCCTCTTCACCGAGATTGAGGTGACAATAGCCACCAATGCGGGCCTTTTGATACATCTCCACCGTTTTCTCCTCGAAGCGACGGATGAGCACCATCTGGTGATAGTACTTGAGCAACGTCTCACGGTCTTCCCCCTTTGGGATGGGAGTCTGAGCTTGCTCGCGGGCAGATGCAGTGCCTTGCGCATCTGTTTGCTGCTCGCTTTTCGTGTCCAAATTGCACCTGATCCTTTCTTGCTAAAGGGGAGTGACTACGGAGTGGCAAAGCCCTGCGCCTTTAGCTCGCATGAAAATATGAAGATGTTGAGAGAATTCGCTGCTTATGATCCCGGAGCTGCCGACTCAAGTGAAGCGGGCACATTTCTCGCTCCGCAGCGCGGACAGCGTTCCGGCTGTTCCTCGCTATGCACCACTTCTCCGCACACCGGGCACACCCAACGCAGCGCCACCTCTCTGACCAGGTCGGCGCGGCTAACGATGCCAACCAGCCGTCCCTGGTCAAGGACAGGCAGGCGCTTGATGCGCTCATGCACGAGGAGATGGCTGACCTCCTCCAGGTCGGTATCTGGCGTCACGCTGATGACCCCACGAGTCATAATGTCACCGACGGTCTGCCCCTCTTTGCTGATGACATCGTACTCGGTCACCACTCCCACCACGACATGATCGTTGTTGACGACAGGCAGGCCGCTAATACGGTGCTGCGCGAGCAGGCGTGCCGCCTGCTGTTTGGTCTGGTTTGCTGTGACAGTAATCACACTGGTGATCATGACGTCTTCAGCTTTCATGCCTCCATCTCCTTCTTCGCTAGTTCTTCCAGCTCACGTTTGTTCTGACGGGGTCACAGAGAACTAATAGAAAAAGTATTCTCTGATCCGCAATGGGCGTTACCCCAGCGCGTCTACAAGTTCAATATTTTCTTTGCCCCCATAGAAGTCCCACCAGGGCCTGGCCCCTTTCCTGAGTACCTCATTCAATGCCTGGATGTTGCGCACCCCCTGATCTTCCAGCCAGCTCCGTAATGCCGCGGCCCCGCCTTGCCCGTACACGGGGATCCCGTCCTGCCACGTGGCCCGCCCGCACAACACCCCAGAGAACGGCGTATCCGCTTCGGCGGCCAGTTCCAGCGTTTCGCGGAAGACCTCGTCACTCACACCGGCACTGAGGTAGATGAACGGCACGTGCGTAGCGCC
>Ga0209648_10004455_pt1 | contig 11896 bp, 9 predicted proteins | sample GraSoi2013_115cm_FD_185830 | JGI IMG/M metagenome (GOLD analysis project Ga0209648, IMG submission 185830) | Grasslands soil microbial communities from the Angelo Coastal Reserve, California, USA - Sample 9_17_2013_115cm (SPAdes) (version 2) | ecosystem: Environmental > Terrestrial > Soil >...
TGAGTTCTACACCGCCTACACGCCGTATCAACCGGAGGCGAGCCAGGGCACCTTGCAGGCGATCTATGAATTCCAGACACTCATCGCCGAGCTCACCGCGCTCGATGTCGCCAACGCCTCGCTGTACGACGGCGCCACCGCGGTTGCCGAGGCGGCGATGATGGCGCACGTCCATAACGGTCGCAACGAGGTCCTAGTCGCCGGTTACGTGCATCCCGAATACGTCGAAGTGTTGCGCGGCTTCGGTGAAGGTCGCGGCATCAAGGTCAAGAAGGGCTCCGAGCCGACAGCCAAAACCGCGGCCGTGGTCTTTCAGCAGCCCGACTTCCTGGGCCTGCTGGTCGATGCGCCTGATCTGACCCGGCGCGCGCACGAAGTCGGCGCGCTTGCGATTGCGTGTGTCGACCCGATCAGCCTCGCGATCCTGACTCCGCCAGGCGAATACGGCGCGGACATCGCGGTCGGTGAGGGGCAGCAGCTTGGCCTCAGCCCAAGTTACGGCGGGCCCCACGTCGGTTTCGTCGCCTGCCGCAAAGGACTGGTCCGCCGCCTTCCAGGCCGGTTGATCGGCACTTCGCACGACGCGGAGGGGCGCCGCGGCTTTGTTCTCACGCTCACCGCCCGCGAGCAGCACATCCGGCGCGAGAAGGCGACCTCCAACATCTGCACCAACCATTCGCTCTGCGCACTGGCGGCTAGCGTTTACATGACCTACATGGGCGCCGAAGGCATGCGCCACATCGCCGAGGTCAGCTTCAAGCGGGCCCACGCGTTGGCGGACCGGCTCGCCAGGTTGCCGGGTTGGGAGCTCGCGTTTCCCGAGCGGCGGTTCCTGAACGAGTTCCCGATTCGCGTGCCGAAAGCGACCGCGGTGAATCGCAAGCTGGCCCGCAAGGGAATCCTGGGCGGGCTAGACGTGCATCGCTGGTTCCGCGAGCTCAACGGGGTGCTCACCTTCACATGCACGGAGGTAAACGATGCCCGCGCTATCGACGAGCTCGTGGAGGCGCTGAGCTGATGACCGAGCTGCTGAGCTTCGAAAAGAGCCGGCCCAACGTCCATGCGCCACGCCTGCCAGACGCGGATGTCACCGGTCCGGAAATCGAGGAGGTCTTCCCCAAAGAGCTCCTGCGCTCACAGCCCCCCACTTTGCCGAGGCTGAGCGAGCCCGAAGTCATGCGCCATTACAGCAAACTCGCCTCGATGAACTACTCGATCAGCGAGCAGTTCTACCCCTTGGGCAGCTGCACGATGAAGTACAACCCGGTCGCGAACGAAGCCGCGGCGGCCCTGCCTGGGTTCTCCGCCCTCCACCCATACCAGGAGGAAGACACCGTCCAGGGCGCGCTGGAGCTGATGTGGCGGCTCGAGCAGGCGCTGTGCGCCGTGGTCGGAGTCGATCGAGTCACGCTGCAGCCGGCTGCCGGCGCCCACGGGGAGTGGACCGCGCTGCGCATGATCCAGGCCTACCAGCGCTCTCGCGGCGAGGCCCGGACGGAGGTCCTCGTCCCCGACTCAGCCCACGGCACGAATCCGGCCAGCGCCGCCCTCAGCGGATTCCAGGTCGTGGAGGTGGCTTCCGCCCCGGACGGGCGCATCAGCCTGGCCGACCTCGAGTCGAAGCTGTCGAGCAAAGTCGCAGCGCTGATGCTGACGAACCCCAATACCTTGGGGCTCTTTGAGCGAGACATACTGGATATAGCCGAGCTGGTGCACAACACTGGAGCCATGCTCTACTACGACGGCGCCAATCTCAACGCCTTCATGGGCGTCTGCCGGCCCGGCGACATGGGTTTCGACGCCGTCCACATGAACCTGCACAAGACCTTCACCACACCCCATGGCGGGGGCGGGCCGGGCGCCGGTCCGGTGGGCGTGAAGATGGAACTGGTTCCGTTCCTGCCAACGCCAACTGTTGAACGCATGAACGGCCATCTCAAGCTCGACTACAAGCGGCCTCAGTCGATCGGCAGGGTGCGCAGCTTTTACGGCAACTTCGGGATGCTCGTCCGCGCTTACACCTACATCGTCGCGATGGGCGGGGACGGGCTGACGCAGGCCTCGATGGACGCCGTGCTCTCGGCCAACTACCTGCGCAAGCGCGTTGAGGGCCTTCTTGAAATGCCACACGATGGCCCGTGCATGCACGAATTTGTGGCGAGCGCCCGCAACCTTGCCCCCAACGGCATCAAGGCGCTCGACGTGGCCAAGGGCCTTCTCGAGCGCGACTTCTACGCCCCCACGATCTACTTCCCGCTAGTCGTTCCCGAGGCGATCATGGTCGAGCCCACGGAGACCGAGAGCAAGCCGACGCTCGACGCCTTCGCAGCGGCGATTGCGGACATCGTGCGCGAGGCAAAAGAGGAGCCGGAAAAGCTGCATCACGCCCCCCACGGCCTGCCCGTCGGCCGCCTGGACGAGGTGGCCACGGCACGGCGGATCAACGCCTATCTGCAGGGCCAGAGCGAGGACCCCATCCTGCGCTGGAAACCGGATCAAAATCAGGCCTGTTAAGGGCCTCCGAGAGGCCATTTTCGAACTCGAAATCCGGTAAAATTAGGGTCCTGAGACTCTGCCCAGTTGATTCCTACAAGTTCTCCAGGCTGGGAGGGCTGAAATACCGGTGAGCAAGGCCCAAAAGCCCCTCGCTGTGCGTAGTCGCAGGCCCCAGCCTTTAGGCGCCGACGTGGCGTACACCGCCGAGCAGATCCAGGTCCTCGAGGGCCGGGAGCACGTCAGGCGGCGTCCGAGCATGTACATCGGATCGACGACCACGGAAGGCCTGCATCACCTGGTCTACGAGGTCGTGGACAACGCCGTTGACGAGGCGCTGGCGGGCTACGCCACCAGGATCGTCGTCACCCTTTTCGCCGACGGCAGCGTCCAGGTCGACGACAACGGTCGCGGCATCCCGGTCGACATGCACAAGAAAGAGGGGCTTTCTGCCCTGGAGCTGGTACTCACACGACTCAACGCCGGCGGCAAGTTCGGCGGGGGCGGCTACAAGGTCTCGTCGGGCTTGCATGGGGTCGGGGTATCGGCGGTCAACTTCCTCAGCGAGCGCCTGCAGGTGTGGGTCCACCTGAACGGAAAGATTCACCACCAGGAGTTCGCGCGCGGCGTGCCCAAGGGGAGCGTCAAGGTCGTCGGCAAGACCGATCGCACGGGCACCATCGTGCGGTTCTGGCCCGACCCGCAGATCTTTCCCGACACGAAGTTCGACCGCGAAGTCATCCAGCACCGGCTTCGCGAGATGGCGTACTTGAACAAGCGGCTGGAGATCGCCCTGGCCGACGAAGGTCTCGGGTTCACCAACACCTTCTATTTCGAGGGTGGAATCGTCTCGTTCGTCCGCGCGCTCAACCGCGACAAGGCGGTCGTCAACCACATGCCCTTCTATGTCGACCGCGAGGTCGAAGGGACGCAGGTCGAGATCGCGCTCCAGTACAACGAGACTTTCGTCGAGAACGTCCTGGCTTTCGCCAACACCATCCACACCATCGAGGGCGGGAGCCACCTGACGGGCTTTCGGTCGGCGTTGACGAACGTCCTCAACCGCTACGCGCGCAAGGCAGGCATCCTCAAAGAGTCCGATCCCAACCTGACCGGCGAGGACGTCCGCGAAGGCCTCACGGCGGTTATCAGCGTGAAGGTCCTCGAGCCTCAGTTCGAAGGCCAGACCAAGGGCAAGCTCGGCAACGCCGAGGTGCAGGGTCACGTGTCCATCGCGCTGACCGAAGGACTGACGCAGTACCTCGAGGAAAACCCGTCAGAGGGTCGCCGCATCGTTGAGAAGTCGCTGACGGCGGCGCGCGCTCGCGAGGCGGCCCGCAAGGCCCGCGACCTGGTGCAGCGGAAGAGCCTTCTCGAGTCGAGCACTCTGCCCGGCAAATTGGCCGACTGCTCGGAGCGCGACCCAGCGCTGTGCGAGCTCTACATCGTCGAGGGCGATTCCGCCGGCGGCACCGCCAAAGGCGGGCGTGATCGGCGAACGCAGGCCATCCTGCCTCTGCGAGGCAAGATCCTCAACGTCGAGAAAGCCCGGCTCGACAAAGTCCTCACGTTCGAGGAGATCCGCAACCTCATCACCGCGATGGGTGCCGGGGTCGGTGACAACTTCAACATCGACAAGCTTCGCTACCACAAGATCGTGACCATGACCGATGCCGATGTGGACGGAAGCCACATTCGCACTCTGCTGCTGACATTCTTCTTCCGCTATTTCCCCGACGTCATCGACAGGGGCTACCTGTACATGGCGCAGCCACCGCTCTACAAAGTCTTCAAGGGCAAGCAGGTCGTGTGGTGTCATTCGGAGGCCGAGAGGGATAAGGCACTGCGCCAGCTCGGCAAGAACGCCGAAGTCGCGCGCATGAAGGGTCTCGGCGAGATGAACGCCAACGAGCTGTGGGAGACGACCATGAACCCGGAGACCCGCGTTCTCCTCCGGGTCCACGTCGAGGACGTCGCCGCGGTCAATGAAACTTTTGAGAAGCTGATGGGCCCGGATGTCGAGCCGCGCAAGAAGTTCATACAGGCGCACGCCAAGAGCGTCGTCAACCTCGACATCTGACGAGGGCGGTCACCAATGCGAATAGCCGTCGACGCCATGGGCGGCGACAACGCGCCGGCGCAGGTTCTTGAAGGCGCCTCACAGGCTGCGGCCGAATACGGAATCGAGGTTGTTGTCGTCGGTTCGCCGGCCGTCATTCAGCCGATGCTCGACCAACACCCGCAGCTCACGCTGTGCCCCTCAACCCAGGTCATCGCGATGGACGAGCACCCCGCGCAAGCGGTGCGGTCGAAGCCGGACTCTTCCATGGCCGTCTGCGCGCGCCTCTGCAAAGAAGGCAGGGCTGATGGCTGGATCTCGGCCGGCAACTCGGGGGCGATCATGGCCGCTGCGCTCTTCATTCAGGGCCGCATCAGAGGGGTGGAGCGTCCCGCTTTGGGTTCGATCGTGCCCATCAAGAATGGGTTCGCGTATTTTCTCGACGTCGGGGCCAACGTCGACTCCAAGCCCGAGTACATGGTGCAGTTCGCAACCATGGGCGCGGTTTACGCACGCGAGATGATGGGCCGACCCGACCCCCGGGTGGCCCTGCTCAGCAACGGCGAGGAGGAAGGAAAAGGCGACGAGCTCGTCAAAGAGACGGCGCGCAGCCTGAAAGGCACAATGCCCGGGTTCGTCGGCAATGTCGAGCCGAAGGACCTGTATTCCGGCAAGGCTGACGTGATCGTCGCCGACGGATTTGTGGGCAACATCGCCATCAAGATGGCGGAGGCGACCGCGGATTTTCTCTTCCGGAGCTTGCGCGAAGAGATTCCGCGCACATTCCAGGGCAAAGTCGGAGGCGCGCTGATCCGTGACGCTGTCCAGCGGCTCCGCGGCAGCATCGACTGGCGGGAGTTCGGTGGCGCGCCGCTGCTCGGCATCGATGGGGTGGCGGTGGTGGCGCATGGGAGGTCGGACGCACGGGCGATCAAGAACGCCATCCGGGTGACCAAGGAGGCCGTCGAAAATCAACTCGTGCGTAAGATTCGGGCTGAGGTAGGGAAGTGAATAGTAAGAACGGGCGCGTTCGCGTCGTCGTTACCGGGATGGGGACGGTGAACCCCCTCGGTAAATCTCTCGATGAGTACTGGGACGGGCTCATCGAAGGCCGCAGCACCGCCCGACTCGTCGAGGGGTCGTACGCGACCGAGAAGCTCACGACGAAGTTCGCCTGCGAGGTGCATGGATTCGACCCGTCCCAGTACATGGAGCGCAAGGCCGCACAGCGTATGGCCCGCTTCTCCCAGCTGGCGGTGGCGGCGTCATCGATGGCTCTTGCGGACTCCGGCCTCGACCTTTCCAAAGAAGACGACTTTCGCGTCGGAGTCGACATGGGGACGGGAATCGGCGGGTTCATCGAGATGACGGGTGGCGCCATTTCGTATGCGACCAAAGGCCGCCTGAATCCTCTCTACGCGCCGATGATCATCCCGAACATGGCGGCCGCATCCGTGGCCATGGCGTTCCATCTTCGGGGTCCCAACACGACGGTGACTACAGCGTGCGCGGCGTCTACGCATACGCTGGGAGACGCCACCAGGATCATCCAGCACGGCGATGCGGACGTCATGCTGGCCGGCGGAACGGAGGCCTCGCTGTGTGAGGTCGGCATCACGTCGTTCAACGCCATTCGCGCCCTCTCCACGCGCAACGACGCGCCCGAAAAGGCAAGCCGGCCCTTCGATCGCGATCGCGACGGGTTCGTGCCCGGCGAAGGCGCTGGAACATTGGTGCTGGAGTCGATCGATCACGCCATCAACCGCGGGGCGCGGATCTACGGCGAGGTGCTGGGCTTCGCGCTCACGTGCGATGCCTTCCACCAGGTGGCCCCCGACGAGACAGGCGAAGCGCCCGCCCAGGCCATCAAGCTCGCATTGAAGGACGCGGGGATCGAGCCGAAGGACCTGGACTACGTCAACGCGCACGGCACGTCGACCCAGCTCAACGATGCCGGCGAGACCAAGGCGCTGAAGCTCGCGCTCGGGGACGACGCCTACAAAGTGGCGATCAGCAGCACCAAGTCGATGATCGGCCACCTGCTCGGCGCGGCCGGCGCGGTCGAGGCGATCGCGACTTTGCTGACGATCAATCGTGGCCTCATCCACCCGACGATCAACTACGAAAATCCAGATCCGGAATGCGACCTCGACTATGTGCCCAATGTGGCCCGCCGCAAGGATGTGCGCGTTGCCATCTCCAACGGTTTCGGCTTCGGCGGGCACAATGCGGTCGTGGTCCTGAAGAAGTACGAGGAATAGATTGACCGACGAAAGTACTGCCGGAACCGTTCTCATGCGCAGCCTCCAGGAGGAGATGCAGACCTCCTACATGGAGTACGCGATGTCCGTCATCATCGCGCGGGCCCTGCCCGACGTGCGTGACGGGCTGAAGCCGGTGCAGCGCCGGATTCTGTATGCCATGCACCAGGCAGGGGCGACGGCCGGCAGCCGGCACAGGAAGAGCGCCGCCTTCGTGGGCGACGTCTTGAAGCTTTACCACCCGCATAGCAACGACGCGGTCTACGACGCGCTCGTGCGGATGGCTCAGCCGTTTTCGCTTCGATATCCGCTGATCGACGGCCAGGGCAACTTCGGCAGCGTTGACGGCGATCCGCCGGCGGCGATGCGGTACACCGAAGCGAAGCTCTCCGCCATGACCGGCGAGCTGATGGCGGACATCGAGAAGCAGACCGTCGACATGAAGCCGAACTACGACGGTCAGGAGGAGGAGCCGGTCGTGTTGCCGGCCCGCGTGCCCAACCTGCTGATCAACGGCACGACCGGCATTGCCGTCGGCATGACCACGAACATCCCTCCGCACAACCTGCGCGAGGTCACCGCCGGTGTGAAGCACCTCGTCGACAATCCCGAGGCGACCGGCGAGGATCTGCTGGCTTTCATCAAAGGACCCGACTTTCCGACGGGCGGGCTTGTCATGGGCACGGCCGGGATCAAGGCCGCCTATTCGACCGGGCACGGTCGCATCATCGTTCGCGCCCGTCACACGTTTGAGCAGGCCCCCAACGGCCGCGAGCGGATCATCATCGACGAGCTGCCCTACGCGGTCAACAAGGCCTCCCTGGTGGCGAAGATCGCCGAGCTGGTTTCGGATAGGAAGCTCGAAGGGATCGCCGACCTGCGCGACGAATCCGACCGCCAAGGCATGCGCATCGTCATCGAGCTGAAGCGCGAGGCGCAGGTCTTCTCGGTCCTCAACAACCTGTACAAGCACACGTCGCTGCAGCAGACGTTCGGCGTGATCATGCTCGCCATCGTCGACGGCCGGCCGGTGGTGCTGAGCTTGAAACAGGCACTGCAGCTTTTCATCGACCATCGCCGCGAAGTCATCCTGCGTCGTACGCGGTTCGACCTCGAGAAGGCGCAGGACCGCGCACACATCCTCGAAGGCCTGAAGATCTGCCTCGACCACCTGGACGAGGTGATCAAGACGATCCGCGCCGCCGCAGACACGGAGGTGGCGGCGACCCAGCTGCAGACGAAGTTCGGGCTTTCCGACCGGCAGGCGAGGGCCGTACTGGCCCTCACGCTGGGGCGGCTCACCAAGCTGGAGCGTGGCAAGATCGATGAGGAGTACGAGCAGGTCATCAAGACCATCGCCTACCTCGAGAGCGTCCTCGCCAGCGACCAGAAGGTCCGAATGCTTATCAAGGAAGAGATGGACGATGTCACGAAGAAATACGGCGACGACCGCCGCACCGAGATCACAGACCAGGAACCGAATGAGCTGTCGGCGGAAGACCTCGTCCCCAAAGAGGAGGTCGTTGTCACCCTCACCCACCGCGGCTATGTGAAGCGTCAACCGCTGCGCGTATTTCGGGCGCAGAAGCGGGGAGGCGTTGGCCTGAAGGGTGCACGTCCGACCGCCGGGAGCGACGCGCCCAGTGGCACTCGAGAGGAGGACTACGCGGAGCACCTTCTGACCACCCATACGCATGCGTCGATGCTGTTCTTCACGCAGAGCGGCCGGGTCTTCCAGCTTCGCGTGCACGAGGTGCCCGAGCGCGAGCGGCAGGCGAAAGGCATGCCGGTCAACAACCTCATCGACATCGGTCCGAGCGAGCGCATCAGCGCCGTGTTCGTTCGCCCCGAGTCTGAGACCGAGGCGCACTACATGCTGATGGTGACCAAGAACGGATATATAAAGAAGACGGCGCTGGCCGAGTACGCGAACGTTCGCCGCAACGGATTGATCGCGATCAACCTCCAGGACGGCGACGAGCTCAACTGGGTGACTCCGACCACCGGCTCCGATGACATCATCATCGCCACCGCCCTCGGCAAGGCGATCCGGTTCAGCGAGAAGGAAGTGCGCGCGATGGGTCGCGACACACAAGGTGTCATCGGCATTAAGCTCGGCAAAGGCGACACCGTGGTTGGAAGCGCCACCGGCGCGCCTGGCGGCGACGTACTCGTGATCACAGAGCGCGGATACGGCAAGCGCACGCCGGTGGATGAATATCCGATGCACCATCGCGCAGGCCAGGGTGTGTTCACGCTCAAGGTGACGGATCGGGTCGGCAAGCTGGCCGCGATGCGCGTGGTCAGCGATCCGGAGGAGGAGGTTCTGATCATCAGCGCGAGCGGCATGGTTTTGCGCACGCGGGTTGGAGCCATCTCGCGGATCGGCCGGCAGACCCAGGGCGTGACCGTGATGCGCCTGGCTCCGGACGACCCGGTGGTGGCGATCTCTCCGGTGGCGGCGCTCGAGGAGGGCGACTCCAAGGAGTGACGCCGACCATGCTTGGTACGATCGGCATCTGGCTGCTTGTGGCCGCCGTGATCGCGATCATCGTCGAGCTCACGCTGATGGCGGTGTGGGGATTGGCGATGGGCCGGCGCATGCAGGCGCTCAGCCAGCGCCTCGCCAGACAGCGGGCTGAGATCGAGGCCGACGTGGAGAAGCTTCGACGCGCTATCGAAGAAACCAGGGCGCTGTGGCAGCCCTACGGGCGGGTCCTGCGCTGGCTGCGTCACCCGCTGGTCCTTGCCCTGCTGGGGTCCTACCGGCGCAGGATGGCGGCGCGATGAAAGAGGTGCGGCCGATAGAGGACTCTCCCGAATCGGCGGCGGCGGCGGCGCACACCGCGGCCAGGCAAGCCGCCGAAGACGCCGTCGATCGAGAGCGCGCTCGTATCGCCAGGGAGCTTCATGACGGCATCGCCACCGACCTTGCGGGCGCGATCTCGCTTTTCAAGACTTACATCGAGGGCCACCCGGGTTTTGGGAAGGCGGGCACGTCTGACGAGATGCTCGGCAATGTATTCGGGATTCTCGAACGCATGCTCAAGCAGGTCCGCGAGACACTGGCGGAGCTGAGACCCCGACCTATCGGACCAGAAGGGTTGATGCGCGATTTGCGCATGCAGGCCGACGAGTTTGCGCGCCTCTACTCGATCCGAGTCGAGATCTCGAGCAACGGAACCGAAGACATGCTGCCGCCGCAGCAGCGCGAGGTGGTGTACCAGGTGGTGCGCGAAGCGCTCACAAATGTGAGGCGCCACTCCGGTTCATCCATCTGCAGGGTGAAGATGGCCTTCGCGGCCCGGCCATTCATGATCGAGGTGGCGGACGAAGGACGCGGGTTCAGGTCGACCCCGCTGGGTGGCTACGGGCTCGTTGGGATGCGGGAGCGAGCGGCGGGCATCGGCGGGCGGCTGGAGGTCGTCAGCACCGAGGGTCGCGGAACGACAGTGTTTCTTTTCGGCCCGACCTAAGCGCTACCAGGTCACAGCCGGATCTCCCGGCGGCGCACCGGCACCTCGGGGAAAGAAAGAGCAACCTCGAGGCTTACGATCCGCAGCTTGCGTGCGACTTCATCCGCGATCGTCCTTGCGCGGCTCTCAGGAACTTTGATGGCGCGTGCGATCTCAGGCTCGGACAGGCCGTAGCTCAGCAGCTGCATTACTTGTGTCTCCAGGTCGCTCAGGCGGCTCATCGGCCGTCGAAGGGCTTCGACCATTGGCGCGAGCGTGGCGCCAAGGCTTCCTGCGTAATTGATGTCTGCGTCCGTATACCAGTGGTCGCGACGGCAGCCGACTGTCAGCAAACCGACGGGCCGCTGACCGATGTCGCCGACCGGCGCGTAGAGGACAGCCGGCCAGTCGAGCTCCCAGTCATAACCGCTGGACGGATTCGGATTCTCGATCACGGAGTTCACAACGACGGGCCTCTTTTCAAAGAGGGCGCGTCGCGATAGTGGCAACAGGGGGCGGCTCTGCAGAAAGCGGGGCCCTATCTCCGACGCCGCGATCGGCTGCAGCAATCCACCTCGCAGATAGCCAAGCACCCAGCGGTCGTGGGGCAGGGCTTCAAGGGCCAGTCCCAGCCGGCGCCTGGCTTGTTGCAGGTCTGGAAGCTGGCCCATGTCGAGAGGTTAAGGGCGCCTGTCGAAGGGAGCCTCAGCGGAGGTTCAGCATTTCCTCAAGAAACGCTGAACTATCGATAATTGCGATCGGGGATGGCGGCGTGACCGCGAAACTGCTTGTCGTGGACGACGAGCCTCGCACGGCGGAGCTCACCGCCGAGCTGCTGCGCCGCGCCGGATACTCGGTCGAGGTCGCACGCAGCGGCACCGAAGCCGTTGCGCGTGCACGCTCCAACACGCCAGACCTGATGCTGCTCGACTACGAGATGCCGGACATGCAGGCTCCCGAGGTACTGGATGAGCTGCGTTCGGGCGCGGATCGCATCGCGTTTCCCGTGATCATTCTCACGGGCGCGCGGCATTCGCCAAGCGACCAGGTGATCGGAATCGAGCGCGGAGCGACCGACTACATCGTCAAGGGAACCGATCGTGAGGTGTTGCTGGCGCGTGTGCGCGGCGCGTTGCGCGAGCGGGCAAGGGGCGATCGGGTCATGGTTCGTGGTCGTTTGCGAATTGATTCTGCGAAGGGTCTTGCCTTTCTCGAATCAAAGCCTCTGAAGCTCGAGCGGAGGCCGATGCTGATGCTTGAGCTGCTCGCGGCACACGAGGGCGATGTGGTGACGCGGGCTGACCTGCTCGAGCACGTGTGGGGCAACAATTTCAAGGGCTTCGAGCACAGCGTCGAGCAGGCTGCGTACGAGCTTCGCCGCGCGTTGAAGGAACCCGGTTGGATCGAAACCGTACGTGGCATCGGGTACAGGTTCGTCACCCAAACCTGAACTGGCGGCGGCGCTGCACCGCCTGCGATCCACGCTGGCCCGGCTGAAAGCGGAGCTGGAGCTGGCGATGGCGGATGGGGTGGCGCCTCCAATGGAGCGCCTGTTGGAAGACGTTCGCGACGCCCTGTCTGACCTTGCTGCTGTTGAAGACGCGAGCCACCTGCGCGGCGCGGTCCTG
>Ga0209648_10004457_pt1 | contig 11895 bp, 10 predicted proteins | sample GraSoi2013_115cm_FD_185830 | JGI IMG/M metagenome (GOLD analysis project Ga0209648, IMG submission 185830) | Grasslands soil microbial communities from the Angelo Coastal Reserve, California, USA - Sample 9_17_2013_115cm (SPAdes) (version 2) | ecosystem: Environmental > Terrestrial > Soil >...
AATATCGCCAGTGTCGGTATTTACGGAGACCTCGTGCCCGGTCACCTTGGTGAGTAGTACTTTGCCGCCGTTGGAGACCACTTCTACATGCTGGCTGCGGACGTTGGTGAGCGTGATGGGGGCATCCACGGTTTGCACGTGAACATGAGAATTATTGATATCAGAAACTTCAACCTGGCCTTCATCAGCTTTTAAGGAAATATCACTGCGCACACCGGAGAGCCTGAGCATGCCACTGCCGTTTTGGATCACCACGTTGCAATCGGAAGGCACCAAAACCTCGTAGTTTACCTGGCCTTCTTTGGAATCAACCTGCTGCAGAAAGTTTGTGGTGGCATGGACACGGTTCCCCAATTGGGCGCTATCGACCGCAACCTTATCGGAGTGGGTGGTGGCGGTGATGGTAACCTGCCGTCCGGCTACAGGACGAACCACAATCTCACCGAATGCATTGCTCACCGTGACGTTGCTGCCCGGGGTGGTGGTGTATTTGAATTCTTTTCGAGTCTCAGCCGCCCAAAGACTGGCTGCGGCAACCATGACCAGCATTCCCGCAGACAACATGTGGGCACCGGGAACTGCTGCGCTTGCTCTCCTATAATTCATATATCTCTCTCCTGCTGCAGTCTTTCATTTTACAAGTTATGCAACCCTATCGGGTGGTATATGAGACGGCCATCTCGTGCAACGCATCCCGCTGCTGATAGGCATTCATGAGCTGCTGCCGGGCGATGGCATCTCCGGGATTCAATTTTACTGAGTCCTTAGCTTCCTTAATATAGTTTTCCACACTACTCATTCTCTTTTTGTACGACACTCCCATCGAGGGACTCCTGTGCGTGATTTCGATCAACAGCGGTTTGTCGTCATCGCTAATGCCGGCCGTGTCTACTGGAGGGGCCACTACTCCGGGACCAGTTACAGTGGGGCCATTCGCTATCGTCGGGGATTGCAGGCGCTGATAAGCGAGGATGGTAAGGGCCACCAGCACCACCGCTGCGATCCCCGCCCACCCATAAAAGTTAGTGCGTCGGGGCCCGGGGATCAGAAAGGGATCCATGCGCACCGTACCTCGGACCGGGCGAGTGAGCCCCTCGCGCTCCAGAGACCGCTCGATGTTCTCCCATACACGCGGGGAAGGATCTTCCATCGGAACCAGCATACGGGCGGCTTCCGCTATATATTTCAAATCTTGAATCAGGTCAGAACAAACCGCGCAGGAGTGAAGGTGTGCAGATTCCTCGGCCCCTACGCCGCTTTCCATGACATCCGGCAGAACTTTTTGAAAATCAGTGCAATTCATACTTCTTACTTCTCCCCTTAAGACTTGCTAAGTCCTACAGTCCTCAGTGTTGCGGTACTTTCTCATTATGGCTGATGCGGAGCAAATCCCGCAGCTTCATTCTTGCTTTGTGCAATTGCGACTTGCTGTTTCCAATCGAGCATCCCATCATTTCGGCGATTTCATTGTGCTCATAACCTTCAACATCGTGCAGCACAAAAATAATGCGATAACCGGGCGGCAGATGCTCAACCGCACGCTCCAGGTTAACGCGATCTATGGAGCCCGCCAGTACGTTATCGCGGGCGCCTATATCCTTCTTGGGGCCGTCATCCTGCTGGGGTTCCATTTGCTCTTCCAGTGAAACTTCGGGCAAACTTTTCTTGCGTAAATGCATGAGCACAATGTTGACCGCCAGCCGGTGCAACCAGGTGGAAAATGCCGACTCACCCCGGAAGGTCGCGATTTTACGATAGAGCTGAAGAAACGCTTCCTGGGTCAAATCTTCAGCCTCGGCAGTATTCCCGGTCATCCGCAGACACAGCGAATAGACACGGCGCTTATGCAATCCGTACAAAGCCTCAAACGATTCTGCATCGCCCTGTTTAGCCTTGTCTATTGCCTCTGCTTCCGTGATCCCAGATGCAAGTATTTTCTTCGCTTGTGTCAAGAAAGCCTTATCTAGGCCGCTTCCAATAGGATGCGGCAATATACCCGCTCGTTGTATTAGCCGCGCCGGAAATGGGGCCGCGCAACCCTGCTTAGCCATTAATTTCCTATACTGATTTTAGGATATCCCCTAGAAACGGGGCAAAACACTACTACACCTAAATATCGAGTACTTTTTTCACGGTTTGGTTGCCTGGATATGTGAATATACAGCCAAAAACCTAAGCCGCCGCCTTGGACTTCTGCCGGGCACCCCGAAAATAGAGGACCAGACCGATGCCGATAGCTGTTACCGTCCCCCCAATCACTTGGACCTCGAAAAGAAGCTTGCTGGATGTCTCACCTGGCGGTACCAGTGAAAGGAGAATACTAGCCATGACCACTACAAAGCCTAAGCCACCGGTAATCCATACGCCGGGTATCCCTCCCGGAATCAAAATCGCTTTTTTGTTTTCGAGGCGATCCTTGCGGTATGCCAGCTTGATCACGGCAGCATACATATACAAGAATGGCACAAAATACAGGATTACGGCGGCATTCACCAGAGTCTGGTACGCCCCATTGACCGAATTCCACCTAAAAGTCAGCAGTAGAATCGCTGCCGATATGAGTGCCTGCACCAGAATCGAAATATAGGGCGTACGCCAGCGAGGGTGAATCCTGCCAAACGCCTCGGGCATGTAACGGTCCACTCCAACGATGAAAGGCACACGTGCTACGCCAGCCACCGTGCTGCCTACGCCGCCAGCATTCCCGGCGGTTACCAGAATCGCCGCCGTCACGCCCACAAAGGTAAGTTTCAGAAGCGAAGAGCCCGAGGTAAGCGCCTGGAAGACGCCGCTCTTCGGATCCACCCGGTCAGCCGGCAGCAGAACCAGTACTGCAATAGTGCCCACGATATAGATCAGCGCAATCAGCACGCCTGAGGCGAATATGGCCCGCGGAAAAGTCTTGTGTGGGTCCTTCACCTCATCGCTCATAGCTGAGACCAACTCCAATCCAGTGAAGGCGAAGGCAATCTGCGACCAGAGATTCAGCCTGTCCCAATCGAAGCCTGGTCTGAGATGGACGAGAGCGTCCCAATTCAAGCCTGGCCGGATTTTGGCCCAGGTAAAGTGGGTCTGTGATCCATGGTTCAGCCACACAAAAAAAGCGACCATAACCAGCATCAGCAGAGGGACGTATGTCCCCACCCCACCGGCATTCTGCAGCCACTTGCCGACATTTAATCCAATGATATTGAGCCAAACGGCAACAGCCAGCAGCAACAGGGAACCGATCAGGATAAATGTCTTGTTCTGGGCAAAATTTGCTGTGCCCGGTCCGCCAACATAGGCTGCCATGGATGCGCTGGCAGCGAGTAATCCGGGAAAGTAGAAGAAGGTATAAACCCAGTACGTCCAGCCGGCGACGAAGCCGTGGAAATCGCCAAACGCATCCTTGGACCAGACATACAGCCCACCCTCGTGGGGAAAGCGGGTGGAAAGTTCAGTTATGACCAAGGCCGTAGGCACAAAAAAGAAAAGCGCGGCGATGATCCACAGGCTGATGGAAGATGTGCCATTATGCGCTGCAGCAGCGATCCAGCGCGGACCCAGCACGGCGGCGATGTTGAACAGCAGAACATCCCACAGGCCCATCTCGCGGCGGAGTTGTTGTTTGACGTCAGGTACGCGGGCTGATTCTATGTTTGAATCCATAAGGCCGGGGCAAATTGCGTGCTGAGGGCCAAGAAACAATATCAAAACTGGCCTGCATTAAGCCACAGCTCCGAGTAGCCTATGGTTATGACGAAGAATCCGATGAAGCGCAGGTTATTCAAGTTGGTACTGGCGGCTGGTACCTTCACCGTCATCTCGGTGTTTATCGCCAACCTGGTGATTGTGCGGTCCTCGAAAGGCAGGACCTATTCCGACGTGCAAGCGATACCGCACCGCCGAGTCGGACTGGTTCTAGGCTGCCAAGAATATTTGCCTGATCGCAGGCCCAATCTGTTTTTTCAGAATCGCGTAGCAGCGGCCGTGAGCCTTTATCAGCAAAGGAAAGTCGATTATCTTCTGGTAAGCGGAGACAACCACACTCTCGGCTACGACGAACCTGCAGACCTGAAAAATGCACTCATTGCACAGGGCATACCCGCCGGGAGAATCTACGCCGATTATGCCGGTTTCAGGACCCTGGATTCAGTTGTCCGGGCGAAAGAAGTGTTCGGACAGACAGAGATCACGGTTGTCTCCCAGGAATTTCATAACCAGCGAGCGATCTTTATCGCGAACCATCGCGGACTGGATGCAATTGGATTCAACGCGCCGGAAGTTGACGCATATAACAGCTTTGGAACGCGAATGCGCGAGCATTTGGCCAGAGTGAAAGCGGTGCTCGACATTTATGTGCTCCGCAAGCAACCGCATTTTCTGGGGGAGAAAGTGGCAATCGGAGCGCAGTAAACTCGCGCCCATAGAGCGTTTTTCCGCAAGCTCTAAATCCGTACCCTGACACACACGCTGGCAGAGAAAAAAATGCGTGAGGAGCTCAGGGTTTCTCTCGCGTTGTATGCCGTTGTGCCGAAGCCGCCGGTCCAATGGTATCGGCTGGTATCGGCCTGGAGTGTGGAAGATTTCGTTGCACCGGATGTCTACCGCCATTCCCAGCCCCAACTGGAATGTGTACCGAAAAAGATTTCCGAACCGGTGCGTTGCTCAGGATTCTTAATGAGGCACTAAAGTATTTGAATCCAAGATTTTCATGAAACTCAGAATAGCCTGAACCACCGCCTCATCGCCCGCCGCGGTGTTGATCATGGCGTGATACAGGGACCGGTTCGGCCACTCGGCGTGAAAGTACTTCTGAATGAAATCGGCGCGTTCGCGATCGACGGTGTCCACCAGCTCCTCGGCTTCACTTTCTACTTTGCCGCGAGAGATAAGCCGCTGCACCTTGTTTTCCCTGGGAGCGTAAAGAAACACGCGCAGCGCGTCCTGGCGGTTTGCGAGGAAATGTTGCGACCCCCTGCCGACAATAACGCAATTTCCTTTGTTCGCCGCGTGTTCAACGACTTTCTCAGTGATCTTCAGAATGCTTTCACTGTCGACAAGATTCAGCTTGTGAGCGTTCAGACTTCCCTCATAACTGCCGCGCAAAAACGACTTGAACAGCCGGTAGTAAAGAGGATCGTTCTTCTCCTCGCGGCTTTCGACAATCGCCTTGGGACACTTCGCAAGCCGGGCGATTTCCTCGGTCAGCACCTGGTCCCAGAGCTTCCATCCAAGGTGACCCGCAAGGTGCGCTGCGATTTCGCCGCCGCCCGATCCGTATTCTCGTTCAACCGTAACAACCCTGATCATTTGCTTCTGAACGCTGTTCTCCAGCGCCCCACCTATTTCCATATTATTCTCATTCCAATCGCGGCGCGCCGCCACCGCCAGGATCATTCTTCTTCAACAGGAAAGCCAGGAAGATCATGATGGCCGCACCTACCGCGAGGACCATGAAGGTATCGATATAGGCCAGGCTGGCCGCCTGCGCTTGCAGCCCCTGATAAATCCTGGCGAGAGCCTGTGCTTGCGCCGCGGGCGCGTTCAAGCCGGAGTGAGCCAGGCGTCTGCTTAATCCGTTTAATGCATTCTGGAAATTCGGATTGTCTGGCCGCGTATAACTCACCAGAGTGTGCTGATGGAACTGTGAGCGCCGCGCCAGCAATGTGGTGACCAACGAGGTGCCGACGCTGCTCCCCATATTGCGCATGAAATTGACGATCCCGGCGACCGCATTGTTCTTCTCCGGCGCGATTCCGATATAGGCCACAAGCGAAATCGGCACGAACAGGAACCCCAAGCCAACCACCTGAGCGACGCGCAGCCATAGCGCGGTATTAAAGCTGATTTGTAAGTCAATGCGCTTTGTGGAGTAGAACATAGCAACCGCCATACACAGCCAACCAAAAGCGACGAGATATCGTGCCTGGATCTTGGTTGTCAGTTGGCCCATGATGGGCATTTCGAGCAGCAGCATAAGTCCGCCTGCCGAAAGCGCCAGTCCCGCGAGCTGTGAGGTATATCCCAACAGCGTCTGCAGGAAAAGCGGCAGCATTACCAGACTGCTGAACAATACGATTCCCAGCATAAACATCATCAAGTTGGCGTTCGCGAAATTAAAGCTCTTGAACAAGCGAACGTCGACGACCGGCGCTTTCTGAAACCACTCCCAGATCACCAGAGACAACAGGCAGACCGCTGCTGTAATGGCCAAAGTCGTGATGAAGCTTGACCCAAACCAGTCATCCTCCTGGCCCTTATCCAGCATGATTTGCAGTGCCCCCACGCCCAGTGCCAGCAAAGCGATACCAACGTAGTCCAGCTTCACGCCTGCGCTCTTCAGGCGCGCCAGATAGGGCGGATCTTCTACAAAACGGTATACCAGAAACAACGTAGCCAAACCGACCGGGAGATTGATGAAAAAAATCCACCGCCACGAATAGTTAAAGGTGATCCACCCGCCCAGAGTCGGGCCAATGGTTGGGGCCGTGACGGCGGTAATACCGTAGAGCGCAAATGCCAATCCTCTTTGATGCGGTGGAAAGGTGTCTGCCAAAATCGCTTGCGCCATGGGCTGCAGCCCGCCGCCGCCCGCGCCCTGCAGTATCCGGAAAAAGAGAAGAAGACCCAGGCTCGGCGCAAGCCCGCAAAGCAGGGAGCTCAGCGTAAACACAAACAAACAACCCATGAAAAAACGTTTGCGCCCCAGCGTGCCTGCGAGCCATCCGCTGATGGGCAGAACAATAGCATTTGACACCAGATAAGACGTCAGGACCCAGGTGCTCTCGTCGTTGCTCGCCCCTAGATTTCCCGCCATATACGGCAGGGCCACGTTGGCGATGCTGGTATCGAGAACCTCCATGAACGCTGCAAGCGCCACGACAACCGCGATCAGCCAAGGGTTGTACCTGGGCTGCCATACGTCCTGGTCGAGTGTCAGCGCAGCGGAGCTCATCGGAGAAACACGTCGGGTACCACGTTCATGCCCGGCCGAAGCTCGCGATTTTTGTTCTCGCCGGGTTCGAGAACGATCTTGACTGGAATCCTTTGCACGATTTTCACGTAATTGCCGGTGGCATTCTCGGGCGGAAGCAAGCTGAACAGTGGGCCCGTGGCCCCGGCAATGCTATCTACGTGACCGTTGACGGTGCGGCCGGTCGAATCTACGTGAATTTCTGCTTTCTGTCCCAGCCGCATGTGCTTGAGCTGCGTTTCTTTGAAATTTGCAGTGATCCATACTTCGTCCAGAGGCACCACGGTGAGCAATTGCTGTCCCGGCTGAACATTCATTCCCACGACTACTGTTTTGTTCACCTCGCCATCGACCGGGGCAACGATTTTGGTGTATTGCAGATTGAGTTGCGCTTGCTCCAGCAGCGCGCGTTTCTGCTCCACATCAGCAATTGCGGCCCGCACGCGAGCCCTCGTTGACGATACTTGCTGAGGCCCGGTTTCCGCGGACTGGTGGTTCGCCTGCGCCTGCACCAGGCGGGCCTGCGCTTGTTGCACACCCTGCTGCGCCGCAGATTCATTCGCCTGGGCACCGGTCACTGCCGCCGTGCTTCCCTTAGCCGTCGCCAGGGCCTGATCGTAAACTTGCTCGGCCACTTCCTTTTTGTCGACCAGCAGCTTGTAACGGCGGAGATCCTCTTGGGCCTTCACATCCTCGGCCTCCGCCTGCTCCAGTTGGGCATGGGCGGCCACGAGTTGCTTTTCAGCGGTAACGACTCCCGCTGTGGCGTTTTCGATACCCGATGCCGCAGACGTCAGTTGGCTCGAAGTGTTCACCGAAGTGATGGGCACAGTAATATTCAGCGATTGCGCGGTCGCCTCCGCATTCGCCAGGTTGGCTTGTGCTTGCGCTACAGCAATTTCATAATCTCTCGGATCAATCTCTGCCAGTACGGTCCCTTTCTGCACCCACTGGTTGTCGTCTACGTTAACGCGGATGACGTAGCCGGAAATACGCGCGCTGACCGGATAGAGATGGACATCAACCTGAGCGTCGTCAGTCGATTCATAGCTGCTGAAATACCGCCACAGGAATATGCCGACGACGAGCACGACCAGCACGCCAATCGCAATCAGCATGTTTCGGCGGCGCTTCTGCCGGGAGTACGAACGCGGCGCAGGGGCCGGGCTGGCCGTAGACTCGTGGCTTGTCCCGAACTCCGAAGGGGTTGGGTTTTCTTCTGCCATGATCATTTTCCTTTGAAGTATTCCTTAACGCCCTCTTCGGCAATACCCAAGACCCGCGCCAAGGAAATTTTCGCGTAATTGTAGTTGTAGAGACTGGAGATGTACTGTTCGTGGGCGCTCGCCACCGTCTCCTGCGACTGCACCACTTCCACCGTATCGGCGACGCCCGCCGAGAAACGATCGCGCGACTGCGCCAGCGTCTGCTCCGCCAAATCAATGTTGCTGCGCGCCACGTTGACTTGGTCGGCCGAGGACTGCAGGTTCAACAACGCGGTGCGAACGTCCGCGTCGATCTGAGCGCGCAGGCTCTCCAGGCGTTCGCGACTCTGCTCGAGTCTCGCGTCTGCCTGCAACACGTCGCCATGAACGCTGCCGCCCGTAAAAATTGGGATGGACAGGGTTCCCCGCACGTCGAATACCTCCGTGGCCGTCGAGGGGTGCGCTGCTCCTCTCCCGTAGTCTGCGTTGAAGGAAACCGAGGGGAAATATCCGGCAACCGCCGCCTTGCGGGTAAATTCCGCAGCGCGCACCGCGCTCGCAGCCGCCTGATAATCCGAGCGCGAAGCGTAAGCACGTTTGAGCGCCTCGTCGAGGCTGATGCCCTCGAAGGGCTGATAGAGCGATTTGTCGGTCAGTTGGAACTCTTGCCCCGGAGCCAGCCCAATGACGCGCGCCACGGTCAGCTTCTGAATAGCTAAGTTGTTCTTCGCCTGGATCAACTGCTGCTGCCGGGTCTGGAGTTCTACCTTTGCCCTCAAGCCATCAATGGCCGGCGAAGCACCGGCGGTCACCCGATCGGTCGCTTGATCGTAGAGCGCCTGTGCAGTCTGGACCTGCGCTTCAGCCGTCTCGACCCGGGCCTCGTCAGCGATAGCCTGCAAATAGGTGAAGCCTACGGCGAGCACCACAAGATCGCGGGCATCCTTAAAACTGTATTCCGTGGATTTCAAGTTCTGCGCCGCGGCGCGCTCATTATTGATGGATTTCCAGTCAAACAGCGACTGAGCCACGGCGACACGCGCGTCGAAATAGGAAAAGGGGCCCACCGACGAGGGCAGTTTGAGTCCGGGCAAGCCCAGCGAAATACCCAGCTCCTGGAGATTTGTTTGCGAAATATCCAGGTAGGGCGATGCCGTCACATGGGGAAGGAGCGCGCTCAACTGCTCCCAGCGCTGTCCGCGGGCGGAACGGATGTCTGAACTCGAAAGCAGGAGCCCGAGATTCTGCTTCAACCCGCGGTCAATCGCCTCCTGCAGCGAAATCGGAATCACGCCCGCAACAGGCTTTGCCGGTACGCTGCTGGCGAATGGGCTTGCTGCCTGCGTTCCAGGAATGGCTTGCCCGGGTGTACTGGCAATGGAAGTCGTCCCGGTCTGCGCAACGGATGTTGCCGCCCAGCAGAACAAGACTCCAGCCATCACGAGTGCGTGACCTGATCCACGATTGAAACGGAGCCTCAAGGGAAACCTCCTTGTAAAGAACTCCTCCTAGGCGGCAACCCTAGGAGGCACCATCCTAAATGCGACCTGCAACTCCGAGCAACTTGAAATCCGCTAAAGTGAAAGCGGTGCTCGACATATATGTGCTCCGCAAGCAACCGCATTTTATGGGAGAAAAGGTGTCAATAGGGGCGCAGTAAACTCGTGCTTTTGGGTAGTGGGCTAATTGTGCTTTTAGCCCACTACCTGCTTTTGTGAGATCACTAATCTAGTGCGCCTTCGCGTGCTGAGTTTTCGTACGAGGCGGCCGCGCTACATCTTCCATTTCTTTGGCAATCTGCTCGCGCAATCCGCTTTCATAGAGATCGGCGTGATCTTTACCCGGCAGAAAGTTAATCTGCGCGTGGATGCCCAGCTCTTTAAGGTCTTCTTCCAGAAGCAGTGCGGCTTCATCCAGATGGAATGTATCTGCCGAGCCTACACTGAGGTGGATTTTATCCTGCAGAAGCGGACGCAGCTTCGCGGCCTGGGTTCGCAAGATTGTGGCGATATCGTATTTCTCCCATGCCTGTGCTATCTCAGGATGAATGTCGCCGGTGTCGCGATCGAAGAGCTGCTGCGGGCGTCCATCAGTCCCGCGCGGGCTGAATACCCACTCGAAAGAAGAGATCTGTCCGCCATAATCGCCGAGGACGTGCTCCATGCGCGAAGCCTCTTCGAGCGAGAAGACATCCTTGCCGTTGGAACGCACTAACATCCATTTCGTGCCATCGGGCTTGTGATAGAAATTCTTGTCTTTGAGCAGATTGGGTCCGGTAAAGTTGCGGAAATCCGCCGGATCAGGAGCGGTTGGCCAGGTGCCTCCAAAGAGTGTGGGATACGTCACTTGCAGCCACAACGCGGCCCATCCGCCGGAGGAGTGGCCGGTGAGCAGGCGTCCGCTGGGCTTGGAGTCCATGCGGTATTTCTTCTCGAGGTAAGGGATCAGCTCTTTGGTCAAAGCCTTGCCCCAGGGGCCGTTATTGGCCGAGTCGGCAAACTCGTGCGTTCCGCCGGGACACTCCTGGTCGAGCATCACGTAAATCATCTCGGGCAGCTTGCCTTCAGACATCCCTTTCGAATAATTCGCAGCCATAAGCTGGATATAGTGATACGGACCGGTGAAGCCGTGTGACCAATAGACGGTAGGGTAGCGGTGAGCTTTATTCTTGGCATAGCCCGGAGGCAAAACAATAATGCCGCGCATGTGGACAGGCCGGCCCGAGAAATCTGAAAGGGAAGGGCTGATGAAATCGAGCTGGGCCATCGAAGCAGAAAGTTTTGAAGGCTGATCATGGTAGCGTTCGTTGAGAGTCAGATCGATGACCTGTGGACTTGCCGGATCAAAGTGCTTGAGCGATATTACCGCGCTGCGAAGATCGCCTGACTCCAGATTGTTATACGCATAATGGTGATTGACATCGAGCACAGCCATCACCTGATAGTCCCCGGCAATGGTATGCGACAAGGGTTCGGGATAGGCGAGCACATCGGGATCAATTTCTACCGAAGAGCCAGGCACAAGATGGTGGACCTCGGCGGCGGCCATCCTGACTTTATAATCATGGTCCCCGAATTCCGGCTCCAGAACTTTGGCGGGTTCCTTCTGGTTCGAAAGAAGAATGATGAGCCTTCCTTCAGCGGCTTCGTTGCCCAATTCAGGCGACAGGGTCACGCGAAAACGTAGATGCTGGCAGCCGGTAGAAATTTGAGCGGAGGCGACGGCGGCAAAAAGAAGCAGAGGGAAGATGTGAAGTGCCCGGAAGAATCTCTTCATGGTTGAAAAATCTAGCAGCTTCGATGCGGCCATGTCGAGACGAATTCACGAACTTCGATTCTATTAGTGGTTACGGGAGTACATGCTTCGGATGCCAACCAGCGCAGCGTCAGCAGACCATGAGGCGCTCTGGTTATAATGCCAACGTGCCTGAAACTGCCCTCAATACTGCCCGTTTTGACTGGACGCGCCAGGAGATTGGCGAACTGTATCATCTGCCGTTGCCCGAGCTGCTGTTCCGCGCGCAGCAGGTGCATCGGCAGTTCCATCCGGCGAATGAGGTCCAGATGTGCCGGTTGCTCTCCATCAAAACCGGTGGCTGCCCGGAGGACTGCGCCTATTGTCCGCAAAGCGCGCATTACAACACTGGAGTGGAACGCCAGGCTTTGATGCCGACCGATGAAATTGTTGCTGCAGCACAAAGAGCAAAAAGCGAAGGAGCAACCCGCTTCTGCA
>Ga0209648_10004460_pt1 | contig 11888 bp, 11 predicted proteins | sample GraSoi2013_115cm_FD_185830 | JGI IMG/M metagenome (GOLD analysis project Ga0209648, IMG submission 185830) | Grasslands soil microbial communities from the Angelo Coastal Reserve, California, USA - Sample 9_17_2013_115cm (SPAdes) (version 2) | ecosystem: Environmental > Terrestrial > Soil >...
CTTGCGGAATCGCCAAAGACGCGGCGGAAAAGTGGGAGCGGCTGGCACAGGTGCGCTCTGCGGTGCTCGTGGCCCTGGAACAAGCGCGCGCCGCAAAGATCATCGGCGGCGGCCTCGAGGCGAAAGTCCATCTGCACGCCGGCCCGGAAGCCGCGGGCTTGCAGAAGCTGCTCGAAGAAAAAAAGTCCCTTCTCCCGGCGCTCTTCATCGTTTCCCAAGTCGAAGTTCATCCCTCTGCCGTCGCTGCATCCATTCCGGCCGAAACGTTGCCGGGCCTGACGATCAAGATCGACCGTGCCGACGGCGCGAAATGCGAGCGCTGCTGGAACTACTCGACCCACGTCGGCGAAAATTCCCGCTACCCCACCATCTGCGAGCGTTGCTCCGAAGCCCTCGTCGAACTCGAATCCGCAATTGCAGGGGTCGCTTCATGAGCTCCAGTTGCACCGGCCCCTCTGCTTCCTTTTTTTCCTTTACCTCGTTTATCTCCTTCACTTCCTTTTCTTCATGACTTTCTCCTCCCGCCTCCGCTTTCTCTGGCTTACTCTCGCCGTCGTCTTTCTCGACCGTGCCACAAAGGCTTGGATCGAATCCCGCTCCGCTGATCGCTTCCCGGAGCCCGTCATTCGCAATTTTTTCTATCTCGTCGACTCTCGCAACCCTGGCATCGCCTTCAGTTTCCTCGCTGGCCTCTCCTCTCCCGCTCTGCGTGCAATCCTCATCGTCGGCTCCCTGGTCATCATCGCGGTCATCACCTGGCTGCTCGTCGCCGGCCGCGGCATCAGCGCCCTAAGCGCTGCCGGCCTTGCCCTTCTCCTTGGCGGAGCCACCGGCAACGTCACCGACCGCATCCTCCACGGCGCCGTCACCGATTTCATTCAACTCTATCTACGCTTCCTTCCTTGGCAAACCTTCAATCCGTGGCCCGCCTTCAACATCGCCGATTCCGCCATCACCATCGGCGCAACTCTCATGCTTCTTGACATACTATTTGGGCACCGGCATGAAACACTCCCATCGAGTTCGCAAGCGCCGTAGTCGAGGAGGAAGTCTGTGAGCAGATGGAAAAATTTCAATCGCCGTGAATTTCTCACCACCGCTCTTGGAGCCGCCGCTTCTTTTTCCGTCTTGCCTCCGGGCCATCGCCTCATCGGCGAACTGCTCGAGCCTCAGTCGCGTTTCGCGCCCTTCCAATTTCCCGAAGAATTTATTTGGGGCGCCGCCACCGCCGCCTATCAGATCGAAGGCGCCTGGGCCGAAGACGGCAAGGGCGAATCCATCTGGGACCGCTTCTCGCACACCCCCGGCAAAGTGAAGGGCGCATCCACCGGCGACGTAGCCTGCGACTCCTACCATCGCTACAAAGAAGACGTCGCGCTCTTGAAAGCACTAAACCTGAACAGCTACCGCTTCTCCATTTCCTGGCCGCGGATCCAGCCCGATGGTTCCGGCGCTCCCAATGCCAAGGGCCTCGACTACTACAAGCGCCTCGCCGATGCTCTTCTCGAAGAAAAAATCCGCCCGCTCTGCACTCTCTATCACTGGGATCTCCCGCAAAAATGGGAAGAAGCCGGCGGCTGGCCCAATCGTGACCTGGCCGCGCGCTTCACCGACTATGCTGACGTCACCGTCCGCGCCCTCGGCGACCGCATCTCTCATTGGTGCCTCTTCAACGAACCCTGGGTCTTCACGTTTCTGGGCTACGCCAGGGGCGCTCATGCCCCCGCGCGCAAGAATTTTGCCGATTGCATGCGCGCCACGCATGTCGTCAACATTGCTCAGGGCCAGGCTTTCCGCGCCGTCAAAGCCATCAACTCCAAGCTCCAGGTCGGCACCGCATTCAGCATGGCCAACTGTCAGCCCGCCACCTCAAGCGACGCCGATCGCCAGGCTGCCGACCGCGCCCACGCGCTCGGCAACGTTTGGTTCGTCCACCCCGCCCTCCGCGGCGAATATCCCAAAGCATTCCCCGGCGACAATCCGCTTGAACTCATGGGCGTCAAGTCCGGCGACCTGGAGCTTTGCAGCGCTCCGCTCGATTTTCTCGGCATCAACTATTACCTCCGACAGCTTGTCTCCGCCATTCCTCCCGGCACAGGCGAAGATACCACCGGAGTCCACCATTTCGACGCCCACGAAGGCCCGCTCACCGATTTCGCCTGGGAAGTCTGGCCCGATGGCTTCCACGATCTCGTCTTCCGCATCTCTTGCGAATACAAAACCACGCCGCTCGAAATCACTGAGAACGGCTGCTCCTATCTCGATTGCCCCGACGAGCACGGCCGCATCCCCGATGAACGCCGTATCCAGTTCATGCGCGGCTATCTCCACGCCCTCGGACGCGCCATGCTCCACGGCGCTAACGTGCGCGCTTATCATCACTGGAGCCTGCTCGACAATTTCGAGTGGGCCGAAGGCTACGCGCAGCGCTTCGGCTTAACCTACGTGGATTTCCGCACGCAAAAGCGCACTATCAAGGACTCCGGCCACTGGTACTCCAAGCTCGCCGCCACCGGCAGCCTCACGTAGCTAACTGCGGTGGCAACAGCCAGATTGGTCCGCTGGCCCATTGCCTGCGTTTCAGGTGTCTCCGCTCTTGGTTTTGCAGCATCCACCCGATTGCATTTCCGTCGCCGCTGAAGCATAGATAGTGCGGCGGCAAGCTTCCTCGAAGCTAGCCGAGAGTACGAAAGGGGAATGAGTTATTTCATGCCGTGTGAACAGGAACTTAGGAATTTCCCGCTGGAGCCCAACGCTTTTGAAGAAGCGCAGCTCTTTCACCGTGAATTCTAAGTGTCCCTCGTGCCGCATGTCAGGATGACTCAGATTTGAAGGGTGGCGCCCTCCCTCCCGCGCGCCTCAGTCATGGGCTGAACGCTCACAACTGAAAACGACGGTTTCAATCGCCCCAGCCAGCAAGTGGAGGAAAGATGCGTAAACTGAATGCTCTGCTGATCCTGTGCTTCACGCTGCTTTTTGGTTCGACTGTTCAAGGCCAGACCAATACCGGCGTAAACAACGCCGAATTGAATGGCGACTACGCCTTTACCTTCAGCGGGATCAGCGGGAATGGGAGCGTCTCATCCGTATTTGCGGCCGTAGGAAGATTCACCGCGGACGGGGCCGGCAATCTCACGGGCGGCGAACTGGCCACCAACGGCGCAGGTGCCGGGGCCGTAAGCCCTCAAGCCTTCACCGGGACCTATTCGATCGGTGCCGACAATCGCGGTGTGATGACTCTGAATTTTTCGGGCAGCTCGGCGAAGCTGGCCTTCGCCATGCTGGCCAACGGTAACGCCCAGTTCATCGAGTTCGACGCCTCCGGCGGAGCCGGAACGATCGGCTCGGGGACCATGGAAAAAGCGGACACCACCGCTTATAGCACGGCCAGAATCACCGGGGACTATGCGTTTGGCGCCGCCGGCTCAGATAACGCAAATAATCGCGCTGCGATCGCCGGCCGTTTTACTTCCAATGGGACAGGCACGCTCACCAACGCCGCCGGGAACGTCAACGCCTATGGCACTGATTATGCGATGAACTTTACGGCCGCGAATTACACGGTGTCCAGTACCGCCACCGGGCGCGGCGCCATGAGCTTGGCCTTCACGTTTGGCGGAGCACCAGACACCTTGAATTTCGTCTTTTACGTCGTGAATTCAGGAAAGCTGTTTGTGATGGAGAGTGACACGGTCACCACCGCGACCCCGCTGCTAAACGGCACCGTGGTGCGGCAGCAAATTCCCGCAGGGGGATTCTCCAACACCTCGCTGAACGGCAACATGGTGATTTATCTCACCGGACTCTCCTTGTGCGGCAGCGGACCAGGGGTGCCCAAAGCGGTCGCCGGTTTGCTCACTACCGACGGCAACGGCTCCCTTTCCATAACCTACGACGAGAACTACTGCCGGGCGCCCAATGCCGTCACCGGTGCGGCGGGAACCTACAGTGTGGCCGGCAATGGCCGGGCATCGATCACCATAGGAGGTTATAGCTTGGTCGCCTACCTGGTGAACTTGAATCAAATTTTCCTCTTCGTCTCGGATTCCAATGTTTTGTTCGGGTTCGGCGAACCCCAGGCCGCAATGTCCTTCACCAATGGCGCGCTGCAGGGTAAATACGCGGGCTTTGCGACCAACCCGGCGGATTTCGGCGTGGTGGTCTTCTCCGGCGAATTCACGGCGGACGGCGCCAGCCCGACGGGCACGATCACCGGCACCGAAGACATCGGCGCGCCGAGCGGACCGAACCCTGCCGCGGCCTTCAACGCCACCTACTCTGTAACCCCATCGCCCACCAATGGCCGGGGAACCATGACGGTCACTTCCGGGACCGGAGGCAACGCTGTCATTTATATGATCTCTGCCTCGAAGTTTGTGGCGGTTTCACAGAACGATCCCAATCCCGCAGTCTTGCTCTTCGATCAATCTTCCGTTACTCCTCCGTCCGTCTCAGCTTCCTCGCTGACGCTGAACCCTACGAGCGTCGTTGGCGGCCTGCAATCTTCCACGGGTACGGTCACGCTAAGTGCACCAGCTCCCGCAGGTGGCGCGACGGTCAGGCTCTCCAGCAGCAATGGCGCGGCCAGCGTGCCTTCCAGCGTGACGGTGGCAGCCGGAGCTACCAGCGGATCGTTCACCGTCAGCACCACTGCGGTTGCTGCCTCGACCACGATCACTATCTCCGTGTCTTACGGTGGCGCGACCAGATCGGCCTCGCTCACCTTGAATCCTGCGCCCCCTCCCCCGCCCACTCTCTCTTCGCTGACGCTAAACCCCACGAGCGTCGTTGGTGGCCTGCAATCCTCGACGGGTACGGTCACGCTAAGTGCACCAGCTCCCGCAGGTGGCGCGGCGGTCAGGCTCTCCAGCAGCAACGGCGCGGCGAGCGTGCCTTCCAGCGTATTCGTTCCCGCTGGCGCCACCAGAGCAACCTTCACAGTGAACACATCTATAGTTCTGGTCCCGACTTCCTCAACGATCTCGGCTTCGTATAACGGCACGACTCGGACGGCAAGTCTTTCCGTGCACCTGTAATGGGCGTGCGCCTCATTGCGTGACCGGTATTCACGCCGCCGGGTCGACCGCATGGCTCATTTTCTTCCGAAGACTCGCGGCACCCGGGTTGCCCGAGGCAGAGACACACTCGGAGATTGGCGCAAGCCGCATGTGAGTGTGCCCAACTGAGCCTCCGATTTAAATGGGTATGCCCAAACGCGCTGCGGGAAACCAATCCGTCCCAAAATACGTCGAATTGTCATCATGAAAACCATTCTTGCAGCCGTGCTCTTTGTGGTTTTCGCGTCGCCCGCCTTTGCGCAAGACCAGGCGGCAGCGGCTCGGGCCGCTGCTGGTTGCGGGCGGGACCAGGTCAGTTTCGATGTGAAGACCGATAAGAAACAGCACCCTGCCCCGCAGGCGGAACCCGGCAAGGCCTTGGTCTATGTGTTCCAGGACGTGGAGCAAAGTAACTCCGTGAATATCGGAACCGTCACAACCCGCGTTGGCCTTGATGGCGCCTGGGTTGGCGCAATCCATGGCAAGTCTTATTTTTTCTTCTCTGTGGATCCGGGGAGTCATCGCGTGTGTGCGGCCTGGCAATCCAATTTCAAGAGACTTTCCAAACTGGGTTCCGCAGCCGATCTAACTGCCGAAGTCGGCCAAGTCTATTACTTACGGGTTAGAGTGGATGAAAGACCGGAGCATCGGCCGGACGTGAAAATGGAACACATCGACACTGCGGAAGCCCAGCTTCTCATCGCCTCCTCCTCGTTAAGCACCTCTCAACCCAAAAAGTGACTTGGCTTCATCCCGGCGCATTTTCCCGGGTAACCGCGTTCTTTCGTTCGTCCCTGTCCTACCCATTCTTCCAGGTGCAGACCTAGCCATTCGGCGGATGTAGACGCACTTGCCTCAATGGCATCTTGTTCATGGAGGTTCAAGAAATGTCCACAGAACTTATCGAGCTTTCGAACGCGTTGGCGCAGGCCACCAAGCGCGCCGCCGCGAGCATCGTCGCCGTTCACACGGAGCCGCGCGGCTCTTCCAGTGGGATCGTTTGGCGTTCCGGAGTAATCGTCACCGCCGAACATGCTCTGCGTCGCGACGAAGAGATTCAGGTGACGTTGCCCGACGGTCGCGTCGTCCCGGCAACCCTTGCGGGTCGCGATCCCTCAACCGATATCGCCGTTCTAAAATGTGCCGAGGCGGCCGCCTCCACTCCACAATTCGGCGATGCGGCGAAGTTGGAACCCGGCAGCCTGACCCTCGTCGTGGGTCGCACGCGCGCTAGTGGTCCAGTCGCTGCCCTCGGAGTCGTCAGCCTGGTTGCATCGGATCGACACACCTGGGCAGGGGCATCCCTTGCTCCGTATATCCGGCTCGACGTCTCTCTACAACCTACCGCTGCGGGCGGGGCCGTCATCGACGCACACGGTCTTGTCGTCGGCTTAGCCACGCCGCGCTTTGCGCGCTTCGGCGCCATTGCGGTTCCCGCTGCAACGATTGACAAGATTGCGGAAACGCTTCTGAAAAAAGGGCGCATACCGCGCGGCTATCTTGGCGTTGGATTGCAGCCGGTTCGCCTTCCCAGCGCCCTCCGTGAATCGCTGCAGCGCAACGAAAAGACCGCAGCGATTGTTGTGGAAGTGCATCCCGACGGCCCCGCGCACCAGGCTGGCATCATCATCGGCGACATTTTAATTTCGCTGGGAGGCCGCCCCGTCAGCCGGCTGGAGGACGTTCAGTTTCATCTTGGCGGAGAGGCCATCGGCAAGGCGCTGCCGGTAAAATTCCTTCGTGGTGGCTCCGTTCAAGAAGGGAACGTTGTCATAGCAGAACGCCCGCATGGAGGCGAATGAGATGGCCGTCCCGGGATTTGGTGAAATTGCAGAAAAACTTCGCCGCTCAACCGTTCTGATTCGTGCAGGGGGCCGCGGCTGCGGGTCCGGCGTGATCTGGTCGAGCAGCGGCACCATTGTCACAAACTCTCACGTTGCGCGTGGCATACAGACCACCATCGAGCTTTGGGATGGACGCGAGTTTCGCGCAACGACTTCCTCGCGCGATCCGCGCCGCGACCTCGCCGCACTTCGCATCGACGCGGCGAATCTTCCTTCTGCCATCGCCGCCGATTCTTCGCGGATTCGCCCCGGCGAACTTGCCATCGCCATTGGTAATCCGCTAGGTTTCGTCGGCGCCCTCACCACCGGCGTGATTCATGCCGTGGGCCCGATTCGTAGCCTCGGCGCGCAATTGTGGGTTCAAGCCGGCGTCCGCCTCGCGCCTGGCAATTCCGGCGGGCCGCTTGCTGACGCCCGCGGGCGGGTGATGGGAATCAACACGATGGTCGCTGGGCGGCTTGCGCTCGCTATTCCGGCCAACGACGTCCGGGATTTTCTTTCCGCTGGTCCCTCCTCCGCATGGCTTGGCGTGACCGTGCAGCCGGTGCGCATTCCTCGATCCAGCCTGCATGGCAACGATGAATCAACATTTGGCCTGCTGCTTCTCGACGTGGACGAAGGCAGCGCTGCTGCCGCTGCTTCACTTTTGCCGGGCGACATCTTGCTGGGCACCGAACAAGAAGCCTTCACTTCGCTTGTTGATCTCTTTCAATCGCTCCAAGGCAACGGTGAGCGCCTCCTGCGGTTCCAATTCCTGCGCGGTGATTACTCGCGCGTCCGCCGCGTCACCGTGCAGCTGGGCGGTCAACACGCTTCAAGGAGTTCCGTAGCGGCGTGATTCGCGTGTTCATTGTCGCCGCTTCCTCGCTCGCTCGCGCGGGCTTGCAATCTCTGTTTGCGGGCCAGGATGTGGAAGTCGTTGGCAGCGCCACAAATCTTGATTCGCTCGCCGATCATTGGTCAGACGCGCAACCTGACGTCATTCTCGTTGAAGCTTCTGGCGGACAATCCGAAGCGGTGATGGATTCCCTCGCTGCGTCCGAGCTTGCTTCCGAAGCCGTCGTCGTGGTTCTTTCGGACAATCCTGAGCCCGCATGGCTCGCTGAGGCCTTGCGAGCAGGCGTCCGGGCGGTGCTGCCCAGCGATGTATCGCCCGCGCAACTCGCCGCTGCTCTCGAAGCCGCAGCCGCTGGACTTGTTGTGATCCATCCGGCGGCGGTCGATTCCATGGCTCCTCCAGTGGCGGCGGCCTCGCAGCCGCTCGCCGAACTCGTCGAACCGCTGACGCCTCGCGAAAACGAAGTGCTGCAAATGCTCGCGGGTGGCCTGGCCAATAAGGAAATCGCCGCGCGGCTGGCGATCTCCGAGCATACAGTCAAGTTTCACGTGGCCTCGATTCTCGGCAAGCTGGGCGCCGGAAGCCGGACGGAAGCCGTCGCTCTCGGAATTCGGCGCGGCATCGTCCTCCTCTGACATCCCCCAGGTATTTTTCCAAAGGTGCACCCTCCCCCCACCCCGGGTGGTTTTTCGCAAAGAGTGCGGAAACGGGGGTTATTTCCAGGCGTTTTGGAAGTGTGGCAATGACTGGACTTAGCAGGGGTTTTTTCGGATCTGTGGCAACTAAAGGAGTTAGGGAATCGTGGAGGGGGAATAAGGTTTAGGCCAAGAAAGGAATCGAGAGAACGGCGAGACTGAATGTTAACGAACACACGGAAATATAACATGGGAAACCATTACATGTCAAGTAATTATTTAGGCATCATTCGAATGGAGCGGGAAGGTGTTGAAAGGGCAGGAGTTGGGGAATTGATGTGGGGAATTTGAAGGATGACGATGCAGGGCGGGAAAGCGGACAATAGAAATCAAGCGGGGACGGGAACAATGGGCAAAAAGATCAAAGTGAACATCTTCGAGAATCTACGCGAGGCGCTGCAAGACGTGCGGGCGTACGAGCGGGGTGAGGACGTCAACCTCCGCGTCACACATTTCCCTTCCGCTCCCAAGCAGCTTACTCCGAGGGAGATTCGGCGGATTCGCAGGAAGCCCAATGCCAGCTAGGCGGTGTTCGCGCAGTACCTCAATGTGAGCGCCAATGCCGTGCGAAGCTGGGAACAAGACACGCGGAAGCCACAGCAAGCGGCGTTGAAACTGGTGGTCATCGCCAAGAAAAACCCGAAGGCACTTTTGACCGCTTAGAGGCTGCCGAGGGATCGGAGTGCCGACAAAGTTGCGCTGACGTGCGGTCTCTGAAGGCCATCGACGCGTGCTTGAGCCAGGAGCAGACCGCAGGGATTGCGCCGCTGGCAGTAGAGGAATATCCCACCTTTGCAAAACCAAAATCGCAAAGGTAGGCCACCCCGAATCCACTCACTCAGTTAGCGTGCTCCACCCGCCCGTCATATCCCTAATACTTCTGCTCGAGGTCGATGAACACAGACATGGGAACACTTCGGCGGAAGTTCGCCCTCCTGATCTGCGCTTGAATCAGCTCCCCAACGCCCGCAACCACAAATCCAGCCGCTGGCAGGCCAAGTGAGAGGAGTCCGGCTGTAAGCCCGCCGGCCACAGTCGGGGTCGCCCATTTTAGTAGGTCCAGATCGATTTTGTTCCACTCGGATTTGGCCTCGTTGTAAGACTGCGTAAGCTCGTCACTGAAATCTCGTGCGAGACCTTGTGCCTTAGATGGATCAGGTTGTCCGTCGACAGTTCTCCAAAGTTTACGGAGAAAGGATCTAAAACCCTCGAGTCGGCCGTCCTGCCGCATCGAGTACGCAAACTTCGGGCTGACCTTATCGAGGAATTTGAACTGCAATTGCTGGAACGCGTTCGTTAAAGGGCTCCAGAGCTCCATAGTCGGGTCAAATTGCTGTCTCGCGCTCAGGATTTCATTCCATCGAAATCTTATGTTGGTATAGGGAAATGCCCCCATCGTTTGGCAAATGTACATACCCATTTCTAGATTCGCGCCAGTTCGTGTTGTAATCATTTGGGCTGGCATTTTGTCGATGGTTTCCCCAGTGAGGAAGGGATCGCGGGCACGCTCAGCCTCCCAGTAATCAGCGAATTCGCGGACTTTCTCATTGGACATGTTCGGATCCATCTCGCGAAGTTGTCTCTCGACATAACTACGCGGACTGGTGAGAAACATCCGTCTCACTCGCTCTTTCATAAACGACGCGTCAATGTCCTCTTGAGTGTGGGGGGTGTTCTCCAGCCGTTTTGCGGCCAGATTCCAAGTGCTCACTCTCAGATTCGAATCAAAGTCACCAGGATTTGGAATAAAGGTTACGAATCCTTTCTCGATCCAAGGCCTCATCATGTTCAGATGGAAAATCGTCCTCAACGTGTCGTGAATCCATTCCTCCGGATGGACGATAGGGTTGTACTCTTCAGCCATGATATTGGGATTCTCGAAAGGATTAATTAGTACTATCTGGTCCGTATAAAGACAAAAGCGAAATACATTCTCAACCATCAACTCGGGTTCGTACTCACCTAGGTAAAGCGCCCGAAGGTCTGAACCGGGGGGCGGAAACATTTCGATCAACTTGGTTGTGCGCGGCCACAGGGCAGCCACGAATTCGTAGAACTCCCGAACCTGCGCTCCAGAAATTGAAGACTTGACCTTGTCCCATGGCCGTCCCATATCGAAAATTCCATTAGTTGCTTCGATAAGCGCGAGGTTCTTGTCGAGGAGTGAGTGCGCAGAACTAATCAACGCCCGTCGTTGTGGCCGTGCCTGCTCCAAGGGCAAGCAGCAATGTTTGTATTTTTTTTTCGAGCCGCAAATACATAAGTCGTTACGACCAGTGCTTGGCATTCCCAAATGATACGACGGATCGTCGGCACTGGGACGCTACAGACAGCCTAAGTCGGGTGTAGCCCCCTGCCCCATCCCCCTTGCTACAATCGGGCCGTGGCGGCTGGGGACAAGTCCGAGATTCATGAACTGCTGGCGGTGGATACTGACGCTGGCACGCGGCTGGACCGGTTTGTGGCCGCGCATTGCCCGGAACTCTCGCGCTCGCGGGTGCAAGAACTCATCGACGGCGGGCTGGTCCTCGTCAACGGCAAACCGGCGAAATCTTCGCAGAAACTTCACGGCGGGGAACTCATCACCGTGCGGGCCCATCCGCGGCCGGCGACCCGCGCCGAAGCGGAATCGATTCCGCTCGATGTGCTTTACGAAGACGACGACGTCATCGCCATCAACAAGGCCGCGGGCATGACCGTTCATGCCGGCGCGGGAAATGTTTCGGGGACGCTGGTCAATGCGCTTTTGGGGCGGGGGCAAGGGCTTTCGCAGACGGGCGATCCGCTGCGGCCGGGAATCGTGCACCGGTTGGACAAGGAAACTTCCGGCGTGATCCTTGTCGCCAAGAACGATGCGGCGCACGCCAAGCTTGGCGAAGCTTTTCGCCAGCGCGCCATCAAGAAAACGTACATCGCGCTGGTGCAGGGCGCTCTCGCGGAGAAGAGCGGCCGAATCGAACTGGCGATCGGGCGCGACCCGATCCATCGCACGCGCATGGCGACGCAGCGCAAAGCCTGGCACGGCGCGGCAATCGCGAATCCGCGCGAGGCGCGCACGGACTGGAAGGCGCTCGCGAAAATCGACAGCACGACACTGGTGGAGGTCGAACTCCACACCGGGCGCACGCATCAGATTCGAGTACACTTCTCGGCGCTGAAGCATCCCGTGGTGGGCGATATGCTTTATGGAGCAGCAGGGGAAGTGCGTGTAGGAAAAGTCACGCTGCCGCTGCTAAGGCGAAATTTTTTGCACGCAGCAAGGCTTGGCTTTGCGCAGCCGCGGACAGGCGCATGGATCGAAGTTCGCGCTGCGTTGCCGGAGGAGTTGATCGACTACTTGCAAAAACTTTGTGACGCGGCGGGAGAATCGCGGAGGCGAATTGACGCTGCGCTGGCGGGATACCTATAATCGATACCAATGCGACGAATCATAACTTCGATTTTTTTGGCGTTG